>LSQX01176934.1_pt1 | contig 15768 bp, 9 predicted proteins | sample 654561 | NCBI WGS metagenome assembly LSQX01 (sample SAMN04489861, study PRJNA283612) | anaerobic digester metagenome | isolation source: 4 biogas reactors fed with cattle manure at either 37C or 55C with and... | place: Denmark: Kongens Lyngby | collected 2014 | reverse complement strand
CAATTATAATTATAAGAAGAACTAACAAGAACTTGGAAAACCATTTCCTTCTTCGTTTAACATAGGTTATTCCGGAAATTCGCATTCTTACCCTCCATTTTAATTACTAATTAACCATATGAGGTAATGTAGCATAATATTATTATATTTTCTTTATAACAAATTGTAAAGGAGATAGTGGAACTTTAATAACACAGCCGTTTTAATATCGGCTTATGCCTGTTCCGTAGACGGTGGATGTACTTTCAGCAGTGAAGAATTTTAAGTATGGCAATTATCGGGTTAAATAGACATGGGTCCTGATCCGGATATAATAAGGGGGGGTGGGGAGTAATTCAATTACTCCCCTGTAGTGTATAGTAAGTTGTATACCCTGTGCATCAGAACTGCTGTTTCAGCTCTTAGAATGTTATGGCGCGGATTGAGGTTATTAGTGTTCGTTCCCAAAAGCAATTTGTTTTCCACAAGGATTGACATGCTGAATTTTGCGTAATCCGAAATATCGTCTTTGTCATTGAAGGTATTAAGTATTCGCTCGTTTGCGCTTCCCTGTAGTTTCCCGAGGGAAGTCAGAGCTCTTTCAATCATTACCGCGGCTTCCTGCCTTGTAATTTTGCTTTCCGGATTAAACCTGTTGTTTCCTACGCCTTTAACCAATCCGAATTCCTTTGCCCGGGCAATCTCGCTGTAATAGTATTTATCCGGCAGTACATCAACAAAATTATCTTCACTGTCTCCGGTAAGTCCCAGCATTCTTACAATCAGTATCGTGAAATCGGCCCTTGTAATATCCAGTTCCGGTGAAAATGTGGTGTTTGAAGTTCCTTTTATTATTCCCTTCGACGCCAGTATTTCCACAGCGTCTTTGGCCCAGATAAAGTTTGTCATGTCAGTAAAGGTTTTATCATATAAACCTACTGCAAATTTGCTTAAATGGCGGGTTTCAAAGACCATTCCGCCGCGGCTCCCGTCATATCTTCCGCTTGGCACCGGAACAAGTGTGGTTCCGTCATCGTACCATACCGACAGTTTATCTTTATTATCCATGTTGGTTAATTCATAAGGGATAAACACTTCTATCGCTGATGAATGGCTTTGCCATTGTATTGCCTCATCATTAACCGTAATGGATATTTCCCTTGCGGGGCGGCCTTCGAATGCCTCCTGCATGCCTGGCGGCAGGAAACTTATATCTGTTTCTCCAATTTCTATGGCTACCTTATCATCAGGTTCTATTCCATAGTCTTTCAGGACACTGTTATCCAATGTAATAGTGCCAATTGGAGTGCAAATTTCTATTACAATATCACTATCACCGGAGGTTAATAATGATGATCAGGAGCAGGTGTGGGAGCTTTTGATATAACAACCTTTACTCCTTCTTCAAAAGTATATTCTTCAGACACCTTATAGGATGCGGTTAATATAAGCTCACCTGTTTTATAGGCATGAAGTGCCCCTTCGTCTGAGACTTCCCCTAATGCGTCGCCAAGTATAATATTCCATTTAATATCTTTTGGGTCTATCAGAAACTCACCATCATCCGTAACGCCGTAAACCGCGAAATTTTTAACCGCCCCTGTATACATCGCAGTTGTCGTGAGGGGGGATTTGCCGCCTGCTTCTTTAATTACAATATCTTTAAAGTTTTTAACTTTATCGTTCAGCACAGGTATTTCTATTCTGCTGGTATTGGAAACACTATCCACTGCTGTTATCACAATGTTTCTCTTAGTAAATCCTGACAGGGAAACCTGTGTTTCAAAAACACCTTCTTCTGATACGGCAACTTGATTTTCGTCAACCGTAACCTTTGCTCCCGGTTCGGTTATGCCCCGAAGCAGATATTTCTCGTTCTCAGACATTCTGGAGATTTTAACATCCGGAACGCTGCTATGGATACCCGCCTCGTCTTCCAAGCCTTCTATTCTTTCAGCGCTTTCTATAGCCAGGGCGGGGGGTGTTGTGTCACAAATAACTGACACTTTTCCGATTGTGCTGTCACCGTGGTCGTTGATTGCCAAAACTTCAATGATGTTGTTTCCTTCGTCCAGCACTAAAGTTTCCGCCCATACACTTCCTGTGACGTCTCTTTTGGCTATATTATCATTAAGGAGGAAAATCCGTCATCTGAATTTTGTTCAACTGCTACATCACTTATTTCCGGCAGATTATCCACGTTCATTAACTGTACCATGCCTACAGGCTTGTCGCTGAAAAACTTCCATTTTCCATTCATAGGATAGTTTATCGAAATAAATATATGCCGCTCTGTCATCCCGGATTCACTTACATCCTTTGGAATTGTCTGGAGAAGGGCATTGGCGTTTTCAGGATCTACATCATTATTAATCAGATTATATGGCCTGCCTTCGGGATCTGTTATGCCAATATCATCTATGCTCAGGTCCTGATACTCCCCGGAGTCTCCAAAATAACTTAACTGTATCAAAGCGTTTTCCTGGTCCTGGATATCTATTTCTCCTCCCAGGTTCCCTTCATAGATGGTAATTGAGTTGCTTAAGGTATCAAAGCTGTTTATTATTAATGGCATGCTTTCATTCCCAAGATGCGCCAAATAAATCTCATCTCCGATTATTAACGGATCTGTCTTTGGTTTTGTTGAAGCGACCAAAGTAATATTGTTTGCAAAGAAATTTCCATCTTCCATGCTGCTGTTTGCAAACAGCTCAAAATCCACTTTACTGCTTCCCCATTCATAACTTATAGCTGTTGATATGCCTATAATTTTAACCTTTGCGTATATTTGTTCGGTACTTAAACGTACAGCCGCGTTTAAAATCTCGATTCCTCCCAGGAAATCCCAGTCCTGAGGAGTACTGATTGAGCAGCTGCCTCCTCCTTCCAGGTATACAGGCCCGAATATTCCGGTTCTTCCTTTATCGTATTCAAAGATAAAATAAACTCTGCCTGTAATAACGTCAAAGAGCTCGAGGGTCGCGCCCGACTCGAAACGCACACCAAACTCCTTTGAATCCTTAAACTCCATTTTTGAATAGACTTCTTTCAGTATCTTAATTTTTGCTATTTCCAGTCCGCTTTTAACAGACAGGCCTCTGAGGGAAGCACTAAGCTCCATAGGATCCGCTTTGAAAACCTTAGCAATGTCAAGTCCCCCGTAAAGCTTTAAGGTGAGGGGCGGCAGAACATTGTAGTTGCCTCGTATTGTATCAACCAGGTTTTCAAATCCGCCGCCGGCCCTTGTAATATAGGCTACCGGCGCAACTGGAACAATCGGAACCCCGGGCTCTCCCGCTATGGCAAATGAAACGGCATCGGGTACAGGGAAACCGTCAATAATTACAATGGCAAGCTTTCCATAGAGCTCCAGCACCTTGAATTTCATTTCGGCTTCCACTTCATATATATTATCAATCGTATCTATTTTGGCGCTTGCTTCTCCGCCGAACTCAAGGCCGGGTATTAAATCCTTCGCAAGTTTGGCCTCTCCTTCGGCACGTAGTCCTATAAACTCCAGGGTATCGCCTTTTCTGCCAAACCTGGCCTCATCCAAGTCTACGCTGATACCGGTTTCTTCATATTCCGTTTCATCAGTGCTTTTTTCCTTTGTTTTTTCCGAGAAAAAGCTAAGATGCAAAGTTCCTCCAAAACTTACACTGTTTTCACCGAGTTCAGCATGCTTTACTGTCACCGGAAAAATAAACAGATTCAGAAGCATTGTATCCAATGACCGGATTACAACAGGTTCCTCATCCTTGTCCTCATCGGGATCAAGGGAATACATTGTCCCATTTTTAAATTCTATTTTAAAAAGCCCCTTTGTAAAGGTATAGGATGGTATAGAAAGCAAACCGTGGCCATTCATGAACAAGCCGTTCGATTTTTCCTCGATAACGATTTTCTGGGAGTTTTCCCCATAACGTAAGGTTGCCACCGGATCCTTTTTGAAAAGAACTGTTGAATTTATCAGGGCGCCATCGTATACTTCATAATTTGAAGCTCTTTTGATTATTTTCCCCTTTATTTCCATTAATACGTTTTTGCTCTTTTTGAGGCTGACAAGCTCCGTTTCATCTTTCAAAGGCGTAATACTGTATTTTTTGTTGTTCTCTACAACCGCTAAAATGTTATAAACACTGCTTTTATAGGTCTCATCGGTTGTAAACTCTATATTATGCCGAAACAGTCCATAGGGACTCGCGTCAAGCTCAATGATGAATTTTTCATTCTCAGGCGCCGGGTAACCTGATTGCTGCCAGAATTCTTTACCCAAATTTATCTCAATGCCGGTGGTGGTAATCTTTCTGAAATCTTCGGGAATATCCGCTATAAAACTCTTATCGCTTTCTTTTAGAAGGCGCAGCGAAAATTCGGTGTCGGGCAGCATTAATACACCAAAACCGCTTCCCTGCAAAGCGGCCTTCATGATTTCGTCCTTATAATACATTTTGGACGGGGCAATGCCATGGACCTGTATATTGGGCGGAAGCCCTGACATGGAAGGCAGCATTACGAAACCACCGGTTATCATATCCTCAACGCCGTCTATTTCTACCCTTACAACAAACTGGGCCGCCGTAAACTCCCTTTGTTTTTGAGGTACCACCTTCCATTTTACGGTATGTATCTGATTATGCATTATGTGATTACCCAGGGATTTTGTTTCCTCTTCACCGGGAGCAAGTTTTAAGGCTCCGTCGCAAACGGAAAGATCAAGGGTAATCTTCGGGTGATCCAAAATCCGGCTGTCTGGCAGGTTATTATTGAGTTCTACGGTGATATCAAAGGTTTCCTGAATATAGCCGTCTTTGGTCTCATTTACCGCCATCCTGTCCGGAGCAAATATCCTTATATTATAGTTGTAATCCGATTTTTTTGAACGAAAATCTCCAAGCCCGTAGTAGGTTTCAAAAACCTTTTCTTCTCCCGGGCCTATTGCTGCCGGCTCCCAGTATATTGCCACAGCGCTGTCGGCTGAATTATACTTGTTTCTCTTAGTCGTAAAATCGACGGTAGGATCGGGTGTATAGTCCCACTTTGACCTGGACAGTCCCTGCCAGTGGGCAACTATCATACTGTCGGGCTCAACATTGCCCCAACCCTTTAAAAGCCCGTAGGAAACTATATCAGGGTACGCTGCTTTATCGGAAGAACGCCAGTAGTCGGGGATTTCATCAAGTCTTCTTTCAGTTGTAATATATTGATTAACAAAAGGCAGGCTCAGCGGAGAACCGTCATTGTCCCCAAGCATGGTATCCAGCAAAATCCTTGTACCGATCTCGATATCACTGCCGGATGTGTTTTTTACCCTGTAGCTTACCTTAACATTACCCAAATGAGGATTAGTCAAATCGGTTACCAGGTTTATCGACTGGGTAATTTCAAGCCCCTTAACGGTCCAGACAGAACTTGTATTTAAACCTTCCTGGGCAGGGGGCTTTGTAAATACACCGTCATTGCCTAAAAATCCGTAATTGTTTCCATATATATAATCCTCGCCGTTTATCCTGAACGTGGTAAAGGATGTTTCGGGCACCTCCTTCAGGTACAAAAGAAGTGAATCGCTGTCCTTTCCTTCCGCCGTGCCTTTTACAGTTTTAATGCTGAATCTCCCGTTGCCGGGATTTACTGTGTATTCCACAAAGCCGTTATCGACTCTTATTGGTGTCAGCTGCTGTGCAACAGCAAGTACAATCTCCTGGCTTGATATGAATACGTAAAAAAAGATAAGCAAAGCCGCAACTATACGTTTTCCCTTTATCATTGCATTACCCCCTTGTTTTTGCGCAGGTTATTTCTCCTGGTTATTAACCGTTTATATATAAATGAATCAGCAGCCACTGTCTTTCCTGATCCTCTATATAGAAGGTGTATTTTCCTCGTTCAAAGGTTCCCTCGCTGCCGCTCATGACTCCGTACGAATACCCGTTTATGTCTTTGCCGCTGCCGCTTAATCCCTTGAAGAAGGAAATATCCTTTTCTCCCTGAGCCCATTTTACAGTCGTTTCACCTTTTTCTCCTGAAAAATTAATCCTGACGTTTCCTGTATTCAGATAAACAGCTCCGTTTTCATCGGGCAGTGTGGAGTTAATCAGAGCCGTTAGTTTATCCACCTTCAGGACCCTGACTGTTCTTTTAACTTCCGCTCTGTTCCCTGCCCTGTCAGTTACGCTGTAGACTATTTCATAATTCCCGGGTTTTGTGGTATTTAAAGACCCGGTATTTACTTCCACATTATAGGTAATGTTCCCGTCAAGGTTGTCGGTGGCCTTTACTCCGCTCATTGGATCAAAATTTCCGTTTTGAAGGACTAAAAGATCCCTGGTTTCAAATTCTATCCTGGGTGCTTCCCTGTCTATATTGGTTACTTCTATGATTAACGGGTACCGGAATCCCTTTGCGTCCACCATCGTAAAAGCGTGTTTTCCGCTTTCGGTTATTTCTATGTCCAGGGAATCATAACCATCGATAGTTATATCGCGATCCGGAACAAGCGTGACCATTACATTATCACGGGTAGGCTCTTCCGTGCTGAAAATCTGCATTACCTTCGGGGGTTCGATATCCGACACCTCAATATAGACTGTCTCCATATTCCCCGCCCTGTCCTGCAGGATGAAGGTTGTGCTCTCATCATTTGAAAAGCTGTATCTTTTTTCCTTGCTGTAAACATAATTGCCGCTGTTGCTGTCATTAAGGACTACAAATTCTTTATGGGAACTTATTGTGACAATCATTTTTCCTTCTTCTTCCGCAATATCATACTTTACCTCAGCATCAATAGGCGTTCTGTCGATATTGCTTACTTTGGCCACTCCCTGCGTTGTGTTCCCTGCCCTGTCGGTAACGGTAAAGGAGGCTGTTCCGTTATCTTCAAAAATATAATAATTGTTCGTGCTTCCATCCCCCCATATGACCTGTACCTTTTCATCAGCAATAATGCTGGCCCTTACATTTCCGTTGGTAAGCTGCTCTTCTGGGATTGAATAACTTACATGGACATTTGGCGGTATTTTGTCTATATTGGTTACTGCTGCAACAGCTGTTCCTTTTCTTCCATAAGAATCCACAAATTCGAAGGTGAAGGTGCCGTTCTCGGTAAAGACTCTATCGTAGCTGCCAGAATTGTTTGTTATTACAACAGAGGTATCAACGGGTTTAAGGGTTACTGTTACATCCTGATTTGTCCAGCCAAGAGTACTGTATTCCAGCCTTACCTTTGGAGGTTCGGTGGTGACAGGAGCTCCTTTCCTGTATTCAACGGTAGTTGTTTTATACGGGAGGTATACGGGTTCATCCCCATGTGGATCGTAATCATATCTGCCGACATTGCCAAAAGAGTCCCGAACCCTGACGGTAATATGGTGTTTTCTCTCTTCTTCCGGTAACGGGATACTTATAACAGGCTCATAGGGCTTCCACTCGCTCCATTTATCCGTATCTCCCACGTAATAAGTTCCTTCTTTTACTTCCCGTGTATATAATTCTCCAGGTATAGGTATTTCATCTACAAATTCACCCTGGTTGATACAATAGCTATACTCTGCTCCTGCTTCACCGCCGACGTCCAGCCTAATCCGGGCAATGTTTATCCCTGTCACGTTTTGCTCCGGTTCCAAAGCAAGGTCAGGTCCCTTTGTATCCAGGTAATATGGCCGGCTGACATAATGAGACTCGTTTTCCTTGGCGTCTGAATAATGATAAAGGGCATCGTAGGCTGTAACATGAATAAAATACTCCCCGTCCAGAGGCGGTGTTTCTTCAAGTGCCCAATTACCAAATGTCTGCTCCACAATATTAAATTCCATTGTCAGGGTTTTTTCGTCTTCCAGCTCGGCAAGACCATCTTTTTCTACATAAAATGATTTGCTCCAAAAGTCGTCATCGTCAAAATCGTCAGTTGAAGCCAAAAGTACTATTGGTTCACGCGCGCCTTCCATACCGCCCATCTCATCCCTGACAGTAATCTTTACCCTTACGTCACTGGACAACCCGTGACCGTCGGGTTCTACGAAAACCATCGGTCCTCGCCTGTCCAGATAAATTGGTAAATTGTACTCACCGTTTTGATTCTTCAGTGTTTCAATATAAGGCGTTCCCCATTTGTCATAAAATTTTACATGCAGGTAATAAATGCCGGTTTTCAAATCCTGCGGCATAGAAAGAAAATAACTGCGCTCATCGTTAAGATCATTATATGAAGCTATCCCGTCTTTAACAGCATCATCAATATCAACCCATGCCGGATTGTTTACGCCGGGTTTGCTTTCAATATCACTGAACATAAAATATACCTTCCCTAAATCTTCCGCAGGAGAAATATCTATGAATATTCTCTCGTTCGCTGTGTCCAGCTTGCCGCTGATTGCTTTTTGATGCTCAATTTCACTTCCTCCGCTGATTTTTATCACCATTTCGCATTCTTCATGTTGTACATTTTCATCTACAACGTATATGCCGGAAAGTTTGCTTGACCTGTGCCCAAGGTTGTCCTCGGCCTGCACATATAATTGGTAATTTCCGCTATTTTCAGGTGCGTATGTAATGTGAAAATTGCCCTCTGTCTTTTCAAATGTATCCTCAGACACTATTTTTCCGTCTTCATCCCTCCATTGATAAAACACATTATCCGTATCTAAGCCCGAATGGGGTTCCAATATCTCTACAATCACCTGCTGATTGGTTTTGATTGGTTCGCTTGCGCTTGCGGGCGTTATAAAATCTATCTCGGGAGCCTTTTCGTCAAACAAAAACGGTCCCACTGTCCAGTGCCTTCCGGAAGCGGCGCTTATGTGATATATGCTTTTTTCATAATATGCGCCTTGGTATACTGCTACAGCATGGAGATAGTATTCTCCTGCAACGTTTCCACCGCCGGGAGGCAGAACCCACCCACCGTTTTCTGTTGTCAAAATGCCTTCAGGAGGACCAGGAATAGGCGAGCCGTAACCTAGGTTCTTAGTAAGCTCCTGCTCTATTTTATTCCATTTTTCAATTGATTCTTCATGGCTGGGGTTTTTATCCCAATAGTACCATATCCTGTAGACATCAAAACGATACATACTGCTTGAAACAAACCTTACATTCGGCAGTACGTCCTGTTTTATTTCGGTCCATTCTTCAGATTTGGCAGGGTAAGCTATAAAATACGGAACCCTTCCCACTCCGTCAGGTACTACAATTTCGATATTCACAGGGGGAAGTTCGCGTTTGGTATCTCCATATGCATAAAGACTGCCGTCACCATCCGGCAGAGCCGTATCTAACCGGTTCCCGTGGAAATCCTCAAAGTATCCCCCGATAATCTGTTCAACTTTCAAACCGTCTATCTCGTGACCCGGTTCAACGGTAAAGCCCATAATATATTTAGTATCAGTGCTTATTCTGAAAAAATTTCCATTATCATCGGTTAAATTTGCTCTGCGTATATAGCCGTGGTCGAAATCCCGGTTGGCAAACGCGCCATTATTAAGCCGCGCTTCAGTCCATTCGTATCCGAAACGTTTGACCTCTTCACTGAAATCCAGGATAATAAATATCATTTCTCCCAGGCTATATGTGCCGCTGGGTTTATTTGTCCGTATATTAATAATCCTGGGGGGCGTATTATCCGCAAGGTAAATTAAACCCTGTCCCTGTATGGTGGTGCCTGTGAGGTCTCCCGTTAAAGGCAGATTATATGGATCATCAGGATTATACTCCATATAGAAAGGCTGGGTAAAACTGCGGTTATTTCTTCGCTCTCCTTTGTCAACAGAATAGCCGCTGATACTTGCAGGGGCTGACAAAACATATACACCATCGTCTATATGAACATTCTCCCAGCCTGATATTGTTAACTTCTCACCGTTAAGGGGAACGGTGCATTCATCCGGAATTACCGCCTGGAACAGCAGGGTGTTTGTGCCGGAACCTCCCATATATTCGGCATTAAACCCCTGTCCGAGTTTTAAATGCCCGCTTGTATAGTGAACGCTGCGGTTAAAATGCAGAAAAATATTCACCGGATCTCCGGCCTTTAAACGGGCTTTCGCATCTTCCGGGTCAATCGTTGTCCAGGGGACACTAATCGAAATATCAACAAGACATGGTCGGTCATTGCCGCTTTGGATTCCCATTACTGAAAACCCGCCGGATTCTTTTTCTTCAAAATCAACCACATTTATAATAAATGACTCGGTTAAAAATCTTCCTTCCTCATCAGACGCGGTGATAACTACTTCATATGTACCGGTTTCTTCCGCGGTAAAAGTCCAGATGCCGTCTTTAATGGTTCCAATGTTTGTTGTTAATGCGAGTTCAGGTCCGTCCGTGCTTGAAAACACGAATCTTAAATCCCTTTGAATCATCGTGCCTAAAGGCATATCTTCCATATCATCAAGTTCATAGTTGAGTTTAATTCCGGATTCGATCGGCTCCGGCGGGTTAATCTCAAAATCACCCGCATCCTCTTCCATGTAAACCGATTCCGTTACACTGATTCCTTCTTCTGTTTCTTCTATTTCTGTAATCCCTTGATTTATGGCCGATACAGCCACCAGTAAAAAGCTGGGTAATAAAGTCAAAATTAAACATAATGAAATGAATTTCTTGAAATTCACACATACCACCTCCAGCTTATACTAACATACAAAGGAATTATGTAGCTAATTTGTAAGTGTGAATGGTAAGAAAACATGTATAAACGATATGTATTTGTGATTGAACGGTTATTAATCTAATCAGGCTTAATCAAAGCCCAGTATTTGTTTCAAATTATTAAGACTCCTCCTGCTAACAGGGATTTCATTCTTACAATCTTTCATCTTAAGATAGTACATGTTATTAAAGATAGAATATATCTTTTCAATTTTATCCAGGTTTATCAGATAACTTCTGTGGCACCTAAAAAAATTCCATTGCGCTAATCTGTCTTCCCAATAGTTTAAAGAATGCTTCCCCAGGTATTTTTTTTGTTTTGTAATTATTATCGTGTTTCTTTTTGCAATAGAAAAAAATAATACGTCCGAAGGCTTTAATATTTTAATGTTTTCTCCTTCCCAGGCTAAAATCCTGATTATATTCTGTTTGATGAGCTTGTCCAGATTGTCGTTTCCTTTTATACTCTTTCCTTCCAACCCCGTGATTTTTCTGATAACTCTTTGAATTGTATTGTCTATTCTTGTCCTTGATATGGGCTTTAAGACATAATCGACGGCGTTAATTTCAAAAGCTTTTATAGCATAATCGTCATATGCGGTTACAAAAACAATGGAAGTTCCCGGGGAAATATCTCTGATTTCTTCGGCCAACATGAAACCGTTAATCTCCGGCATATCAATGTCCAAAAAGGCTACATCGGGTTTTAATACGCGTATTTTCCCCAAAACCTCCACCGGGTCTGAAAATTCGGCTGCAATACTTATCTCTTTATATTGGCTTAAAGCATATCTCAACTGCTCCAGGGCCATCTTTTCATCGTCGACAATTATGGCTCTAATCATTTTTTACTACCCCTTTAATGTGGAATTTTTATAGTAACAACAGTTCCTTTATCCACTTCACTTAAAACAGTAAGGCCGTGTCCGAAATGATTAATCAACCGCTTATTGACATTTTGCAGGCCTATTCCTGCTTCTCTGTTTGTGCGGCTTAGTATTCTGTCAACCTCTTCCCTGGTCATTCCAACTCCATCGTCTTTTATTTCAATTAAAACATCGGAAGGTGTTTTTCTTATGGATATTTCTATCCTTCCTCCTTTTCTCTTTGGCTGGATTCCATGCTTTACCGCATTTTCAACTATGGGTTGCAGTATTAGAGGCGGAATATCGATTTTTATGTCTTCATCTACACTATATATAACACTTAGTCGTTCATTGAAGCGTGCTTTTTCTATAGCCAGATAGGATTTTACCAGATCAAGTTCCCTTTCTAAGGGTAATAATTGGTCAGTACTGCTAAAGTTAAATTTCCCCCGTAAATAATTGCCCAATTCATCAAGCAACTCCGCTGCTTTTTCAGGTGCAGTACGACAAAATGCCATAACAGTGTTAAGGGTATTATATATGAAATGGGGCTTTATCTGTGCCTGCAGAAAATTAAGTTCGGTTGCCACCATCTGCTTCATAACCTTTTTCAGGGTTATAAGGGTTCTTACCCGGGCAAGCATTTCATTTCTGTCAAAAGGCTTTGACAGATAATCATTCGCTCCGGATTCAAAGGCCAGCAATACATCATCGGGCCGGTTTCTTGCTGTAAGCATCAATACTGGCAGTTCCAGCAGGGAGTATCTTTCCCTGATCAAACGGCATACCTCATATCCGGAAATATCGGGTAACATGATATCCAGTATCACCAGATCGAATCTCTGACTTTCTTCTATTTTTCTAAATGCGTCCTTTCCGTTATCGGCAGTTACCACGTTATAATGCTCCAGTGAAAGCTGGCTTGCGACCACCTCAATATTCACCGGCTCATCATCCACTAAAAGAATCCAAAAAGAATCTTCCAAATCCGGTTTCTGATGTGTAAACAGCGAAACAGGATGGGGCAGCGTTTCCAGGCTGGAATCGTGCTTTATCCTTGTTTTGGCCTTGTTCTTCTTAACACTGACCGGCAGGGTAAAAGTCACTTCCGTACCCTGTCCTGCTTCAGATTTTATCCTTATGTTTCCGCCTTGAAGCTCAACCAGTTTTTTCGTTATACTAAGCCCAATTCCTATACCATTCGTGTTTCCGGAATTTTCATTTTCAACCCTTTCATATAATTCAAATATCCTGTCATGATACTCTTCAGGTATACCAATTCCGGTGTCCTTTACCGATATTTCCGCCATTTTTTCTTTTACAGATGCTGAAACTGTAATACTGCCAGAGGGTGTATACTTAATCGCGTTACCAATTAAATTATAAAGGATTTGCTCAAGCCGATTCCCGTCAGCTTCCACAATCAAGCCTTCGGGGATTTCACTTTTTAAAGTTAACCTCTTGTTACTACGTAATGATCTTGAAAGGGTAAGTACTCTCTGAACCGTCTGACCAAGATCGACAGGTTCTATATTTAAGACAATATCGTTGTTTTTTATTCTGGAGAAATCCAACAGATCGTCAACAAGTCTGCTTAAACGTCTGCCGCTGTAAATAATCAAATTGAGATTATTCTCTTGCTGCTGGTTAAGTTTCCCCGCTGATCCCTGTAAAGTGGATTCGGCAATGCCAATCATGCCGTTTAAGGGGGTTAAAAGCTCATGCGAAACTGTGGCCAAAAACTCATCCTTCAGCTTATCAGCCTCAACAAGTTTATTTGACATTTCTTCCACCGTGTCAAAAGCCCTGGAGAAACGGCTGGACAATATGTATGACTGTACAAAAATAAATATAAATACTCCCAAGGGGGCAAGATCGCTCATCAGTGATTTTTCATTATAATAGAGGATATCATTTACGGCTGTAGCAAAGAACACTCCAAAACCGACAATAACAAGGAACGAACCTTCTCTTTTTCTGATTATTGCTTTTATAATTGAATATAACAGATAAAACAAAAACCCTACCGTTATAACCTGGAAAATGATTAAATAATAGCTGTATACCCTTGATGGGGTTAAAAGCACATGCAGGGAGAAGGCACTGCCCGTGAGAAAATAAGATATTGCCGCTTTCTTCGATATCTCCTGCGGAAAAAGATAGTGCATATACAAAACAAAGAACGGAAGAGCAAGATAAAATGTGAAATACTCCAGTTTAAGGGCAAGCTCCTGGGGCAAATGTGGAAAAAACCTTAAGAATAGTACTTGTCCAACTAATACAACCCTTAATCCCATTAAAATACAAAATATCCCAAAAAAACAACGGTGCCCTGTTCTTTTTTCTTTGCAAAAAAAGCGCGAGGTGATACAATCCGGTGATAAGCAGACTTCCCATAAGAACCATATCAACTGCCATTCGGCGCTCCCTTATAGCCTGGATTTCTTCACTGCTGCCCAATGTAACGGACTGCCAGATCCCACCCCTGCGATGACTGAAATTTGATACATGGAATTACTCTCGGTTTTTACAGGAATAACCTTCGGATAGTATTTTGGAGAGCTTTCTTCCCTTTGCGTTGCAACTTCCCCGAGGGCAGATGCCAGTTCTCCGTTTATCCACATTCTGTGGGCTGTTGAAATAGCAGAAAGGTTGATTGATTTGCTTATGTTATCCTCAGGTAACAGGATTTTAAGCCGAAATGCAGCATAACCTTCACCGCCAATGGGATTCCCATCAATCTCATATCCGTTCCAGGACCCGGGGACCTCGATAATACGTCTGTCATTGACAGTTCTGTCTTCTTTAAAGTCGTCAGGTTTATAGAGTTTTTTCCAATAAAACTCCCATTCACCGTCGAGGTTCACAGGACCGTCTGTGTTAAAGTCCCATTCCCTAAGGTCAAGAATGCCATCAAATGCCTTCGGATACTCAATATCCCTTCCCTGGCAACCTGCTGACGTCACTATAATTAAAGCTGCTACAGCAATTTTAAAGAAACGATTCATTATTTCCCTCAAAAATGTCTCATTTTATATATAATTATTTGTAAAAAGTCATAATGCAGCATGCCAATTCAGGAAAATTATGTGTTTATTATACAATTAAGGCATCTTGGGCGGAAGCTGAAACTATTTTTACTTTAGCAGAGGTACGAAACCCAGGCAGTAACTTTACGCTGACTGAAACTTAAATCCCATAGCCGTTTTATGCTATTGGCTTACTTCACTGTCATTACTATCAGTGCTGTTCGTTCCATCGGTGCTTTCACTGCTATCATCACTATCACTATGCTCTTTTATTGCGATTATAACCGCAAGAGTTTCGTTTTCATCGTATATAATCTTTATACCGTCTCCGAGTTGGATATCACTGACGGTAATTCTGTCTCCTGCGTTTTTGTCTCCAACATCAATAGAGATAAACTCCGGAATATCGGCGGCTTTTCCCCTAAGCTCAATTTCGGGGACAAGCTCCTGCACCAATAGCTTTCTAAATGTAAGTTTTTCTTTTCCCTGAAAAACAATAGGTACTTTTAATCGGATTATATCATCGCTCTGAATGGTCTGCAGTTCAACATGAAGTATTTGTCCATTGATACAATCCTTCTGTACTTCTTTAATAATACAGTTCTTTTCCTCGTTTCCGAGTTTTATTCTTACTTTGGCATTTTTCGCAGGCCCATGCAGCAATTTTTTATACTCTTTCTGATTCAGTTTTATACTTGTCGACTTAATGTCTTTGCCGTAGACAACTCCGGGGATAAAACCCTGTTTTCTTACTTTGTTTGGTTTTTCAAACCTTTCCGATACAATAATGACAGGTTCGCTCATATATTCTACCTCCTCTTAATCTTCAGAAATAAAGACGATCAAAATTCCCTTCTAACAATTTGCCGATAGCTTCCGGTAAAAATCAGGTAGAACTTGCGTTGGGATTAGCACTCAACTATGCGGAGTGCTAGCAATTATTATTATAACCTATTATATTTAAAAGTCAAATTGCGATAACGCAGAAATATGAGAACTGCTGTATAATACGTTCCAAATGAATATAAAAAAGATGTCCGATTAAAAAGCTGCTGCTTCCTCTGAATAAATCCCGGGCCTGTACAGGAAACAGCTGACGTTTTTACAATATCAAACAATCGACTAATATGTATTCTTATATGCGAAGATATGCTGAACCGGTGCTTTATATTGAAAAACTGAGAAGTTGCTATAAGAAAAACGAATCTTAAAACCCTGTAATATAGATTAACAGCGAATTAGCGGAAAAAATA
>LSQX01074110.1_pt1 | contig 15768 bp, 13 predicted proteins | sample 654561 | NCBI WGS metagenome assembly LSQX01 (sample SAMN04489861, study PRJNA283612) | anaerobic digester metagenome | isolation source: 4 biogas reactors fed with cattle manure at either 37C or 55C with and... | place: Denmark: Kongens Lyngby | collected 2014 | reverse complement strand
GCATGTAGCTCTCGTCGAAGCGGCGCATGAAGCCCAGCTGCAGCTTGACGCCGTTCTTTTTGACGGCTTCCATCATGATGTCACATTCTTCTTCCGTCATGGCCATGGGCTTTTCACAGAAGATCTGCTTATGCGCCTGTGCCGCGGCGACCACGATCTCACAGTGATACTTGGTGGGCGAGACGATGTAGACGGCATCGATATCGGAAAGAGCCAGCACGTCGTGCCAGTCGGAATAGGCGCGCTCCACGCCCAGCTCTTCCTTCGCGGCAGCCAGTGCTTCGGGCACGGGATCCGCCAGAGCGGAAAGACATACGCCGGGGATGCGGTTCTTGAGGTTGTGGGCATGGATGAGTCCGGCGCGGCCGCAGCCGATGAGTGCGACTCCGATCATTTGAGGTATGCTCCTTAAACAACAGTAAATGATAAAATACGATAATAACTGAAAACAATTATACCATGAAATCCGGGAATGTCAACGGAATATGGAAGAATTTTCATAAAAACGAAAACAAACAACAAAAACGCTCCGGAAACGCTTTACAGCGGGAAAGGAACTGTCTATACTATATTCAAACCAACATAATCATAAAGGAGAGGATATACCATGACCGAGGAATTCATCGCAAAAATGCAGGTGGAATACGCAAAGATGCTGAAGGAGCATCACATTGCACTGACCCCCGAAGAGGAAAAGAATATCGAGATCTGCGACTACGATCTGGGCATGTTCGATAAGATCGGCACCGGGATCGTGATCTACGTCAACACCAAGCGCTGCTGCGCCAAAGAGATGATGCTGTTCCCCGGTCAGCTCTGCCCCGAGCATCTGCATCCCGTCATCGGCGACTATCCCGGCAAGGAAGAGACCTTCCGCTGCCGCTGGGGCGAAGTGTATCTGTATGTGCCCGGCGAGCCCGTCAAGGAGCCCAAGGGCTTTGTTCCCGAGGAGCGCAAAGAGCATTTCACCGTGTGGCATGAGGTCGTTCTCCGGCCCGGCGAGCAGTACACGATGAATCCCAATACCAAACACTGGTTCCAGGCGGGACCCGAGGGAGCCATCATCTCCGAGTTCTCCACTCCCAGCTTCGATGACAAGGATATCTTCACCGATACCGGCATCATCCGCAAGTCCAACCTCTGGAAAGAATGATCATGGCAGACCGTATTTACCTGGCCGTCGATCTGGGCACCAGCTTTATCAAGGCCGGTGTCTATGGTCTTGACGGCGTGTGCCGCGTTTCGGCAAGCGAACCCGTGAATGGGGAGACCCGCGAGGGCGGTGTATTCCTGCAGCACGGTGAGGATCTTTTGCAAAGCGCCTGCCGCTGCATCCGCAAAGTGACGGATGCGCTGGGAGGCAATGTTTCCTCCGTCCGTGCCGTCGCCTTTACGGGACAGATGGCAGGTGCCATGGGCATCGACGAAACCGGCAGCGATGTGACCGCCTGGTCCTGCTCGCTGGATACCCGCTACCTTCAGTGGGCGGAACAGCAGCGCAGACGGTTTGGCGACGACATCTTTGCCATCGGCTGCACCGGAGCACCGCTCATGTGCTCAAAATATGCATGGTTCCGCGATGCCTTTCCCGAAGAATACCGCCGCATCGCCAAATACGTGATGCTCCCGGCCTTCCTGATCGGGCGTCTGTCCGATACGAAGGCGGAGGACGCGATGATCGATTATTCGCTGATCGCGTGGACGGGACTGGCGGATGTGAAGAACGGCTGCTGGTCGGAAAAACTCAGCGGAGAGATGGGCGTCGATTTAAAGCATCTGCCCAAGATCGCCTCTTCCGATACCGTCGGCGGCAGCGTGAACGCCGCGGGCAGTGCCATGACCGGGCTTCCCGTGGGAACGCCGCTGGTGCTGGGCGCGGGCGACAAGGTCTGCGGCTGTCTCGGAGCCGGTATCACGCACTACGGAGATACGGTCTTTGAGGCCTCCTCCTACGGTGCCGTGAGCTGCCTCGTGCCCGAGACGCGGCCTGATACCACTGCGCGCCGATACGATATCATCTGCGGTCTCACGGCTGCGGATCGCTTTGTGCACAAGTATATTCCCTGTTCCGGCGTCACGACGAATTGGTTTGTCGAACGCTTTTTCCGCGACGGCGGCTTTGATGCGGCGGACGCGGAAGCCATGGCGGTGCGCCCCGGCAGCGGGAAAATGCTGACGGTCGGTCTCCTGAACGGCAGTTCGATGCCGTTTGACGCGTTTCTGCGCGGAACCTGCCTGGGAATCGGATATGAAACAGGCAGGGGAGAACTGTACCGCTCTTTGGTGGAGGGCTTCGCTTATGACCTTGAATGGACGCTGAAGTCTTTGAGAAAATACTATCCGGAATATGCCTCGGGCCGCATCAGGCTGATCGGCGGCGCGGCGCATTCGCCTCTGTGGCAGAGTGTGTTTGCCGATGTGACGGGACAGATCTTTGATGTGGTCGAACGCAGCGACGTTGCCATGCTGGGCACGGCACTCATCGCCGCCAAAGGCGTGGGTGACATTACCTCCCTGCAGGACGCGGCCGAAGGTCTGGCTCCCGTGAGCCGCAGCGTGGTTCCCAACGACGTAAACCACAAAATGTATGAACCTTATGTGAAACTCTACACAGAGGCAGTCTCCGAACTGCACGGGCTGTTTGAACGGCTCAATGCCATTGAGGAAAACTGATATGACACAGAAAACGACACTCTTTGCCGAAGAACGCAGGCGCAGGATTGTGGAGCGCGTCAACGAAAAAAAGACGGTCTCCGTGGATGAGTTGTGCCTGCTGTTCGGCGCTTCTCCGGCAACCATCCGCACGGATCTCAACGAACTGTCCGATGCGGGCCTGCTTTGCCGCACCCACGGCGGCGCGGTAAGCGTACAGGGCGTTTCCTACGAGAACCTGAGCCGTAGCGTAGTGACGAATATCAGCGCAAAACAAGCCATTGCGGAAAAGGCGCTGGAACTCATTTTCGACCGGGATACGGTACTGTTGGATGCGGGTTCAACAACCATGGAGCTGGCGCGTCTGCTCAAAAAACGCAATGGTCTTACCGTGATCGTGAATGACCTTGCCATTGCCTCCGTGCTTGAAAATACCACCGATGCGACAGTGGTGTTTCTGGGCGGAGTGCTCCGCCGCGGCATTCACAGCTGTGTGGGACCGATTGCGGAACAGGCACTCAACGGTATGCATATCGACAAGGCCTTTCTGGCAGCCAACGGCTTGAGCGCGGAGGGCGCGACCACGCCCGATGTATATCAGGCAGAGGTCAAGCATACCATGGTGGCACGGGCGCGTCAGACGATACTGCTGGCGGACTCGACCAAGATCGGCAAATATTCATTCTGCCTGTTTGCGCATCTGAATGAGTTCGACCGTCTGATAACGGACGTGGGAGCGGATGAAAGCGCGCTCATACCTCTGCGGGAGACGGGCATCGCAATTGACATTGCTGCCACAAAGTAAGGAGAAAGAAATTTCCCCGGGCACACAAAATACAAACCACCCAATGAACTGGTATTTCCATTTCCGGTTCATTGGGTGGTTTTACTGTTAACACGGAACCGATGATCGGTGAACGAGTTTTCGGCTTATTCGTGCTATAATGTATTTTTTATTCCCTGCCGGACTTTGCGTGCAGAGAGCGGAAGGTGATGTTCGTGCCGTGACCTTCCTCAAAGAACGGTTCGTCGCAGAGGCAGACTCCGCAGCCGGGCTGGGTGTGGTCAAGCACCGCTTCCACGGAGCCGCGCCAGCTTCCGGGCTGGACCTCGGTCGCGCGGCTGCGTCCTTTCAGGAAGTCCGCGGCTTCGCGGTCTGTGTAGCCGGGAGCGGTGTTGGGCCACTGGATGTTCATGCCGCGGATGGTGACGGAGTGCGCCCAGTATTCGGGCGTCTCGCCGCGGTGGCTGCTGTTGCCGAATTTGGGAAGATGGATCTTTGCTTCCTATAAGGTACAGTGGGATGCTGTTAAGGACATCATGAATCCCCTGCTCCTTGAGACTCTCGAAGCCAACGGACTTACCCCCTATACTGCAGATTAATATCATCGATTGATCATTATGGGATGGGAGCGCAAGCCTTTGTGCTCCCATCTACGCACTATCGGATCGGAGGATGCGTTTATGAAGACCGCTGTTACAGTAAAAAAAGCGAAGAAGGATTGGGGATTGTTTCTTCTCATCCTGCCGTTCGTCGTTTATTTGATTATGTTCCGATATGTGCCCCTGTTCGGCTGGTACATCGGCTTTGTCAACTACAAGATTGGCACGCCGATTTTTGAATGTGAATTCGTTTTTCTCGACAACTTCAAAAAGTTGTTTGAATTGAGCGCTTTCAAACGCGCAATGACTAATACGCTTATTTACTCTACCATCAACTTTGCTACCTCGCTGTTGCCGGCGGTCTTTGCGATTTTACTCAATGAGGTTGGCAACAAGACGTTTAAGAAGACTGTTCAGACGCTCACCACGGTTCCCCACTTCATCAGCTGGGTCATTGTGTACGGCTTGTGCTACGGCCTGTTTTCCAAGGTCGGTCCCGTCAACGCTGTACTCGGGCTGTTCGGAACCTCCCAAAAGTTGCTGACGGACAAAGATGCCGTCTATGCATTCCAGACTTTTCTGGGACTGTGGAAATCGATCGGTTGGAGTGTCATTATATATATCGCCGCCATTTCCGGTATCGATCAGGAACTTTACGAAGCAGCCGCAATCGACGGTGCCGGCTATTTCAAGAGAGCTATTCATGTTACTGTCCCCGGCATCATGCCCACGATGATTGTGTTGCTGCTACTCGGCATTTCGGATTTCTTCAGCAATGGTTTGGACCAGAAACTGGTTTTTGCCAACACCGTGACCCAGAGAAAGCTGACGACCATTGAGCTGTATACCTATCAGCAGGGCATCGGAAAGTTTGACTATTCTTACTCTACGGCGGTGGGCATTACCATGTCCATCGTGAGCATCATACTGCTGTTCACGACTAACGCGATCGCGAAGAAGGTTCGCGGTACTTCTATCGTTTAAGGGGGGGTATGAAGGATGAACAGTAAGAATCAGATCAGAACAAGCTTTTCGAGGAAAGTTTTTCTGGTGTTCAATACCCTGTTTTTCCTGTTCATGATGTTTGCGTGCCTTTACCCGCTGTGGTACGTGTTCATCCAGTCCATCTCGGACGGCCGTCTTGCGCACAAGGCGATGCTGATCCCTGTGGGAACCACCTTCAACAACTACAGGAACGTCTTCACACAGCCGGAGATCATTCAAGCCTTTGGCATGTCCGTCCTGCGCACCGTGACGGGTTGCGTACTGGGCGTATTCTGCAGCATGCTGGTAGGCTACCTGTTCACCAAGGAGACACTGCCGTTCCGCAAGCTGATCTACAGAATGATGGTCATCACGATGTACGTCGGCGGTGGATTGATCCCCACCTTCCTTGTTTACAAGACTTACGGCTTTATGAACAGCTTCTGGGTCTACATCATTCCCGGAATGGTCGGTTCCTATAACGTCATCCTGATCAAGACCTATATCGAGCAGCTGCCGGCCTCTTTGGAGGAAAGCGCGCGCATCGACGGCGCCGGAACGTTCCGCGTATTCATCAGCATCATCCTGCCGCTCTCTCTTCCCATCGCGGCTACCATCGCGATTTATATTACAAATGGACAGTGGAACAGCTGGTTTGATAATATGCTCTATAATTCAACCTCGAAGAAGTTGACAACGCTACAATATCTGCTGTATAACTATCTCAACAAGACTGAGCAGCTTATTGCCGAGCTTCAGGACAACCGCGGCGGTATGGGTGTGAATGTGGAAAAACTGACCGCGCAGGGTGTCAAGATGACGGTCACCATGGTTTCGGTCATCCCGATTATGTGTGTATACCCGTTCATGCAGCGTTATTTGATCAAAGGCATCATGATCGGAGCTGTGAAGGGATAATTATATGCTACAATACCGCAAAGCAATGCCGGGCGACGAGAACGCCGTAATGGAACTCATGAATACGGTCTTTAGCGAGCGCTCACCCCATGATTTTGCTTCGCTCATGCCGAAGGCCTACGGCCGCAGCGGTTTTTATAAACTGCACTATGTGGCGGAGGAGGACGGACGGATCGTATCGACCGTTGCAGTCCTGCCCGAACGTCTGTTTCCGACCCCGGGTACGTCCCTTGAAGCTGGATATATCGGAAATGTATGCACGGCGAAGGATCAGCGGGGCAAGGGACATATCACGCGCCTGATGGAGCTGCTCCTTCCAGAGGCGGAAGAAAAATACGACCTCATGATCCTCAGCGGGCAGAGGCAGCTGTATGGCAAGTACGGCTTTGAACCCGGTGCGGCCATGGCGGGCGTACGTGTTACCGGAGCGAACCTCAAGGGACTGAGCGGAGAAGTATCCTTTAAGGAACTGACTGACGGGGACCGGGAAGAGCTGAAACAGGTTTGTGCCCTCATGCGACTGCAGAGTGCGATGAGTGAGCGAACGGAAGATACCGTGCTGGACATCGCTCACAGCTGGTATACCGGGCTTTACGCCGTCTGCGCGGGCAAGGAACTCGTGGCTTATCTTTGCGCCCACCCGCGCAATGTGCTGGAACTGGGCGTTACAACCCCGGAATGGATCGCTCCCACAATCAAATGCTGGGTCGAACAGCACGGCGATTCGGAGGTTTTCGTTCCGCTCAATGAACATGCGACCGTGGAAGAACTGATGAAGTTCGCGGAAGGCATGCGGGTAATCGACTGCGAGAAGCTCCGCGTCTTCCGGTGGCGGAAAACGCTGCAGACTCTTTTGCGGGCCAAAGCGGAAAGTACCCCTTTGGCAAAGGGAGTGCGGACGGTGTGCATTACCGGCAAGGGCACGTTCCGCATCGATGTCAACGAGGAAACCCCGTCTGTCACCGAAACGGATGAGAACGCCGATTTGGAACTGAGTGAAGCCGCAGCGGTCCGCCGCTTCTTCTCGGCTTCGTCGATTTCTACGGAAACGGACCCGCTCCTGCGTTCGTGGATGCCGCTTCCGCTGGCGATCAGGAGCGTAGACCAGTTTTAATAGCATGATAAAAGCAGTTATTTTTGATCTGGACGGTACACTTGCGGATACGCTGCCCGCGATGCTGGAAGCAATCAACCGCATGCTGGACGAGTATGGCGAGAAGCGGATCGATGAAGCGAAGATGCTTTCGTTCATCAACGGCACGATCGAGGATTTTGTGCGCGCTGTCCTTCCCGAAGAAAAGCGGAAGGATGACAGAGCAATGGCCGAAGCCCGTGCCGTGTACGAGAAGTATTACGCCGTGACCTACAGACAGACGAACCGCTGCTATGACGGGATTCCGGAGCTGCTTTCAATGCTCAAACGGAAATACCGCCTTGCGATCCTGTCCAACAAGCAGCAGGATTATGTGAACCGCCTGAATGAGCAGCTGTTCCCGGACGGGACGTTCCTGCGTACGGTCGGCGCCCAAAACGGTATTCCCGGAAAGCCCGCGCCCGATTCCATGCGTCTTCTGATGCGTGAGCTGGGTCTGCGCCCCGGAGAAGTGATCTATGTGGGCGACAGCGATGTGGATCTGTTCACGGCGCGCAACGCGGGGACGGAGTGTATATGTGTGAGCTGGGGATACCGGGAAAAGGAATATCTGCAAAACGCCGGCGCGCCGCGGATCGCCGATACACCCGGGGAACTATATAAGATGATCGATGCTTTATCGGATGAATGCAGGGGATGAGTGCAGTACATGAAAGCGACATTTATTGAAAACAGGCCTTTTATCGAAAACGAATATCAGTTCGCGCACTGGATCGAAGACAGCGGTCTTCCGGCAAAGGAACTGTCCAAGGCATTGACGGAATATGTGGACGAGCATCTTTCCATGCCGATGCCTTTGCTGCGCGCTAATGCGTTCCGCTTTCTGATCGAAAACGCACAGATCGAAATCAACCCGCATTCCGTTTTTCCGGACAAGATCAATATCGGTATCGATTACACGTCTTCGGCAGGACGGGATCTGTTCAATTATGCGGTTTATTCCCGCTTTCACGATGAGGTGCTGGATCGCGAGATGCACGATGATTTCGTGCGGCGCAATCTGGCTTTTGATATGGGTGTCTGTATGGCAGACAGCGATTACTGGCATACGCTTCCGGACTGGCAGAACGTGATGACCTACGGCGTGGCGGGACTTAAGTCAAACGCCGAGGAGAAGCGGGAAGTCCTCGCCCGGAGCGGTGAACTGACGGAAAAACAGGATATCTTCTATCAGTCCGTCATTATCTCTTATGAGGCGATCCTGCGCTATATCGAGCGTCTGATCGACGCATCCCTGCCTTATGATATGCCGGAGTATACGGCGTGCCTGCGCCATCTGCTCACAAGCGCGCCCGCCGACATGTACGAGGTGCTGGAGCTTGCGATTTTGTTCCTCAATATGGAAGAAATCGGTGTGGAGCGTGCGCGCAGCTTCGGAAGGATCGATCAGATTTACTATCCTTTCTATAAAAACGATCTTGAAAACGGAACATTCACCAAAGAACAGATCATGGAGATGTTCCGGTATTTCTATATGAAGTGCCAGGCGGCCAAACGGTTTGCCGATCAGCCGTTTGCCATCTGCGGCGTCGATGCAAACGGAGAAGACGCCACGAACGAGCTTACCTGGCTATTGCTGGAGGTTTATGACGGGCTCGGGATCCACAATCCCAAGATTCATGTTTGCTGTCATCCCAAGATGCCCAAGGAGCTGCTTTATCGATGTCTGCGCATGATCCGCAGCGGTTCCAGCAGCATTTGCCTCATTAACGGAGAGGCAATCATTACGGCTTACGAAAAAATCGGCATCCACCGCGAGGAATCGCAGCTCTATGTTCCGTTTGGCTGCTATGAACCGATCTTGATGGGGCTTGAAGAGCCGATGATCGGCGCGTCATGGCTGAACATCGCAAAAGCCGTGGAATTTGCCATGAACGGTGGGCGGGACCTGCTTACGCAGACGAAATTCGGCGCCGATACGCCGATAGAGTTTGATTCCTTCGAGGCGTTCTACGAGGCGTTCCTTACGCAGTTTGGATACATCATCGAGTTTACGGTCGACAGCATCCTGAAGCAGGACCGCTATCATATGCAGATCAATCCTTCCCCGATTTATTCGGGCACGTTGACCTCCTGCATCGAGCGGGGGCGTGACGTATTCGACTGCGGACTCAAGTACAGCAATACCTCCATCAAATGCTGCGGAATCGCCACAACCGTGGATTCGCTTCTGATGGTAAAGAAGTTCGTGTTCGAGAAGCACGCTCTCTCCTTCGGCGAACTGCGGGATATCCTGCTGCACGACTGGGCAGGAAATGAGATCCTTCGTCAGAAGATACTGAAAGATAAAACAAAATACGGAAATCATATCGAAGAAGCCGATTCTCTGGCGCGTGACATCTACAAGTTTGCGGCCGGTCTTATCGTGAATCGTGAAAACCATTCCGGCGGGCGTTTCCGTCTCGGATGTGATACCATTACCCATAACATTCTCTTTGGCGGAAATATGGGCGCAACGCCGGACGGCCGCACGGCCCGAAGTGCAACGTCCAAGAATTTCTGCGCCTCCAATGGCATGGACCGCAACGGCATCAGCGCGTATATGCTGTCCGTGCTGGCTTTGGATTCCACCGATTTTCTGGACGGCGCGGTGCTGGATTTTGTGCTGCATCCGACCATGGTGGAGGGGGAAGACGGACTTGAAGCCATGTATCGGATGGTGGAAACCTATTTCCGTCTGGGCGGCGTTTCGATTCAGGGTAATATCATGGATCTGCAAATGCTGCTGGATGCCCGCAGGAATCCGGACAAATACAGAACGCTTCAGGTGCGCGTATGCGGCTGGAATGAATATTTCGTAGAAATGGATGAAGACGTTCAGGATATGTTTATCCGGCAGCTGCAGGTGGTACAATGATATGAAGGCACTGATAGAGTCTTATAAGCGGTTTGAAATCCACGACGGACCAGGTGTCCGCACAACGGTTTTCTTTAAGGGCTGTCCGCTGCGCTGTAAATGGTGCCACAATCCCGAATGCCTGAAAGGCATGCCCGAGCTGGGCTATGACGAAAGCCGCTGCATCCGATGCGGCGAGTGTGTTTCCGTGTGTGAACAGGGTGCGCATCGGATGAGCCCGGCGGGGCATCTGTTTGGCAAAACGCAATGCGTTGCCTGCGGAAAGTGTGCGGACGTGTGTCTGGGTTCCGCACTCAAATATCACGGCCGGCGGGAAGAACTGGAAACGGTGCTCGCCGCGGTGCTGGAAGATCAGGCATTTTACGGGGACAACGGCGGTGTTACCGTTTCAGGCGGTGAGCCGCTGATGCAGAGTGCGTTTGTTGCCCGCCTGCTCGAAGAACTGAAAAAGAGAGGCATCCATACTGCGGTGGATACCAGTCTGTACTGCGACAGGAAAGATCTGGATGCGGTGCTGCCTTATACCGACCTGTTCCTGCCGGATCTGAAGGCATATGACGAACAGGCGCATATCGCGGCGACCGGCGTATCCAACAAACAGATTCTGGAAGCTTTCCGCTATCTGGATGCGGCGGGAGCGGAGATGGAGATCCGTATTCCGTTCGTCCACGAATATAACGGGGATCAGATCCTTCCGATGGCGCGCTTTATTGCACAGCTCCACCGCGTGAGGGGCGTCAGGCTCCTGCCGTACCATGATTTCGCCAATAACAAGTATCATCCGCTGGGGCTGAACCCAGCGGCGCTGCGTTTGCCGGAGGAAGGGGAAATTGAACGCGCGAAAGAGCAGCTCCGTTCCTTCGGTATCCGCGTACTTGCATAGAGCTTCGGGAGAACAGTATGAAAAGATACAGGATTTGCGTCATTCACAATACGCATACGGATGTCGGATTCACCGGTACGCAGGAGGAGATCGAGCTTCAGCAGTACGATTACCTGAGGCAGGTGATCGGCATACTGGAGTCCGGCAAAACACCGGATTTTAAGTGGCAGTGTGAAAACAGCTGGCAAATCGATAATTTCTATGAGTACGCGGATGAAGAGGAGAAGGCACTGCTGGAAAAATGGATCCGAGCCGGCAGCATCGGACTGAGCGGAAATTATCTGAATATGACGGAGCTGGCGGACGCGCCTACGCTCCGTTACTGGGTGCGGCATGCTCGCAGCTATGCCGACGGCATAAAAGCGAAAAGCCTGTCGGCTATGTCCTGCGATGTGGACGGTTACGGAAATGCCCTTCCGGACGTATTATCCGAAAACGGTTACCGCTATTTTTTAGGTTCCATCCACACGCATCACGGGATGTATCCGCTGTATCACTGCCCGTCCTGCTTTATTTGGGAAGGTGAGCAGCACGGACGCATTCTGACTTTCATCACCGAACACTATAATCTCGGCAACGAGCTGGGGATCTGCCCGCACAGCATGCTGTCCTATAATATACACGACAAATACAGCCGTGCACTGGAACAGACCATGCTCAGAACCGATGCCGAAACCACGGAGCGGGAAGAATTGGAAGTCGCGCAGTATCGCATCAAACATTATCTTCTCGGGCTTGAACAGAGCGATTATCCGTTTGATACCGTTCCGATCCTCGTGTCGGGTGCCTATACCGATAATGGCGCGCCGAACGTGGAGATCTGCTCGAGGATTGCAAAGCTCAACGCCCTTTTGAAGGACGTGACAGAGATTTCTCTGACAACACTGGACGGATTTTTTGAGGAAATCGAGCGCGGCGGTTCGGAGATCCCGGTCTACCGCGGCGATTTCCCGGACTGGTGGGCAAGTGGAATCGGCACGCTTCCGAACAGCGTCCGCCTGTATAAGGAAGCGCAGCGCTTCATGCGTTTGACCGCGAAGCTGGATCCCGAAGGAAAGCTCGGGGATGAGCGCCTGCATCGGGAAGCCATGAAAAAGGCGATCCTGTTTGCCGAGCATACGTGGAGCTACTGCGCGACGGTTTTCTATCCGTGGAGCATACAGAATAAACGCGTTGAACTGAAAAACGCGGCTTACGCGGCGGATTACCATACCGCGGCCATGAAAAACCTGCTGCGTGTAAAAAGGGCACTGGGGGACAGACAGCCGCGCGTGGGACGCGAGTTCGCGTGGACGGTCATGAACCCGAACGGCTTTGAACTGCTTGCACCGCTTTGTCTTGTGATCGACGCGTGGGAATACGCGGACGGCTGCAAGTTCGATCCGGCGGACTACGCTCTGTACGACGAGGCAGGCACCGCCGTTCCTTCGCAGGCGTGGCAGAGCCCGCGGGGACCCGCCATCGAAGCGATCGTCGCGCTCAAGGCAAACGAAATAAAGCAGCTGAAACTTATGCGCAAAAACACCGTGGACACGCTCATTCAGCACAACGCGCTCATCTCCACCGACGGGGTGAGGGATCTGGATTGCGGCGGCAAGACTGTCACCCCCTCCCGCATCGAAACACCGTTCTTTACGGTAAAAACGGAGCGCGGAAAAGGCATCGTGTCTGTATATGACAAAATCAACTGCAGGGAACTGCTCCGCGACGGCATACCGCTGTTTTCGGGTGTTCATGATATTACCCGCACTCCGGAGGACAGCGGCCCTTCCCGGAAGTTGACGCGCAGGAGCATGGGGCGCAGCATCATTTCCTTTGCAACCGAGCGGAGTATATCAGGGCTGACGAACGCGGTCATCACGGAAAATGGCAGTGTGTACGTGCTTTTGGAACTCACTTACGTGCTTCCCGGCGCAAATCGCTATAAGGTGCGGTTGAGGGTCTACAAAAATGCGCCGCTCATCTCGGCGGAAATCATCCTGGGCGCCGAAGGCGGACTCAATCCTGAAAACTTCTATATTTCACTGCCCTTTGCCGCCGAAGGCGATACCTATATCGGCAAGGCTGGCGGTCCGGTGCGGCCGGGACTCGATCAGCTGCCGGGCAGCTGCAAGGCGTTTTTTGCTCTGCAGGACGGCATCATCTGCAATGAGAACATGAGTGATGTGCTGATCACTTCGGGGGACATCCCGCTCATCCTGTTCGATCTGCCCGAGCCGGAAGCGGTGAATGTCTGTGACGGAAACGATGGAAAACTAAACAAAGACGCGATGTTTGCGTGGGCTGTCAACAATTACTGGGAGACCAACTTCCCGTGCAACATTGGCGGTGACTACCGCTTCCAAATGAACATTATGATTGCAAAACACGTCTCGCCTGAAGAGCAGTTGTCTGTGATCCGGGCATTCTCCGAGGGCGCGGTTATACTCAGAAAATAACGGGAGGTACGATCCAAATGGCAAAACGTCTGCTTACCAAATATGAGAACAACCCCGTCATGTGCCCGGCGATGATGCCCGAAACCGTATTGTACACATTCAATCCCGGCGCCATCGAATGCGGCGGCGAGACCATCATGGTCATGGACGTGACCACGCTGGACGACATCCACCGCCTGTGGATCGCCCGCAGCAAGGACGGCATCCACTTTACGCCCGATCCCGCGCCCGCGCCGTGGCCCGCTCCCGATCTCTATCATCCCGAAACCTGCACCTATGACCCCCGCATCACCAAAATCGGGGACGAATACTATCTGCTCTACGCCTCGGATCTAAGCCAGAACAACGTGCGCGTGGGCATCGTGAAGACGAAGGATTTCAATTCCTTTGAGCGCGTATGCACGGCCAGCGAGCTGGGCAACCGCAACGGCTGCCTGTTCCCGGAGAAGTTCGACGGCCTCTACGCCCGCTTCGACCGTCCCTTCGGCAATGAGCTGGAGCCCTGCTCCATGTGGCTGTCGTTCTCGCCGGACCTCACCTTCTGGGGCAAGAGCCGTCCCGTGATGTACAAGGGCAAGCCGTGGATCGACGGCTTCAAGATGGGCGCGGGCGCGGTTCCGATCAAGACGGACAAGGGCTGGCTGGAGATCTACCACACGGTATCCCAGACCTGCAACGGCTTTATCTACCGCCTGAAGGCCTGCCTGCTGAAGCTTGACGATCCGGGCGAGGTCATCGGCTACACGAAGGACTTCATCCTTTGGCCGGAGTACGACTATGAGATGAAGGGCCGCGTGATGAACGTGGTGTTCACCTGCAACGCCCTGCCTCAGCCGGACGGCACCGTGCGCATCTACTACGGCGCGGCGGACACCAATATCGGCCTCGCCACCGGCAAGATCGATGAGCTCGTGGCGGCGTGCCTGGAAAACGCCTGATTGAGCGACAAATTGATTGATCTGCATACAGATGAAGGAGGATTCTTGTTATGAGAATGAGTGAAGCCGGCAGAACGGTAAGAGTCGGCATTATCGGACTGGGCTGCAGAGGAATCGATCAGATGAAGACACTGCTCCAGATGCCTGATGTGGAAGTTGTGGAAGTATGTGATGCTTTCGAGGACAGAGTTCAGGCGGGTATTGATATCGTTTTTGAGGAAAAGAAAACCCGTCCCGACGGAACGACCCGTTATCAGGATATCATTGAGCGGGAAGACATCGAAGCGGTATTCGTGTTCTCTAGCTGGGAAACGCACATCGAGATCTGCGTTGCTGCGATGAAGGCAGGCAAGAAAGTTGCTTCCGAAGTTGGTGGTGCGTGCTCCATCGATGAATGCTGGGAACTCGTCAGAACCTATGAGGAAACCGGCATCGACTGTATGCTGCTGGAAAACTGCTGCTACAACCGCGAGGAAATGACGCTGCTCAGAATGGTTCGCATGGGACTGTTCGGCGAAGTGGTGCACTGCGACGGCGGCTACCGTCACGATCTGCGCGGTGAAATCGGGAAAGGCGATATCAACCGTCATTACAGGCAGAGGCATTTCCTGCATAGGAACGGCGAGCTCTATCCGACTCATGAACTGGGTCCGATTGCCAAGTATCTGAATATCAACCGCGGAAACCGCATGGTTTCTCTTGTCTCCATGGCTTCCAAGGCATCTGGTATGCACACGTGGTTCACGGAAAACCGTTCCGATTCTCCGCTGTGTGACGCTCAGGTCAATGAAGGTGATATCGTCACGACGCTCATCAAGTGCGCAAACGGAGAAACCATCCGTCTGGTGCACGATTGCACCCTTCCCAGGCCTTACAGCCGCGGCGGCGAGATCCACGGAACAAAGGGTCTGTGGATGGAGGACAAGCGCAGCATCTACCTCGAGGGCGTGAGCGAGAAGCCCCATCGCTGGGAAAGTGATGAGGAATACATGAAGAAATACAAGCACCCGCTGTGGGAGGAGTACGAGCAGTTCGGTCTGCGCGGCGGACATGGCGGAATGGACTATCTGGTGCTGCGTGCTTTTGTGGAGAGCGTTCAGGACAATGTGAAGCCGCCGATCGATACCTATGATTCGGCAAGCTGGATGGCGGTTACCGCTTTGAGTGAAATGTCGATTGCCACCGGCAGCTCCGCCGTAGCTTTCTCTGATTTTACAAACGGACGTTGGATTGCACCCCGTGAGGATGAAAACAAGGGAGAATACGCACTGTGAGTGTTTGCCGGCGCAGTTATCCGGTGCCTGAAATCATTATACTATCTATGGGGGCACTGTGAGGTGCTCCCCGTTTATTAGGCGTGAATACGTGTGGAACGGCTTTCAAACTGGCTTTTCGAATGTTACGCCGCAAGATATCCCATATTACCTAGTGTCCCCTGAATAACAGCCCTGTACGCTGCCAAGCAATTAAGCAACACGCTGTCCTCAGTTTTTCGGCCCCATCCACTCCTCCTGAACCAATCCAAAACAAGACAAAAAAGAGACTTTAGCCTCTTGAACAGG
>LSQX01004884.1_pt1 | contig 15768 bp, 15 predicted proteins | sample 654561 | NCBI WGS metagenome assembly LSQX01 (sample SAMN04489861, study PRJNA283612) | anaerobic digester metagenome | isolation source: 4 biogas reactors fed with cattle manure at either 37C or 55C with and... | place: Denmark: Kongens Lyngby | collected 2014 | reverse complement strand
CCTGGCTTGCCTACATCTGAAAAACTAAGTTGAAATCCATAAGCACTGATCGTCCCCATCACTTCCTTAGCCGTATACTGGCTGCCCTGATCGCTGTGGAAGATGATCCCTTTCGGTATCTCCCAACGTCCCTGGGCGGAGGACATCGCTTTCAAAACGATGTCGGCGGTCATCCGCTCTTGCTGTGCAAAACCGAGCACAATATTCGTGTGAGCATCCCGGATCTGGCACAAGTAATCCTTGCCTTCTGCGGTTGGAATGATGCTGATATCACTGACCAGGACCTGGAATGGGTGTGTGATTTTGATGTCCCTGGTCAGATTCTTCAGCTCCAGATTCTTCGCCTTGCGCCGCTTCTTTGCTCGCCGGGGTTTGCGCTTGCAGTGGCTGGATTCCCAATCGTTCTCGTCCATAATCGCTTTGACCTTCTTGAAGGAGGCTTTTCCGCCTTCAGCCCGAATCACGCCACAAATCCGTTCAGCGCCATAATGCCCTTCGCCTTGCTCGAATATCGTGCCCACCGTTTCTGTCAGCGCTGTATATCGGGCTTCCCGGTCCGCTCTTTCTTTCAGCCAGGTGTAATACCCTGATGTTGAAACTTGCAGTGCTTTGGCCCACTTCGCTATTGAACCTTCTGTCTGTGCTTCCATGGCAGCATATCGCTGGGCTTGGGTTAGCGTTGGTGTTTCGCGAAGTAGGCTGATGCTTTTTTTAAGATTTCATTCTCTTCTGTCAGTTCCGCTAACTGTTTGCGCAACCTTCGAACTTCGTCGTTGTGGATTGCCTCTTCAGTCGGTTCACCGGTTTCGCTGTATTTCTCACGCCAGCGATAGAGCATGCTGTTGCTGATTCCGAGACTATCGATAACCGATTTGGTTGTTCGGTTTGGGTCGTAACTGAGCTGGACCGCCCGTTTCTTGAACTCTTCATCGTATTGTTTGCGTTGTTTATTCATTTCGTTTCTCCTGACTATTATCCCTTTTCATCTTGTCCGAAATTGTATCAGAGTCCCGCGGCTCGTCCCGTTCCGGCGTAGTTATCCTTTCGTAGGGAACGCGGCTTGTCCCGTTCCGGCGAAGCCATCTTTTCACACACAACCCAATCATGACACCCTCCCGTTTTCCATCGCGTTGATTGTGAATTTTACGGAAGGAGCAAGCCCCTTACCTACTCAATGGTAACGATCACTTTTTTCGCGAAAACGGCTTAAAAAACTTACATATCAATAAACCGGCTGTCGTCGAGGGCATCTTTTTCTGGTTTGCTATCGACCTCAAGAATGGGTTCTTTCGAAACGTCAACAATGCGGGATTGACGTTCGGTTTGCTCAATTTCCTCCGGGGCTGCCCGCCTGGTAACCTGCCATTTACCGCAATGGGGGCACCTTTCGAACTTGCCAACCACAATATTCAACCCTAAAAAGGAACGGGGAAAAATCTGACCACAGCTGTTGCAGATTGCCAAACCATACATACCTCCACCTGAAACCTGTCCACCTTTTTGGCGGGAAGTGATAAACTGGCTTATTCCCACAGCTGCCAGGGTTACTGCCGCGATGATAACGATCAGCCTGGTGGTTTTCTCCCCCGATTCTGCCGCGCTCAGGAAGTTGTAGGTAATTGGTCCCGCAGAAACAACCGTTCCTCCAGCAAACCTGATTTCGGCTCTCATCTGGCGGATCCCTGGCTCGTAATTGTCAGTGTTAAATGAAAACCTAAAGGGCTCATCCGCCAGCTCCACCATGACGGCATCATCAATGTAATAAACCACCCGCTCAACAGAATCAAGCTCACCATCCACATAAAGAGTCATGTTGCCCTGGATGTCTGCACCGGAGCCATAGCCCCAGTCACGCCTGAGCCTCAAGGTAAAATCAGACCCATCCTGCGCCTGTGTCTCTGAAAAAGCAAAAACGAAGGCAACTACCAATAATAATCCCATCCAAAATCGATTTTTTTTCATCTCGTTTACTTCCATTTAGTGAGAATATTCTCGCGGTCAAATATTACTGTGCCCAGGCGCAGCATCCCGAATGCCAATAACGCGCATATCACGATAGCGATGAGCATGAAATTGATATTGATTACCAGCTTGCCTGCAAGAACTGCAAACATGACCAGCATAAGTGGAATAATCACCATTCCAGAGAGCTGCTCAGCCACGCGGGGGTCACTGACCCGGGAAGAAATATAAATCGCGACGATAGTGGCAATGACCGAGAGGATCGGACCCAACACCAGGATCCCCAGCAGCCATATTGGGCTAAGAATATAGTTGATCACAGCGGTAGAAAGCCCAAGCAGCAAACTGCCAATCACAAAAATTCCAAAGGCGGCATAACTGATCAGCACCCCCGGTATCACGGCAGCAAGCCCTTTGCCAGCCAGCAATTCGACCGTCGTTATCGGAGTTGCCAACAGAGGTTCAAGGCTGCGGGTGGTTTTTTCCCCAACGATGCTGTAAGCTGCGATTGTGGTCGGAATCATCAGCGGCATCAGCATGAACAGGAGCATAAACTGATTTAACAGGTAGATCTGTGTACATTCACCAGCAGTAAGCCCGGCACACACCTCGGTAAAACCCGCAGGCAAACCGGCACTCTCTGCCGGAAGATCGACAGGCAGTGAACTGGTGGTCATGTAGAGCATAACCAACGGCATGGCAACAAAAAGCATCGGCAGCAAGGTCATCGTCGAAATTACCCAGCGGTTTTTAAATACTTCGGACCATTCTTTGTCAATAATTGTGCGAACGTGTTTCATGCCTGCCCCCTGTCACCGGACCCGACCATTTCAAGGTAGATTTGCTCGAGGCTGTGCCTGATTACGCCAACAAACTGGACCTGCGCGCCGGCTGTGACCAGCGCCCTTATAATCACCGGGTTACTTTCCTCGGGATTTTTCAAGGAAACCACCAGCTTATTATCCACCACCTCTACGTTTCCTGCCCCGGCGATGCCTGCTATCAGGTCGACCCAGGCGGGTTCCATCGTCTGGAGGTGAAAAACCACCCGGCGACCAAACATCTGGTCACGCAGGTTGGAAGGGCTGTCCAGGGTAAGCAGTTTTTGCTGGAAGATACCCACACGGTCACACAACCGTTCCGCTTCGTCAAGATTGTGGGTAGTCATGAAGATTGTTCGACCTTCGGATTTCAGTTCTTCAATAAAATCGCGCACTGTTTTAGAGGCTTCCGGGTCGAGCCCGCTGGTTGGTTCATCGAGGAAGAGGATCTGTGGTTCGTGGATCAGGGCACGCGCAAGTGCCAGTTTCTGACGCATCCCTTTTGAGTAGCTGCCAACTGAATCCAGCCGACGTTCCCATAAACCCATCATGCTCAGGTACTTATTGACCGCTTTTTGGACATCGGGCACATCGTAAAGATTCGCGAAGATGGTCAGGTTTTTCTCGGCAGTCAGGCGTTCATACATGCCCGGAGCTTCGGTAAGGATGCCAACATTACGGCGGATGTTAGTATCCTCCCTCCCCAGTTCATAGCCGGCAACCTGCGCGGTGCCTTCAGTTGGGCGGATGAGACCGGTGAGAATCCGGACCGTGGTTGTTTTTCCAGCGCCGTTGGGTCCCAGAAATCCAAATACCTCCCCCTTCATGACTTCGAGGGTAAGGTCATCAACAGCACGTAATTCTTTTTCCTGTTTTTTTCCAATCAGGAACACTTTGGATATGTTTTTTGTCTTGATCATATAAATCCTTCCAAACAAGCATTGATTATAACGCCTGCAAACTGACAATTTACAGGGAATCGAAACTTGAAACCTGCGTAAAGTGGACTGGCTAATTAATTTTTTCGATTACCCAAAAATGCGACAAACCTAAACGCTGGAGAGGGGTCTTTTCGAGGAATTGAAGCACGCTTCGGAGTAGTTTGCCAAGGGTGGGATGTCGTTCGATGATATTATCGTAAGCCCCAAAAATGGTGCGTTGTTCAATAAATTTCACCGAAATTCCATCAAACAAGCGCGAAAGGTCTTTGCGAGTATAAACCCGCACATGTGGGGCGAGTTTGTCGCGCAGGGGTCGGGGAAGCCAATTGATCAGGGGAGTGTTCCCAAAATGATACTTACCCTTCCAGTAATGACCGTGGGTTTCAAACGGGTAGCCCCGATTAGGACAAAAAAGGGCGATGCGTCCGCCAGGTTTGAGCACGCGCACTATTTCACTGATGGCTTTATGATCATCCTGAACATGTTCGAGCACTTCGTGGCTTAAAACAAGGTCAAAACAGGATTCAGGCAGGGGAATTTGCTCCCCGGCAGCGCAGAAAACGTTGGGCGTATAGACCCGGCTATCCTGAACACGGGGGGGGTCAATATCAAATCCAACCGCAAAGCCGGATATCGGTACCAGTCGGGAAAGATACATGCCAACACCACTGCCATCCACAAGCACAGAGCCTTGCAAACGATCGCCGGCTGCCTGTTTGAGCAATTTTAAGCGGCGTTCCTGACCGGCGCGCCAAACATGGGAAGGCTCACCGCGCTGCGCGGCTTTATCCAGATCTTCGGGAATTAGGTTTGGCATGGCAGTATTGTACCCATATTTTCGGTTTTCCATAGTTTTGATCGAAGCAGCTCAGCCCGATGCAGCTGTCAATCTTTCGGGAATCAAGTGAATCCCGTGAAATGGAGCGTCGAATCGTATCTACGATCCCCAATCAACACGGGGTTTGCTTTTTCCCCTTAGCCATTTTTCGGCTGCAATGGCAGCGATTGCGCCATCACCGGCTGCGATTACAGCTTGTTTGACATGGGTACAGATGACATCACCAATCGCATAAACCCCGGGAATGTTGGTTTGATTCTCCCGGTCAACCTGCAGGCAGCCTTCAGCAGAAACTACAAGCTGACCTTGTAAAAAGTCAGTGATCGGTTTACCACCCTGCAGATAAACAAAAGCGCCGTCGATTGGCAGGCTGTGTTCAGCTTGCGTGCTGCCTTTTTCCTGGTAACTGATCCCTTCCACCTTATTTTCTCCAAAGATTTCCTTAACCTGGCTTCCCAGATGCATGACCACATTGGGCAGGCTGCTTAAGGCAGCCAATTCAGCCTCGCTTACATTTATTTGGTTCGTCGGAGCGAAGAAATGGACGGCTTGCGCAAACCGAGCCAGGTAGGAGGCTTCTTCGACTGCCTCATCACTTTTCCCAACGACCGCGACAACTTTATCTTTGAAGAAAGCTGCGTCACAAACCGCGCAATAAGAAACCCCACGACCGAGGAGTTCAGATTCGCCTTTAATCAGGTTGCTGCGCCCCATGGAACCTGTCGCGATAATAATCGAACGGGCACTATAGACCTCATAATTCCCAAAGACCAGCCTGGTTTCGCCTGAAAGGTCTGTGCCGATAGCTCTGTCGTTGATGAACTCAGCACCAAAGTCTGCTGCCTGCTTGCGCATGGTTTGCAGCAATTCCATACCGCTGACCTCACCATCAAAGCCGGGAAAATTGGCAATCTTGCTGGTGGTTCCAAGCGCGCCTGTGGTCAGTCCTTTATCCACTATCGCCACCTTGAGTCCAGAGCGAGCGGCGTAGATGGCAGCCGTCGCGCCGGCAGGACCTCCGCCAATAATTAAAACGTCATAATTTTGTTTCAAAGCCTCTGTCATTCCTACCTCTTTTTCTTCCGTGGTGGTAGTATAACCAAACAGACAAACATGTTCAAATTGAACCTTATAGATCAGAAAAGTTCCAGGAAAACTCGATTTTTGAGAGTTTTTTAGAGAACTTGTTTGATATAAACAGTCTGTTTATCATGAATTGGTGAAGAGATGACCAAAAAGTTCTATCAAAAGAGCATACCCGAACGGCATGAAATCCTGGCACAACAAGCCGGGCTCAACGCAAAGCAATTGGAGGCTTACAGCTCCGAAGGAGGGCTGCGGATAGAGACCGCCAACGCCATGATCGAAAACGTGGTTGGGCTTTATAGTCTGCCGGTTGGTATCGGTCGAAATTTTCTGGTAAATGGGCGCGATGTTTTGATCCCGATGGTAACAGAAGAGCCCTCCGTGGTTGCCAGCGTGTCATACATGGCAAAGCTGGCTCGACCCAGTGGTGGCTTTACAGCCGGGATGACTTCGCAAGAGATGATCGGGCAGCTTCAAGTGCTCGATTTGCCCGACCCATTGTCTGCCGGTGAACAGATTTTGAAGCATAAAGCTGAGCTGCTCGAGGCAGCAAGCGATTTTCACCCAAGTTTGGCTAAGTATGGCGGTGGACCGCGTGATATCCAGGTCCGTTTGCTTGAAAGCGGGCAACTTGGCACTTTTTTGGTGGTGCACCTGATCGTTGATGTCCGTGATGCCATGGGAGCCAACCTGGTCAACTCAATGCTCGAGTTCCTGGCTCCACGCATCGAAAAAATAACAGGGGGGAGAGTTCATTTACGCATCCTCTCCAACCTGGCTGACCGGCGCCTGGCATGGGCAAAGGTGCGAATTGCAGCGGCAAACCTTGCCTTTGGCGAATACAGCGGAGAACAGGTGCGCGACGGCATTCTTGAAGCCTGGGCTTTTGCTGAAGCCGACCCTTACCGGGCTGCCACGAACAACAAGGGCGTTATGAATGGCATTGACGCTGTCGTCGTCGCCTGTGGAAACGATTGGCGGGCGGTCGAAGCGGGCGCGCATGCATACGCAGCCCGTAATGGTTTCTACCGCAGCCTGACACAATGGTACAAAGACGAAAATGGAGACCTGTCAGGCTTTATTGAGCTGCCAATGGCACTGGGAATCGTGGGTGGGGCGACCAGGGTTCATCCCACAGCGCAGACCAACCTCGCATTGATGGGCGTAAATTCAGTTGAAGAATTGGGGGGCATCGTCGCAGCGGTGGGGTTGGCTCAGAACCTGGGAGCCTTGCGCGCCCTGGCGACAGAAGGCATCCAGCGCGGGCACATGAGTTTGCATGCCCGACAGATTGCCCTGGCAGCGGGGGCTGATCCAGAGGAAGCCGACCGGGTTGCTGCCCGGATGATTACGGAAAATAACATTAAAATGAGCCGCGCGCTGGAGATTTTGGAGCAGCGGGATGGAAAAGAAGTATGAAACAAGATCTGCAAGTTCCACAACCTGAAAAAGGGAAGTTATTACAACCAAAAATCAAAGTTGGCATCGTCGGTTATGGAGCTTACGTGCCGCGTTATCGTTTGCCCGCCAAAGAAATCGGCAGAATTTGGGGCAACCAGGGTGGTTACCCGGTTAAAGAAAAAGCAGTGGCAGGTTTGGACGAAGATGTGATCACCATGTCGATCGAGGCTGCCCGCAACGCGCTCAAGCGAGCGGACATTTCCGCTGATGAGCTGAGAGCGGTGTGGGTTGGTTCGGAATCGCACCCCTACGCGGTTAAACCCAGCGGAACGGTTGTTGCCGAAGCGATTGGTGCTCCGAACGACATCCAGGCAGGCGACTGGGAGTTTGCCTGCAAAGCCGGCACCGAAGCGATGGTTGCTGCGATGGGGATGGTCGGTTCAGGCATGGGCGATTATGCCCTGGTGGCTGGGATGGATACAGCACAGGGCAAGCCCGGCGACGCCCTGGAATACACTGCCGCAAGCGGTGGCGCCGCCTTTATCATCGGTCCGCTAAACTCCGCGCTGGCAAGCATAGAGGCGAGCTACAGCTACGTATCAGACACACCTGACTTCTGGCGGCGTGAATACCAGGTTTACCCCGAGCATGGTCAGCGTTTTACCGGTGAGCCGGCTTATTTTGAACACGTGGAAAGTGCTTCCCGGACGATTTTTGCTGAAACTGGTTTGAAAGCGCAAGATTTTGCCTATGCGGTTTTTCATCAACCGAATACGAAGTTCCCCCAGAGGATTGGTAAAACACTGGGGTTCACACCTGAGCAAATAGCCCCCGGGCTGCTGGCGCCGGTAATTGGGAATACGTATTCTGGGGCTGCCATGATTGGGCTAACCGCGATTCTGGATATTGCTGAAGAAGGTGATCTGATTCTGATGACCTCCTATGGGTCTGGGGCAGGCTCGGATTCGTTTATTATCAAGGCGCGCAAATCCCTGGCACAGCGCAGGGCAAAGGCGCTTTCCACCCAGGACTATATAGCCAGACGTACCCAAATTGATTATGCCACTTACCTGCGTTACCGCGGTGAGATCCGGATGCGCTAATGAGAAGAACAAACGATGTGTATATCATCGGTGTAGGGCAGACCGAACTCGGAGAGTTGTGGGAGGTTTCCCTGCGCCAGCTGGCATCCAGAGCGCTGAAGGCTGCCCGGGAAGACGCAGGGGGCGTTGAACCGCAGGCGATCTTCGTTGGTAATATGCTGGCAGCCAACGCCTCCAGGCAAGCCAACCTGGCTGCCCTGGTCGCGGAATATGCCGGTTTGGCTGGGAAAGCGGAAGGCTTTACCATCGAAGCTGCTGAGGCATCCGGTGGGGCTGCGATCTACGTGGCAAACAACGCCATCCGCTCCGGTATGGTCGATGTAGCCGCGGTGGTTGGCGTTGAGAAGGTCACCGATGTGGTCGGCGCTGGGATCGAGAGCAGGCTGCTTTCTACCGGCATTGATTCCGATTATGAAGCCTTAGAAGGTTTGACCCTGACTGGTCAGACCTCATTGCTGCTGCAGCGTTACCTGTTTGAAAACCATTTGCCGAGAGAAGCGCTGGCTGATTTTCCGGTGATTGCCCATGCGAATGCGGTTAACAACCCCCGGGCGATGTTCAGACGGTCAATTGACATCAACGCCTATCGAAATGCGCCCATTGATACCGGCGGGTTTAATATGTACGATGTCGCTCCAAACGCGGATGGAACAGCTGCCTTGATCCTGGTGCGGGGTGATCGGGTGCCAAAGAACCTGGCGCATAAGCCAGTCAGATTGGCAAGTTCGTCCTATATTACCGACCGGCTTGCGCTTCATGACCGACAGGATATGCTCTTTTTTGAAGCAGCCGCCGTTTCCGTACAGCAGGCACTGCTCAAGGCAGGAATCAACCTCCCGGATGTTGATTTCTTTGAATATTCAGATAACACCACGCTCCATGCCGTGCTTTCGCTCGAGGCGGCTGGGTTTGCCCCCCGGGGGGAGGGCTGGAAACTTGCCACAAGCGGTGCCTTGACGCTGCAGGGCGAGCTGCCAGTGGCGACCATGGGCGGGCACAAGGCACGGGGATTCCCCCTGGGAGCTTCGGGTGTTTTCCAGGTGGTTGAAGCCTGTCAGCAACTTCGGGGTGAGGCTGGTCTCAACCAAATAGAGCACGCGCGCATCGGGATGACCCAATCCCTGGCAGCAACGGCATCGGCTGCGGCAACTCAAATTCTTACCCTGTAAGGTTGTGTTGGATCGATGCCCTGCGAGCGGTATTCCCCGCCTCGTCCCAGCATCATCAGACGCTCCCGCTGGTTGGGTGGGGGATCAAAGTAAATTTTCTATCAGAAAGTGTTCATAGGGAGGAAAAACATGTCACAATACGTTAAAATGGATGCAAAGCAGAAAAGAAACTTATGACACAAACAAAACACATAACAGATGACCTGGCTGCAATGCTGAATGTCTTTCCACATGAGATAGCAGAGACAGTTACAGAGAAAAACCATTTTGACGACTTGCTGGAGGTGATCCTCGACCTGGGTCGCATACCAACTGCCCGGTTCGTGGATTATGAAGCGCCTTTGCTGGATCGACTGGTTGAAGAAGCAGACATCCATCACGTAATCAGCCGAATCAGCGATTTTGATGCGGACAATCGTGCCGGTATGGAGCGTACCCTGCACAGAATCTCCGCCATCCGCAACCGGCGGGGGGAAGTGGTCGGTCTGACCTGCCGGGTTGGGCGGGCAGTTTATGGCACCATTGGCATCATCGAAGACCTGATCGATTCTGGTGAAAGCATCCTGATCCTGGGAAGACCCGGCGTGGGTAAGACGACCATGCTCCGTGAGGCTGCCAGGATTTTGGCTGAAAAGAAGCGCGTGGTCATCGTGGATACCTCCAACGAAATCGGCGGTGATGGAGATGTTCCCCATCCCGCGGTTGGCAAAGCGCGGCGCATGCAGGTGCCAAAGCCATCCTTACAGCACGAGGTGATGATCGAGGCTGTTGAGAACCACGCCCCTGAAGTGATCGTTATTGATGAGATTGGGCGTGAACTCGAAGCCCTGGCAGCCCGCACGATCGCGGAGCGGGGCGTTCAACTGATCGGTACCGCTCATGGCAATGCCCTGGAAAACCTGCTGGTCAATCCGACCCTCTCCGACCTTGTGGGCGGGATTTCTTCGGTGACCTTATCTGATGACGAAGCCCGACGACGCGGCACGCAAAAGACAGTCCTGGAAAGAAAAGCTCCGCCAACTTTCACCATCCTGGTTGAAATCCAGGCGCGGGATCGGGTAAATGTGCATCGGGATGTCGCGGCTGCTGTGGATTCAATCTTGCGCGGCTATCCCATGCTGCCTGAAGAACGCTATCGTGATGATGATGGACAGATGCACTTTTTGAAACAGACCCGACCCAACATGCCCACGGTGTCTCAGTCGATGAGGCGGGGTAATGGCATGGATAAGAGCCCTTTCCAGCGAGGTAATACTGCTGCAGGGAGCACACAGCGGAAGGAATATCAACCCACCCTGCCAGGACACGCCGAACGTTTTGAGGATTTTATTCCACAGGAAGGCGAACTCGACCTGAAAAGTACGGTTCAGGAAGGACCGCGGAAGATTTTTCCATTTGGAGTCGCCCGCAATCGCTTGTTGCAAGCGATCAAGAGCATGGGAGTCTCAGCTTACGTGGTCAAAAGCCTGGATGAAGCCGATATCCTGGTGACACAACGGCGCTATTACCGCGACCGACTGCAGCCAATTGTTGAAGCAGAAGAACGCGGAATCCCAATTTTCGTAATCAAGAGTAATTCCGTGGGTCAAATAGAACAGTTTTTAGCTGATTCATTCGCTCACAGGTATCCTCCGGCGCGGTTAACGCTTAGCGAAGAAGCCAGGCGCCAGACTGAGGAAGCGATCATGATAGTCAAAGCGGGAGAAAAATTTATCAATCTCGACCCGATGCCTGCCGCCATTCGCAGAGAGCAGCACGAAATGGCAAAACAGGCACACCTTATCTCGCGTTCTTTCGGGAAAGACCCCAACCGTTATGTCAGAATTTACAGGGATTAGCAGTGTTCATCACTTTTGAGGGTCCTGAAGGTAGTGGAAAAAGCAGCCAGCTTCCGCTTTTGGCTGCTTATTTGGAAAACCGTGGTTACGAAACAGTCTCCACGCGGGAACCGGGGGGCACAAGAATCGGAAACCAGGTTCGTGAGATCCTGATGCGTATGGATAACACTGAATTGCATCCGCGCACAGAAATCCTGCTTTTCCAGGCAGCCCGGGCACAACTGGTTGAAGAAGTAATTTTGCCCAGCCTGGAGCAGGGCAAAGTGATTCTCTGTGATCGCTATGGCGATTCAACCCTGGCATACCAGGGGTATGGTCATGGGTTGGATTTGGAACGCTTAAAGATGATCCTTGATTTCGCGACCGGAGGTTTAAAGCCCGACCTGACCATCCTGTTGGATGTGGATGTGCCTGTAGGTTTGAAACGGAAAAAAGCAAAAGAGGAATGGAACCGGATGGATGCATTTGAGTTATCATTCCATGAGCGCGTTCGCAAAGGATATCATCAGCTCGCCCACCAGGACCCTGTACGCTGGAGGGTTGTCGACGCGTCACAGCCCCAGCAAAAAGTGCAGGACGATATTCGCCAAATCGTCCTGGAAGCTTTAAGATAAAATAATCGGAAACAATGAGACAAAAAGTCATCATTGCTTGAAAGGAAATTTAATGAATAAAGTCAGCAAGTATTTTTTGATTTTGATGGTTCTGATCATGGCAGCAAGCGCCTGCCAGGTGATTGAGACCACCCCCCCTCCTGTGGAACCAACCGAAACAGAAGTGCCGGTTGAGCCTGATCCAACTGAAGATGTTGTAATTGTGCCTACCGAGGATTTACCATTGGTAGACGAAGACGGGCGTATGATATGTACCATCGTCGAGCCGCTCTTCACCGAATTAACCGAAGAACAAAAACAGCAATTGGCAATTTTCCCTGAAGTTTCGGATGAAGACTTCTCCAAAGGACCGGAAGATGCTTTGATTACCATAATTGAGTATACCGACTTCTTCTGCCCCTACTGCCAAATGGCGTTTGCTGAGTTCGAGCTATTGATGGAGAAATACCCGGACGATGTTCGCCTGGTCTACCGTCACTTGCCGCTGGAATCGCTGCACCCCACTGCTCCTTTAGCAGCATATGCGGCGGAAGCAGCCGGCAGGCAGGGCAAATTTTGGGAATTGTACGAGGCGATTTTCAGCAATCAGACAGAGCTTTCTCCACTTCCCGCTGAAGAACTCACAGCATGGCTGATCGAAAAAGCCGGGGAATTGGAAATGGATGTGCAGCAATTTACTGAAGATCTTGAGAATGAAGACCTGCGGGAAAAAATCAACGCCCACACATTAACAATGTTTGATAACAGCGTCAGTTCCACCCCAACCGTTTTGATCAACGGTCGTCCACTTGGAAACTGGACCTCAGCTTACCTGACGAATATCATTGAAGTAATGAAGGTTGAAAAGTCTCTGCCGACCGAATGCCCGGAATTTGTGATCGACCAGTCAAAAGATTACACCGCGACCATTGAAACAGAACATGGTGAAATGGTAATTGAACTTTATGATGACGTAGCCCCATTGGCTGTGAACTCGTTCGTTTACCTTGTTCGCCAGGGTTTCTACGATGATGTTACCTTCCACCGCGTGTATCACGATTTTATGGCGCAAACTGGTGACCCAACCGGCACCGGTTGGTCTGGAGCGGGTTATCAATACCGTGAAGAAATCAGCCCGGATTATACCTTCGACGAAGCATACATGCTCGGTGTTGCAAAAAGCAGTGCTCCCGCCTCCAGTGGCAGCCAGTTTTTCATCACTTATGTACCCTATCCGACCCTCAACGGTGGTTATACAGTATTTGGGAAACTGATTGATGGGTTTGATGTGTTCGAAATGATTACTGAAAGAGATGCCGATAATAACCCGGACGCGCCGGCTGGTGATGCCATCATCAGCATCCGCATTGACGAAAAATAGTGATCAATAATTTTATTGAGCCTGGAATTTCAACCCGGACCAGCCCAAAATGGTTGCATACCCTGAACCTGGTCTGGAACGGGTTGACTTTCATGGCATTTGCCTCCCTGGCAGTGGTAACGCTGAGAGCCCTGCCGGAAAGCGGGCTCAATCCCTACCTTGGTCAGGTTTCCAACCGGGGGCTTTTTCTTTGTGTATACATTTCCGGTTTTTTCGCGTTGATGGCTTTGATAGCCTTTATCGATAGCTTGCGCAGGATAACCGGAAAGAAAAAAACCAACCGTCCGGGCTCGTGGCGCTGGCTCAAATATTCAATTGTCTTATTTCCGATTGCGCTTTATCTGACCTGGGCATGGGAGGCTTCTGTCATCCTGCCGCACTGGATTTTCGCGATCCTGGTTTTTTTGAGCATTTTACTTCCGGTTGTCTGGATTTCCCGGATGGCAAGCGGCAATATGTGGGGGATGCACCCGGGGCGGGATGCTTCGATGTTCAGTTTTTCCGCGAGCGTATCCGTTCCCTTCATGGTCGTAATCCAGGGTCTGGTAGCAGTTGTGCTTTTCGAGCTCTGGATTATTACTGATTACAGCGCATTTATGGCAGCTGTGAATTCGCTCAACCCCGAACACATGTTTCAGTCTCCAATGCTCATTTTTCTCCTGTTTTGCTTCTTGGTTGTCATCGTCCCAATCATTGAAGAGCTGTTCAAAACACTGGCAGTGTGGCTTCTGCTGGGCATGGATATCACGCCCAAAGAGGGTTACCAGGCAGGTTTGATGAGCGGAGCTGCCTTCGCGCTAATGGAAGGCGCGCTCTATGCGCTCCAATCCGCCTCGGTGGTTGGAAACGACTGGGTATTCTTTATTCTTGGACGGCTGGGCGGCACTCTGATTCATATCTCCAGCGGGGCTCTGATCGGCTGGGCATTGGCAACTGCCTGGCGTGAAAAAGAACCCTTGAAGGCTGTCCTGGCTTATTTAATCGCGATGGTCGTACACGCATTGTGGAATCTGATCGTGTTTTCAACGCAAATCGCTCCCGTTTTTTTGGGTACGGATACAAAAGATAGGCTCGCGATCGTGATGATGGGGATTGTGTTTTTGTCAGTCGCTGTTGGATTCGTACTATTTGCGAGGCACGTAGTACATAACCGAGGGGAGGCAGTGGCGCATGTCTAAACACCCCTATGTCTCCCGTGAGCGTGTGATGCGTCTTCTGCGCAGGCTGGTTAACTGCCTTGTCAACCTTGAAGTAGAAGGCGGCAAACATATACCCGCTACAGGCGGTTACGTTTTGGCGACCAGTCATATCAGCCGCCTGGATACCCCCTTTCTGATGTTGTCAACCAGCAGAAAAGATGTGGTTGGGATGGTCGCGCGGGATTATGAAAAAGCGCCTTTTTTTGGTTGGTTTTTGAATAAACTCGGTGTTATCTGGATAAGCAGAGAGGGCTACGACTTCCAGGCTTTCAGAGAGGCTTCATCCTACCTGAAAAGCGGAGGCGTGGTCGGTTTGGCTCCCGAGGGCACGCGCTCTGCGGATGGCAAACTGCTTGAAGGAAAACCAGGTGCAGCCCTGCTGGCGATGAAGAATAAGGTAAAAGTGATTCCTGCGGCAGTGCTTGGCTCTGCTGACATGATGAAACATTTTATGAAATTTACCAGGATGCAGGTCAAGGTGATATTTGGTCAGCCTTTTGAATTGCCTCACCTCGATGAAGCTGGCAGTGAAAAAGACATTCTGGAGCAAGCGACAACCGAAATCATGGTACGCATTGCCATGCTTTTGCCTGAAGAACGTAGAGGGATGTATGCAGACCATCCCAGATTAAGAGTATTATTGGAGTCACAAGGGTTATCAGAATAATGAGCAACAATGGAGTAGATAATGATCCCAATCCGTGATGAACTAAAGACTCACCGAACCCCATTTGTCAATTATGCGTTAATCACGATCAATGTCCTCGTCTTTCTCTGGATGTTTCTCAACCAGGGCAGACTTGATGAAATTATTTACGAATATGCCCTGATCCCTGCCAGAATACAAATCGCCGACTTTTTCACCAGCATGTTCATGCACGGCGGATGGATGCACCTGATCAGTAACATGCTTTACCTATGGATCTTTGGCGACAACATCGAAGACCGCCTGGGGCATATCGGCTATCTAATTTTCTACCTTGCAGGTGGTATTGCCGCAGCCTTGTTACAGATAGCGATCGCTCCAAACTCCCAAATACCAATGGTCGGAGCCAGCGGTGCGATTGCCGCAGTGCTGGGAGCTTACATGGTGATGTATCCCAACAGCCGGGTTTACACTTTTGTGCCCTTTGGGTTTTTTGCCCGTCTGCGTCTGATGCCGGCAATTTTCGTTTTGGGGTTGTGGTTTGTCCTCCAGTTGTTTAGTGGTGTAGGCTCTTTAGCCTACCTTGACCAGGGCGGAACGGCATATTTTGCGCATATTGGCGGTTTTATCTTTGGTTTGATTGTTGGTTGGATGTTTAAGAAACGTGGGCGCGAACCTCAGCCTGCTCCACCCAAGTGGAATTAACCTTTTTACTTGGGATTTTTTTTTGAATATGGTCCAGGGGACGGCTGCCACGCCGTCCCGCGAATGATGGCTTCGCCGGAACGGG
>LSQX01013467.1_pt2 | contig 15769 bp, 14 predicted proteins | sample 654561 | NCBI WGS metagenome assembly LSQX01 (sample SAMN04489861, study PRJNA283612) | anaerobic digester metagenome | isolation source: 4 biogas reactors fed with cattle manure at either 37C or 55C with and... | place: Denmark: Kongens Lyngby | collected 2014 | reverse complement strand
GGGGAACCTTGGTTACCGGATTTAAAACAGGTTTAACCCGTGTTATGAACCAATATGCAAGAGAGCTAGGCATATTAAAGGATAAGGATGAGAACTTCGACGGCAAGGATATCCGTAACGGTATCGTTGCCATAGTGTCAATCAAGCATCCCGATCCACAGTTTGAAGGTCAGACTAAGACAAAGCTTGGTAATACCGATGCCAAAACAGCCGTAGAGGATGTGTTCTCACAGGAGGCACAGCGCTGGTTTGATAAGAATGTTGAGGTATTAAAATCAATTCTTGATAATTCAATGAAATCCTTTAATGCCAGAAAAGCTAGTGATAAAGCAAGGTCTGCTGTATTAAAGCAGCTTATTGATGTAGATACAAGAAGTAAGCTTGCTTCCTGTTCATCAAAAAAGGCCGAGGAATGCGAGCTATATATAGTAGAGGGTGATTCCGCAGGCGGTACCGTAAAGACTGCAAGAAACCGTCGTACTCAGGCAGTTCTCCCCTTAAGAGGTAAAATCCTGAACGTAGAGAAGGCGACATTAGAAAAGATACTAGTAAATAATGAAATCAAGTCTATGATAGCCACCTTCGGATGCGGAATAGGTGAGGAATTTGATTTATCAAAGCTAAATTACGATAAAATTATTATACTTACGGATGCGGATGTGGACGGTGCCCATATTAGCACCCTACTCCTTACATTCTTCTATCGCTTTATGCCTGAGCTAATATCGGCAGGTAAGGTATATAAGGGCTTGCCCCCTCTATACCGAGTCGAGTACGAAACTACTAAGAATAATAAGAAGACAAAGGAATCCATATATCTTTATAACGACTTTGAACTGGATAAATTCCGTAAGAATAGCGATTACAAGATATTAAACACCCAAAGATATAAAGGTCTTGGTGAAATGGATGCACATCAGCTTTGGGAAACCACATTGGACCCGGCATCCAGGACCTTAGCCAAGATTACAATCAGTGACCATATAGAAGCTGATGAGATTACAAGTACCCTGATGGGCAGTAATGTTCCTCCGAGGCGTACTTTCATATTGGATGAAGCAAGATACGCTAAGCTAGATATATAAATCCCAATCTACTTATATTAGGAGGTAACAATGAAACAGCAAATTCAACACGATCAAATCATACGTTTAGATTTTTCCGAAGAAATGAAGACAAGCTTCCGTGACTATGCCATGAGTGTTATTGTATCCAGAGCGATTCCGGATGTAAGAGATGGTCTAAAGCCTGTACAGCGAAGAATCTTATACTCCATGGTAGAGCTGGGACTTGACCCTGCTAAGCCTCATAGAAAAAGTGCCCGTATAGTTGGTGATACCATGGGTAAATATCACCCTCACGGTGACAGCTCCATATACGATGCACTGGTACATATGTCAGAGGATTATTCTCTAATGGTTCCCTTGGTAGATGGACATGGTAACTTCGGTTCTATCGACGGAGATGGTGCTGCTGCTATGCGTTATACCGAGGCAAGGCTTTCACCCGGAGCAATGGCTCTTCTTGACCATCTTGAAAAGGGATTAATTGATTTTAATCCTAATTTTGATGGTAGTGAGAAGGAACCTGTGGTACTTCCGGCCATGGTACCTAATCTTCTAATAAACGGAACAACTGGTATTGCCGTAGGTATGGCTACAAATATGCCACCCCATAACCCTGATGAGGTAATCGACGGGGTAATTGCCTACATGGACAAGCCGAATATTACAATACCTGAGCTAATGAAATATATCCCCGCTCCTGATTTTCCTACCGGTGGAACGATTATCAATCTAGATGAAATCGAGCAAATCTATGAAACTGGCGAAGGAAGGATAAGACTACGTGCCAAGGCAGAGATAGAAAACGGCGAATATGGCAGAAAGAATATAGTAATTACCGAGATACCTTATACAATTGCAGGAAATAAGACAAAGCTAGTCGAGAGTCTATCAAGCCTGATAAAAGATAAGGTTTTTGAAGAGATTCATGATGTAAGGGACGAATCCTCCAAGGAGGGAATTAGAATTGTCATAGAGGTTAAAAAGGATAGAGATATTGATAATCTTCTAAACGGTCTTTACAAAAAGACTGTTATGGAGGATACATATGCGGTTAACCTTCTTGCTATCAAGGATCAGCAGCCTGTAGTATTTAGCCTAAAGGGCTTAATAAGTGAATTTGTAGACTTTCAGGTGGAGATATATACCAAGGAATACAATTACCTTCTCGATAAGGCACAGAAACGTCTGGAGATAGTAGGCGGCTTAATCAAGGCTACAGATGTAATTGACCTTATTATAGAGGTTCTTCGTGGAAGCTCCTCCGTCAAGCAGGCTAAAGCATGCCTAATGGATGGCAATATAGAGGATATTAAGTTCAAATCTGAGGCATCAAAGAAAGAAGCTGCTACATTTAATTTTACAGAAAGACAGGCAGATGCCATACTTGCTATGCAGCTATCCAAATTAATCGGACTGGAAATTCTAAAGCTACATGAAGAAAGCGACAGTCTAGCAGATGCCATAAAGGAATATGAGAAAATACTTGGAAGCAATAAGGAATTATATAAAATTATTAAGAAACGCCTCTTAGATTATAAGAAGATATTCTCCTCCCATCGTAAGACCATGCTTATTAATGCAAAGAGTGAGGATTACGTAGAAGAGGTTAAGATTGAGGATATATACGTGCTTATAGATAGATTCGGATATATCAAATCCTTAGATGCAGCCAGCTATTCAAGGGTCTTGGATGATAATCTCAAGGAATACAATTATATAATCCAGATGAAGAATACAGACAAGCTCTGCTGCTTTACCGCCGAGGGCAATATGTTCCAGGTAAAGGCAGAAAACATTCCAAGATGCAAGATGAAGGACAGAGGTGTACTCATCCAAACCTTATGCAAGCTGGAAAAGGAAGAAATCATATTATATACCTCATTTGAGGTGCTTTTCGAATCACAGCTTTTATTTGTTACAAGAAACGGCTTTATTAAGCAGGTATCCGGTGCTGAATTTGAAACCAACCGTTCTCAGATAAGTGCGACCAAGCTAGAAGATGGAGATACAGTTATCGGTGTAACCTTGCTATCTGCCGGAGATATTCTAGCAGATAATCACAAGGTAATAATACTTACAGATAACGGCTTATCCCTAGGCTTTCCTCTTTCAGAAGTTTCGGAATTTAAAAAGACCAGCCGTGGCGTAAGAGCTATCAAGCTGGATAAAGGCGATAAGGTATGCTACGGCACGGCAGTCAGTCCAAGTACCGAAACCTTCGTCTATAATGATAAAGAATATAGTGCTAGAAAGGTCCGCAACCGTAAGAGAGCGGATAAAGGTCAAAAGGCAAAGCTCTAGAACGATAGAGCTACTATAGTTAAAACAAGCAAATTATATAAATAAACGTAAACAAGCCCTATCTTTTGTCAGTTGTTAAGATAGGGCTTATTCAGGGGTAATAAAAAGCAGGTATTAAATTATCTTCTTGTCTATAAAATCAGTAGAAAGCCTAATGCTCTCTATGGTCCTGGTAAAGTCATAATTAAAATATGAGTCTTGATCCCGACTTCCTTTCATATGCGAGAAGCCTAGCTGCTTGACCACTTCCTCCATACGAGATACCAAATCCTCAAGAGTAAACACAAACTCAAATAACTTATCTTCGAATGATTCATCATCATTTAAAAGTGCCATCTCCAGTTGATAGGACATTTCAACAATCGACTCCCCTCCTATGGTAGACATCATTCTTCTAAGGGTCTGAGTTATCATTCGCAGTCCTTCATACTCGCATGTCTCAGCCATACTCTTTAGGAGCGGTAGCTTTGACCTAACGCTTTTAAGTGTAGATAATAAAGCCTTTGAATAATTATCTATATTACATAGGTAATAATGATATCCCCTATTGAAATCAATTTCAGGTAAAGGCTTAAAAAGATCTCTTATCATATGTTCGTTCATACTTCTCACTCCAACCAAAAATAGACTAAAGTACCATATATTGTAATATTATAGTACCATGATACCACTATGTAGTATCCTTGTAAATAAATTATATTAAAATGAGTATAATTACCTATAAAAGTAATAAATCAGAATTCTATCTCCCACATACTTGCCATTTATAAGGAAATGAGTTATTATTAATCATAATTTTTTGGAGAGATTGAGGGAGGTAAAACCTCCGTTACATGTTGTGGAATTTTAAAATTTATCGAGGAGGTTTTTGAATGGAAAAAGAGCTAATTATTATTATCGACTTCGGTGGGAAGTATGTTCAGCTCATAGCCAGACAGATCAGACAATTTAATGTATATTGCGAGATACTGCCCTATTCTACTGATTTTGAAAGAATCAAGGCTATGGCTCCTAAGGGATTCATATTTACCGGTAATGTTGTTGATATGAATAATCCTGATGTAATCGAATGGACTAATAGGATACATGACTTAGGTCTTCCAATTATGAGCATAGACAATCTAAAGGCCAGCGATAATCTTAAGGACTTTCTATATAATACATGCCATTGCAGCGGAAGCTGGAGGATGTCCTCATATGTTGAATTATCAATAAGGCGGCTTAAAGAGAAAATTGGCGACCAGAAGGTTCTATGTGCATTATCAGGTGGTGTAGACTCCTCAGTAGCCGCTGTTATGATTAGTAAGGCAGTCGGAAAACAGCTGACCTGTATATTTGTTGACCATGGGCTCCTTAGGAAGAATGAGGCAGATGAGGTTGAAGAAATTTTCAGCAACCAATTCGACCTAAACCTAATTCGTGTAAATGCTCAGGATCGTTTCTATAATAAGCTTGCAGGGGTTACAGACCCCGAAAGTAAGAGAAAAATAATAGGCGAGGAATTTATCCGTGTCTTTGAGGATGAGGCAAAGAAAATAGGAAGGGTGGATTATCTGGTACAAGGAACAATCTATCCCGATATTATAGAAAGCGGAGTTGGTTCCGGTCTTGTCAAAAGCCATCACAATGTAGGAGGACTTCCCGATTACGTCGACTTTAAGGAAATAATAGAGCCCTTAAGAGACCTGTTCAAGGATGAAGTAAGACAAGCTGGTCTAGTGCTTGGAATACCTGAAAAGCTGGTATACCGTCAGCCATTCCCGGGCCCCGGCCTTGGTGTACGTATTATCGGAGACATTACCCCCGATAAGGTTAAGATACTTCAAGAAGCCGACTATATCTACCGCGAAGAGATAGCAAAAGCAGGACTCGACAAGCAGATCAGCCAATACTTTGCAGTGCTTACCAATCTAAAAAGCGTTGGTGTTAAGAATAACGAAAGAACCTACGACTATACGGTCGCTCTTCGTGCGGTAAAGACCTCTGATTTTATGACCGCTGAATACGTGGAGATTCCTTGGGAGGTTCTTGGCAAAATATCTACTCGTATTGTTAATGAGGTGGACCATGTAAATAGGATTTGCTATGATATTACGGGCAAGCCACCTGCAACTATTGAATGGGAATAGGATTTTAGGCAAAAAGACAGACCACAAACCCAGTGTTTATGCGGGTTTGTGGTCTTTTGATTTGTGAAGTGATAACATTTTGATAACAGAATTATTTTTGTAGGATAGTAATGCGGGGCTTATGATTTTCGGTTATTGTCAATTAATTTTGCGCCTAATACTGTTGCTCCTATAGTCACAGCTCCCAAAACAACCCCGCCTAATGTATTTAACATTTTGCCCCAGAATTCTTTATTTTCAGTATCCTTGGCATTGATTTTATCAGCCACTTCTATCATTTTTTCAGTAATAAATCGTGTATCAGCATCAGTGCAATTTTCTTTTTTTAATAAAATACTTAATTCATCTAAAATCTGCTTGTAAGCATCCATGCTTTTATTAGAGCTTTGCTTGTTTTCTTCTAACACTGAGTTGCATACATCTTTTAGATATTCAATCATCATCATTGAATTTTTAGAAAACTCCGGAAATTGTTCAATAATCTTAATTGCCACTTCACTATCTACTTCCGGCAGGATAGACACAAAGTTCATGACCTTTTCTTTGGAAAGGTTGCGCCAATCGCTGATGCCAATAGCAGCCTTAACTTGCTGTTCGGTTGTTAATTTTTTTGACATATTACACCCTCCAATTCATCTTCCATTCATAATATTCTTCCTGCGTAAGCTCTCCTTTTTGGAGGGCTTTTTGTTTTTCGTACCATTCTTCCAGCAAGCCGTCCATGCCCATGATTGATAGACTAATCTTCTTTACCTCTCTGCCATCTTCGGTTATAACCTCCTGTGCCGACAATTTAACACCGCTATTTTCATCAAGCCACAATAGTGTCTGCATAATTTCTTCCATGCTTGTGGGTGCCGGTGCCATCAAATAATCGGCATTGACTTCTAAAATTTCCGCCATTTTATGTACCATATCAGCTTTGGGCACACGAGTGCCGGTCTCATATTGAGCAATTCGAACATCGGCAGTCACCGCACTGAAGCCTACAAGTTGTCCGAATTCTTTTTGCGTGTACCCTCTCAATGTTCTAAGTTTCTTTAATTTATATCCCATTGCCATTGCTGCACCCTCCGGTTAAACAATATTGTTTATTAGAGTATACCACAATTCGAAAGATATAATCAATAGTTAAATAAAAATGTTTAACATGATAGCCAATAGGTGTTGACTTAAATAAATTTGTTTAGTATAATCAAAATGGACACTAAACGAATATGCTTGGTGAATTAAGGGAGGAGGAATGGGATGGATAAAAAATTGTTTATAACGGCAGCAGAAATGGCAGAGTGTCTGGGCGTATCAAAGTCTCATGCCTATAAAATCATTAAAAAGCTAAATGACCAGCTAAAGAGTGATGGGTACATGACCGTTACAGGCAAGGTAAGCCGTAAGTATTTTGTGGAAAAATTCTATGGTGTAACAGGGTAAAAGGAGGGATTCAATGTCAGTCAGCAAAGACCCCAGCGGAAAATGGATGGTGTCGGTACGGCACAAAGATTACACAGGGAAAGTTAAACAAACCCTAAAACGAGGATTCAAAACCAAAAAGGAGGGGCAGGCATGGGAGCGTGAATTTCTAAGAAAGGCTCATACAAATCTCGATATGACTTTTGAAAGTTTCGTAGAAATTTATACTTCTGACATTAAAGACAGAGTAAAAAAGAACACCTGGCAGACCAAAGAGAATATTATCAACACTAAATTGCTGCCCCATTTCAGGAACAGAAAAATTAACGAAATTAGGCCGGCTGATATTATAGCGTGGCAAAATAAAATGATGAAAGCTAAGGATAGTAAGAGTAAAGAATTTTCAGCAACTTATCTAAAAACCATACACAATCAGCTCTCGGCAATATTTAATCACGCAGTAAGGTTTTATGAACTGTCCTCAAATCCTGCCCAAAAAGCAGGAAACATGGGCAAGGAGCAAGCCAAAGAAATGCTGTTCTGGACAAAGGAAGAATATTTAAAATTTGCGGAAAGTATGATGGACAAGCCAATTTCATTCTACGCTTTTGAACTTCTTTACTGGTGTGGAATTAGAATGGGTGAACTGTTAGCACTCACCGCTGAAGATTTAGACTTTGAAAAGAGTACGGTTCGCATCAATAAATCCTATCAGCGGATTGAGAAAGAGGATATTATCACCGAGCCGAAAACCCCAAAAAGCAACAGAACAATCTTGATGCCTGACTTCTTGTGTGAGGAAATACAGGAGTATATAAATTCAATCTATGGCTTAGAACCTACCGATAGGCTATTCCAAATCACAAAAAGCTATCTCCATCACGAAATGGACAGGGGTAGCAAGGAGCAAGGTATAAAAAGGATAAGGGTGCATGATATCCGGCATTCTCATGTGAGTTTACTGATAGATATGGGTTTTTCAGCAGTGGCAATTGCTGATCGGGTAGGGCATGAAAGCATTGATATAACCTATCGATATGCCCATCTGTTTCCAACAAAGCAATCGGAAATAGCCAACAAGCTAAATGTAGAAAGAGGTGCGTAATATGTCAGCAAAAAACAAGGACAAGAAAAACAGATGGCGGAGCAAGACGGTAGGCTTTAGAATGTCGCCGGAGGAAGCCGGACAGCTTGACACACTGGCACGACTGTCTGGGCTGTCAAAGCAAGATTACATCATCAGCAGAGTCTTAGACCGTGAGGTTACAATCAATCCAAACCCGAGGGTATACAAGGCCCTGAAAAATGAATTGCAAGCGATGCATGAACAGCTAATAAGGCTATCTAAAATCAATGCAGAGCATGATGAACTGCTTGAACTAACAAAATATGTGGCAGCCATACTCACAGATGTAAAGGGGGAAGTTAATGAATTTAGACAAGAAAAAAGCAACTGATTTAGCCACATCTGCGTCAACAGATATGAATCAGTCACTTAATCTCGATATTAATATTATACCCAACTCTCAGCAGATAATCAATAAAAACGCTTTAGAAACCATGTCGCTGGGTGAAATTTATGATACGGTATTTCAGCCAAAGACTCAAATCATCGAGGGTATGCTCCAAACAGGAGCGTACCTGTTCGTTGGGGCACCTAAAATTGGCAAGAGCTTTCTAATGGCGCAGATAGGATATTGTGTCAGCAAGGGCTTGCCGTTTTGGGGATTCAAAATCTATCAGGGAACGGTGCTATATCTTGCTTTGGAGGATGACTATTCCCGGATACAGCAACGGCTTTGCACCATGTTCGGCGAAGAAGATAACGATAACCTATATTTCGCCACAAGATCACAAAACTTAAGTGAGGGGTTACGGCAGCAGTTGGAAAAGTTCCTTTCGGAGCATCCTGACACTAAATTGATTATCATTGATACTCTGCACAAGATACGAGAAAAAGGAAGCGATAAATACAGCTATGCCAATGATAATGATGTTGCATCGGCGGTTAAGGAGTTTGCAGAACAGCACAATATCTGTATTCTGGTGGTGCATCATACGAGAAAGGGCAAATCCGATGACCCATTTGAGGATATCTCCGGCACCAATGGCTTGTTGGGGGCGGTGGATGGTGCATTTATAATGTACAAAAAGCAGAGAAATGAAAGCGCTGCTATCATCGACCTTGAGGGCAGAGATGTGAAAAATCAACGGTTCAATGTTTCTTTTGACACTGAAAGGTGCTTGTGGCACTTAGAGAGTGTGGAGCAAAATCTAAAGCCACCGACGGAAAATCCATTGCTAAAAAGCCTTTTTCTTCTTCTGTCTGATGGGCAGCCCTTGTGGCAAGGGACGGCAAGTGAGCTGATAGATACATTGGAGTTGGCTGATATTACCCCTAATGTGCTGACAAGGCGGCTGAATGTTTCTGTAGATGAACTGGCAAATCGCTATGGCATAAGCCTTAAGTATAAGCGGACGCATACAGATAGGCTTATTATTTTGGAGAAAACAGAGTAGGCTTGAAGACTTATAAAAGGGTGTGGGGCATTGGTCTCCCCGCCCTTTTTGGTCGATATGACGATATTTTTATGGCTGTGTGGGTGTAGAAATATCGTCACATAGTCGCAGAAGTGGATATTTAGTATAAGACACGTAGAACCTTTCCGTTTTCTTGTTAGACAGAGTGGAGAGTATTAAATAAGATAAACCTAGTTATTCCGTGGTGATTTGATATTTATTTAGATTATATAACAAATTCACTCTTAAGTGTAATTATTATTTTAAGCCTTGAATTATATTTTGGTACGTTATATAATAAATATTGTCGAATTGTATTTTAAGAGGTGATTAAAATTGGTAAGTGAAAAGATAAGAATTTTATTGATAAAAAGAAGAATGACTATGTCTGAGCTTGCGGATAAAATGGAAACTACACCGCAAAACCTCAGTAATAAATTAAACAGAGATAATTTCACTGAAAAAGAAATGAAAACAATGTCAACTGCATTAGGGTGCAAACTTGATATTACATTTACTATTGATGAAACAGGAGAACAACTATGAAGGCTAAACCTTTTATAAAGTGGGCTGGTGGGAAAAGCCAGCTTTTACCCGATATACGGAACAAGTATCCCGAAGGACTTGGAAAATCAATCACAAAATATTGCGAACCCTTTGTCGGTGGTGGAGCGGTACTTTTTGATGTGCTATCAAGCTTTGAGATCGATGAGATTTTAATCAACGATATCAATGAGGAACTGACCAATACATATTTTCATATAAAAAACCATTTAGAGGAACTGATACTGGAACTTGCTAAAATGCAAGAGTATTTCTGGCCAGTTGATGCCGAAAATCGCAAGAAATATTATTATGAGAAAAGAGAACGATTTAATTTTCTGAAAGTAAATGGTGATGAATCTGTAAACATTGAAAAGGCATCTCTATTTATCTTTCTGAACAAAACTTGCTTTAATGGCCTTTTTAGAGTGAATAAAAAAGGTTTGTTCAATGTGCCGATAGGGGCATACAAGAAGCCCCTAATATGTGATACAGAAAATCTTATAGCCATAAGGAGTCTGTTAAAAAATGTAACTATTAAGAATGGTGATTACAAGGATTGCTTGGAGTTTATAGATGAAAACACCTTTGTTTATATAGATCCTCCCTATCGCCCCTTGACAGCAACGGCAAGCTTTACATCGTATGCAGAAGCGGATTTCAACGACAAAGAGCAAAAAGAGCTTGGAGCCTTTGTTGATTGCATCACAGCTAAAAAGGCAAAGGTTATTATAAGTAATTCAGATCCAAAAAATATCGATGAAAAAGATACCTTTTTTGACGAACTATATGGTAGATACAATATTTCAAGAGTAACCGCTAAACGCATGATTAACTGCAATGGAGAAAGTAGAGGCAATGTAAGCGAGTTACTAATTTCAAATTTTAAGGAGAATGAATATGAAATATATAGATAAATACAAATCAATGGGCATTCTTTCTGAAAATGCGGCCTTCGAATATCTGCTATCAAACCTAAAAGATACTATACGTACCTATGATTTTTTTGTTGCTTGGGAAAAGGTGCTTGGCAATGTGTCACAAATTGAAGTATCTTTGAACATTTTAAACTCTTTAATAGGCAAAGAGGATATAAGGGGCAAGCTAAAAGAACTTATCAAGCAATACCCTGAGGTTGTTCCGGTAATTCCGTTTTTAATTGCTGTACGTGGCACAAGTATCAAGGTTGCGGACATGGGTGGAGATATTGAATACTCTTTCTCAAAGAAAAAAACCTATACAGATGAGCAGATAGAGAAAATTATTTTCTTTGCTGAAAAAAGCGGGTTATTAAAGGTTATTGCAGATAAAAGCATTAAAAATCTTGTAGATTACGCTATTGGAGTTGAAGTGGGTCTTGACACCAATGCTCGTAAAAATCGCAGTGGTACAGCTATGGAGAATTTAACAGAGGTATATGTTAAAGCTATTTGCGATAAGCATGGCTTTAAATACCTTGCTCAGGCCACTGTTGCAAAAATCAAGCAAGAGTTTGGAAAGACGGTGTCTACAGATAAGGCGGACAGGCACTTTGACTTTGCCATTGATACAGGCAGCATGGTATACCTCATGGAAGTTAACTATTATGGCGGTGGTGGCTCAAAGCTGAAATCTGTTGCCGGAGAATTTAGCAGCTTGTTTAGCCTTGTTAAAAACGAGAACACAGGCTTTATATGGGTTACGGATGGTGAGGGTTGGCAAACAGCCAAACGCCCACTTTCTGAGACCTTTAGCGCCATAGACTATGTTATGAATATCAATATGATTGAACATGGATTACTCGAAGAAATCGTGACTCAAGGGTTGTAATGCACATCTAAGGATGTGTACCGCAAAAATAAGTGTTTAAAAAAGAGAGGATATTATAATTTAAAAAAATATTGACATCTACTTAAATGCCTTGATTTGTCAGAATCACAAGACGTTCAAACTGGGCATAGGCATATTTGCACCGAGTGCTCTTGAAGAATTCCATGAGGGGTGTGATGATATGCTGAGAAGGAAATTATAGTTTAAGAAATGGTGGGGATAAAACATGGCTAAAAAGAAAATTACAAAATGGGAGCCAGAAAACTTCGAGCTTGAAATGAATACAGTTTGGAGCTTTCCGCAGCGTGGTGATTGGGCAACACACGATGCTAAATGGCGTGGTAATTGGTCACCTTATATAGCAAGAAATTTACTGCTTAGATATTCGACAGAAGGAGATTTGGTGCTTGACCAGTTTGCTGGAGGTGGAACTACTCTTGTAGAAGCTAAGCTTTTAAACAGAAATATTATTGGCGTCGATGTGAATGATGTGGCACTTGACCGGTGCAAAGAAAAGATTGATTTTGAACATGAAGGAGCAAATGGCAAGGTTTACATGCATAAAGGGGACGCAAGGGATTTGCACTTTGTGCCAAATGAAAGCATTGATTTTGTATGTACTCACCCACCGTATGCAAACATTATTCAATATAGTGAGAATATAGCAGAGGACTTGTCACATTGTAAGGTGGTAGACTTTTTAGAAGAAATGAAAAAGGTGGCTTCCGAAAGTTACCGGGTCTTGAAAAAGGACAAGTTTTGTGCAGTGCTTATGGGCGATACAAGAATTAAAGGACACGTACAGCCAATGAGCTTTGAAGTTATGAAAATATTTGAAGTGGCAGGCTTTAAGACTAAAGAGATAATAATTAAAGAACAACACAACTGTAAGGCAACAGGATATTGGAAGACAAATAGTGTGAAGTATAACTTTTTATTGCTTGCACATGAATATTTATTCGTGTTTAGGAAGGGATAGAAAATGATTTCAATAACTGGTATTACAATCAGTAGGTATCGTTCCATACTAAATCTAAAAATTGATATTGATAGCACGCACAATCTAATTGCAATTTGTGGAGAAAATAATGTAGGTAAAACTAATACATTAAGAGCTATCGATTTGTTTTTCAACCCTGATAATTACGACTCTTCAGTTGATCGCCCTACTTTAAAACAAGCACAAGGGGGTGCAAGTATTGACCCTAAAATATCGATTGAATTTTATAATTCTAAAGATTCGGATTTCTACTTAGTTACCCGAGACTTTAAACAGTATGAGTTCAAAGCGAATGACGGGTTATCGGGTGAAAAATATAAAAAAAGCTCAACCGGTAAAAGTAAAAATAGTGCTTCTAAAGAGTCTATGGATAAAAAGGAAGTAACTGAGTTATTAAATAAATTTCAATTTAGATATATTGAATCAATAAACATAAACATCCCTCAAATTGTCGAACAACTGACAGATGACATAATTGATGTTGAGTATGAGGGAACCCGTATGACCGAATCTAAGAAAGCGTTAAAAGAAGCTTATCAAAATTACACCAATGGTTTACAGAACATATTAAATGTGTTTTCGCAAAGCATTACGGGAACTTTTAACAACTTTAAAAGCAACTGGAATATATCTTTTGTTGTTCCAAAATCTGTGGATACATTTCGTGACTTAATATCTGATGATGTAGAACTTTACATCGATGATAAAGGGTGTAATAGTGTTGAGCAAAAGGGCTCTGGACTTCAACGTCTAGCAGTGATTCTTCTGAACTTTGAAATATTAAAACGATTGAAAAAGAAAAGTAACATAATTGTATGTGTAGATGAACCAGATATTTACCTACATGAAGGACTTCAAAAAAAATTGATGAGTTTTTTCGAAATCAGTTCTAGCTCTATGCAGATTTTTTATACTACCCATTCAAAGATTTTTATTAATCCGTACTCCATGAAAAATGTTATTCTTTTGGGGAATAACATCTATGAGCAATATTCGTCTAGAAAAAAGAAAAATATCAATGTTTCGGAAACAGTTCTTATTGATACAGATCTAGATGATGGTTATGAAAAAATATGTGAGCACTTAGGTATTGAAAAGAATACTTACAATATATTAGAGAAATATAATATTTTAGTTGAGGGGGGATGTGATAAGAAATATTTAGAAGAGTTGGGTGCTTATTTCGGCGTAGAGCTTCCTAAAATTATACCAATCAATGGGGTTGATAATTGTGAGAGTTTCTTGCGTTTTTATGAATCCTATTACACTAATAATAACTCTAATTATAAACCTGTAGTTAAGGTCCTGTTTGATAACGATGTTGCCGGTAGAAAAGTTAATGAAAAAATAAAAAAGAATATTGAAAAGCAGTGCTATTCCCACATTGAGGTAAAAGTAATTACAGTACATAATTTTAATGGAGAAAACCCCGATTTTAGCGGAACAAACCATGAAATTGAAGACCTATTGTATCCAGATATGCTTTGCTACTTAGTTAATGAATTTCTTTCTAAAATGGGTTTGAAAAAAATTCCTACACAAAATTTTCTGACGAAAATTACGATGGAGTCCTTTAGTTCATCAGGTGCTCTTGCACTGCTTGACCATGAGAAAAATGATGCGAATCCTCAAAATGGTAATAAAATTTCATTTACTTCATCTAGTAATGCAACTAATAATTTCAAAAACTCTATAGCAGACATGTTTAATATTTTAGGAGAACGAAAACTGATTGCATTAATGGACGAATGTAGGGTTAAATATCCTTTTGTTGAAACATACATTACAGAATTGCTTAAGTTTGATGATAATTAGATTATGATTAATGAAATTTAATCATAGAAGACATTATTGGTACCACTAATGTTAACATCCCTGCTACTCTGAAAACAAACGGCGGGCACACGTTACCCACTGTGTGCCCTTGTGTGCGGTTTTAAGTGAGGGGTAGGGCAAGTATGCCAATAATCAGGTTGAGAGCGAATTTGGGCGAGTTTGAGCGATGGCTAAAAGGCTGAAACTTTGATGATGCTTAGCTAAAATCCCTACAGCATTACCATAAAACCATGCAAAACCCCTCAGTCGAAAGAAGAGCAGGAGAAAGCAAGGTGCTCTAAAGTGCCCCTTGCGGTCACAGCGGACGGCAGTGCCGACCGCAAAGCCCCACCGTTAGCGGATTTGTGCCTATATTACCTGGGCTGCATTAGGTGGTCAAGTTAGGTGCTGTAAATCGCAGTTTGTGCTGTCATAGGTGCTGTGAAAATGATATAATAGCTTAGATGCGGGAGTTGTAGCGTTTTTTTAGGTGCACCTCAAGGTGCTATTGGCTTATTTCAGTAGGATTTCGGTCAGATTATTCTTCTGAATATATCCACCTTTTATAGACTGTTCTCAACTATTCGCTGATAACATTTTGATAACAAAAATCGTAATAACCAAATGCAACTGGGCGAATACAGAGAAAAAACAGGCATAAAACAGACTATTTACTAAACAAATAGGTTTAATTTGCGATTAGGTTAATCGAATGGGAGTAAGACAAGAGACGCCATTCTTCAAAGAGCTAACTTTATTTAATATATAAGTTAGCTCTTTTTATTTTTAGATAAGTAAGTTATTTATTGACAGTTCTAGACTATCGTGATAGTATAGACTATAGGGATAGTCTCAAGGAGATGTATTAATATGCAAAAGTTATTTGACAGTGAAATAAAAGTTATGGAAATAATATGGGAAAACGAACCAATCAGTGCCAAACAGGCCAGTCTGATAGCCGCAGAACAAATCGGTTGGAACAAAAACACCACATATACTGTTATCAAAAAGCTTGAAGGTAAGGGATATATCAAAAGAGAAGACCCTGGATTTATCTGTTCCTCACTGATTTCTCGTGATGAAGTATGTCAGACTGAAGCTCAAAGCCTTATCGATAAGCTTTTCGGTGGTTCGAAAAAGGCCCTTTTTTCTGCTTTACTAGAGGATGAACAGCT
>LSQX01315339.1_pt3 | contig 15773 bp, 13 predicted proteins | sample 654561 | NCBI WGS metagenome assembly LSQX01 (sample SAMN04489861, study PRJNA283612) | anaerobic digester metagenome | isolation source: 4 biogas reactors fed with cattle manure at either 37C or 55C with and... | place: Denmark: Kongens Lyngby | collected 2014 | reverse complement strand
TGGTTCGAGAAAGAAAATTATACCCGAAATTGCAGCGCGGAGAGAAACATGGGCAACAAGATTCGTATCACAGCAGGCGATGTCAGCATGACAGCCGAATTAAATCAAAGTGCGTGCGCAAAGAAAATATGGGACGCGCTCCCTATTAGCGCGAGGGCCAGCACGTGGGGTGATGAGATATATTTCGGCATTCCAGTCTCTTGCGGGGCCGAAAATCCGCAGGAAACTGTGGAGATGGGGGATCTGGCGTATTGGCTTGAGGGCAGTTGTTTTTGTATTTTCTTCGGCCCGACGCCGATGAGTCGTGGCGACGAAATTCGTCCGGCAAGCGCCGTGGAGGTTTTCGGCAGAATAGAAGGGGACGCAAAGCAATTCAAAAAGGTCGCGAGCGGAACAAAGGTGCTCATAGAGCGAGCACAGTAGGACCGAATCAGTCTACATAAACGGATGGATGCTAACGCAACAAGCGAGCAGGAAGGTCTATTATGAAGGCAAGCATAGCAAAATGTGTAGTGACACCACCGGCTGGGGTCGATTTGACCGGTTACATTGGGCGACCGGGAGCATCTACAAAGGCTCATGATGATCTTTTCGTTACCGTGCTTGTTCTCGATGACGGCATAGAGAGAGTCGGGATCATATCAATAGACATACTTGGCACGGATTTGAAACAGGATGCCGAACTGCGCAAGGGGATATCCAAGGCCACCGACATCAAACCCGAAAATTTGCTGATCGCGTCTTCTCACACCCACGCAGGCCCTGCGATTGGGATACTGCGTGGATGCGGGGAGCCGGATGACGCTTATGTGCGCAAACTCTGGTCGCTAATTATTGAAACGGCGAAATCGGCGTGCGAAAACCTCACCGATGCCCGCCTTTCTTATGTTCAGGCCGAATCGGAGCTTGCGTTGAATCGCAGGGGGTGGGTGATCGATTCGGGCAAGCAGCAAAGTGAGACCTCCGGGGTCATCACTGACCCGCAAATCAGTGCGCTACTGATCGAAATAGATGGTCGAGAGCCTGTGCTGCTATATAATTATGCCTGCCACGGTGTTGTTATGGGTGGGGAAAACGTCGAAATAAGCGCGGACTGGATCGGCGCCGCCAGGGATACACTGGAATCGAGCGGGTCGGTCGGAGTGTCCATGTTCCTGCAGGGCTGCTGCGGCAACATCAATCCCAGATGGCGAGGGACGTTCGACGAAGTGCTTCGAGCCGGCAAATCCGTAGCGGATCCACTACTCGCAGCGCTGCCCGGCGCACGACCGCTGGAAGATCCAAAAATCAAAGTCCGGTGGAAATTCATAGATCTGCCTTATATGCCGCTTCCCGACCAGGAGTCGCTGGAGCAGGAGATCAGCTTCCGTCGCAGTGAGTCCGCCAAAGCTCGCGCCGAAGGGCAAAGCGTGATATGCAACGCTCATGAGCAGATGGCCAACTGGGCGCAGGATGCCATAAAAGTTTTGAACGAAGGCGGACCCAAATCCGTGCAGATAGGCTTGCAGGCGATCGCAATTGATGGGGTTGTGTTGACGACTCTGCCGGGTGAGGCGTTCTGCGAATACGGCCTTTGGTTCCGCGAGATGACCAAGGCAAAAGTTATCCCCGTAGGATATGCCAACGGCAATATCGGTTATATTCCCACCGCAGAGGCATACAACGAGGGCGGTTACGAAGTCACCGATGCGGTCAAATATTATGGCGTGCAAATGATCGGGCCGGAGTCCGAGAAAATTATCGTGGATGCCACACGAGACATGTTGCAAGGGCTATAGATTGGAATAATGACACCCAGGCAAAGATTCATCGCTGCGCTTAATCGCGAGCCGCTGACCGGGCGCGTCCCGCACTTCGAACTCGTCTTTTTTTTGACGATGGAGGCGTTCGGCAGGCTGCATACGTCCCAGCGCAGCTACGGTCAGTGGCAGCAGATGGAGGAAAAAGAGCGCCAACTGCATCGCAACGACATGGCGGACATGTTTATAGCCACCGCCGAGCGTTTCGAGCACAGCGCTATTTTCCTGCACCCGAACACTGGAGGTCACGAGGAGTTGTTTCGGCTCATCGACCTTATCAGGGATAAAACCGGCGACAAATACTTCCTGATGATTCACGGGGACGCCACCTATTCCATTCCCGACGGCAACCATATGGTCGATTTCAGCTATCGCCTGGTCGATGATCCGGAGGGAGTCAAAAAGCAAGCCGATGCTATGGTGGACAACGCTCTAATTGGCGCGGAGGCGATTCAAAAGCACGGCGGGCTTGATGGCTTTGCCTTGTGCGCCGATTACTGCCTGAACTCCGGCCCTTTCCTCAGCCCGAACCAATTTTCTGAGTTCGTCACCCCTTATCTGGCGAAGTTGATCGAAGGATATCGGGATATGGGGTTTTATGCGATCAAGCATACCGATGGCAATATTATGCCGATTCTGGATCAGCTTGTGCAGACGAATCCGCATGCCCTGCATTCGATTGACCCTCAAGCGGGGGTGGACATTGCTGAGGTCAAGCGTCTGTATGGGGATCAAATTTGCTTGATAGGCAACGTGAATTGCGGACTACTCGATACCGGAACCGACGAGGAGGTCATTGAGTCGGTCAGATATTGCCTCACACACGGCATGCCTGGCGGCGGGTATATTTTCTCCACCAGCAATTGCATCTATACGGGTATGCGGCTTGAACGTTACGAATTGATGCTGAACGTGTGGCGGCGTGAAGGCAGCTACGATTGAATATAAAGCTCATCCATAATGAAGGATATCCGCCCAAAAACGGCTAATGTGGCTTTATCCGGCGAATCTTGAATCGAAGAGACCGGATGCAGGAGGTGTTATGGCTTTCTCACGATTCAAGAATCCGCTTGCGGCCGCGCCGCATATAAAACAACTTCCCGATAAAGAAGTAAAACGTCGTTATCCGTGGTTCCGATGGCGGGTGATGGAGGCGACGTTCCTCGGTTATGCAACATTCTATTTAATACGCAGCAACAACCTTTCCGTCGTCGCAAAAGATGTGCAGGATTCACTGAACTACAGCAAATCCGATATCGGGCTGCTGATGGCGATCACCGCCGCGACGTATGGGATCGGCAAGTTCTTTATGGGGGCGTGGTCGGATCGTTCGGATGCTCGAAAGTTCATGTCTTTGGGGTTGCTTTTAACAGCGCTGTGCAACTTCGCGTTTGGTGCGGCCGGCGACTTCAAGGTTCACCTTATGCTGTGGGCGCTAAACGGACTTGTGCAGGGTATGGGGTGGCCTCCATGCGGCAGGTCGATGGGACACTGGTTCAGTGAGCGTGAGCGCGGGCTGACTTTCAGTATATGGAACACCTCGCACAACGTCGGCGGGGGGGTCGCCGGCTATATCGCCGCCTGGGCGGTGATTTCGTTTGGCGGTTGGCAGTATGCTTTCTACGTTCCGGGAGCGATAGCGCTTATCGGAGCTTTGTATCTATTCATACGGCTTATCGATACCCCTCAATCGGTTGGGTTGCCGCCGATCGAAGTCTATAATAACGACACCCCCGCTCAAGTGAAAGACGGGGACTCTCCGGAACGCGAGCTTAGTTTCAAAGAACTGTTTGTCGACTATGTGCTTCTGAATAAGTTTGTATGGTTGTTGGCGTTTGCCAACTTCTTTGCGTATGTATCTCGCTACAGCATGCTGGACTGGGGGCCAACGTATCTGAGAGAAATCAAAGGGGTAGGAATTACGAAAGGCAGCCTGGCTGTGGTCATCACGGAGTTGGCCGGGGTTCCGTCGACGATTCTTTTAGGCTGGTTGTCGGATCGACTTGGCGGGCGGAGAGGAATGGTGTCAACTCTTTGTATGATTCCGGTGTTTGGCGCGTTCGTCGCTATATTGGTGACACCTAAAGGCATGTTGTGGTTGGATTTTGTGATGCTCGGGGTGATCGGATTTTTCATCTATCCTGTGATCAATTTGATTGTGGTGCAAAGCCTCGATCTGACCTCCAAGAAAGCTATTGGAACAGTGGCGGGGTTTATTGGCCTGGTCGGTTATGCGGGCAAGGTGATTGAGTCGTGGGTCTTTGGCTGGATGCAAGACCATTTTACCAATCTGTATAACAAAGAGATCGCCTGGAACATCATAATAGGCGCGATATTGGGGTGTACTTTCCTGGCAGGGGTGCTGCTTGCGTTCACGTGGACGCTTCGGCCTCCTCGTAAAGAGGATTTTCAAGAACCTAAAGAGGGCGAAGAGATGGCTTTGGCGGGTAAACCCTCCAAGTAGTGAATTCCGCCCGGCTTTCTAAAAACGACAGCCGGGCTATTTTTTCATCTCAGCGTAATCCCCAGATCGGCTTGCCAATAGTCGTCGGATTTGATCCCGCGAAGCCGCAGCGCCCCACGTTTTGTGCCGAATCGCAGTTCCCCCGTATATCCCGGTGAAGTGCATACGCCGAACGTGCCATAATCGGTGCGATACTGCGGAATAAATCCGAATGACAACGCCAGTTTGTTTGTCGGCCGAAGGGTTAATCCATACTCCAGCCCCTGCAGTTTGACGGTCCCGTCATCATACTCCGACGGCGCCACGAACTGCCTGCCGGCCATATTGCCGGCTAACTGAGACCAATACCGATCCGCGCCCCTTCCTTCGCTCCACCGATATGCGGTGTAGAACCCGGCGGCGTTGCTGAAATCGAACCGGGTGCGGGCGTTAAGGCTTTTTATGAGCTGGTCGGTGTCGATAACGTCGGCGTTTTGTCCGTTGATGTTACCGACGGCAGTGATGCCGCCATCAAGCTCCAGTCCCAGCCCTCGACTGACCCGCAGGGTCTTTTCGTAGCCGACGCCGAGAGTTCCATAGCCAACATTCTGCCCCGCCGCATAATAATAGAGTTTCAAGTCGTGGGTAGGCGGATTGGAGGACGCAGGCTCAGGTTTTGGCGCGGGGATTGTGCTGTCCGCAGGCAGCGTGCAAACCGAATCGACATAAACCTCTCTGCCCGCCACCAGATTTAACGTGTCACTTACAAATAGAATACTGCCACAGACTTCATAAGGCCCGGCCCCGCAGCAGCGCGTCGATACGGCCGTTCCTGCCACGGACTCACCGCGGCCGGCGAGAACAATCATCATCGCATTGGACTGCACAGGAACTGGAAAGCTGGCTGTTATTGCTTTTGAGGAGACGGCCGTGACCTTCCCCACCACGCGATTGGAGGCAATAGACCCCGATACTGCGCAGGCCAGAGCAGCGCAGCAGACTACAAACCTGATAGACACACGCATAGTGACCACTCCTTTGGCGGCAATTTAGTCCCGCCGCAGCCTGGCGAGGCGACTATCTTGTTCCCTTGGCTGATAGGCGCTAAACGTCGCAAGCAGGAACTACTTGCCCAAAAGAATAAGTAATATATGTGGCGACTTCCCCGAGGAAATTATGAAATACAAAGCCATTATCTTCGATCTCGACGGCACTTTGCTCGACAGCGTAGCCACCATTGTTCTCGTAACTCGTCAAACCCTGCAATCTATGGGCATCGACGCCGATGAGAAGGCGCTTCGACACGCCATCGGAGTCCCTTTGACTGTGCAGGCACAGTGGTTTGCGCCCGGTCGGCAGCAAGAATTCGTCACCAGCTATCGTGAAACATACATCAAACATGGGGGGCACGATAGCAAACCATTTCCGGGGACGTTGGATATGTTGGCTGCTCTGCGCAAGAAAGGACACTCCACAGCCATAGTCACCTCGAAAAATGCGGCCGGAACGAAAAAAGCCATCGATATGAACGGTATGGATAGTTTATTCGATTGCGTCATAACCGCAGACGATGTGATTTGTTACAAACCGCATCCTGAGCCTGTCATTAAAGCAATGGCCGAACTGGGTGTGACCCCTGATGAGTCGCTTTATGTCGGAGACAGCACGTTTGATTTCGATATGGCCAATACGGCGGGAATGTCGGTGGTCGGAATGAGTTGGGGGGCGCGAACACGAGACGAACTGGTGGATGGTTACCCCAAAAGAGTTGTTGTGGACAACTGGGCGGAGTTTATGCGGTGGCTGAACAAACCGGGGTCAGAGCAGTTCTAAAATTTCGCTGATGTCGGCTATCGTATCCCCATCCCAATTTTTCGCATCTGCTCGATGAATATCAAAAAAACCCTCATAGCCGACCCGGATTAACACGGGCCGCATTCCCACCGCCGAGGCTCCTGTAAGTTCCCTGCTTCCGCCATCCCCCACAAACAGGCATCGCTGCGCACGAACCCCCAATCGTTCACACGCCAGATTATACAGGCCCGGGTTGGGTTTGGTTATTCCCTCACAGCAGGAAAACACTGTTTCATCAAGAAGGGACGCTAGCTCGAGGTCCGCCCAGATATCGGGGATCTCTGAGCCGCAGTCTGATATCAAGCCCGTTTTCAGTCCCATTTCTTTTAGCTTCATAAGGGTCGCCGGGACGGTTTGGCGGGGTCGGCAGTGCTCTCGGAACGCATCGAGGCTAAGGTCGCGCACGGTTTGCACCTGCTCATCCGATGCCCGCACTCCAACCAGATTGCACACGTGCTTTATTTCGTTAATCACCCCACCAAGCCGCCCGGTCGCGCGGTCGTTATAAATCCCAAGCCAAGTTGACATAAACTCATCGTGGTCGCAGTCCAGGCAGGCCGCAGGATCGCGAAACATTTTAATTAAACTCTCAGCCGAAGCGCTGTCGATGAGGGTGCCGAAAAGATCAAAAACAACCGCGTCGTAAGCCAAAACCGTCCACCTTCATATTATTGATGCGTGCGGCGGCGCGATAAACGCCGCATCGGCTCTATTATTTATTCTCCATCTCGCGCTGCCAAGCCTTCCGATTTACGAATTTACGCCCTCCGTTATTCCATATTCCCAGCAATCATTACTGTTCTGTTGATTGATATGCAAACAGAACTACAGTTGAGCCGATAAATGACGATAATCCTTTATGGAGAGCAATTGCGTTTTCCGTAGACTCGCCAATTGCGAGGAGGTCACAGGCTCGTGCTCAGCTCATTTTTCAGCAAAGATGTCACGATCGGCATAGATATCGGCAGCAACTGCATTAAGGCCATTGAAATTGCGCCAACTTCCAATGGCTGGACGCTTGTGAATGCCGCAGTCGCGCCGACTCCGATCGAGGCCATCAAAGACGGCTGCATCATCAATATAGTCGATGTCAGCCAGCAGATTCGCGATATGCTCCGCGATGCGGGGATGAAGCCCACCGGGGCTGTATGCGCTATATCCGGCTCACAAGTTATTGTGCGGCAGGTGCAGTTCCCCAAAATGACGGAAGCCCTGTTGCGTAAGTCGATAAAATACGAAGCCGGCAAGTTCATCTCATCTTCCATGGAAGACAGCGTCGTCGAATTCGAGATACTCGGGGACGCCGAAGATCCATCTCTGATGAACGTCATGTTGGTGGCTGCTCCAAAGGATATGATCGATAGCCGAATAGCAGCCTTGGAGTCGGCCGGCCTGGAGCCGCTGGTAATCGACATCGAGTCGTTCGCGATGATCCGCGCACTTGTCGAATTCAACTCGACCGATGAATATCTCCACTCCACAATTGCGCTTATCGACATCGGAGCAAGTCACACCAACGTCGATATCGTAAGCCGCGGAGAGTTCGCGCTCACTCGAAACATTCCTATCGCAGGGGACAGCTTCACCAATTCGATCAGATCCCTGATGGGCGGCACTTTTGAGGATGCCGAGCAGGCGAAACTCGCCCTGACCGCCGAGCAGCCGATTGACGAGCTTAGCGCTTCGACGACAGAGAACAGGTGCTGGAGGGTCGTCCAGCCGCTGCTCGATGAGTTGATCCGCGAGATCAGACGTTCCATTCATTTTTATCTGTCTCAGTTCCCCGAGGACAGCGCGGACGCTCAAGTAGGCAAGATCATCCTCACCGGAGGCACTGCGCGTATGCCGGGTCTGCCATCGTATGTGTCCGCCAAGCTCGGTATTCCTGCCCAGACGGCCCGCGTCTTCGAGCAGACCGCAATCGGGACAGGAAGTATACCTCAATCGTTTATCGACGAACACGGCCCGGTGCTCGCCGTATGCACAGGATTGGCACTTAAGGAACTGATCCCCGAAACCGCTTCGACGACGGCAGTCGCCTGAGCGCCGAGACGAAAGGAGAATGGCTGATGCCTTCTATAAACATGATCGCACCCCGGCGCGCTGAGAAACGGCGGCTGGAAAATGCTATGCGCAGACTGGCGCTGTTGATTATGGCCGAGCTGGTATTCGTGGTGGCGCTGGGCGGATGGGTTTTCACCAAGACTCTAACTACCAGGGCTACAATCGCCGAGCTTAACGCCCAACAACAAATGCTCGCGCCCAAGATCAAAATTGTCCAGGAGTTGGACAAAAAAACGGCGCAGATCAAACCTAAGGTCGACTTGTTGAACCAGGCGATGGTGCGGACGATGTGCTGGTATAACGCGCTCGACAGGCTGACCCAAAGCGTGCCGGAATCGGCCTGGCTCACGCGGATTTCCACCGCGACGTCGACCGGCGACAAAGATGTGGTCCTCACGATCGCCGGTATGGCAGATGAGCAGGCAAGAGTGGGCGAGACGATGCTGCGGTTGTATTCCAATCCGGACTACAAAAACGTGGACCTGCGTTATACACAAAAAGGAACCCAAGGGCTTGCTGAGACAGTCGAGTTCGAGATCGGCGCGACGATGCTCGATGTCACCCAAGACCAGACGAAAGAGGTGAAGTCAAGTGGCGCCAATCAATCTTAAACCCAGCACGAAAGGTGTTGCGGCGCTTGCGGTTATCGCCGGATTGGTTTTTGTGACGTGTGTGCTTTGCAGCCTCGGCGCACTCAGCAAGGTCAAAGCCGTCGATGGCGAGAAACGACGCATCGAGATGGAACTGCGCGAGAGCCAGGTGATCGCTCAAACCCAGGTGAGCGCACAAAACAAATATGAAGACACGCGGGCGCAAATACGCTGCCTTGAGTCCTCGGTCTCGACTCAAGCCTATGTGCCAACACTGCTCAAGCAGATAGAGCACCTCGGACAATCGGTGAATCTCAAGGTCCTTGGGGTTAGGCCGAAGCCTGCCGATCCCAACGCCGCATTGGCGAAAAAGCAGGCGGCAGCGGCGGCAGCGGAAGCTTCCGGCGGGTCCGCCGCATCTGAGGAAAAACCGGAACCTCCCAAACCTTATGACGAACTAGGGGTAGACCTGGAACTCGAAGGCAACTATATGAATGCCCTCGATTTTCTCTATAAGCTTACCAGTTTCCCAAAGATCGTGGCAGTAAACTCAATCGAAATGATCCCGGAATCGGGGGAGGCGGCAGCGCTTAACCCCAAGCTCAGCATAAAAATCAGCGCAACGGCATTCGTCTTTAAGGAGCCTTCCAATGCGAAGCCAAAGACGTCAGATAACAGCGCGCAGGTCGTAGGGGGTCGTGAAAATGAAGCCGGATAAAAAACAGACCCCGCAGCTAATCGTGCTCGGCTTATTGGTGATCCTGTGTATCGGATATGTGACATTCACCGTAGCCAAGCCGCCGGAAACCGAGATGACCCCGCCTGTGGTCAAAATCGACAAGCCGGTGAATGCCGCAACTGCTATGCAAGTGCGATCTCGCCCGCTGGCGAACATAGAGTCCTATCCTAACTTGAGTTCTCCCATTGCACGCAGGGATCCGTTTACCGTGCAGAGGGTGAATGGCGCACAGGAGCCGCCTGCCGAGGCGCAAAGCCAGGTTGTTAACAGACCTGCTCAAGCGGCCTCGGCTCCACCGGCATCCGATCGTGTGCTGCCGGTGATTCCATTCGGAGGGTTCCGTTCGTCGTCAGGCAGTGAGGTTGTTGCGGTTCCTTCGCAGCCGGCCGAGCCGGCCGAACCGGAAATCGTGCTCACCGGCGTGATCTGCGGCGACGAAAACGTCGCGATCATTGTCGTCGATTCGAAACGATATGTAGTAAAGCAAGGCCAGTATGTCGGCGGGCGCTACAAGGTGCTATCCGTCTCTTCTGACGGTGTCGTGTTGGCCGATAAAGATCGTCGGATCCGTGTAAAATTAGGAGGAGTTCCAAATGCAAGCTAACGCGTTCGCCGCGAAATTCAGCGCTCGGCGAATCGGCGCCTCGATTCTGTCCAGAGGGATAATCGCCTTCGTATTAGCAGCGCTGTTTATCAGCCAGGCAGCCGCTGCCAATATCACAGGGGTGAATGTCGCCAACAAGCCCGATCGCGTGATCGTGTCGGTGCAGGGCGACGCGCCGTTGAAGATGGGCGTTATTCCATCGAGTGCCGGTCGGTTCATTGCCTTTCAATTTGCAGGCCAGTTAACCCCCCAAGGGCGGATGGTCTCGATCAAAAGCGGAAAGATTCATAACATACGCTATTCCAAATTTCAGGAGAGGCCTCCGGCTACCCGAATAGTATTCAATACTGCCACCCGTCTCGACTATTCCACCTCGTGGAACGAAAGCAAGACGCGGGTGGAAATATCCGTGTGGAAATTCGGCTCAAACCCACAGGTCAAAGCCGCACCGGCTGGTGATGCAGGGCTTCGTATTGCTGCATCCCCTACTCCGCCGGCCGCCAGGATTCAAAGCGATGAACCCAGCAAACTCACCGAGAACCTGCCTGCATTAGAAGAGCCTGAGGCGTTGGTGAGGGTCACTCCAACCAGTGGCCAGGCCGCCGCTGCCGCGCTGCCGGTAGCTTCGGCTCCCTTTATCCCGCCGCCGGCCGTAGAGGCCCCTAAACCGGCTCCCGTTGCAGTTGTGCAAAAGCCCGCGCCTGTCGCGGTAAAGCCAGCTAAGGCCGCTGCAGGCCCTGCTTCAACCAAATCCGGCAAGCGTGTGTCGGTTAATTTCCTGGATGCGGACATAAACGATGTTCTGAAAGCGATCTCGACTCAAAGCGGAGAAAATATCGTTGTCGGAAGCGATGTCACCGGTAAGATCACTGTCACCCTCGACGCTGTGACGATCGACGAGGCCCTCGACTACGTCACCAAGCTCTGCGGATATACCTATTTGCGTGATCAGAACACATATCTCGTGGGATCGCTGCATTCACTGGGTGGTTTCGCAGGCTCTGAAATCGAGTTGGTCACATTGAAATATGCCAGCGCGGATGATGTGTTGGAGATGCTCAAGGTGCGCTGTCCGCACGTTCGCTCAAGCAAAATCAGTGTTCTCGGCGGCAAAGCCCGCAAGCACGAGCAGCGGATGGAGGTCGATCAAGGGTTCGATGCTACAAGGACGCAAGCGCAAGCTAATGAGGGCGTCGATCTTGCCGAATCCGAAGGTCAGCCCTCGCAAGGTGCAAGCTCAGTCAAATCGACAGGCGGCTCTGAGTCGATAGGTACGATAAGGGAATCATCGAGCAGCTCGGCCGATTCCGATTCTCCCCCCAGCAACATAATCGCTCTTTCCGGGATGCAGGATCGGATCGATGAGGCAAAAGAATTCATAGCTGAAGTCGAAGAAGCAATGAAAGCGCAGGCTGATGGCAAAAAGATCAGCATCTACCAGGTCAAGTACGTCAACACTCTCGAACTGGCAAACACCATTATGTCTGTAGTCGTGGGAGTGTCGGTTATGATGGCCCCTTCCAATGATGTCGGCGGGCTGCCGGTTCCTGCCACGGGAGCGGGCCAACAATTGATGCCGGTCAGCGCAATCAGTGGTGAGAACACGGGCAGGCATTTCGATTTAGCGGCAAAACAGTTCGGAAATACATTGGTCATTTTCGGCGATGAAGCGGATGTTCAGAAGGCTCTGGATATCGCCGCTCAGTTCGATGTACAGGGTGACTACGATCTGACGACATATAAGCTGAAACACATCGGCTTAAAAAACGTCATCGCCACAATCCGAAAATTGGCCCCAAACGTTATGATAGAAAGCGCAGGATTGGATCCTGACGATGAAAGCAGCGGTGCAAGCGGGGGTTCTAAGTCTGCCGGCGGCGGCTCCGGAGCCAGTAGTGACGGGGAGCTTCGGCAATCCGGGATGGACCAGACTAGCGTCAAGCAGCAGGCTGCCATGAACGCGCAGGCTGTCGACAACTTGTCTCGACTGCTGGTCATTAGCGGACGCAAGAGCGACGTCCAGAAGGCTGTATCGATCGTCGAAGCGCTGGATGTGAAGTCCCCGCAGATCAAAATTCAGGCCAAATTCACCAGCCTCACCGAAAGCGGAGAGAAGCAGCTCGGCTTGAGCTGGAACTGGGGCGAGTTCAACAAGGTCGAGGTCTCTCGAAACCATTGGCAGAGGCAGCCGGTAAACTTCGGAGCCAAACTCGACGCAATTATCAGCAGTGGGGATGGAACCCTGCTGGCTGCGCCGAGCCTGGTCTGCCTGGAGGGCAAACCGGGACAGTTCTTTGTCGGCGATGAGATTCGATTCATCACTCAGATAAGCTCTGATGTTGGCGGAAAGCCGACGGTGACGACTGATACGGCCAATGTTGGGGTTCAGCTCACGGTGGTGGGAAACGTCTCGACCGATGATCAGATCACTTTGAATCTGCACCCGGAAGTGAGCACCCTCAAGCTGGATGATAGAATGAAATCCGAAGCCGGAATCACCCTGCCTATCATCACGAGAAGATACACCGACCACGTCGTCCGGGTCAAAAACGGGGAGACGATCGTTATCGGCGGCTTGATCCTCGACAGCGAGCTTGAATCCCTCAGCAAAGTGCCGCTTCTCGGCGATCTGCCGGTGCTTGGACATCTGTTCAGGCACAAGAACAAGACCAAGGAGCATTCCGAGGTGGTTGTATTTATCACCGCGACGGTTGTGGATGACTAAGCGTCTTAGTCGGTTCAACGTTGCAACCATGGCGAGCGTTCAAAGCTATCGCCTGGTGTTGCCCCGCTGGTCGATTCCGGCGGGGCAACGGTAAAATCTCTGCTGCCGCCGAGATATCAATTTTGTTTAGCCAGCTAATCCAGGAGACTATCTTTCGCCACGGCGACTATCGATATGCAAAAGACTGAAGCAATCGGAGAAATATTTTTGAGGATGGGCCTGATCACGCGGGATCAGCTCAATGCCGCCATAGATAAGCAGAAGCTGCTTAAAAGGCAGGAGGCGCTGGGCGACGTTCTGGTGAACCTTGGGTTTATCTCAGACAAAGATCGCATACGCGGCCTCGGGGAGCAGTGGGGGGTGCCGTTTATCGATGTTACCGATACCGAGATCGACCCTTCGATAATAAAGCTTGTGCCAGAGAGCGTGGCTCGAAAGCTGAAAGTGCTGCCGATATCAAAGAAAAACGGCAGGCTGATGCTGGCGATGAAAAACCCGCTGGATATTTTCGCTATCGACGAAGTCCGGCTGATGATCGGCGCGGATGTCGATCCGGGGATTGCTCTCGAAGAGGAGATCATAAACGCAATCGGGCGGCTGTATCGAACCCAGATCAATGTCTCCGAACAGGTCGATAGCGTAATTGCCCAGTTTGATACGGGTGATATAGACTTCGGTTCGGGCCTTGATGATAGTGACGACGAGGATATTTCTATCGAGCAGCTTCGCGAGCTGAGCGAGGAAGCTCCTGTTATCAAGCTGGCCAATTTGATAATCACGCGCGGTATCAACGAGGGCGGCAGCGATATACATATCGAGCCGGCCAAAGCCTGTGTGCGGGTTCGCGTGCGTGTTGATGGTATCCTCAAGGAGATGATGAGGGTTCCGAAAAAGGTGCAGGCGTCGCTGGTCTCGCGCTTCAAAATCATGGCCGAGATGGACATCGCGACCAAACGATCCCCGCAAGACGGCAGGATCGGCGCGGTGATCGAGGGCAGGCAGTTCGACTTCCGGGTCTCAACCCTGCCATCGGTGTTCGGCGAAAAGATCGTTTTAAGGATCCTGGACAAAAGCTCGGTGTCGGTGGGCCTGCATAAGCTCGGGATGCTGCCGGAGACTTTAGAGAGGTTTGAAAGCCTGATCAGCCGCACCTACGGGATTATTTTGGTCACTGGCCCGACGGGAAGCGGAAAGTCGACGACTCTATATTCGGTGCTTTCCAAGCTCAACTCAGGTGAAAAAAATATCCTTACGATTGAGGACCCGGTGGAGTATGAGCTTGAGGGGCTGACCCAGGTGCAGATCAACAACCGTGCAGGTCTGACATTTCCGGCCGGTTTGCGAACAATGCTGCGCCAGGATCCTGACATCGCGATGGTTGGTGAGATTCGCGACGGAGAGACCGCCTTGATTGCGACTGAGGCGGCGCTGACAGGCCACCTGGTGCTCTCAACGCTGCACACCAACGATGCGCCTGGGGCGATGACTCGATTGGTGGAGATGGGAATAGAGCCGTTTTTGATTGCATCGAGCGTGATAGGGGTGCTTGCGCAGCGTTTGGTCAGGGTCATCTGCCCGAAGTGCAAGGAGCAATACACTCCGCCGCGCGACGCGGTCGGCAGGCTGGGAATCGAGCTTGACGGGGACACGAAGGTGACGTTTTACAGGGGAAGAGGGTGCGATTTCTGCCACCAAAGTGGCTATAAGGGCAGACTTGGAGTCTACGAACTGATGCTGGTCAACGACCGAGTGCGCGATCTGGTGTTGCAGAAGTCTTCGGCCCACCTTCTCCGAGAAGCCGCGATAGATTCCGGCATGAAGACTCTAAAAGATGATGCAGTCGCGAAAATACTCCTCGGCCAGACGACTCTTGAAGAATGCTTGAGGGTGATTTACGCAGGTTAATAGACCGGAGGTTAGACGTGCAAGGCAATACGCTGGAAGAATTGAACCAGGAATATACCCCGCAAAACGATGCTAAAGCGATCAGCGAGATCCATCTCGATGATCTGCTGCGGGCCGCCTGCGAAAAAGGCTCTTCGGACCTCCATCTAACCGTAGGCTTACCCCCGGTGGTTCGGGTCGACGGCTCACTGCAGCATCTCAACTATCAACACCTGCAGCCAAACGACACCCAGCGGCTTATCTACGATATCCTGAGCAGCGACCAGGTGCAGTGGTTCGAGAAAACCCGCGAGCTGGACTTCTCATACGGAGTCAAAGAGGTTGGCAGATTTCGAGTCAATGTCTATCGCCAGCGCGGCAGCGTGGGAGCCGCCCTTCGCGCGATCCCCGATCAGATCCCCAGTTTTGAACAGCTTGGTCTTCCGTCGATAATCCGCGAGCTTACTCGCAAGCATAGTGGACTGATCCTTGTCACCGGCCCAACAGGCAGCGGAAAATCCACCACGATCGCGAGTATGATCGACGCGATTAACAATGAGTTGCCGGTGCATATTATGACCATGGAAGACCCTATCGAGTATCTGCATCGGCACAAACGCGCGATGATAAACCAGCGCGAGCTGAACACGGATACTGATTCTTTTGAAAATGCGCTGCGCGCTGTGCTGCGCGAGGACCCAGATGTGATACTCATCGGCGAAATGCGCGACCTTGAAACGATTGCCGCCGCATTGACCCTCGCCGAAACAGGCCACCTCGTTTTTGGCACGCTGCACACCCGCAACGCGCCTCAGACCATCGACCGTGTGATCGACGTCTTTCCGCCGCATCAGCAGGATCAGATCAAGGTCCAACTCTCAAACAGCCTGGAAGCCGTCATTGCGCAGCAACTGTGCCCACAACTGGGTGGAGGTCGGGTAGCGGCAATTGAAATAATGATCGCCACATCCGCCATCAGAAACCTGATCCGCGAAGGCAAGACCTATCAGATTTACGGCGTGCTCGAGACCGGCGCCCAATTCGGTATGCAGACAATGGATAAAGTGCTCG
>LSQX01082973.1_pt1 | contig 15774 bp, 16 predicted proteins | sample 654561 | NCBI WGS metagenome assembly LSQX01 (sample SAMN04489861, study PRJNA283612) | anaerobic digester metagenome | isolation source: 4 biogas reactors fed with cattle manure at either 37C or 55C with and... | place: Denmark: Kongens Lyngby | collected 2014 | reverse complement strand
CAGTAAGCATGCCAGGCACACACAACAACAGGCGGAGAATGCTCCGCCTGTTTGGTTAACAAAAACGTTCCAGCAGTTTAACTAACTGCCCGCTGTCATCTGCAAGATCGTAGGTCACCCGCACTGTTGGTTTTGAGATCTTGATGATCCGCTGAAGATCGATTGGTGTGCCGATCACTACCGCATCAACATCACAGCGCTCGATTGTTGCTGCTAGATCCTTAATCTGCTGTTCTCCGTAACCCATAGCCGGAAGAATCGGACCCATATGAGGATACTTCTCATAGGTCTCCGCGATCGAGCTGACAGCCTGTTCCCTGGGATCAACTATCACGGCTCCTGCTGCTTGAGCAGCAATAAATCCTGCTCCATACTTCATTTCACCATGAGTAAGTGTGGGACCATCTTCAACCACTAATACCCTCTTGCCCTCTAGGAGTTCCGGGTTAGTTACGGTGATTGGCGAGCGGCACTCAATAATTTCCGCACTTGGATTAGCTGCTTTAATATTAGTTCTTACCGCTTCAATATCAGCTGGCTTGGCAGTATCAACCTTGTTGATAATCACCACATCCGCCATGCGCAGATTTACTTCACCAGGGTAATACATCAGCTCGTGACCAGGCCGATGGGGATCGACAACAGTAATCGCTAAATCTGGCTGATAAAATGGAATATCATTGTTGCCGCCGTCCCAAATAATTACATCAGCTTCCTGTTCCGCCTCTGCCAGTATTTCCTGATAATCAACTCCGGCATACAACACATTCCCCCGCTGAATATGGGGCTCGTATTCTTCCCTTTCTTCGATTGTACACTGGTGCAGATCCATATCCTCAATCGCGGCAAAGCGCTGGACCCGCTGCGCTTCTAGGTTGCCATAGGGCATTGGATGCCTAATTACCACCACCCGACGATTCCGCTTGGTTAAAAACTCAGCTATATAGCGAGTGGTCTGACTTTTGCCTGCTCCGGTGCGGGCAGCGCAAATTGAAATTACCGGCCGCCTGCTCTTCAGCATGGTGTTTGCTGGACCAAGCAGACGAAAATCAGCTCCTGCTGCTAACGCTGCTGATGCCTTATGCATCAACTCCTCATGGGAAACATCACTGTATGCAAAAACAACTTGATTTACTCTTTCCCGTTTAATCAGTTCTGCCAAGTCCGCTTCCGAGTAAATCGGAATTCCATTGGGATAACCAGGACCAGCAAGACTGCTTGGATAAACGCGTCCTTCTATGTTTGGAATTTGAGCTGCTGTAAAACCCACCACATAGTACTTAGGATTGTTTCTAAAATAAACATTGAAGTTGTGAAAATCCCGTCCAGCCGCTCCCATAATCAGTACTCGTGTTGCAGACATTGCTATTTTCCTCCATTTCCCTACTCAAAATTACTGTGCCAATTTTTTATTCTATTAGTGTTCGCCATATGGGAAATGAACTCCTTTTATTGGTTATTAAATAAATACATTGATTATACAAACTAATCCTTCCCAGCTTATCCTGCACTTTTATATTGACAGAACTCATAAACAAGGCTAGCATTATTATTGAATTAGTTTGATGTCAGTTGGAGGTATAATATGGCAGCCGTCAGATCATTATTCGCACCTAAAGATTTAACTCAAGGGACCCCTTGGAAACGAATTTTAGAATTTACAATTCCCATGCTGATTGGAAACGTGGTCCAGCAGTTTTACAATACTGCTGATTCAATTATTGTTGGCCGCTACATAGGTGACAACGCCCTAGCTGCAGTAGGCAGCGCTTTTCCAATTCTCAATCTGCTCCTCGTCCTGTTTGTGGGAATTTCAGTAGGAGCCGGAATTATAGTGTCCCAATACTTTGGTGCCAAAGATCGGATTCAGCTTTCGAAAGCTATTGGTACCAGCATTACTTTAACAGCCTTAGCTTCGTTAATTATCATGATCGTCGGACCCTTAGTAACCAAACCACTGCTGATGCTGTTAAACACGCCACCGTCAATTATTGATTGGTGTGCTGATTATTTAAATATCTTTTTTCTTGGCATCGCTAGCTTTACTTTTTATAACATCCTCGCTGGAATCTTAAGGGGACTGGGCGACTCGGCATCTGCCCTGCTTTTTCTGTTTATTTCCACCGTATTAAATGTGGTGCTGGATATTTGGTTTGTTGCCGGTTTTGATATGGGAGTGGCGGGAGTTGCTTTAGCTACAGTAATCGCCCAGGGAATTTCAGCAATTTTATGCCTGCTGAAACTGATGCGAATTAAAGACAGTTTCGAGCTGAATTGGTCAATGCTGAAACTCAACAAAGAGCTTTCACTTAAGCTTATTAAATTGGGACTGCCGTCAGGATTAACCCAAGCTATTTTTTCAATGGCGATGATTGTTGTTCAATCGCTCACTAATAGTTTTGGCGAACTGGTAATTGCCTGCAATGTAATAGTTATGCGGGTGGATGGGTTTGCCATGATGCCCAACTTCTCCTTCGGCAGTGCTCTCACTACATTTACAGGACAAAACATTGGTGGTCAAAGGTTGGACCGTGTCGAAGAGGGTGCACTGACAGGAACAAAAATAGCTGTTGCCACAGCAACAGTAATTACCATTTTTATTCTGCTTTTCGGCAGATACCTAATTAACATCTTTACCGATACAGCTGAGTTGGTAGATTTGAGTATGCGTATGATGCGGATCCTAGCGTTTGGTTATATTGCTATGGCAGTTACCCAGTGTTTATCAGGAGTTATGCGTGGTGCCGGAGACACCATTACACCAATGTGGATCTCCCTGTTTACAACAGTTGCTCTCCGCATCCCTATTGCCTACGGAATCGCCTATGTTACTAGAAGCGAGCTGTATCCGACCGGCCGACCAGAATCCATCTTTATTTCCCTGCTGATCTCTTGGACTTTAGGCGCGCTGATCACTTTTGTTTATTATCGAAAAGGAAAATGGCGCAAGTTAGAAATTCAATAATTAACGGCTCCCAGCACCAGGGAGCCGTAATTACTTATTTCCTAATCATAACTGACCACCCGCTTGGCCAAAAATATATCCGGCTTGCCTACGCCATTTGCATCCGGTAGAACGCCAACGATTTTAAATCCCAATTTAAGATAAAATTCATAGGGATGCCCTTTTAAATTCTTAATATTGCGGATCCGCTCCGGTAGATTATCGTAAAGATCAACGCCAGCTAGGGATGTCATACCGTTTTCGTCATCACTTCCCACATAGATGGTGATGCCTTTTCTCATCCTAACCTGTGCTTCCAAGTCCTTTACCAGCATCGTACCAATACCCCGATTTCTATGGTTGGGTTCAACCACTAGGGGATGCAGTTCCCAAACATTGCCCTTGTATTGGCTGATTCCACCGATCCATCCGATAACATGATCCTGTTCGTCTACAGCTATGCGGCAGATTCTATCATCACTTAAACATTCCTGCACTTCTTTTAGGGCAGATTCTAAGTTAGGCCACGCATCAGGCCAATTTTCTTTAAAGCAGTCAACTAATAACTGTGCTGCCTGTAAAATATATTTCTGATCTGTAACCTTTAAATCTTTAATCTCCATCTCCATCAGTCCTGAAGCATTTTGCTGACCAAGTGCATTTTGGCATGGTCATTTTTTTCGTAATAGATACTTCCTAAATCTTTGTACTTCCGCTCCAAGAACCATGCTAGCGGTCCATTGGGAAATAAAACTTGCTCTGAAACTACAGCAATCAGTTCGCGGAAGCCAAATTTCCGCAACTGCTCTTCTAAGCGCGCCAGCGGGAAGCTCCTGTAATCAAACAGTTCATCTGAACGGAAGGAGCAGGTTAAAAAAGCGGTTTCAGGAGCCTTGGGTACCGGATAAGGAACTTCCAGCGATGGAACAAATTCTGCTCCACCCACACATTGATTCTCAACGTAGTGCAGCAGACCTAAATGCGGCAGATCATATTTCTCCCGTATCCTTTTGACCCATTTTTGTTTTGCCAGACAGCACTCTTGGTGATTTAGGGATATGTCGCAGGCGACAGCGGAATCCATTACTGTTTCCTCTGTTAGTTCCTTAAGCTCACCAGTTGCAACAACTTTACTTAAATTAACTTTGTAAGGTTTTTTAACTGGATATTTACCTCTAGCTATATCCATTATCTGACTTCTAGTAATCGGACCATTCCACCGATAGTTATCGTTGAAGACCAGCAGTATTGAGGAAAACATGTTCATTTCTTCAGCCAGATGGTGGTTTTCCGACACATCAAAATACTGAACGCTGAACATATTTTGCTTCAAACCCGCAAGTAAATTCATTGTGGTTCCGATCCACGGGCACTGACTCCCCCAGTAATAGAAATCAATCTTGGTTACCACACTCAGTCACTCCATCAAAAATGATCTTGATCCATTCCCCCTGCACTAATACTTAGTATGCCTTAACAATCACTGTTCATCCACCACAGTCTGCTCGTTAATCAGCTTTAACTTGGATGCCTTATCTAATCTCTTGATTTTTGCCTCTACCTTTAAGGCAGTGCTTCTGTCCTTGAACTCCCTGCAGAAAACGACCCTAATCGGTCGATGCATTCTAGTAAACTTGGCCCCTCTTCCGGACTTGTGCTCCTTAAAGCGGCGCTGAACATCGGTAGAAATACCTGTATATAATTTATCGTTCTCGCATTCTAAAATATAAACGCTGTACACTTCACTCTTACCCACCCAACAGTAATAATTATGAACAAAAGGCAAGCAGCAGAGCCAGCCCGTTTGCAGCTTATATTCCCCATGAATAGGCAATTTCCTTTTATCTGTAAGTTCTTCCAGAAAAAAATGCCGATATTAATCAACTTTTTCTCATGTCAATGGATAGTAATAGTAGAAGCATACAGCACACTTCAACAGAAAGGTGAGTCTAATGAAATATCATTTTATCAGCAAGATAATTGGAATCGGTTTATTGTCTTTGTTAGTGTTCTTAAACGCATCCTCTCCTGCCCTGGTCAGCCAAGAAACGGGGTATTTTGAGACAAGAGCCAGTTATCTGATTCAGGATGATCAGATGCTGATCGAATTTGAACTTGTTAATCACTACGACACCACCAAACAGCTTCAATTTGGATCAGGACAGCAGTTTGAAGTAGTTATTACCAATGAAGCAGGAGACGAAGTATACAGATATTCGGATGGCAAGATGTTTACTATGGCTTTGGTTTTACGAGACATTAAACCGGGAGAATCATTTAAATGGCAGGATAAATGGGATTTAACTGATCAAGACGGACAGAAATTATCGTCTGGAAAGTATACTGTTGAGGTCCAGGTGTTAGTCATTCCTGATGACAGCAGCGCAGCTATTCCTGCTGAGCAGCTTACAGCTGCACTTGAAATCAATCTAGCTGAAGGGATTATTAAAGAAACAGCCGAGCAGGTAATCAGAGCACTCCGCGATCAGGACGCTGATAGAATATCAGCATTTGTTCATCCAGAAAAAGGTGTGCGGTTTACACCTTATACCTTTGTTTCTTTGGATCGCGATCTGGTTTTTAACCAGGAAGGCATCAAAAACTTCTTCACCGATGACAAAGAATATTTGTGGGGTTACTTCGATGGAACTGGCTGGGAAATCCGGATGACTCCTGCAGAATATTACCAGCGGTTTGTATATTCCCATGACTTTGCTGACGCTGAACAGGTAGGCTACAATGAGGTCTTAAGCTTTGGCAATATGCTTGAAAATCAATTTGAAGTCTACGAAGATCCTATTATTGTGGAATACTATTTCTCTGGTTTCAACCCGGATTATGCCGGAATGGATTGGAAAAGCCTGCGCCTAGTATTTGAAAGATATGAAAATAGCTGGAAATTAGTGGGAATTATCCATAATGAGTGGACAATATAGTCCAAGCAACCGCTGGGTGACCAAATCCAGCGGTTGCTTTATCCTAACGGTTTCAAGAAGACCCCGCAGGCACAAAGAATACCGCGAGGTCCCAGTTAATCCAGATTAACTCATTTTATTGAGTGCTTCCCATAACCCAGTTAAATATACAGCTCCAAGGGCACGATCATATAATCCGTAACCAGGTCTGCCCTGTTCTCCCCAAATCATTCTGCCGTGGTCCGGTCTAATATATCCGTCAAATCCTACATCATAAAGGGCTTTCATAATTTCAAACATATCAAGTGAACCATCACTAGATAAGTGGGATGTCTCATAAAAATCACCTGGAGCGTTAAGCTTCAAGTTTCTCACATGGATAAAATGAATCCGGCCCATCTGGCCAAATTCGCGAATCATGGCAGGAATATCATTATTTGGATTCGCTCCTAACGATCCTGTGCACAATGTTAATCCGTTATATGGAGAGTCAACCAGACTGAGCAGCCTTACCAGATTTTCCCTGTTTGTGATAATGCGCGGCAGCCCAAATACTGACCACGGCGGATCATCCGGGTGGATTGCCATTTTTATGCCAGTTTCTTCGCACACTGGCATCAGTCTTTCTAAAAAGTATTTTAGGTTTTGGAAAAGCTGTTCCTCATCTACCCCTTCGTATAGCTCCAAAACTTGCTTCAATTCGGCTAGTCGCTCTGGTTCCCAGCCAGGCAGAGAAAATCCCTGCGAACCTTCGCTGAACCTCTCGACAATTTCCACCGGTGTGGTAGCTTTAATTATCTCCTCCTGGTATGCCATCGTAGCAGAACCGTCCGGCAGTTCTTTGGCTAAATCGGAACGAAGCCAATCAAATACCGGCATAAAATTGTAGCAAATAACTTTAACACCAACGGTAGCTAAATTTCTAATTGTTTGGATGTAGTTGTCAATATATTGTTCTCGAGAGGGCAATCCCAATTTGATGTCTTCATGAACATTTACGCTTTCCACAACCTCGAACTCTAAACCGCTCTGATGCACCTCATCAGCCAGAGCGCGAATTTTCTCCAGGGGCCAGACCTCTCCCACCGGGACATCGAACAGTGCCCCTACAATACCAGTCATTCCTGGAATTTGAGCTATATCTTTCAAAGTGATATTATCGTCAGCTCTACCAAACCACCGAAAAACCATTTTCATCGACATCACCTCAACTTGTTAGATTGATACCAGCGTTCTCTGCAGCATACATTTCCTTCTTGATTTTGGTGGTTATTTCCTTCATAACAACCTTATTTTTGACTGTTTTAACTCGGCATGTTTTCCTTGAAACTCAACTGCTGTTCCTCGCAGCCCTATTCTCACGCTTGGTGTGTGTTTTAAATTCTGACGGCGGGAAGCCTTTAATGGTTTTAAAAACTTTCGAAAAATAAAAAGGATCATTGAAACCGCATTGGTAAGCCGTATCTGATACGGTTTCACCGGTTGCAAGCAGATCACAGGCTTTACCGACTCTTATTCTATTAATAAACTCAGTAATGGTATATCCGACTTCGTCTTTAAATATCTTTCCAAGATAGCCGGGGTGCAGATGGACTAAATCAGCAAGTTCTCGCATTTTAATGTCTGTGTTGAAATTTTCTAGGATATACTTCTTAATCTTATTGATTCTTTTTCTGTGAGCCGATGTGTTATTTTGATCTAGATACCTTGTCATTAAATGGTGAAGGACCAGCAAAAAAAGGCCTCGCACTTCTAATTTATAGCCGCTTTTTTTTTCCAGCCAGACAAACTTAAACGTCTTCATCAGTTCAATTAAGTGGTGATCAATTCCAATATGAAATTTTCTTGCAAAGGGCAGTTCCCGAAAGCTGCCGTCAAGATAACTGTATTGGAAATTGAAAGCAAAACAGTGCATTGGATTCTCCGCATCAGTATAAGCCTTCCGCTTGTAACCTTTTGGAATATAGATCACGTCCCCGCTTTCTAAAACAATCTCTTCATCGTCAACAACATAGGTAGAGCTGCCATCAATTACATAAGTTAGATCATAAAACGGAATGATGCTCTCCTTGAGATACCAGGCAGACGTGGACACTATTTCATTAAAGTATTCAATTGTAGGCATTATATCTATATAATCATTCAACATATAACTGCCCTCTTTCTGATAGTCATGAATTGCACACACAAGTTCTTGAGTTTCTAAGACAAGAATAAGAGCGCAGTAACGAAAAATAACAAAACCTATTATCCAGAACCTATGTAGATCTGGGATAATAGGAATGTATTTTTAGTCATGTTAGTCGCGGAATAAGTCTGGTAGTATGTTGTAAATATATTGATTTACCCAATTCCAATGGTGAGTACCACCTTTAGCTACCATGAAATAGAAGTTTCCTTTACTTACGTCTCCTGAATAAATAAAGCTATCTGACAGCTGTTTTAGAGCCTCTATTTGGGGTACCATATTGCCATAAGCGATATCTGCATCGCCAGTAGCACACAGCAAATAGTAATCTGTTGGTTCATAGCCACCATTTTTGGCAACCCGCTCCAAATACTCTGCAGTCAGCATCGCTCTTCTTGCACCAGCTGAGGTAGGTATAATCCAGCAATCACCACTTAGTGGCATGAAATATTTGACGTAGTCAAGGGCAAAGATGTAAGTATACCAGGTTGATAATGCACCCATAGAGAATCCGCCAAAAGCTCTATGGTTCCTGGTGGCTTTCATATCTTCTAAATCGCCAGTGGTTAGATATGTCCTATATTTTGTTTCAACTACAGGAATAACATCATTAACTAATTCCTTATGGAACTCACCGGCATCGTCCATTCCGCGATAAAAAGTTGGAGTAACAACGATCAGCGGCTCAATATCACCAAAGGCAATCATGTTGTCAATAATTCTCTTCAATTCGCGATTCTGCCCGGGACCTCCGAAAAGTAGGTCTTCATTTTCACCGCCGCCATGCATCAAATACAACACGTTATACTTGCGGTCATTACCTTCGTCATAATAACCGTAAGGGAGGTAAACATGTAACTTCTTGGTATCTGTACCCCCTCTACGATTAGTCGCCTGATAGACAACGGTTTCAATTGTGCCCTGCTGTTCGTTCGGCCATCTATACTGATTTGGAAGGGCCTTAAACTCTTTTTCATTTGCTAGCCACTCTGCTGGCTCCAATTTGCTAACAGCATCCCTTAAAGCCGCGACCTGATCATCGATCTGCTGCTGAGTTTCAATCTCCCCATCTAAAAATGCTTCGGCTGCTTTAATTGCATCCGCTACAATTTCAAAATTAGCATATCTGCTCACATCAAGTTCCTTATAGATGTCGATCAAAGTTAACAGTGTGTAGGGATTAAGCCCCATGACCGCGTTGTCCGGTCTGCCTAAAAGAATTATTTCACCAAACTTAGAAGTATCCTGCCATGCTGTACCTGTAGCATCAAATACATTAATTGTGCCTAATCTTTGAGCGCCTTTGGCTTCATTTACCTGCAGTTCTATGCCAAGAACCTTACCATTGACTGGCGCTGATTGCAGTGCAACCCGTGCTTCAACTATATACCCATCTTCCACCACTTTGGTTCTGGTATAAAACCGCTCTATATCACCATCATCTGCAGTTCTAGCGTTCTTGTAGTTGACTCTAAAGTGGACATCATCTACACCGTATTCGCTGCTTTTGTTATTATTTTCATCAAGAAACACTTCAAAAGAGTCTTGTTCATATGTATTAGCAGATTGATCCGATAATTGATCGTCCTTTATTTCAGCAAGGATATAAAGGGCATTGTCGTCCCATAAAGCTCTAAACTTCGCTGAAGCCTGAACTCCATTTGAAATATATTTTGGGGTAACTGGTACTGCTTGGCTCCAAATTTCGTCCACTTCCCCGTCAACTACCGGAGAACCAAAATAAGCCACCATTCTCCCCTCTGAATCTAGCCCATACTCGTTTACCACAACTCTTTCCAACCCCTGATCCCCCTCACTTGCTTGTAAATAGGCAGCATTTGCTAAAACCAATAAAGTGACAGCCAGCAATAACGCCAGAACTTTAAAACCTGCTCTTCTTATCCCTTTCAAAAACATCCCCCTTTTCCATGTTTTAAATATAAACAAAACTAAAACATTTTTGTTGTTTATATTTTACATTCCTTAACCATTAAAGTCAATTTCTTAATAAAAGTTCCATTAAACGAGCTTCATCAAGGGATTCCTCGAAACTGAGCTGGGATGTTTCGATCAGCACATTAAGTTTTTCAGTATGCGTGGGATACCGAATGCTCATCTTATCAAAGATTGCATGACTTGGTTTAAGCGCCCGCTTCAGTGAAAGATAATGCAGCGCAAAACAAATTTTCTCCACATCTCCCTGTTCAAATACTGGCGTAATACCTCTTTGTGCTAGAAATGGATCCTGCTCTAGCAGTCGCACGCTGCCCGCATAAGGATCGGCTGAGCCAATGATAATCCGTTTAATCCGCGACATTGCCACTGCTCCTAAACACATTGGACATGGTTCAACTGTGGTATACAATACTAAGTCCCTCTCTCGCTGTCTGGTTAAGGGAAGATTGTTCAGCGCATTGATCTCGGCATGGGCAATTGTTGTCATTCTGATCGCGCTGCACGACTCTAGATCATCCTTAAGCTGATTCCTGCCTTTAGCGACCAAATTGCCCTGCCCATCCACAATTACTGCCGCAATACCATACGAGCCGGCATTATATGCTTCTAAAGCAAGGCGAATGCATTCCCGCCACTGATCACCAATAAAATCATGCAAAGCAACTCACATCCTTATCTCAGGGTTAAATCATTGACCACTATTATTCGATTATGTATAATGTTGGCATGAGCTGGTTAACTTGCTTATATTTTGGCCGACACCAGTCCAAGTGCTGATGTTGGCCATTTTATGTGTCAAATTCTAACTGGAGGCTGTAAGTAAAATGCGTACTTATACATACAAAGATACACTCCACGCCTGCTATCAGGGTTATATCACCCAGGCAATAGTAAACAACCTAGCGCCACTGCTATTTGTTATTTTCCAGGAGCAGTACCACCTAACTTACGAAATGGTTGGCCGCTTGATACTAATTAACTTTACAACTCAAATCATCGCTGATATTGCCGCCGCTCGATACAGCGATCGGATTGGTCATCGGACAGCGGTAATTATTGCTCATCTTTTCTGCGGCATCGGTCTAATATTGCTCGGCGTTTTGCCATTATTTCTGCCTACATCCTATATCAGCCTTGCATTTGCTGTTGTGATTTACGCCATTGGTGGTGGAATTATCGAGGTTTTGATCAGCCCCATCGTAGAATCTCTACCTGGAGATGCCAAAGCATCGGCGATGAGCTTGCTGCATTCCTTTTACTGCTGGGGTCAAGTGGGAGTAGTTTTAATTACAACTCTGCTGCTCAAACTGATTGGAGCACGGTACTGGCATATCTTGCCAATTATTTGGTCGACCATACCCCTAACTAACCTGTACAAGTTTACCAAAGTTCCCCTCCACGACCCGGTTCCAGAAACGGAGCGCACTCCGGGAAAACAGTTAATCAGAAACTCTAGTTTTTGGCTGGCTCTGCTTTTAATGCTCTGCGCTGGAGCATCTGAATTAACCATGGTGCAGTGGTCATCGCTATTTGCAGAACAGGGACTAGGTGTACCTAAGGTACTTGGTGATTTACTGGGACCTTGTTTGTTTGCGGTTCTAATGGGGATTGGCAGAACGTTATACGGATGGTATGGCGAAAAACTTCAGATTGATCAGGTGCTGCTCTACAGCGGGATCCTATGTATAATCTGCTATGGAATCACTGTTCTCAGCCCTTATCCTCTATTATCGCTGTTTGGCTGCGCCCTATGCGGATTGTCTGTCAGTCTCATGTGGCCAGGCACCTTGAGTTTAACTGCTGCCCGGATACCGAAAGGTGGAACCTTGATGTTCGGCTTACTGGCAATCTTCGGAGATTTAGGTGCTGCATTTGGACCATGGACAGCTGGGGTTGTATCTGACTTTGTTTCCCAATCCATGATCCTGAGTACGCCAGAGTTAGGGCTGAAGGCGGGATTAGGAGTGGTAGCCATCTTTCCGATTCTCATGGTGTTCGGTATGTTATCGATTAGGAAATCTAAACACCAAATTCAGGGTTCAAACGCCAGGTAGTAATACCGATCAAGCTTCTGCTCAAGTTCCCGCAGACTGATATGCCTAGCCTCCCTGACAGCTTCCTTTCCTTCTGTGAAAACTAATATTGCTGGCAGCGAAAAAATGTTGTAGGCGGCAGACAGTTCGATTGAACTGTCTGCGTCTATATATACCCCCTGAATTCTGGGATACTTTTGTAAAAGCGCTTTCACCTTTGGCTTAATATCTCTGCAGACACCACAGCTGTTATTACCGAAGAATACTAGCACCATTTCATTTTCTATGATTACCCTTTCAAGATTTTCTGCGTTAGCGTAAAGCTCCATAAACCCCACAGCTCCTAAGAATCCATTTAAATTCAAACTTCGTTTTCCTGCCAGCTTTCTGTTTCACTTAATTGCTGTAATTGGCGGGTCAAATTCAATTGGTGCAGTTGGCTGAGTTATAACTTTCATTGTTAGTTCAAAAAATGCTCCATATCTTCAAACTTATCCGCTTTGCCAACAGTTTAGTAATCATCCTAAATTTCAGCTGATACCAACCCGCTTACAGATTTCTGTTTAGGCATGGTAAGCAGTTTCTTATTCTTCGAGATCTGCTATGCGATCTTCCAGATCACTCATGGAATCTTCCAGCCGGTTAATCTCATATTCCAGATCATCAATCCGATCTCCCAACTCATCAAGCTGGTGTTCAAAATCACCAAAGTCGTCGATATCCTCGAGCTCAGACTCTACGTCACCAATGCGATCTTCCAGATCATCAATTCTGCTCTCAACATCATCCATGCGATCGACCAGATCAGTAATCTCGTTGATGTCTATATCCGCCAAAGCATTCAAGCTGTCAAGCTGTCGCTGCTCTGCTGCACGTTCTTCCAACTGTTCTATGCGCGTTTCCAGTTCAGTTACAATATCTAACTTGCGCTCAAGCTCGGCAACGCGCTGTCCTAAATCAGCAAGAATGACATCTGCCTTCATCTGCATCACCCCATCGAGAGTAATTTCACTAAATATATTCCGCCATTGGATAAAAATTCCTTTACATTACGAAGGCTCTACCATCTCATCCTCCCACATAGGCTCTCAATTTCACAACCGCAGATCTCTTTTCTTATATATATCATGTGCTGCCGTAAGAGTGATTACAATCACAGAAATGCCGATCAGCCATTCAACAGAAAGAATTCCTTCGTTGAGCAGTTTCTGCGTCTTGATCCATTCCATTGGAGACAAATATCGCAAAAAGCTAAGCTTTTCCACGATAATCCCGATAATACCCAAGATATAGGTACCAAACACCACCGCAATAACCACACCTGAAGCAGATTTACTGCTTTTTAATATCGCCGATAAAAGCATCCCAACCGACAGATAAATTAGTCCCACGTAGAAAATCGATCCATAAAAAATACTTGTTTCCTTAATGGCGGCAGTTAGAGTAAAATCAGTAAACAAGAGATAACCAACCGTTGTTGTTACATCCAGTGCCGCAAGGACAATCAATAACATGAATAAGTTAGCCAGCCCTTTTTGGACAAAAATATGAGTGCGGCTGACAGGTTTGCTGTATAGCAATTCGATAGTACCATCAGTTTCTTCTTTGACAAGGGATGTAACCGCCTGCTGCATCATGAAAATCATGACTGCAATGGTAAGGTACTGCAGCACATAACCAAAATAGTTTGTAATCAATGTAAAATCAAACAGTTCCCCAAGTCCAAATGCTGCTAATAAAACCGGATCAATACCTTCCAGCTTCGCCCCGGCAAGCTGTTTCATAGCATCAGTCTGCATAGATGGAAAGAATGCCAGGATAAAAAAGGTGAACCCGCAGAATGCCAACGCTCCAATCACAATACTTTTCCAGGTATTCCTCAATTCTAATTTAAGAGTATTCACTTCAATTCCCCCTGCCCATATAAATCCATGAAATATTCATCTAGGCTTTCATTCGCGATCGTAACATCATCTGGAGCAGCCTGCTTCAACAACTCCAGAAGGATTCCAGGTTCCCCCCGATAGCGATATATTCGCTTATCCCGCCTATGCTCTAACAATTGAAAGTTGGAGTGACAGATCTCCTTTCCTCCCCTGACCATCACAATTTTTTGCGGTTGACTGAACTCAGCGAGGTCTGCGGTTGTGACAATTCTTCCCTGTTTAATGAACACCACCCGATCGCAGTACTCCTGCACTTCTCCAAGATTATGACTAGAAAGCAGAATAGCCACACCATTGGCTGCCTGGTTAGTCAGCTCAGTAAATAAGCGTTTCTGCATTACCGGATCAAGCCCGCTGGTCGGCTCATCTAAGATCAAAACTTTAGGCTTGAATGCCAAGGCACAAACGATCGCAACCTTTTTCTTATTACCAGTAGATAGTTCATCAAAACGCTTGGTGAGATCTAGTTCAAAAAGGTCACATAACCGTTCGGTTTCATCATCAAAACTACCGCGATGAAATCGGTTACTAACTTTAATCAGTCTTCCCACTGTCAGATTGCGGTAATACCTCACATCACTGGGCACATAGCCTGTAAACCCTTTAATTACTCGGCTTTCAGTTACCACGTCTTTGCCGTAAATCGAAGCGGTTCCACCGCTGGGGAAAGATAAAATTCAATAGAATTCTGATGGTGGTCGATTTACCTGCTCCATTTGGACCCACAAATCCTAAAATCTCGCCTTCCTTAACCGTAAATGATACATCCTCAATTCCGAGGTGCCTACCATAATATTTCTTTAGATTTTCTACTCGAACAGCGTCCATAAACAGGTGCCTCCTCAATCTCCTTCTGTGTCATATGTTCTCTTCTGCAGAGAACATACCCTTTAGCAAACTTGACTTTACAATAGTTTACAAGAAAACTATTTCCCTGGTTATCTTTTACCGAAAGGGGTCTCAGCCTAAGTCCGAGCAAAATATCCGCAGCTGTCTCCTGGTGAAAAAATATCCTCATGCTTTGGCGTTCGCTATACCCTTGGGTACATAAAAAAATGAAAGGGGTTTTGAAATTACCGCAGCAAAATCGAATGGGAACAGTAACAATTCCGCGATTGATCCTTTCTCTTGCTGGACCAGCAATCGTTGCTCAGTTAATTAATATCTTGTACAATAGTCGTTGACCGAATTTTGTGGCCACATTCCTGAGATTGGCTCCTTGGCACTAACAGGAATTGGCGTCTCGGCACCACTGCTGCTTTTGATTTCTGCATTCTCAGCTTTAGTCGCTGGAGGGGCTGCTTCTCTCGCTGCAATGGATCTTGGCCGCGGCCAGGCCAAAGAATCCGAGTATGTTAGGCATGAGCCTGTTCTCACTGCAGATGGTAGCCCAGATGTTTTTTGTAGGAACCGGTCAGGCAAAAATATCACTCTTTATCCCGATGTTTAGAAAGATTATATTATTAATTCCACTAGCTGTCGTTCTACCTAAGATTTCGGTGTAAACGGCATCTATTATGCGGAACCTGCTGAAGACCTAACCTCGATCGCAGTTTGCACACTGCTGCTGACCCAAGGAATGAAACGCTTAGAGAATCGAGTAGGTAACCGCTAGGTGATCAGCCTAGCGGTTTTCCTCTCACAGAACGGTACGTACGGACCGCGTATACCGCTCCTGATAGACCTCAGTCATACTTCGTAGTATTGATGCAAAAGACCGACCTCATATTTCGTTAAATCCACCAGACCCATTTCGTGGTGAAACCATCGGTTTGGCAGAGCCATGTTGACT
>LSQX01216150.1_pt1 | contig 15776 bp, 22 predicted proteins | sample 654561 | NCBI WGS metagenome assembly LSQX01 (sample SAMN04489861, study PRJNA283612) | anaerobic digester metagenome | isolation source: 4 biogas reactors fed with cattle manure at either 37C or 55C with and... | place: Denmark: Kongens Lyngby | collected 2014 | reverse complement strand
AGGCCCGCGGTGTGCTACAGCCTCTGGTCGTCGTCCCGAACGGTCGCCCCGACCATTACCGGATCCTGGCCGGCCACCGCCGCCACGCCGCCGCCCAGGCCGCCGGGGTCGAGGTGGTGCCGTGCATCGTGCGCCACGACCTCACCGAGGAGGCCGACCAGATCGCCGCGATGCTGGTGGAGAACACTCAGCGCGAGGACCTCACCGCCGTCGAGGAGGCCCGCGGCGTGCAGGAGCTCCTCGACCTCGGTGACAGCGTGAAGGTCGTCGCCGGCCGCACCGGCATGTCGGAGACGAAGATCCGCCAGCGCGTGAAGGTCGCGAAACTCCCAGACGACTTGTCGCGCAAACTGACTCGCCACCAGCTGTCACTCGCCGATGCCGTGTTCATCGCCGATCACGCTGACGAGCCGGAGGACCTCGCGACCCTCGAACGCGATCTCGGGACGGTGAACTGGGCGGCGGCGAAGGAGACCGTGCTCGGTCGGGTCGCCGAACGCAAGGTGATCGCCAAGTTCCGTACCGAGCTTGAGGCCGACGGCTGGCGGTATCTGCCGTCGCAGGAATGGCATGAGGAACGTGAACGCATCGCCGAGCGTCTTGGCGTGTACTGGTACTCGCTGATCGACGACCGCTACACGTGGCCGTTGAGCGCCGCCGACGAGATTGGGGTTCGGGGCGTCGACCGGGAGAACGCGTTCGGCACGAAGCGTTCCGGCTGGGACGCCGGTGGCCGCACCTGGCGGGATGAGTACCTGCTGGTGGTCTACCGGGCGCCGGAACCGAAGCCGGAACCGAAACCCACGACCCCCGACGACGATGGCGCAGAACCGTCCGCCACTGACTCCCCGGCCACCGACGCCCCCGCGCCCGGCGTCGAACCGGCATCCGATGATCCGCCGGCGATCTCGGCCGAGGAGATCGAACGCCGGGAAATGCAGGACGCCGCGGGCCGGGTCCGCCAGGCCTTCGCCCTCGACATCATCCGTGAGGGCGACTCCGATAAGGCCCTCGCCGCGGTCAAGGTCGCCGCACACCTGGACTCGATCGAGGTCGCAGCCCTCGGTCACTCCTGGTGGGAGGTGCTGGAAGGTGTACTCGCCGAGGACGCCGAGGACATGGGGCCGGCGGAATGGATCCAGGCCCAGTCGAAGCCGGGGTCGGTGCTGCTGGCCTACGCGTGGACCGCGCTCGTCACAGCCGACGACGCCCTCGACGAGGTTCCGTCGGTCGACCGGTTCGACATCTACGACGCCGAGCTGATCGCCCCGTACACCCGCCTGCTGCAGAGCTGGGGCTACGAACTGTCGACGGTCGAGCAGGAGCTCGCCGACGAGGCGTGGCGGCGTATCGATGCCAAGCCGGTGTACGGGGATGAGTAGCGCGTGTTCGGCGACCCGGATCAGTGGTGGCACTCCCTGCCCTATGACCGGCGCATGCAGATCTGGCGGTGGATCGACCCACCCTCGGCGGGTGGGGAGGTCGCCGGCCAGGTCGAGCTGTTCGACGTCATCGACCCCCATACCGAGTGAAGGAGCACGGCCATGATCTGCCCCTGCGGATGCGGTGAGGAACAGAGCTCGATGCTCGACATCGCCGCCGACCAGTTCGACCGGGCCGCACCCGATCTCGCGGACCGGCCCGGCGTGGTGCTGGTCTTAACCCCGACAGGAGCCGACTGCGACTGCGGATGCAAAGCGGGAAAGGTGCGGGTGTCGATGATCTCTCACCCGTACGCGGTCGACGACATGGCCGACATCCTGCCGGCCCTGTTCCAGCACCTGCTGAACATTCAGCGGAACCTCGGCGAGTTCAACTTCAAGATCGCAGAGCTTCGCCGCGCTCACGAAGCGGCGGCCAACGATGACTGACGGCTCCGGAGTGGTCCTGCTCGATGTCACCGTGTCGACGGCTGACCTACGGAACGCGCTGGCCGCGGTCGCCCCGCACGCCTCGAAGGATCAGGAATTGCCGGCGCTCGCACGGATCCGCTGCCACGTCGACCGCGAGAACATCACCGTCGCCGCCACCGACCGCTACACCTCCGCGCTGGGCCTGGTGTCGGTGTGGGATCACGGCCCGTACGTCGACGAGGGCGTGATCGATCTCGCGCCGGTCGATGTGAAGAAGATCCTCGCGGTCTTCAAGTCGGGTAAGGAGAAGGAGGCCGGCGACGGCCCGGAGTGGCTGCTGCGCATCGTCGTACGCGCGACGACCGACGCGGCCTACGTCCGGATCACTGACGTATCGGGCATGCTGCCCGGCGAACATCTCGAACTGCCACTCCTGCCCGCCGATGACCAGTCCCCGAACCTGCCGGGACTGTTCCATCGGTGGTCGCAGGAGCCGGTAGGGGTGCTGGAAGACTTCGTCGTCTCGGCGGCCTTGCTCGGCAAGTTCAAGGCGGCCGCAGGGGCCTACGACCGGCCCCTGCACATGCATGCCCTCGGTAGACGACACTCGCCGGTGCTCGTGCAGTGCGGCGAGTCGTTCTTCGGTGCCGTCATGGGGCAGCGGTGGCCTGAGACGGACACCCCGGTGTTCAAGGCGTGGCTGCAGGACTGGACAGCACGCCTGCCCGCCCTGCCGGCCGACCTCGACGTCGACCAGGCCCTCTACGGCACCCCTGACTCTGAATCCGAGCCGACTGATGCAGGAGACCCCGATGCCTGACCCGACAATCCCTGCCGGACAACCGACTTGGGCGCGCATGCGCACCGGTGCCGGCGTCTCCCTGCCATCCCGCGACGACTACGGCCAACTATCGGCCGTGTCACCGGGCGTGCCGGTCCTGCTCGAGTATCTCGGCGTCGACGCCGACGGCCTGCAGGTGTGGACCCTGCCCGCCGACCGGTGGCCCGAGGGCTGCGGCTTGGAACTCGGCCCGGTCCCTGACGGTGTGCGGGTTCGCCTCGACGGCCGGAGCACGCTATGACCATCCGGCACCTCGTCGTCGTCGGCGGCACCTGGGAACGCCGCTGGGGCATCCTCGGCTCCGTCGCCGCCCACCCCGCGGTCACCGCGGGCTGGCGGACGCACTGGATCGACTACCCGGCCTCCTACGGCACTCCGCTGTCGGTGACCGCGTCGGTCACCCTGGGCGCGGACGCCCTCACCCGTAGTCTGGTTCGCGTCGCCGGACAGCAGACGGAGATCGCCGTCCTCGGCTTCTCCCAGGGCGCCATGGTCGTCGAGACCGCACTGCGGAGCATGCACGACTCGCAGACCGTCGAGAACCTCGGTGTCCTCAACCGGATCCGCTACGTCGGCCTGTGTGGCAACCCGTACCGAGCGGCCGGCGACCAGGTCGGCCCCGACCCCGGCGGCTACGGCATCGTCGGCCCCCTCGCGCCCCGCGGCGTCGTCCCGATCGTCCGGCCCCGCGCCTGGGAGAACTTCGCCCTGCCCGGTGACCTGATCTCGTCGTGCCCCGATGATTCGCTGATACGGCTGATCTATCCGTTCACCCGCATGATGTCGCCGCACCTGCTCGACCAGTGGGCCAACGACGTCCTGGCGAAACTCAACCTGACCTGGCTGTGGCGCAACGTGCCGGAGACCCGCACCGTCAGCGGCCTGCCCCGGCTGCTCCGCCGACTGCACACCGACGTCGATGCCGCCTACCAGTACCTGACCACCGGCGTCCACGGCCGCTACGGCATTCAGGACGTGGCCGGCCGCACCCCGGCCCAGCACATCATCCGAGCGCTCCAGGAGGTCGAAGCATCATGACCCGACACACGTGGACCTGTCAGGGATGCGGGTATGCCAGCAGGCAGCGCACGGGGGAGGACATGGGCGATTGGCATGTGCGGATCGCCCGCCACCATCACACGACATGTCCTGCCCTGAGTCTTTCAGCACATCATCCGAGCAACCACCAGGAGGTCGAAACCTCATGACCAGCAAAACGGTTCCCGCCGAGATCGGCGCGAACGTCGTCAACACCTACTACGAGATGCCCGACGACCAGGTCACGATCGCGATCACGCTGGCCGACAGCGCCAAGTACGTGACGTTCGAGATCGGCGTCGCGCTCGGGATCGTCCACCAGGTCTCGGCGACCTTCGACCTCGCCGAACTGGTCGCCACGCTGGGCAACCTCGTCGACGAGGCAGCAGCGGGGATCCCCGATGTCGACCAGTAGCGCGATCGCGACCGCCCGGAACTGGCTGACCGGTTGCGGCGCAACGCATGTCACCTACAGCACCCTCCGGAACCCGAAGGGTAAACGACTGACAGTCGACTACGCGCTGGCCAAGGCCCGCACACTCTCACCGTCCAGCGCCACCGTGAACACCAAGCACGCGAGCTGCACGCTGATCGGCTGGAATCGGATCATCGCCCAGCACGACGCCCTCGCGGTGCTGTCCGAACCGATGATCCGCCGGCAGATCGGTGTCCTGCCCGACGGCCGCCCCGAGTACGAGTTCGAGGCGGTGTCCGATGACTGATCCTGCCGAGGCTGCCGCGCGTGAGGCTGACATCGAACGCGCCCTGCGGGGTGAACAGTGACCGACAACGTGATCGAACTCCGACCCGAAGGCTACGACGGCCTCATCTGCGACTGCGGAAGCGCATGGTGGCGCGCCGACATCTGCCTCACCCGAGACCTACACGTCTCCGGCCACTCCGGCCTCCGCTGCCGCGAATGCGACAGCCCATACCTGCGGGGTGAGCTGTGATGGACCTGAGCGCGATCCGCGAAGACATCGACATGGCCGCACGCTCACCCGAGATGGCAAAGCATGTCGCCCTCGATCACGGCCCCGAACTCATCGCCGAGATCGAAATGCTGAGGGGCGAGCGGAAGGGACTGTCAGCCCGGTTACGAACCGCCAAGAAGGACCGCGACAGGCTGCAAGCCCGCATCGCCGCCGTGCAAGCCCTCGCCGACGACCTTGGACACGGCTGCATCTCATGCTCATCGGCTACAGGTGGCGACCACCTGGCTGACGCTCTGCGAGACGCCCTGTGGGGTGAGTCGTGATGGCTGGTGGGCCTCGCGAGTACCGGGTGTTCAAGGACCAGCGGATCGGGCTGTGGCAGGCCTACCGCGTCCATTGGTTGTTCGGGGTTCCGACCAGCATGCCGGTCCAGATCGCCAAGGCTTATCGATCTCACGCGGATGCTATCGCCGCGGTTGACGCCGACCTGGCTCGCCGCCGCGTCGGAACCATGCGTGCGCGGGGAGGCAACGAGTGATCGTTGTCTGCCGGCCGCGCGGACCGCCGCGCTGGCCTTAGTGATTCCCGTGTTTCGTGTCCGAGTAGGTGAGAGGGTGCCGTGCCGTTCTTCCAGGTCGATGACCAGCTGACGCAGAACCGTAAGGCGCGTCGGCTGCTGGAGTCCGCGATGGACGGCCAGCTGGCGGGCATTGGTGCCCTGGGGTTGTGGGTCGCTGCCGGGTCTCAGGCGCAAACGATCGGCGGAGGCACTGACGGTGTCGTGTCGCGAGCCGACCTCGTGCGTCTGGTCCTCAATCCGGCGGTCGCTGACCTGCTGGCAGCGGAGCTTGTCGAGGTGGGCCTGTGGCATACGGCCGGCCACGACTGCGAACGCTGCCCCGAGGTGGAGCCCGGGTCGTGGATCTTCCACGACTGGTTCGACATGGGATACACCCGCGCCGGCCAGGTGCTGGTGAACCGCCGCAAACGGCAAGAGCTGAAGGACCCGCTCCTGGTCGCACAGGTGTGGGCGCGGGACTGCCTGGATCCGGCAGACCCGACCGTCGGCGCCTGCCGGTATTGCGGAACTCACCTGAAACGCAAGGACACTCGCTCGCGGCGCCGTCCGCACCTCGACCACGTCGACCCGCGTAAAGCCGCGGGCATCCGGAATGTGGTCCTGGCGTGTGACGAGTGCAACCGCGCGAAGGGCAACCGGACACCGCAGGAGGCCGGCATGACGCTGCAGCCGCCGCCACGTCCGGATCAGTCCTGGTCTGTCGCAGGTCCGGGCACTCAGGCAGCAGATGACGCAGGTCCGCCGGCGGGTAGCTCCCGCTGCAGCGAGACCGCCGCACTGCCGAGCGCTACCGAGACCGCCAACCAGGAACAGGGGAGCCGGCCAGCCCGGTCACAGGTGGAAGATGACGCAGGTTCGTCAGCGGGTAGCTCCCGCGACGCTACCGCCGCACACCTCGATGACCGGATCCTGGACCAGCCGCTGCGTCGTGTGGAAGATGTCGCAGGTCCGCCCGCGCCGGGTAGCCCCCGGCCCGGGCGAGACCGCCGCACACACGACGCGCGGCCGACCACCGGCCGACCACCGCCCGACCAGACGCGGACCACGCCCCGACCAGACCCGGACCAGGCTGGTCGAGGTGTCCCGGGCGGACGCGGGCCTGGCCAGGGTCAGGGGCAGGGTCAGGGTTTGGGTAGTGGTCAGGGTGAGGTTGGGGTTACCCGCTCACCTGCCTCTCCGGAACCTTCCAAGACCAGGTCTCGCAGACGTAAACGAAGATCCCGTTCTCGTGCTCGTCGTGACCCTGACGTGGTGACTACCGGTAGCTCCTGGGATGCAGGTGATGCTCCTGCTGGTGTGCTGCCGCCGGGCGACGGCTTCGGGTCACCGTGGGCTGGCTGGCATGGTCCGCCGTCACCTGTGGTCGAGACCGACTGCGCGACACATCATCTCCCTGATCCGTGCTGGAAGTGCGGACGTGACAACCGAAGCGAGGACGCATGAGCGACTACGACCACGACATCGATGACGACGATTGGCAGGACTGGATCGGGAGGGACCAGTGACCGCGCCAGAATCCTCCACCGCTGCCGACGGCCATTGCCGGTCCTGCGGCGCGACGATCGTCTGGGGCATCAACATCGGCACGCGTAAGCCGATGCCGGTCGATGCCGAACCGTCGTCTCGCGGCAACGTGTCCCGCTACGACGCCGCCGACGGCCCGCGCCTGGTGGTACTCAACGCGGCGAAGGCCTCGGCGATGCGCGCGGCCGGCAAATCCCTGTACCTGTCGCACTTCGCGACCTGCCCGCACGCCGACCGCTGGCGTAAGGACGACCGATGACCGCCACCGAGGTTGTGCGGGAGCGCCGCGTCACCCCGCACCGGCTGCGCCGGACGTTGTACTGGCTGGTGCAGGACTGGATCATGCTGTCTCGGCAACTGCCGGCCCCGGTCGCCGATCGGGTGCGCCGCTCCGGCAATGCGCGCCGCACCTACGGGCATCCGGCCGAGTGGGCCTCCGATGAGGCATCGCTGATCGCCGAGGTGTTCTGGTCGTGGCATGACCTGGTTGCGGAGATGCGCGGGGAACGCCGCCCGCACCCGTACGTGGTCGCAGGTCGGCGGGTCCGCCGCGACCAGGCGATGATCGTCGACGCCTACCACTACCTCGACCCTCGCCTGGACGATCTGCTCGCCGCGGGCCGGATCCTGCCGGTGCCGTATGCGCGTGCCGACGAGTGGGAATGGGATGTCAGCGACGACGCCTTCGATGAGCTGTTCGCGATGCATGGCCGGATCCGCGCCCGCACCGGGCAGTCCCAGGTCAAGCAGATCCTGCCGATGCCGTGCCCGAACTCCGAGTGCGGGCTCAAGGCGCTGGAGCGGGTGATCGGCATGCACACAGTCGACGGCGCCGATCGGCAGGAGTTCGTGGTGTGCGGGGCGTGCGGGTATCGGGTGCCCGAGGCCAACTACCGCTTCCTGACCCGAGTGCTTCTGGATCAGGTGCTTGCCGACGGCGAGCAGTCCAACAACGAGAAGGGCGAACAGTGATGCTGAAACTAGAGGCCGGATCGGTAGACCTTGCATTCGTGGACGTCGAGACGACCGGCGTCGACGACTACGACCACATCTGGGAGATCGCGGTGATCCGGTGCCGGCCGGACGGCATGATCACCCGCGTGATGCACGAACAGGTGCGGCACCGCCAGTACCTGGCCGCGGGGTTGCCGCCGGAGTTCCAGGCCGACCACGCGTTGCGCTACCGCGACGAGATCGCGATCTCCCCGGCCAATGCTGCCGAGCAGGTCCGGCGCGTCCTGAACGGCACGACGATGGTCGGCGTGAACCCGGCCTTCGATAGTCGGATGCTCGGGCAGCTGGTCGAGGGGCAGGGCTACTCGGTGACGTGGGACTACCGGGTGATCGACCTCGCAGCGATGTCGCTGCCGGCGCTGGAGATCCTGGGCCAAGCGGTGAAGCTGCCGTGGAAGTCCGATGACCTCGCTCGCGCGGTCGGTGTGTCCGATCTCGACCCGGTCGGCCAGCCGTGGGAGCGGCACACCGCGATGGGCGATGTGCAGTGGGCAATCGCATGGTGGGAGCAACTCACCGGGATCCCGGTCCATCACCACGTCTACGACGCTGCTGAGCGCAGGCGAACGAACCGCCGGGTGATCCGTGAGGATCCGCAGCCCTACTCGCGCGGCGGCCTGGTCGGCGAAGGACAGCAGGTCGTCAACGACTCGGGCCAGCCGATCCGCGTCGACACGGCAACACGATCCACATCAACACCCGAGGCGACTGCCGACGAGGAACGCCACTACCGGTCGGTCGAGGAGTACTCCCGCTTCCTCATGAGCAGGGACGATCACTGATGTCCAGCCGCCGCCCGATCCTGTCCATCGACGTGCCGTGCCCGACGTGCTGGGCCGCGCCGGGGTACCAGTGCAACGAGTCCACCGACCTGACATCCCCACTGCTCGAGACCCCGCACACCGCCCGCGTGCGCGCTGCTGTGGCCGAGGACGACCGGCGGACGTCGCGGTGATGCGCCGCGACCTAAGCCCGCTCGACTGCCGGCACAACACCTTGGTCGACGCGGGCCAGGGTGAACGACCGCGGCGCATCGTGTGCGGCGGCTGCGGTACTCCACTCCATCTACTCCAGGACCAGACCGATGAACTCAGCCTCTTCAACTGCTCACTTCGCCGAGGCGCAGCGGCTCCTCGGCGTCGACGCCGAGGACTGGACGAACGCCGAGCGGCTCGCGCGCGCCCAGGTGCATGCGACCCTCGCGCTGGCGGCGGCGGTGCGCCCGCCGATCGGCGAGGTCTGCCGCGCGGTGCTCGAAGACGCGGACCTTGTTGTCGAGCAGCGGCGACACGCTGATTGACGTGGGGATCGCTCCGCAGTGCCTTACCTGCTGTTACGTGTATCATCGGTGCAGCGGTACCGTTATGCCCAAACCCCTGAGCCTCGTTGAGGTGTCGGGGGTTTCGTCGTTCGGAGGTTCGTAATGCCGCAAGGCGCTGTGCTCACGGCTGACGGTGTTGACTCGCTGATCACGGCGGGTGAGGCCGCGGGGCTGTGCGGTGTGCGGGCGGTGACGATCCGGGCGTGGGCCTCGCGCGGCTACGTCGATCGCCACGGTGACCGGGTGCTGCTGCCGGTGTCCGGCCGGGATCGTCAGGGCCGCAACCTCTACCGCGTCATCGATGTCGCGAAGGCTGAGCATGCGACGAGGGAACGTGCCCGCCGCTCATGACTCGCTCGACGACTGAGCGCGGCCTGGGCTGGCGGCATCAGCAGCAGGTGACTGCGCTGCTGTCGGTCCACGTCGACGGCTCGCCGTGCTGGTGGTGCGGTAAGCCGATGTTCCGTGAGGCCGATCGCAACTTCGATGGCCGGCCTCTCTCGGGTGACCATTCGGTGCCGAGGGCTGCCGGGGGTACTGAGACCGACCGGCTGTTACATGCGACGTGCAACTCCGAGCGTGGCGACGGTTCCCGCGATGAGTTCCGGCCTGCGCTGGCCGGTTCGGCTGCGGCGCAGCCACTTTCAGACCTGGGTACGCGGCTGATGCCGTGGCCATGGTGACCGAAGGGGGGCCGGTATGGCCAAGGGCAAGGACTCTCGGGCGCTGCTGGAGTCGCTGATCGCGCAGCGGCGCGCCTGCCAGGGCGATCAGCGGCACTCTCCGCGCTGTCGGCGGTGCCGGCGAGGGCTGGGGCGGCCGTGATCTGGCTGTTCGAGCTGCTGGCGTGGCTCGCGCGTGGTCGTCGGCCCGGCTAGGGGGCACCCCCAGGAAAGTTAGGTACCCCTACCCACCCTGACGGCCGCGGTAGTCAATCTTTTTTTCGTGGGGCCAGGGAGAAAAACGGCTGCTCTGGTGGCTAAACGGGGGAGGGAAATGCCGGATTCCGGACGATCTGCGGTGTCTCACCGGCGCCGGACTCGTCGCGCGCGGAACCGGATCTCCAAAGTTGCCGATGCGCGGGCAACGATCGACGGTTTCGCGCACGATACCGACATCGTTGGACTCACCTACGGCCAGTTTTCGTTGCTTGACCTGGTGCAGGCGGCTCTAGACATCACGGGGCCGGCCGATCTGGCGATCGCGACCTGGTCTGTGGGGCTTCATGACGCGGAATCGACGCGCAACTTCGTCGAGGGCGGCAAGGTTCGGTCGGTTCGGTTCGTCATGGACTCCCAGGAGAAGCGCGGCCAGGCCTCATCGGGGGAGGTGGCTGCACTGTTCGGCCCGATGGCGGTCCGAACAACCCGACTTCACGCGAAGTTCGTCCTGATCACGAACGAGGCCTGGAACGTGGTCATCACGGCCTCGATGAACCTGAACCTGAATCCGCGCATCGAGCAATTCGAGATGACCGACGATGCTGAGCGTGCCGCGATGTTCCTGGCCTTCGTCGATGAGGTCTTCAGTGAGCTGCCCGCCGGTCCGACACGGGATCGGCAGTTGCCGGCGCTTCACAACCTCGCCGGTGTCCGGCCTAAGCACAACATCGAGGTCGCGCCGCCGATTCAGGCGGGCCGTATTCGAGTGAATCCGAGGTGACGCGTGACCGAGCCCGCGAGTGCGTCGATCCTCCAGGCCCTCGACCGGCTTCGGCCGGTTGATCTCGCCGCGGTCGAGGCGTTCAGCGCGCAGGTCCGCCGCTCCGAGGAGGCCCGCCGCCGAATCGATGAGGATGGGCTGATCGTCGAGGACTCGAAAGGATTCGCGACGGCTCACCCGGCGCTGGAGATCGAGCGGGCGGCGTCGCGGGAGATGCGCGGATGGGTTGATCGGCGGCCGGACCTGTTCGGCGCGCCGGTCGTGGATCAACCGCTGCCTGACGGTGCCGACGACGAGGATGACCTCGCCGGGATCGAATGACCGCGCTGCTCGACGATTTCCCGACCCTGACCGGTCGTCAGGAACCTCACCACCAGTGGGGGATGCCTGCCGACCTCGGGTCGAGCAGTCGTGGCGATGCCGCGGTGACGTTGGCCGAGCGCGTGCGCGGCGGCCAGACCCGTTTTCCGTGGCAGGCCAACGAGCTTCGCGAGTGGTTGCGCGTCGATCCGGTAACCGGGCGCTGGCTGCACTCGACGTGCGTCCTGATCTGTCCGCGTCAGAACGGCAAGACCGACGTCCTGTTCGACCGTGCGCTATACGGGGCTTTCGTCCTCGGGGAGAACATCATCTTCTCGGTGCAGCGGTGGAAGACCGGCAAGAAGGTCGCGCAGCGGTTCGTGCAGCTGATCAACAAGCGGCCGTCACTGCGGTCTCGGTTGGCGAAGCCGCCGACGATGTCGGCCGGCCAGGCCGAAGTCGTCCTCAAGTCGGGTGCGAGCATCGCGTTCATCACCCGATCGCCGGACTCGGGCACCGGTTTCGATGACATCGACCTCATTATCTATGACGAGTCCTACAACCTGACCGAGGGCGACCGGTCCGCGCTCGACCCGACCCAGCTGGCGGCGACGAACCCGCAACGGATTTACGCGTCGTCGGCGGTCAACGCCGACATTCACGCGAACGGCTACGTGCTGACCGGTCTTCGTGAGCAGGGGCTCAGTGAGTCGGCCAGGAACTTTCGGTTCGCCGAGTGGATGGCGCCCGAGGACATGGACCGCGACGACGAGGCGACTTGGCAATACGCCAACCCGTCCTACGGCGTGATCCAAACTGCGCAGAAGGTCCGCGACCTGCTGCAGGGCGCGAAGACTGCCGCCGCGAAGCTGGTCTTCGACGTGAATATCCTCGGTCGCGGCAAGTGGCCGGCGCTCGTCGAGACGCATCAGTCGATGTACTCCGATGAGGTGCTCGACCAGATGGCGGTCGGCGCCGATACCGCGGTGCTGACCGGGCCGGTGGTCCTGGCGATCGACCGCTCGTATCAACGAGAGTGGGCGATCAGCGCCGCCCAGCACACCGTCGACGGCCGCGTGGCTGCCGAGCTCGGGTGGCGGGGCAAGGCGACGAACGCCGAAGTGGCCGCGAAGATCGTCCGGCTCGCCGACGAGTGGGATCCGGCGGCGGTGATCATCGACGAGCGGTCAGCGGCGGCGAAGGTCCTGATCCCGCTGCTGCTCGCCGAGGGCATCGAGCCGGAAACCAGCCGCACGCCGGACATGGCCGTCGCCTGCAAGGGCTTCGAGGACGACCTGATCGACGGCCAGCTGCTCAATACCGGCCAGCCGGCGGTCCTCGAGTCGATCACCGGAGCCACGAAACGGGTCATGCCGCAGGGTGATTGGGCATGGGACCGGGTAAAGGGCGGCTCGGGGATCGCGGTCCTGGTGTCGCTGACGTTGGCGCGCTGGGGCCTGCTGCGCTTCGGCCCCCTCGTCGGTGACGGCGCGCTGCCCGAGGCGCCGGAAGCGATGCCGGACTCCTTCGACGACGACATGCATATGGACCTCGATGACGACTTCGACGCGCTGACCGCAGGATTCTGACCGGAGGGAGGGCCTGATGGCGAACCAGACTGCCCGCCCGCTGATCGAGACCGGCTACGTCAACGGCGAGTCGACGGATTGGCAGCAGTGGGACTCCGATGAGCGGATTCCGGATCTGCGGTGGCCCGAGTCGGTCGGCGTCTACTACCGGATGGCCCGTGAGGACGGCCGGGTGGCATCCCTGCTGCAGGCGATCGGGTTGCCGATCCGGCGCACTGTGTGGCGCATCGAGCAGGGTGACGCTTCCGATGAGGTGACCGAGTTCGTCGCACAGAACCTGGGCCTGCCGATCGTCGGCGGCGACCCCGCCCGCGAGACGCCCTCGGCGGGCCGACGCGGCCAGCGCGACCGATTCTCGTGGGCGCAGCACCTCCAGGGCGCACTTCTCATGCTCCAGTACGGGCACGCGTTCTTCGAGCAGATCTACCGAGTCGACGACGCCGGCCGCTACCGGATCCGGAAGCTCGCGCCGCGGCCGCAGCGCACGATCGACAAGATCAACGTCGCCCGCGACGGCGGCCTGGTGTCGATCACTCAGCGCGCGCCGTCCTTCGATGGGCGCACGCTGTATGCGCCGAGCGGGATCGAGATCCCGGTGAACCGGCTCGTCGCCTACGTGCGCGACCCGGAACCTGGGCAGTGGGTCGGAACGTCGCTGCTGCGCCCGGCATACAAGCATTGGCTTCTCAAGGACGAGACCCTGCGGATCCAGGCTGCGGCGATCCGTCGTAACGGCATGGGCATCCCGGTCATCACGACCGCCGGCGACGACCAGGAGCAGGTCAAGCGGGCTACCGAGATCGCTCGGGGCTTTCGTGCCGGCAACTCGTCGGGCGTCGGTCTGCCGGCGGGGTGGACGATGCAGCTGCTCGGCGTGCAGGGCAACCTGCCGAACCCGCAGAGCAGCATCGAGTACAACGACAAGCAGATCGCGCTCGCCGGACTGGCGCACTTCCTCAACCTCGACCGCGGCGGTTCCTACGCCTTGGCTTCGGTCCAGGCGGACACTTTCGTGCAGTCGGTGCAGACCTTCGCCGAGACGCTCGCCGAGACAGCCAATCATCACATCGTGTGGGACCTCGTCGACCTCAACTTCGGTGAGGACGAGCCCGCCCCGCGGGTGGTGTTCGACGAGATCGGCACCCGCCAGGACGCAACCGCCTCGGCGCTGAAGATGCTCGTCGACGCGGGCCTGCTCAACCCTGACGGGATGACCGAACAGGTGATCCGCCAGAACCTCGGCCTCCCGGCCGACAACCCGGGCGGCGACGAGGCCCCAGCCGCCGGACTCGAAACCGTAGACGAGGGGATCTGACGTGCCGGAGACCGTGGTCGAGATACCTACCCCGCTGCCGCTGTCGCGGCTGGCCGGTGTCGAGTTGATGCACACCGGCACCTGGGACGCTTCGACTGGCCGGCACACCTTCACCCGCGATGACCTGTCGAATGCTGTTGCGGCACTGGAATGTCCGGCGGTCCGTCGGCCGATCCTCAAGCTCGGGCACGTCGATCCGCGCTTCGACGGTGAACCGGCGGTCGGGTGGCTGGCGAACATGGCCACGACCGACGACGGCACGACGCTGGTCGCCGACTTCGTTGGCATGCCGGGGTGGCTTGGCCCGATCCTCGCCTCCGCGTTCCCTGATCGGTCGATCGAGGGGCAGTGGAACTACCGGTGCGCGCTCGGCCACGATCACGGCTTCGTCCTGACCGGGCTGGCGCTGCTGGGGGTGTCTCACCCGGCGATCGGCACCCTGACGAGCCTGCACGACGTTGCAACGCTGTTCGGTGTCGACGTCGCCGCCTCGGGGCCGGCCGCGCAGCCGGTGACCGTGAACCTGAAGGGAGACACGATGACTCACCTACCGACGGAGGTGGCCGCGTCCGTCACGACCGAGGACGTGCGCCGCGCCTACTACGACACCGCCGGGTGGTCGCTGTGGATCGAGGAGTTCTCCCTCGACCCGCTGCAGCTGATCGTCGTCGATGACGAGACCGGCGAGCGGTCGCGGATCCCGGTGTCGGTCGCCCCTGACGGCGATGGCGCCGAGGGCGTGACCTTCGGCGATCCGGTGCCGGTGGTCGTGCGCTACGAGGACGTTTCCGGCGAACCCGCCGATGACACCGACCAGTCCGAGGCCGTGGCGGCCTCGGCGAATGTTCTTCGGTACGCCTCGCGTGCCGAGTCTCGCCCCGATGCACGGGTCGAGGCTGCCACTCCCGCCGCTGCCGCGGACGGGGCAACCACAGAAGGAGAATCGGGCGTGGAGATCACGAACGAACAGTTGGCAGCGCTCCGAACCGCGCTGGGCCTGGACGATGACGCCGATATCGACGCGATCGTTGCGGCGGTCGAGAAGGCCGTCGCCGCGGCTGCTGACGCTGCTGCGGCATCTGACGGTCAGGTCGCCGCTGCGGCCGCCGACAGTGTCGTCACCATCGAGCGCGAGGCCTTCGCCTCGCTGCAGCGTGAGGCCGCACTGGGCCGTCAGGCTCACGAACGCCAGGAGCGAGAGGACCGCGAACGGGTGGTCGATGAGGCGATCGACGCGGGCAAGATCCCGCCGGCGCGCCGCGATCACTGGCTGACGCTGATGTCGGCCGACGAGGAGGGCACCACCAAGGTGCTCAAGGACATCCCGGCCGAGACGGTGGTGTCGCTGTCGGAGGTCGGTCACAACGTGAATCCGGACGAAGGTGCCGGTGACGATCTGGGCTGGTTCAACAGTGCACCGGCCGCCCCGAAGGAGGACTGACCTATGGCGAACGAAAACCTCGGTGTCTACGAACCCGGCCAGGACATCTCGGGCCGCTGCTCGGCCGCGGTGACCGGCAAGCGGTTCCTGAAGATCTCCGGCAACCGGGCCAGCGGCAACGTGGCCGTCGCTCACGCTGACGCCGGTGGCCGCACCTGCGGCGTGTCCGGCCGTGACGCCGCGGCCGGCGAGCTGGTGCGCGTCATGCGCGGCAATTCCCGGGTGGTCCACGTGACCGCCGGCGGGGCGATCGCCGCGTTCGCGGAGGTGGAGGTCGGCGCAGGTGGCGTCGCCGTCACCAAGGACGCCGGCACCGCGGTCGGCTACGCGCTGACCGCCGCCGCCGACGGCGCCCCCGCCGAG
>LSQX01067648.1_pt1 | contig 15777 bp, 9 predicted proteins | sample 654561 | NCBI WGS metagenome assembly LSQX01 (sample SAMN04489861, study PRJNA283612) | anaerobic digester metagenome | isolation source: 4 biogas reactors fed with cattle manure at either 37C or 55C with and... | place: Denmark: Kongens Lyngby | collected 2014 | reverse complement strand
GCTTGACTTTTCATAGCACGTCTAAGAAGAAATACCGGGTTAGGCAAAACTGCGAAAACTCGTCTGGAACTCCAGAATGTGCACGTGTTCGGCCAGCTGCGGCGTTCCCCACAACGGCGCCAGATTGGCGAAGACCTCATCGGCGGCAGCTATCACTTCGGCAATGTCTTGTGGGCGATGACTGTAGGAGACGAAGTTGACCCCGCCGCGCCTCATCAGCACACCGCGGGCCGCCATCTCTTGGAGGAAGTAGCCCCAAACCAACTGATTGCCCTGGGCATCCACGTCCCTGAAACGCATCAGGCTCATGGGCGGCAGACCGTAGCATTCGAAAGGCACGCCGTGCTTTTTGGCCGCGTTGTCCAAACCGTTCATCAGCGTGCGCCCGATCTCCCACAGATAATCCGTCACCTTCTTCTCCCGCAACTCGCTCATGGTGGCAATCGCTGCCGCCAAAGAGAGCGCCTCGCCGCCATAGGTGATGGAGATGAGCAGATTCTCCGCCTCGCGCATGACCTCCGCCTTGCCGACTACGGCGCTCAAAGGCATTCCGTTGGCAATCCCCTTGGCGAAACAAGCCATATCCGGTACGACACCGAAGTACTCCTGGGCTCCGCCGGTAGCCAGCCGGAAGCCCGAGACGATCTCGTCCATCACGAAAAGAGCCCCGTTGGCATGGGCCAAATCGATCACCGCTTCCAGATAGCCCGGCTTGGGCTCTATATGGAGAATATCCAAAAAGACTGCCGCCACTTGGTCTTTGTGCTCGGCAAACAACCGTTCCAGGGCCTCTATGTCATTGAAAGGAAAGGTACGAATGGAAGACTCCAACGCGGTCGGCACTCCGCCATCGTTGCGGGCCGCGGTCCATACATCCGGCCAACCCCGATATCCGCAATTGAGAATCAGCTCGCGCCCAGTGTATTTGCGGGCAATACGAGCAGCTGCAGCCGTGGCTTCCCCGCCGCCTTTAAAGAAGCGAACCATCTCCGCGCAGGGCACGACCTCCGTGATCAGGCGTGCCGCTTCCAACTCCGCCGGAAAGAGCAGTCCGGAGACGATCCCCCGGCCCAGTTGCTCTTCAATCGCCCGGTTGACCCTCGGGTAGCCATATCCCAGGTTTATCGGTCCCAGTGCTCCCACCAGATCGATGAAGGTGTTGCCGTCGACATCCGTAACCCGACATCCCAGACCCCGTTCGATATAGATCGGATACACTCCGTAAGCAAAATTCTGCGGCCTTTTACTGTTGGTCTGGCTTCCGCCCGGAATGAGCTGCCGGGCTTGGGAAAACATCTCCAAAGATCGACTGAATTCCATGGCACACCTCCGCAGACGGAATTATGCGCATAACTGACAGACCTGCACACAACACCTCAAGTTCCGCATCCCGTTCACGGCAATGAACGGTTCATAGAGCTTCCTTCGTCGTCCCCCTGCCAAGACCTTGTTTCCACAGGTATTTCCAGGATTCGTTTCCAGGATTCCGAGGGCCGCGGGTGAAATGAGAATAGGAGCACAGGTCAAGGAGGTTGAGCGAGATGACGACAGTCGGAGTCGGATTGGTGGGCTATGGCTTTGGCAATCAGGCCTTTCACGGACCTCTGATCCGCGAAACCGACGGTTTGGAAGTCAGGGCTGTGATGACGGCGAACCCCGAGCGTCGGCAACTGGCCCTTGAGCACTTCCCCGGAGTCAAGATCTACGAGAAGTATGACGAGCTTCTCGCTGACCCGCGCATCGACTTGGTGGTGATCTCCACCCCTCATTCCACGCACGCCCCATTGACCATCCAGGCTTGCGAGAAGGGCAAGCATGTGGTCGTGGACAAGATCATGGCTCTTGGCGTGGCTGAAGGCGAGGCTATGATCAAGGCCGCCGAGAGGGCCGGTGTTCTGCTCAGTGTCTTTCACAATCGCCGCTGGGACAGCGATTATCTCACGGTCAAGAACGCCTTGCAAAAAGGTCTGTTAGGCGAGCCCTGGGTGATAGAATCAAGCGTGGTCAACTTCCGCACACCTCCGCCGCCGGGACAGCCCCTGCCTTGGCGGATGCAGGCCCGCTACGGGGGCGGAATCATCCGGGACTGGGGTGCGCACTTGCTCGATCAGGCCATTCAGCTGTTAGGCAACGACATTCGATCTGTCTACGCCGATTTCCAGTATCGCTGGCCCAGAATCGATGTAGAAAGCGCCGCCGTGTGCTGGATTCGCTTTAACGATGGTGTCCGCTTCCGCGTAGAAGTAGGGGGCATCTCAAAGATAGGTCGCCCGCGTTGGTATGTGCGCGGCTCAAGGGGTGCTTTGGTCATCGACAGCCTTGATCCCCAGGAAGCCGAGTTGAAACGCCAAGTGGTCATCTCGGGCACTGAACAGGCCCGCATACCCGGCGAGAAATGCCGGTTTGAAAGCGACGTTCCCGGAGCCGAACTGGAGATCCTGCCGGGAGACTACCTGGCCTACTACAAAAACATCGCCGCAGCGCTTTTGGAGGGTGCGCCCTTGGAGGTAACTCCCGAAAGCGTGCTGGATTCATTGCGGCTTCTGGAAGCCATCGTGGCCTCGGCTGCCTCAGGGACGGTGATCAACTACCCGTGATTCGTCCGTTGCTACTTCCGCTGTCGCAGTTAAGTTGAGTAGGAGGAAGATGATGTGAAACGGTTGGTTAAGACAGCGCTTTTGTCGTTCCTTCTGGTCAGCCTGCTGGCTTCGACCACCTCGGCAGTGAGCATTACGCACTTGACGTACGTGCACCACGGTGATGCCTTTCTCAGATACCTCGAGACCAAAGCCGCTGAGTTCAAGAGACTGACGGGTATCGAAGTAGAGATCATCGTCGGCAACCAGGAGAAATTCAAAACCATGCTTGCCGGCGGCGCCGATCCTGACATCCACGATCTGCCCGACTTCGATTACCTGGCTTTGTCAGGCTACTACGTCGACATCCTTCCCTTGTTGAAACGGGACGGGCTGCTGAACCAGTTTAACCCCGGGCTGATCAAATCGATGAGCGACAAGAAGGGCGCCCTCTATAAAGTGCCCCAGGGAATCGCCAGTGTCGTCGGCTTTTTCAATCGAACCCTGTTCCTGGAATCCGGCGTCACCCCGCCTGATCAGCTGGGCACTGAGTATGACTGGGAAGCAGTAATCCAACTGGGCAAGAAGCTGACCCGCGATGCGGACGGTGACGGCATACCCGAAACCTTCGGCGTTGATCGCGGATACGCCTATTGGCGACGGGCGGTCGCCCAGGCCGGCGGTAAGTTCTATGAATACGATGATCAAGGCCAGCCAGTCCGGAGTCTGTGGAACACGCCCGAAGTCGAGCAAGGGCTTTCGTTTGTAGCCCGCATGTGGGCGGAGGGGATCATCCCCTGGATGCGTGTGCCCAGACACGAGGACTATTTCTTCTGGACCGGTAAGACGGGCATCGATATCGTCGATGCCACGGGCATCATCGGCTCGTATCTCAGCCAGGTCAGTTTTGACTGGGATATGACCCTGCTTCCGGCCGGTCCCAAGGGCCCGATCGCCTCAGGCGCAGGTGGCTACGGTCCCAACATCTTAGCCTCTACCCAGCATCTAGAGGAAGCTTGGGAATGGTGCAAGTTCCTTTTCATCAACAAGCGCAATATGGAAGAGATGATGGCTTTAGTGGGCACGGTGCCGGCTCTGATTTCCGCTCAACCGGCCTACGCGGCAATCGCCAATTTGAGAGACAAGAACTTCCACTGCATCTTCGATGCTCTCAACTACCTGCCGCCTCCCGAGTACGGTGCGGTACCCCAAGAGCTGAGTGCCCGCTCAGTCAATGTTAACGACGTCATTCTGGGTCGGGTCCCAGCCAGGCAGTTCCTCGAGCAACTGCATATCCAGAAGCAGGCCATCATCGACGATCTGCGTCGGGCCGGGCAGTAGTCCAACGACGCGCGCTGATCAAGCGCGCGTCGTCCTGTTTTGAGAGATCGGCCAACAAGGATAGGTTTTCCGCTTGGACGGGACTATCCGACAGATCGGGCTTTGGCCTCAGTCACCAACGGCACAAAAAACTTCGTTCAGGCGGAAGGACTTGGGCCAGATCCAACGAATCTGCACAACGAACCGGTCAATCTGACTTGGCTTCTTTTTTGAGCTCCTTGCACCAAACCAACCGCTTCAGAAGGAGTAGAATCTTTCCTCCGCGACGGGTAGGCTCCGTCAGTGTAGGCTGCGTCGAGGGCCGGAATAACTGACAGGTCTTCGGAATAAGTCTTTTTTGGATCGTCACCGTCCGAAAACCTATCAGCGTACGGGGTTCCACCGATATCGCTTTTTCAATCATAAGAGAGTCCTGATACAGATGATTATACTACTAGATCGACTAAAAGAAGTTGCATACTCTGTTCTGCCGATTACATTCATCGTGCTCATCCTCAGCGTCACGCTGGTGCCCATAGAGCAAGCCGCTCTGATCAGATTTGTCATTGCGGCCGCGGTGATAATCCTCGGCTTGGCTATATTCCTCATGGGCGTGGAATTCGCCATCGACCCCCTTGGTAAACATATAGGGGCTTTGCTTGTAAGATCGGCCAACCTTTGGGTACTCATTGTGACAGGTTTGGTTCTTGGATTCCTTATCTCCATTGCCGAACCCGATCTGCACGTGTTGGCCGAACAGGTGGATTGGGTGACCGGCGGTCAGATTTCCAAAGGCTTGGTCCTAGTGGTAGTATCCATTGGCGTAGCGGTTCTGATCACCCTGGGCTTGCTCCGTATCGTATTCCAGATACCTTTGTCTTGGTTTCTGACAGCCAGCTATCTTGTGGTTTTATTGTTCGCTGTTTTTAACTCCCCGGAGTTTCTGGCCATCTCATTCGATGCTTGCGGTGCCACCACGGGGGCATTGACGGTTCCCTTCATCTTGGCCTTGGCCATCGGTGTTTCGGAATTGAACAAGGACCACGTCAAAGCCGAAGAAGACAGTTTCGGCCTGATCGGCATCACCTCAGTAGGCGCGATCCTCGGAGTCTTGGTCATGGGTGTGATGACAAGCGCGACGGGAGACATATCGGGGAATGTCCAAGCTGACACCGTTGCCGCCGCAGGCGTTTTGGCTCCGTTCTTGCACTTCATACCGCAAAAGGCGCTAGAGGTTTCTTATGTGCTGTTGCCACTTACTTTTATCTTCTTAGTGCTTCAGCTAACCGTCTTACACCTGCCAAGAGACGATTTTAGGAAAATGATCGAAGGCCTTTCCTATGCCTACGTCGGTCTGACCATGTTCCTGGTCGCCGTCAATGCAGGGTTTATCCACGTAGGACGGGTTGTCGGATTCACCCTTACCTCTAACATGCATTGGTCTTTCGTCGTTTTTGTCGGCGTTCTGTTGGGATTGGTCACTGTTTTGGCGGAGCCGGCCGTTCACGTACTCACCCGGCAGATTGAGGACGTCACCGCCGGATCCATCAAAAGGCGGTTTGTCTGGGTCTTTCTTTGTCTCAGTATCGGGGTGGCAGTAGGGCTTTCCGTCCTACGAACGGTCGTACCCGGTATTCAGTTGTGGCACTACCTGCTTCCGGCCTATATCATCGCCATCGCCATGACCTATTACGCTCCGCCGTTGTTTATTGGTATCGCTTTCGATTCCGGCGGGGTTGCTTCCGGCCCAATGACTGCCACCTTCATATTGGCCTTTGCTCAAGGTGTTGCTGAAGCCACAGAAGGGGCTGAGGTATTGAAAGAAGGGTTCGGTGTGATTGCCATGGTAGCCACCGCGCCCCTGATCGCTCTGCAGATACTGGGATTCGTGTACACCAGGAGAACAAGGGAGAGTCTAAGAGCTGCCGAAGAACAGTCGTCTCTGAGCTGAACCGGTCTTCATCGGCGTAGTCGCAAAATCGCGCCGGGCCATGTGTGTCCGCAAGGGCGCTGTCACAGCGTACGGTGGTGTCACACCGCTGATCGCCGAAGTGCCGTTTTGGGTGGCAACTACATCGACCTGTGCAGCGTATCCGCACCATCCCCACCTCAACCGCGGTGTCCCCGATCAACCCGATGATCTGCGCGTGAGAATTCTCAGCCTCTCACATGGCGATGAACTTCCCGAAGTCGGGCATCATGCGCCACCGGTCGGCCATGATGGGGATGTTGGGTTTCTCTGCTCCTTTGTTGGCACGGTCTCCAACGTGACGACAGCCAACACCGGCATGGTGGATGCCGTTTCATCGATCCACTCTCCTTTCCCGCCTATAGACAGCTATCGAGTAGGGTGACGCTGCACTGATCTGGCGCGGCGTCGGCCCTCTCACAGAACCGTACGTACGGGACCGAATACGGCTCCTGAAAAACCTTGACGTCACGCTTGGTAACGGTGCAAAATCCCGACCTCATACTTGCACAAGCTGTACCATTTCCGCACTTGCTGCCCTCCTGATTTCGCTGAGCTTCGGTTCCCTCAACCCTACCCGGTGGGTGCAGTCTCTTCCACGGGCTCCCCGGCGTCTCTAGCTCAAAGGCAATCATACCTGGGGTCACTCGCGTACTCTGCCGGGTGGGCGCACGCTCAGCCTCGGGTTCAGTCCTCAGCCGGTGCGTACGTTCCCGCCTACATCTCAGCAGGCTGTTGTCTTCCCTCCACCGGTCCAGAGGGTTCTTCCGCTCTCTTCAGTTCCTCTTACGCCCCTTCGCGCCGGTTGCACGCTTTTGGCGGGCAACCGCCACTCACACCAGGGTGGGTGTCTCCCACGTTTTCTCCTCCCGTCCGTTACCGGCGTTCATTGGCGTGGGATTCATCACTACTACGGGCTCATCTGCCACCCGCTCGCTTCGTTCGGCCTCGCGTTTCCGCTTGTGCCTCCCTACCTGCTCCTTCCAACAGGACGTGGCGGGCTTCCCCGGGTAAGCTTGCCTGCCTGCGTATGAGTCCCTCCGTCCAAACCCATCAGGTTCTGCCAGCTATTGGGCTTTCCCATATCGCGCAGGATTGCCCACCTGATAGGCCATCCTCGGTTCGCTTTCGCTAGGTCCCATACTGCCCCCCTTCGGCTTCCTTCAGACCCCGCCGTTACCGGCGACGCCCTTGCCTACGGGTTGTCTTCCCACTGGCAGGCAACGAAGGTTTCTTTCAACCTTCCGGCTCGGCAAGCATGCCGGGCACACACCAGAGGGGCGCCTTTCATCGCCCCTCTGCCGCATGCATGCCAATCCCGGCATCGATCTACGGCTTTTCCGCTTCGGTACAATAAGCCAGGGACAGGCTGGCGAGGCCAAAAGGCACTACCATGTAATCGTTCGTCCAGGTGGGCGTATCAGGGGCCCCTTCCTCCGCCCAAGACATGATGGCATCGCCTCGGTTGCCGCCGGCACCCAAACCGTACCCTTTGAAGGCACCTTCGCCCCAGCAGTTGTCGGGCTCGCCTTCCGGGCGATGGTGTGGCCCGAGGAGGTTACGCAAGGTGTTGGTGAGAGTCACTTCCAGCAGGTTGCGACCTTCCAGTACCTGCGCCGTGGTATCCCAACTAAAGGGGGCCATGATCCGGTTGCCCTGATCATGCCCGTTACATCGCACAGCTATCGTACAGGCAGCAGGCTGCCGGGCGAAGAGCATAACTCGCTCTCCCGGTTTGGGCCGCCGCAGATGTACCTCTTGTTGCAGCAGAATTGTGCCGGCAAAAAATGGGTACCCGGCGCTGACGAGGTCGGAACGGGCTACACCCGTCTCCGCCGTCAAGGTGAATGCCGGAGCAAGCCGCACGCAGCCTGCCGGAGCCGGCCGTGGGGACACTTCAGCCTTGACGGCAAAATCTCCGGCCAGATAGGCGTTTTCCAGTTCGGTGCCGATCAGGTTTTCGAACAGGCTGGACAACGTAAAGCTGGAGCGTTTGAGCGGAGTGAAGTGGGTGGTGATACACACCGTATTGCGGCCGGGCCGGACTAAAGCAGTGATGTCTATGGGCAGGAATGACGGGTCGATCAGGTAGGGCAATCCGGCATAAGCGCAGGGCGTCCCGTTGACCATCACTTCCTTCCCACCCGCATCTTCGCATACGAACAACAAAGAGGGCGGTACCACCTCGAGGTCAAAAGAGAACTCCAGCGTCACCCGTCCTTCGAATTTCCGTGCCGTCAGGATATCGTGCACCGCCAGCACCGGCATGGGCGGCGACCACTCTTCTCCGGCACAGCGCCAGCGACAGGTATCCAGTGGCAGCCAGTTGGGATCCTGCCGGCGCACCGACCACTGCACCGGCAACAGAGTCTCGCATCTCGAGCTGGCTTCATCTAACTCGAAGGCGGCGACAGCAGGAGTTGGAACGGATTCTCCGGCCGGATAACGCGCGGTGAATACTCGGGAAGCGAGCGGATCCATCGTAAACTGAGCCCTCGAGCCGAGATCCCTCGTTTGCCCGTCTTGCAAGTGCCACTCGGCCAAGACGCAGCCAGCCGGCGCGGCCAAGCGTACCGAAGCCGCCTTCTGCGGACTGGTGTTGACCAAAAGCAGCGATTCCCCGACGTCGGTGCGACGGCGATGCACCCAGACCTCATCCTCACGTTCGTCTATTGTGATTGCGGTCCGCTCGACAACGTTGGCTCCCAGCGCCTGGGTCAAGGCGGCCCGATTCATCTCTACCGGCCTGGCACAGGCAGCAAGCGCCGTCGTCACACCCGGGTTCGGCCAGCCGTCGATCAGGGCCGGCACCCCGGCCGTGGTCAGCACCAATCCGCCGGCCTCAGCCAGCCGACAAAGCAAGGCTGCAGTGGTGGAACGCAGCGTCTTTACTTCTGGCAAGATGACCGCGACGTAGCGCATCTCGCCCACTTGCATACTGCCGTCATCCAGCACCCTGCCATGGCGGGCGAGGAGCGATTCATCGCCGAAGTGCCAGCCGATCCCGGCGGCGTTGAGACACAAGCCCAGTTCCACTACATGCCTGTTCATCCGCTCGATATCGGGCATAGGCATACGAGCGTGCAGGGCCGGACGATAAAGCAGGGGATCGTAGCACATATAGGCCGATTCTACCGGGTGCAACACGAGCACCTGTGCTATCTCCTGCCCCTGGCTAAGCACATACGCCAGCCGAGCGAAGTAGTCGGCCGCCTTTGCATTCGCTCCCCACCACGGTTGCTGGTAGTGGAGATTAGGGGCATGCAAGCGCTTGCGCCGACCGCGCATCGAGTAAAACGAGGCGTGCAGGCAGCGCAAGTTGATGCCCTGCACCGCCAGATACTCGCCGATTTGTTTCTGATCCATGAACGTGAGCCCCTGTGTGCTCACGCCGTACATCTCTGCGAGCGCTCGGGGGCGACCCAACTGGGCGGCAACACTGGTGCACTGTTTGGGGTTGAGGATGAAAGGCAAGCCGCCCTCCCCGCCTCGGGCGCCGTGTGTCCAGCACAGGCTGCTGCTAAGATGATCGATGCCGGGAAGGTGCATATATTCGTACAGAGGCATGCAAGCCCCGGTGAGGGCGATCTGATCAACCAAGGTGTCCTCTCCCATCAGGTGGCCGCTGAATTCAAGCCCGTTGTCTGCGCACCACTGGGCAACCTTGGCGAAGTAGGCGGCTTTCAGCATCTCCACCACGGTACGCCAGTAGTGGTGCCGCACGGCCTGGTAATCGCCAATACGTTGAAAAAGCGAGGGCAGATGCGAAAGCAAGTCGTAGCCCCAAGTAGCGGAAAAGCGTTCCGGCAGACGGGGACTCCACGGTATCAATGGCGGCCTAAATGAAGGCTCGTCCACCCAAACCGACCGAATGGGACGGCCATAATAGCGGCGCAACGGTTGCCAGGCGCGCTCGTACGCCAGGTCGATATACGCCTCGACGGCCTCAGCGCTCAGCAGATCGACCGCATGGGCAAATGGCCGGACTGCGAACGTAAAGTCGGAAGTCGCGGCAAGCACCGTACTACCGGGCGGAAGCTCGGCACCGCGAGGTATCGCCGCCACACCGCTGCCTTGAGCCGCAGGATTCAGCCCGGGCACGCCATTGGGCATATATCCGGCCTGGAGGAAGACGTCCAGGCCATGCTCCAGCGCCGCATTCAGCGCCGCTTCCATGCAAGCCATGTATTCCGCACTGAGATACTCGGTGCGCAGGCCCATGTATGTACGAGTGATGATAGCACCGCAACCTGCTTCCGCCAAAGAAGCAATCTGGCGGCGGATCTCCGCCGGGTGAAGGGCATCGTTCAGCATCCAAAGGTGCACTGCTCTATACTCAATTCCGGGCGAGACAAACTCCTTCCGCTCCACCGTACTCTCTCCTTTTGCCGGAGCATGTAGTCATTCAGGTTCCCGAATCACTGCCGGATAGTGCCATGTAAAGCCGAGCACCACGCCGAAGCGCGGTGCCCAAGCGGATCCTATACTCAAGGACTCCTATTGATTCTGCAGAGCTTCGAGTTGGCGCTGCAATTCCCGTAGAGCCGTCTCCGCGGCCAGTTGGCGCTGGAGGATGCCGTTGGCCGCATCACGCAGCAACGTATTCACCTGTTGCTGCGACAATGCGGTGCGGGTGACTGTCGGCGCCACAGCGTAGGTTGTGATCTGGGTCACCAATTCTATGTTCTTGGGCACGTTCCATTCATGGCGCATCATCTCCCAATACGACTGGTAGATGGGAAAGGCCTTCAAATTGCCGGGAAGCGGCGCCTTGCTTTTCACCATGTTGTGTCCCTTGGGGCCGGTAACCCACTTCAGGAAGGTCCAGGCCGCCTCGACATTCGGCGAGGAGTTGGCGATGCCGAAGTAGTGGCCTGTACCCACCGTGCGAGGAGTAACCCCGGGATTCATGGGCAGGTGGGCCAGACCCCAATCAAACTTGACGTTTTGAGCGAAATGGAAGAGATAGACGCGATCGCCGGTTAACATCGCCGCCTGTCCGTTTAGCCAGGCAGGGGTGAGGGCGCCTCCGGGGACCGCAGAACCGTCAGCGATCATGCTCTCCAGGAAGTTGAATGCCTGTCGGGCCTCCGAAGTGTTCAGGGCCGGCCTACCCATGCTGTCAAAGAGCGAGGCGTTGAACGGGAACAGGGTGACGTCTATCTCGTTCGCAGAGGTTATTGGAATCCCAATCAACCCGAAACGGTCGAACACTCCATCGCCATCAATGTCCGCCTTCAGTCTGGTAGCCAAGCGGGCCATGTCGGCAGGCGTCCATCCGCCCTGAGGCGGCTCCATGCCGGCTTCGGCAAACATGGAATGGTTGACAATAATAAACCAGACATTGACCGTAAGCGGTAGAGCCCAAATGCCTTTAGGCCCCATGTCCAGTCCTACGTATTCCCTAGGCGTCACGCTGCCGTCGCGGACGAACAGCGGCTCGAGCGGCCGCACCAAGTTATTGGCGAGAAGACCGGGCAGGATGTCGTGAAGTATCGTGAACACATCCGGCATTTGTCCGGCGGCAGCAAAACGGATCAGACTCTCAGCCAGAGTAGCATGTTGCAGCCTTATCCACTCCACCTCGATATCCGAATGTTCGACCTCGAAGGCCTTGATGGCTTCTTCCCACTCAGGCCAGGTCGTCGATTCCGCAAAGACGATTTTCGTCTTGACTGCACTCACTGTCGCCGCTAAACCAAGCACCAAGCAAAAGCAACAGACGACAATGCCTAAGACTCTGCGCGGTCTTTGTGTCGGCATAGGCACCCTCCTATCCTTGGCGGAGAATCTCCTCGTCAAGTTTGATTTTACTCTTCATTTTTGCTTATCTTACGATGTTATGATTTCCATTGTCAACCGTGTGAGTTGGTTGACTGTCAATCACTGTTGACTTATACTGAAACCACTATTGTCCTTTCTTATAGTAGGTCTCAAGGAAGGAGTAGAGCGAGTTGCCTCGGAGACTACGCCGTGTCGTGCTGGAAATGAGCCTCAAACCGTTCAAGTCCTTGGATCAGGCGACGGTGGAAGCTGTCTGCCGCGAAGCTTTGCGGCAATGGTACCCCCTGACCAAACTGGCCGACTCCTGCTCCATCCTTTTTTGGGTGTCCGACGGCAGCGATATTCTGGAGTGGCGCGGTGATCTCACCGACGAGTTTGAATGGGGGCGCTACATCGGTTTTTGCAACAGCAAGGCACGGCCATACACGGGTCACACCGTGGATCCTCGTCGGATAGCCGTTCCCTACATCCCAGAACCCCCGCGCTTTACATACGGCGACCTCCGGCGCATCATCGCCACCTTCAAGCGCATTGGCCGGGATGAATTCGGGCAGAAGATCACGGCCGGCGCTACGTTCGACTGCGGACCCGAGTTCGCCGAGTCGCCGTTCAAGTTCGAAAAGCATCCGGAGATCATGAGCCACGGTGAAGAGGCCAACATCCTGGGCACGCACATCTGCATGGTGCGGGCTTGGTCGCGCCTGCATGGCGATCCAAATCCGTACGCGGGTTTCCCCGAGGGTATCCCGGAGGGCACATCCTTCGGCCGCTTCCTCGGCCGCCAGTGCCAGAGTTACCTTTCGACCCTCGGCTTCGATTACATCTGGTTTTCAAACGGCTTCGGTTATTCCTGTTTTGGTTGGAGCCCCTTTGGCGAGGCGTTTGACGGCCTCAGCTTCAACCGGGTACCGTACAAAGAGCTGTCTGAGCGCATTCTCGGGTTTTGGCGCGACTTCAGGGCAGAGTGCAGCTATCCCGTGGAAGTGCGGGGGACAAACTTCAGCGTCGGCATCGACCTGGCCAGCGACTGCGCCCCCGCCTTACAGCTCTATGAAGAGGGGTTCGTCCGCTGTCCCCCTCCCAACTCACCCTGGGGCCCCCTCAACAATGACTTTGGCATCGAGATAGCCGGCTATCTGTCCCGCATCGCCGTTCTGCCGGCGGAGGAGTTCCCCTTCCGCTTCTATCCCAACGATCCCTGGTTCTGGCAAAATCCCTGGTGGGATCTGTACAACCGTGAACCCTTCGATATCTACATCCCCATGTCGGTAAGTCGTATCGACCGGCAAGGCCGAGCCAAAGGCTCCGGCATCATCGAGTTCCTCACCATCGACACCGAAAAAGGCGAACTCGTCGAGGACTGTGCGCTCGAAGTGATTCCTCACATTCGCCGGGCGCTCGCCGACGGTCCCGATGCCCCCGGACTCCTCACCTGGCTGTATCCCTTCCGGGAGTATCATCGTATCGCTGCTGAACACCCCCATCTCGTCCCCGCCATGTATGCGGGCGATTGGCTTATCCGCGACGCAATCAACCACGGGCTGCCGCTCAATACCGTGATGTCCACCGATGATTTTGCCGGTGCTCTGGCGAACGGCACCCTGATCGACACCGTTTTGGTTACCCCAAGCGCCGTTTTGCCCGCTACGTACGAGCAGTTGCTCTGTGACTGGGTAAAAAGCGGGGGCAGGTTGCTGCTCTACGGCCCCCTGGCGACGGCTCCGGAAGCGTTACGGCGCCTGGTGGGCGTGAAGACTGCGGAAGGGCTCGAGGGCGATTTTACGGTGCAATCGCTATTGTCCGAAGACGAGTACACGCACTGGCAGGGCGAACGGCTCTTGCGGCACCGGTCCGCTCTTTCGGGCGGTCCGCTCTGCGAGGTGCCTGATCCGGATGCCGCCAATCTCAAAGTGCTGGTTCAAGTGACGAGCACGCAAGGTACCCGGGCCTACGCCATTCATCGAACCGATCCGACCTGGCAGGGCGGCAGCGTCGTCTGGGTGCGCGGGTCATCGTCCTGGGAGGTGCCCAAGCCCGGGGTCCGCCGTGACTTGCCGTCGCTGCGATTCTGGAACTCGGGTACGCTGGTCAGACAAGCCTTACAGGCCTTCGGCATCGACCTGCGCCAGACGCTGCGCACACCTCAAAGCCCTCTCACCATGATCTTCGTCAGCCGCCGCAACAACGGCTTCTACTTCACCGGAGTGAAACCCGATACCACCGGGTTGGTTCATCTGTCGCTGCCCGACGGCGCTCCCATCCTCGTCCAGCAAGAGGGCGTTCTCTCGGGCCGCAGCATCACATACCAGCTACGCAAGTCGTACCACGAAAACTGCGTGCTCTTCGCCGTCCAGCCCGGCGAAAGCATCGTGAGTTGCCGGGAGCAACCGCCGTTTCCCACCGGCAATACCCGCCGGCTCACCGTGTCCGGTTTGCAGGATGCCCAGATCTGCGTCTATCCTCCGCGCCATATGCTCGAGCGCGCCGCGATTTTTTGCGCGGGTAAAGCGGTGGAGCCAGAGAAGGATGCACGCCGAGGCTGCCTGCGAGCTCGCGGTGTCAGCGGTACTCTTGATCTGAATTGGTGACACGAAGGACGATGCACATGATCAACCAGCGACGCAACCTCGACGATCTCATTCCCCGAGTGCCACACTTGCCGGCACGGCTCGGTCTGTTCAGCGTCGGCTTGCAAGCCTACTGGCCGCAGTTTCCCGGGTTGCGAGAACTGCTGGTGGCTAATACGTCTGTCCTGGCCGACCGTCTGCGCGGCTTTGGCGCCGAGGTCGTGGACGGGGGCCTGATCGACTCTTCCCAGGCTGCAGTTGCCGCCGGTGAGATGTTCCGCAGCCGGGGCGTAGATCTCCTCATCTGCTATCTGGCAACCTACGCCACCTCCTCGCTGGTCTTGCCGGTAGCACAAAGAGCCGGCGCAGGAATCCTGTTGGCCGGCTTGCAGCCTTCTCCCGGCATGGACTGCCGTACGGCCACCACTTTCGACCAACTGTACCACGACAATGTGACCAGCCTGCCGGAGATCTGTGGCGCTCTGTACAGGGCCGGTCTGCAACCGGTGGGTGTCTTGGTGGGGCAGCTATACGACGATGCCCGCGCCGACAACGAGCTTTCCGAATGGTGTCGGGCCGCCGCCGTGTTCCGTACCGTGCGCGACGCCCGCATAGGTTTCCTCGGCCACACCTATGAAGGTATGTTGGATATGAACTCCGACCCCACCATGTTCGACGCTTTCTTCGGCGCTCACGTGGAGATGCTGGAGATGTGCGATCTGCACGCCTGCCTAGAGCGGGTTAGCGATGCCGAAGTGGCAGCCATGAAGGAGGATTTCCGGCGCATCTTCATCTTCGCCGAGCCGGCCCATGATCCACTGACGGGGCCGGTAAAGCCTGAAGACGTCGACTGGGCGGCAAGGATGGCCGTGGCCATGGAGAAACTGGTGACTTCCCGACAACTCACCGCTATGGCCTACTACTACCGGGGACTAGGCGGCAATCTGTACGAACGGATGGCGGCAGGCCTGATCCTCGGCAACTCGATTCTCACGGGCCGGGGCATCCCCATGGCCGGCGAGGCAGACCTGAAGACCTGTGTGGCCATGTTGATCATGGACCGCCTCGATATGGGCGGTTCTTTCGCCGAATTCCATCCGCTCGATTTCCATGACGACATCGCCCTCATCGGCCACGATGGGCCGGCTCACATCCGCATCGCCGCCGAGCAGCCGGTCGTCCGTGACCTATCTCTCTACCACGGCAAGCGTGGCAGGGGGCTTTCCGTGGAGTTCAAAATCCGTCTGGGACCCGTCACTATGTTGGGATTGACCCAAACCTACGACGGACGCTTCAAATTCGTGGTTGCCACCGGTGAATCGGTGGCCGGCCCCACCCCGCGCAGCGGCAACACTAATACCCGGGTGCGCTTCGACATGCCAGTGGCCGAGTTTGTCGAGAAATGGTCGTTAGCCGGTCCCACGCACCATTTCGCCCTGGGAATAGGACACGAGGTACCTCTCCTGCGCAAAGTCGCGCACCTCCTCAACGTCGAAATGGTCGCCGTGGAATAGGCTGTTTTTGGCAACTACACCGGACATCGAGTAGGGTGACGCTCGCT
>LSQX01297332.1_pt1 | contig 15780 bp, 17 predicted proteins | sample 654561 | NCBI WGS metagenome assembly LSQX01 (sample SAMN04489861, study PRJNA283612) | anaerobic digester metagenome | isolation source: 4 biogas reactors fed with cattle manure at either 37C or 55C with and... | place: Denmark: Kongens Lyngby | collected 2014 | reverse complement strand
TCCGAAAAAGTGTTGACTTCCCATAGGCAGGGGCTTTGTGAAGGGAAAGGGTTCTGCTGATGGATGAATTGCTCTTAGAGTTTACTACAACAGTAATTGCATATCTTGCCTCCTTTGGATACTGGGGGCTGGGAGTGCTGATGGCAATTGAAAGCTGTAACATCCCTATTACCAGTGTGATCATCCTTCCCTTCGGAGGCTATCTGGTTTCTACAGGGCAACTGCAGTTTTTTCCCGCAGCCCTGGCCGGGACTATCGGGGGTACTGTTGGTTCTGTTATTTCTTACTATGTGGGTCTATTCGGCGGGCGGCCCTTTCTCCTTCGCTACGGTAAATATTTAGGATTGACCACAAAAAGGCTTGAAATTGCAGAAAACTGGCTCAATCGCTACGGGGATATTGCAGTGTTTTTTTCACAATTGATCCCTTCGATCCGCAATCTTATCTCTATACCTGTGGGTGCTGCCCGTTTAAGGATAATCCCTTTCACAATATACACCTTCCTGGGTTCGCTTATCTGGGCACTGATCCTTACTTACTGTGGTTTTTTGCTGGGTGAGAATTGGGAGATGGTCCGGGCCTGGTTTCAAGGCATCGGGATTTTTCTGCTGTTGGTGGCTATTCTGCCATTGCTGGGCTGGTTTTTCTTGAAGGGACGGAAAAAATCAAGTAGTGATCCAAAATATCATTAGGAGCAGACTTTGCATGCCTTCTCAAAGGGAGTATAACAGACGTGCTCTTTATGGCTTTGCCCTATCACCTTTATATCTTGTTTAATGAACATCTATCAATGAATTATGCTTATGCTACTGCCTTGGTACTGGTGATTTTACTCCTTATTATAAATATTTTAGCCCTTTGGCTTAATAGTTTACAAGAAAGGATAAATGGCAGATGAATGCTGTTGAGCTGATAGGTTTTAGTGCAAGTTATGGGCGTAAAGAGGTTTTGAAAAACATAAATATTGGTTTTAAGTCTAATTCAATAAGTGCTATTGTTGGACCATCAGGTTGCGGTAAAACCACTCTTTTGCGCAGTATAAACCGTACTGCCGAACTGGAAAGGGGTTTTAACTGTCGTGGTGATATACGGATATTTGGGCAGTCGGTTATGGAGGTGAAAAATGTTTCCACTGCGCGCAGGCAAGTGGGTATGGTTTACCAAACCCCGGTAGCCCTGCCTCTCAGTGTCAAAGAAAATGTGCTTTTCGGGCCCAGGTATTATGGTGGCAAAAGCCGGGCAGAACTGGATGCTTTAGTGGAAGACTGCCTGCGTCGGGTTGCCCTTTGGGATGAAGTAAAAGACCGCTTAAAGCAGCCGGCTTCACAGTTATCAGGTGGCCAGAAGCAGCGCCTGGCCATAGCTCGTGCACTGGCAGTTGAGCCGCAGGTGTTGTTGCTGGACGAACCCTGTTCCAGTCTGGACCCTGCTTCCACTGGTCTGATTGAAGAATTGTTAGAAGAACTGGCTGTGGGGTTGTGTGTCATAATTGTTACCCACAATCTCTTTCAAGCCCGCCGCATAGCTGACGAGACAGTGTTTATGATGGATGGGCAGATGATAGAAAAAGGCCCCACCAGCAAACTATTCTTAGCACCAAGTGATGAAAAAACTCGCAGCTTTTTCTCGGGATTAGTAGGTTAGGTATGCTAACAGAATGACTTAATAATGCTCTGGGCCAGGGCGTTAACCAGTGCCAACTGGCAGTTATAAGCAGGTGAATCAGGGCCTTCTGCTCTGAAATCTTCATAGATTTCAATATGTATTCCGAAGATTCTTCTCCCCTGGAGTTGCAGTTCCCTGATCTTTTGGAAAAGATAGGTTTTTGTTGCCTTCATCACAACATCTTGTTCAAATGGGTACACACCGATGGAAGGAGGGGGTACGGGTAATCCCTCCTTCCAGTTGTCCCTTATTTCCTGTTTCAGTGTTCTCTTGAGTGAAGCCAATCTTTCCTCAAACTCTATGTCAAACTGAGATGAGGGGTCGAATTCAAAGCCGCAGGAGATTTCCACATCGTAATGGCCGTTGATATGTCCGTGAACTTCCAGAAAAAGGCCTACCTGTTCAGACAACGCATACTTCTGATAAATATGGCAGAGTTCTCTTAACTGTGGCGTTGAGGCCAGTTGGGGGTTTTTGTTTAGATCCACCAGCGGCCTGAGGTTCTCAGCATAGAGCAGGGAACCATCAAGCTTAGATGCTAGAAGTGCGGCAAATTCTTTGGTGTAGCAGTCAGAACCTGAGATATATCCGTGGTGGGGAGCAGCGATGAGTACCTCTCTTTTTTTACCTGGGATATAAAAGAGATCTTCTCTGGTCTGATGCACTGCATTAACCCCCTTTGCAGTTTTTTTATTTGTATATTTTAGCATAGAAGGGGGAATTGCGGTCACAAATAGGAAGTATAAGTTGGTTTGATAAGGGCGTGATTTATTGTTGAAGTAATGTGTATAAAGAGTTATTGGCATGGTTTATGCATTATTATATACAGTGGTTGCTGTTTTCTCATTAGGATTTGATGTTTGTATGTAGGTGTTTTGATAGCAACCGGTGAGTAATCAACTGTTTTCCGTGAGGTATAACGGCATGCAGTTATGAAAAAGTTTCGGTATTTGAAAGAAGGGACCAGAATTATTAAGTCATAAATGAAAAAGTAAGGCAAAAATGAATTATGGTAGGGTGTCGTGCCAACAAGCTCTGAAAGAAAGGAAGATGATCTGTGATGGCCTCCACCGACATGAAGTTAAGCCATATTTTGCGGAAAGCTGAGTGCGGCGAACCCTTATCCTCTCTTGAATTGCAGTACCTTCTCGGATTGAGTAAACCCGATGAGTTGAACCAAGTCTTTAAACTAGCCCGCAGCTTAAGAAACAGGTATTTTGAAAACAAGGTATTCTTATACAGTTTTATCTATTTCTCTACATGGTGCCGCAATAACTGTACTTTTTGTTACTATAGAAAATCGAATAGATACCCCTCGCGCTACCGTAAAACGGAGTCGGAAGTATTGGAAGCAGCTATGGGCGCGGCGGAATCGGGTGTACATTTAATTGACCTCACTTTAGGGGAGGACCCCTTCTACTACAAACGGTATGGTTTTAGTTCTTTGGTGGAGCTAGCTAAAAAGGTTAAAATGAACACCGGCCTTCCGGTGATGATTTCGCCGGGGGTTGTTCCTGCACAGGTATTAAGTGAACTGTCTTTAGTAGGTGTTGATTGGTATGCCTGTTACCAGGAAACCCACAACAGAGAGTTATTTAAGCAGCTTCGAATTGACCAAAATTATGATCTCCGTTTTTCAAACAAGCAAAAAGCCATGCACAGTGGATTGTTGGTGGAGGACGGCATATTAGCGGGTGTAGGGGAGACACTGTCTGACATTGCTGTATCTATCAAGTCTATGTTTCGACTGGGGGCTCACCAAGTAAGGGTGATGAGTTTTGTGCCGCAAAAGGGAACACCGATGGAGCAATGGCAAACCCCTCCCCGCATCAGAGAATTGTTGATTATTGCTGTGCTGCGTATTGTAATGCCTGATCGTTTAATTCCTGCCTCTTTAGATGTTGATGGTATTGAGGGGCTGCAGGCAAGGCTTAATGCGGGAGCCAATGTGATAACATCTCTGATTCCGCCAAAGCTGGGGCTGGCTGGGGTTGCCCAGAGCACTAAAGATATTAATGAAGGTTTCCGTACAGTACAGGGGGTTATTCCTGTTTTGAAGCAAATGGGGATGAGGGCTGCCTCCCTTGAGGATTATTATGGCTGGGTTATAAGGGAAAAAGAGAAATTAAGAATGCTGCAATCCCAGGAGATGAGGGCATTATAATGCGAGTTGTTGTTGCCGGAGGAAAACTGCAGGGTATAGAAGCTGCCTATTTAGCTCGGCAGGCAGGGTGGAGTGTTCTCCTGATCGATAAGAATCCGTCTGCTCCAGCGAGGGGCATATGTGATCAGTTTTGCCAACTGGATATATTACAGGATTCTAATAAGTTAGAGAGACTTGTAAAAAGCGCCGATTTTATCATTCCAGCAATTGAAGATAAAGCAGTGTTAAGCTGCCTGGATAGAACAGCACATAGTGTTGGGGTCCCCATAGCCTGTGACATTTCTTCCTATGCCATTACATCATCTAAAAAAGCTTCGGACAGGCTGTTCATAGAAAAAAAGATACCGGCCCCTCGCTACTGGCCGCAATGTGAATTTCCTGTTATAGCTAAGCCTTCTGATATGAGCGGTAGTATGGGGGTCAAAAAAATACTTAATGAGAGGGACTTAGCTTTATTTTTTGACAGTGAGGACTATAAGCATAATGATTACCTGATTCAGGAATTTTTAGAGGGGGATTCCTATTCGATTGAGGTAGTAGGTTGCCCGGGATCTTATGTGCCTCTACAGGTTACGGATCTGGAGATGGATGCTGGATATGACTGCAAGAGGGTCTTGGCCCCCACGAAACTGACTCAAGATCAGATACTACAGTTTCAAAATTTAAGTTTGCGAATTTCAGAACTGCTGCAATTGACGGGGATTATGGATGTTGAAGCGATAAACCATAATGGAGTTCTTAAAGTATTAGAAATTGATGCTAGACTGCCGAGTCAGACACCCACCGCGGTCTACCGGTCGACAGGGATCAACATGCTGGTGATGCTTTACGATCTTTATACTGAGGGGCAAATGAGCCTGCCTCCGGATCCTTGTAAGCAGAAGGGAGTTGTTTATGAGCACGTTCAGATCACTCCGGGAAAGGTGGAAACTCAAGGCGAACATATTATTTCACAGGCCGGCTGTATAAACTACTACCAGGATTTCTTTGGTGCAGATGAGGCTCTGACTAACTACATACCCGGCAGCAGCATATGGGCAGCAACGTTGATCATCACTGCTGATGATCGCTCCCAGGCCTGGAAAAAACGCTGCCAGGTTATAGAAAATATCAGGGAATATTTCGGGCTGGAGTATCACGACTCGTAAACAGTGCCAAGCTTGCTTTATTGTTTTATTACAGTAGAAGGTTTAGGGGGTTGGTTATGAGTAAAGCCAAAAAAAAGTACTACCGTAAAAGAGTTGATTTTTTTATACTTTTGAACAAGATTAAACTCTGGCCATCTCGTTCTGGGATTCTCCATGGGATCAAATCAATTGAGCAGAAAGGCTCTTTTGCAGCAATAACCACCCACTGTGGACATGATTTTTTAGTACTTACTTCCAAGAATAGCCGGGCTGCCCGGTGGCTGCGCAACAAATGGGCTTTTAAAGCCTGCAGGTCCTGTCGGATTCCCGATTGGAAGTTGGAAAAATACTCAAAGACATTTTTTGCACAGCAATATGGTTCACAGCTGGATGATTAATAAATTAATTATAGAAGGAAATCAAGCAATAACCAGCGAAACTATAATAAGTGTCGAAAATTATATATTTTAGTCGGCGCGATAATTGTCTTTTAAACAAAGATTTATTGGGGGATGAAGTGGTGGGTGTTACCTGGACTGCTACCCAAAGACAGCGCCTCAGAGAGTTAAATGCTGACGATACCTTATATGATTGCGTTTTTCCCGATACTGCGGCGAGAGAGAAGCATTTCAAGCAGTTGGAGCGGGAATTGGTGAAAAGAAACAAGGAGCAGCTGCTGGCCTTAAAAAATTCTACCCTTCGTCCGCTTCTCTGCCAGTTGGAAAGCAAGTTGGTTGACCGCTTGACTCAGGAAGGTTTTGTCCAGGTAGTAACTCCCATTCTTTTGTCTAAAGGCATGCTCAACAAGATGGCAATCACTTCAGAGCACCCCTTAATCAAACAGGTTTTTTGGGTTGATAAGGATAAGTGTTTGCGTCCGATGCTGGCTCCTAATCTCTATCATTTATTAAAAGATTTACGGAGACTTTGGGGTAAGCCGGTCAGAATATTTGAGATTGGCCCCTGTTTTCGTAAGGAATCCCAGGGAGCTTACCATTTAAATGAGTTTACTATGTTAAACCTGGTAGAGTTGAATGACTTTGACGGCCGGCAGGAGGACAGGTTAAGAGAACTTGCTGCAATAGTTATGAAGGCGGTCGGGATCAGGGATTATAGATTAGTGAAAGATGAATGCCATGTCTACGGCAACACCGTTGATGTGATATCAGGCGAACTGGAACTGGGATCAGGTGCTTACGGGCCTCATAAACTTGACTCCTCCTGGGGAATTATTGACCCCTGGGTGGGCATTGGTTTTGGGCTTGAGCGTCTGGTTGTTACAATTAAAGGTCATAAAAATATCCACCGGGCAGGGCGCAGTTTATCCTACTTGGATGGAGCGAGATTGAACATCTAGACAGGAAGAGGTAATCATAGTGACCCGTTTGGTTAAAGAGGATGTAGAAGGGATTCCTGAGGGTTTGAAGTTCTATGATACTGAATTGAAAGAGAAGACAGGTTTAACTTTAAGACAGATTGCCTGCGCAGCTGCAGGCATCGCCGAAGAAGAGGTATTGGCAAAAGCAGAAAACAATAAGGCAGCTGTGATCCCGATTACTGTAGGGGAAGGAATTATCCCCTTTTTCACCACTGCTGTGCAGAGTATCATACAGCACCTCGGTTTTCAAGCAGTGGTTACCGCTGAAACAGATGTGGCTGGTATTGCCGAAGGGATAGCAGAAGGTGCCAACATCCTGTTTATGGCTGATGATAAAAGATTTATCGCTTTGAATGTGTTGACTGGCGTTGCAGCTGATAATGGAGAAGCGACAGGAAAAGGGTTTGTGGCAGCGCTGAATGGTATGGCAAAGGGACTTCAAGGTAAGGAAGTCCTTGTCCTCGGCGCAGGACCAGTGGGAGCCAGCGCCATTGCTGCACTAAAAGAACTGGGAGCAAGGATAGCTCTCTTTGAGATAAATGAAGCTAAAGTTGAGAAATTTAGGGATGACCCTGGTGTAAAAATAGAGCCGGATCAAAAAAGAGCACTAGCGAAATACCGCTATATTATAGATGCAACTCCCCAGGGAGGGTTCATCGATTTAGATGACCTTCACCCTGATACACAAATAGCTTGTCCTGGCATGCCCCTAGGATTGACAACTGCAGCCTATCCCACCTTCAAAGATAGGCTGATTCATGACCCACTCCAGATTGGTGTGGCAACAATGTTAACTATGGCTTTACTATAACTTGGCTGTGAATAAGCGGGGGGTGGATCGGCAGGATCACATAGACTCTAAATCTATGCAGCCGGGTTGGACTCCCGGACTCCCCGCCAAAATAAAATATTTTTGCTACAGGTTCAAGCTCTTGAAAAATAAAAAGAAATGGGGCAGGAGTGTTTTGAACCGCTATATCATCGGAGTTTTTCTCAGCACTTTATCTGGTGTTTGTTATGGTTTTTTGCCGGTTCTGGCGGTTTATGCTTACCGTGGTGGAGCAACAGTTAATGAGTATGTCTTCCTACGCTTTGCTATTTCCTCTGTGTTTCTTCTGTTATATGTTGCTGTTTATAAACCTTATGGTTTAAAAAGGTTCATCAAGAGTATACCAGTGGTATTACCCTTGGCAGCAGGCGTTTTTCAGGGTGCTGCGGATTATTTTTATATGTTTGCTGTTGATAGTATCTCAGCCGGTCTGGCTGCAATTCTCTTTTTTTACATTCATTGTATGGGTGGCGGTTTGGGGTTTCATTTTCTATAAAGAGCGGCTTAAGTTTTCAGGTATTGTTGGAATCACCTTAGCTTTGATCGGCCTAGCACTGGTGGCGGGAATTTCTTGGGGTAAGATCAGCACCATCGGTATTATTGCGGGGCTGGCCGGTGGCCTGGCTTGTTCCGGTTTTGTGATGTATAGTAATAAAGTTCAAGAGAAGCAGGATACAGCAGTATCATCTGCTTTTATTTGTCTTATCACTGCTGTATCTCTTTTCTTACTGGGCGGTGTAAATGGCAGCTTACAGTTTCAGATGTCTCCCGGGGGATGGCTGTTCTGTGTTGCCTCAGGTGTTCTCGGTTCCATTGCTTTATTTACCTTTATGGCAGGTATGAAACGGGTAGGCTCTACCACTGCTTCTGTTTTGTGTACAGTAGAACCGGTGACTGCAGTGGTATTCTCTGCATTGCTGCTTTCACAGAAAATGACAGCACTACAACTGCTGGGCGGAATGGTGCTTCTTATTGGAGCTGTTTTGGTAGTGACAGCTAAAAAAGAAAGCTGATTTTTCTGCAGTCCATCCCTTCTTGCTCTTCTCATTGTGCTGCACAGTGGAACCCCTGTGAAAGAAAATAATTCACAGAGATGATTCTTCTTTCTGACCACAGCTATGACCACAGATAGTATAATTAGTATATAAAATCAGCATTAAAGCTCTGAACGTTCTGAAGGGCAGTTTGTGATCTTGGAGCAATGATTTATTAATCGTAGACACAGCCAGATTAATTTTAGAAACGGAGGCAGAGCTATGCGCATTATTTCCCTTGTACCATCCCATACAGAGATCCTGTTTGCTCTTGGACTTGGTGATCAGGTTGTAGGTGTAACCTCCCATTGCGATTACCCACCTGAAGTGGAAAAGATCCAGCGGGTGGGATTATTCGGGAATCCCAATATTGAAAAGATCCTTTCCCTGCAGCCGGATCTGGTGCTGCTGGACAGCCGTCTGCAGGGGAGATGCAAGCAGGAGTTACAAGAAGCAGGTGTCGAGGTATTTGACTTTTTTCCTTTTACCTTAGAGGGACTATTCACCGGCATGGAGAGGCTCATCAATGTTGCAGGTGGAGAGGATGATGCCAGGCAGGTGGTTGATGAGCTGCGTATGAAAGCTGATCAGCTTATCAAAAGGGCAAAGCAGCATCCCAGCAGGAGGCTTATTTTTGTTATGGGGAGTGATGTGCTGGCTACTCCTGGACCGGCATCTATGCAATATGGAGCATTATCTGCTCTAGGACTGGAGCTGTACCCTGTTGATTTTCATATCTCTTATCTTCCCCTTAGCTGGGGTGATGTGGCAAAGTTTGATCCCGAGATCCTGCTGGTCTGCGGGAGGGTACCCGGCAGAGAGGAGCAGAAACGCTGCCCGGGCTGCAGCATCAAAAACCGTCCCTGTGCCCGGGATGTGGAAGAAATATATCATGTTGCAGAGATCGCCGATGTGAAAGCCGTCAAGGAAAGGAAGGTTTTTACTGTCCCCTGCACTTTCTTCTGCCGCCCTGGTCCACGGCTCCTGGAAGGAATGGAATGGCTGGTAGGGATGTTGGAGGAAGATCATGTACAAAATTATGATCATCGAAGATGACATCACCATTGCTAAAACCATCAAAGAGCATCTTGCGCAATGGGGTTATGATGTGATCTATGTTACCGATTTTAAAAATATTATCGAGCAGTTTATTCAATTTGATCCCCAGTTGGTTTTGCTTGATGTGATGCTCCCCTTTTTTAATGGCTATTATTGGTGCAGTGAAATCCGGAAAATTTCTAAGGTGCCTGTGATCTTTATTTCATCAGCCGGTGAAAATATGAATATTGTAATGGCCATCAATATGGGTGGAGATGATTTTATTGTCAAACCCTTTGACCTGCATGTGCTTACTGCTAAGGTAGGGGCGCTGCTGCGGCGTACTTATTCTTTTCAAGGCCAGGTGAATGTCATTGAACACAAGGGTGCGGTTTTAAACTTAAGCGATGCGACCCTGACCTATCAGAATGAAAAAATAGAGCTGACGAAGAATGAGTATAAGATTCTGCAGTTGCTGATGGAAAACATAGGGAAAGTGGTTCCGCGTGAGGAGATCATGCAGCGGCTCTGGGAAAGTGATGATTTTGTTGATGACAATACCCTGACAGTTAATATCACCCGGCTGCGCAAAAAGTTGGCAGAAGCAGGGCTTCATGATTTCATTAAAACCAAGAAGGGTCTTGGTTATCTTGTGGAGTGATATAAAGGATTTTTCATCTATATTAGGTGCCTATCTGAAGGGAAAGAGGACAGCTGTTGCTGCTGTTCTGGTGTCCTTCGGCATTTTTTTATTAGTTTTTTCCCTCTACTCCCTGCCTTGGGAGGCTGTGAGCTATGCCTCTCTCCTGGCAGGTGTTTTTATTTTAGTGATTGGGATTATTGATTTTGCAGGGTTTTACAAGCGGCATATAATGCTCAAAAAAATGGAGAACAGCATTACTGTCACTGATTATCTGTTCCCTACTCCAAAGGACCTGATTGAAGCTGATTATCAGCATTTAATTAAAATGGTCGATCAAAACCGCACAGAACTTATCAATCAAAAAGAAAAGGCCTTTGCCGATATGGTGGATTATTACACTACTTGGGCGCATCAGATCAAAACACCTATCGCTGCTATGCGGCTGCTGTTGCAGTCAGAGCAGTCTGAAACAAATAGTGAACTTTTGGAGCAGTTGTTCAAGGTGGAACAGTATGTGGAGATGGTGCTGCAGTATCTGCGACTGGAGAATATGAGTTCTGACTTAGTGATCAAAAAGCATTCACTTGATGATATTGTGAAACAAGCGGTAAGAAAATACTCAAAACTCTTTATCAGTAAAAAGATCAAGCTGAATTACACGGATTTAAATTATGATGTTTTGACCGATGAGAAGTGGCTGGTTTTTGTTGTAGAACAGATACTGTCTAATGCCTTAAAATACACCAGTGCCGGTGAAATCTCCATCTATATGGATGATGAATTACCTGACACACTGGTGATCGAAGATACAGGGATCGGCATTGAAAAGGAGGATCTGCCGCGGGTTTTTGAAAAAGGTTTTACAGGATATATTGGACGGGCGGATAAAAAGGCGACCGGAATTGGGCTGTTTCTCTGCAAGCAGATTTTAAATAAACTGTCACACACCATTGCCATTGAATCTGAGGTCGGTAGTGGCACTAAAGTGAAGATCGGGTTTGATGATGCTGAGATAGCTGCGGATTAAAGGAACCTTACCAAAATGTAAGCTTGGAAGAGAAAATGTAAGCCAAAACGATGGCTGGTCATTTTCTCTTTTTGTTACTATGGGTGCAGAGAAGGAGGAATGACCATGCCGCTGTTAGAGGTGTATAACTTAAAGAAAATTTATACAACAAGATTCGGTGGGAATCCGGTTCAGGCCTTGACTAATGTGACCTTCTCCATTGAGCAGGGTGAGTTTACCGCTGTTATGGGTGAGTCCGGCTCAGGCAAAACAACACTGCTCAATATTATTGCAGCCCTTGATAAGCCCACAAGTGGTGAGGTCTTTTTGAATGGGAAAAATATTGTATCGATTAAGGAAAAGGAAATTTCAGCTTTCAGACGGGATAATATAGGTTTTGTTTTTCAGGATTTTAATCTGCTTGATACCTTTTCTATTAAGGATAATATTTTGTTGCCCCTTGTTCTGGCAGGGAAGTCATATGAAGAGATGATTGAACTGCTGAAACCTATTGTAAAAAGGCTCAAGATTGAGGATATTCTTGAAAAATACCCATATGAGGTTTCCGGCGGCCAAAAACAGAAAACAGCCATCGCCAGAGCCCTGATCACGAAACCACAGCTGATTCTGGCAGATGAACCTACCGGTTCTCTGGACTCACGTTCTTCCATCGAACTGCTACACCTGTTTAACGAGATAAATAAGGACGGGCAGACCATTCTGATGGTAACACACAGCATCAAAGCAGCCAGCTTTGCCAAAAGAGTCCTTTTTATCAAGGATGGAGAGCTGTTTCATCAGCTTTACAAGGGTTCAATGTCCAATGAAGAGTTGTACCAAAAAATATCAGATACATTGACCCTGCTGGCCACAGGTGGTGTCCGCAGTGAATAGATTTTTTTATGCAAAGCTTGCTGTCAATAACATGAATAAGAATGCCCAGACCTATCTTCCCTACCTGCTGACTGGCATTTTTACAGTCATGATGTTTTATAATATGTCTTTTTTGGCAATTGCAAAAGATATAGGCAGTCTCAGTGACAGTGCACAATTAAGATCTTTATTATCCTTTGGAGCCGGGGTAATCGCTGTTTTTTCAGTGATATTTCTGTTTTATACCAACAGCTTTTTAACTAAACGCCGCAAAAAGGAGTTTGGCCTGTTTAACATTCTGGGTATGGAAAAGAAGCATATTGCCAGGATTATCTTTTGGGAAACCCTGTTTACTGCAGTGATCAGTCTTGGAGTGGGGCTTGCGGCAGGAATTCTCTTCAGCAAGCTGATGATTCTGCTGCTCTTTAAGATCATTACTTTTAAGGTGACCTTTGGCTTTGAAATACCGATTGTTGCTGTCATTAATACATGTGTTTTGTTTGGCGGGATTTTTTTACTGAATCTTATTTATAATGTTTTTCAAGTGCACCTATCAAAGCCGATCGAATTATTAAAGGGGAGCAGTGTCGGTGAAAAAGAGCCGAAAACCAATTGGCTGATTGCCATCATCGGTGCAGTCTCCCTGGCTATCGCCTATTATATTGCCCTGACAACCGAGTCTCCCTTGGCAGCGCTGTTTCTCTTTTTTGTTGCTGTTATATTGGTCATGATAGGAACTTATTGTCTGTTTACTGCGGGTAGTATTGCGCTGCTGAAAATGCTGCGCAAGAATAAAAGCTATTATTATCAGTTAAAACACTTTATTCCCGTTTCAGGCATGATCTATCGCATGAAACAGAACGCAGCTGGGCTTGCCAACATCTGCATCCTTTCTACAGCAGTGATTATCATGCTTTCCACAACTGTTTCCATGTATGTAGGGATGGAGGATCTTTTACGCACCCGCTATCCCAGAAATATTTTGGTGAGCGCCCGTAATGTTTCAGATGAGCAGGCGAACAAGCTGGATGCTGCCATTGAAAAGCATACACTCGAGGCTGGTCTTATTCCGAAGGATGTTATTCGCTATCGCTCAATGAGTTTTGCTGTAAGCCAAGATGGGGCCAACTTCACCTCAGACCATTCAAATAATTTTGCTGCCGGTAATATTGCGATGGTGGTGTGTCTGACAGCTGATGAATACAACAGAATGGAGAATAAATCCGTGTCACTGGACAGAAGCGAGGCGCTTCTCTATACCCTGCAGGGGGATATACCCGGTGATACTGTAAACTTTAATGGCTTTGAGCTATCCGTCAAAGACCGATTGGCCTCTTTGGAAACAGAGGACAAAATGTCTGCTTTATTGACCAACAGTTATTTTCTGATTGTGGCTGATGTTGATACTATCAAGCAGATATATAATTCACTAAGCGTTAATCAGGGTGATATGGGTGAGCTTTCCTATTATTACGGTTTTGATGTTGCAGCTGACAAAGAGGCCCAAATAAGCCTGGTCAGCGCACTGCAAAAAGCTCTTAAAGAGATTAATGCAGATTGTTATGTTGAAGGAGCAGAAAGCGCAAGGGCAGGCTTTTATTCCATCTATGGCGGCTTGTTTTTCTTAGGTATATTCTTAGGTTTGTTGTTTATTATGGCTACAGTTCTGATCATCTACTATAAACAGATCGCTGAAGGCTATGATGACCGGGAGCGGTTTGAGATTATGCAAAAGGTGGGTATGAGCCGTGACGAAGTTAAGCAGGCTATCAAAAGCCAGGTCTTGGCTGTGTTCTTCCTACCTCTTGTGGCAGCGGTAATTCATATTGGGTTTGCCTTTAAAGTAATAACTAAAATGCTTGCAGTATTGAATCTTACCAATGTGCAGCTTTTTGCCGGCTGTACAGCTTTAACTATCCTTGTTTTTGCAGTTTTCTATGTTATCATCTACGGCCTGACTGCGAGAACTTATTATCATATTGTGAGCTAGGGAAGCGCGGGGACGTTCTTTCTGCTTCCCCTATTGACATGGTAATTTAAATGGTTTATTTTGTGCATAAACACAATAGGGAGAGATTGCTGCTGCTGGAATTAAAAATCCTTGTGGAAAATCAGGTTAACAGAAGGGGCCTGCTCGCTGAGCACGGATTGTCTATGTTAATCAATATAGATGGCTTTTATGTGCTTTTCGATACAGGTCAAACAGGTGTTTTTGCTTATAATGCTGAACAGGATCAGATCGATCTCCGGTGTGTAGATCTGGTGGTTTTAAGCCACGGACATTATGACCACACAGGAGGACTCCCGGTTTTCTGCCGGCTTAACAAAGATGCACCGGTCTATATACATCAGGAAGCATTTTATGAAAGATTCAACAGCTCCCAGGGGGAGCCTTTGGATGAAAATATCGGTATTCCCTGGGTGCGGGAAAATATGGATGATTTTAAACACAGGATTAGAACCCATACAGAACCGGTTCAGATTCAAAAAAACGTTGTATTATCAGGTGAAGTTGTTAGAACTGTGCGCTTTGAGGATGATAGCCCTAATTTTTTTTTGAAAAAAGACGGAAAACTTGTTGCAGATAGGGTATGGGATGAGCAGTTCCTGCTTGTGAAAGGGGAGCAGGGTATCTATATTTTCGTTGGCTGTGGCCACCCAGGCATTATCAATTGTATTAAATCAGCAATGAACCTTTTTCCAAATGAAGAAATAGCCGCGGTCATAGGGGGTATGCATCTTAAAAATATTGGAAGTGCAAGGCTGGAGGCGACCATACAGCAATTCATGGAATTGGGAGTAAAAAGAATTGTACCGCTCCACTGTACCGGACCTCATGCTGTCTGGGAGATGAAAAAGGCTTTAAAGGAAAGAATTACTTATCTTGTTTGTGGAGATGAATTGGTTTTGGAAACCTAAATTGATGATTGACAATTAGAGAAATCTGTTGTATTATTATAATGTGCATATGCACAAAATAAAATGAGGGAGCTAAGGGCATGCCGAGACGAAAAAAGTGCAGAAGGGTAGGGTTTATTCCATCTAATCAGCTTTTTTATCCGCAGAACCACAGTGAAGAAGAGGTCACCCTTCAAATAGAAGAGGTTGAGGCTATCAGACTTTCCGATCTGGAGCAAATGGAGCAAAATGAAGCAGCAGAGATGATGAATATTTCTAGAGGGACTTTTCAGCGTATTATCAAATCCGCCAGACAGAAAGTCGCTGATGCGCTAATTAATGGGAAGACGATCCATATCGGTGGTGGGCATTTTGAGCTGGCCGAGGGCGGTCAGGGTATGTGCCGCCGCAGAAGGTTCAGGGGCGGAAGAGGATAAAAGGAATTGTGGAGCAAAAATGGTCAGATCAATTTTAAAGGAATTTGATAAAAAGGAGGTGGAACACATGCCTAGAGGAGATGGAACAGGGCCAATGGGAATGGGACCAAGAACAGGTAGAGCTATGGGTTTCTGTGCAGGATATCCTGTACCCGGCTATATGTCAGCCGGTTTTGGCCGAGGCTTTGGTAGAGGCAGGGGATTCAGAAGAATGTTTTGCCACTGGCGGCCGTATTACGCACCCTATGGTTATTACCCGGCTGTTCCCCAGGCCCCCCAAGCTGTAGATGAAAAAGAAATGCTGCAGAGGGAGGCTCAGCTGTTGGAGGACCAGCTTAATCAGATCAGAGAGAGACTAAATCAGCTGGAAAGTGATAAATAACAGCAGATGTTATAACCCCAATGCAGCATTTCATGGAAAGCGCACCTTACCCAATTGATGTCAGCTTTCCTGAAAGATGATCGTAAAGGCTTTGTTTAAGGAGCACCAAAAGTAATTATGGTGCTCTTTTTTACTAGGGTATAATAACATTATATTTAATATTTATTTGATTGAAAAGAGAGGGGTTTCATGTCAACAAAACACTGACTAAAAGCCGGCTGAATTTGATGCAGAAAAAATAAAGCTGAAAAATAAAAAGCAGCGGTTTTAAGTGCCGCTGCTTTTTGTTCGCCCAGCATGTCTGCT
>LSQX01311046.1_pt1 | contig 15781 bp, 16 predicted proteins | sample 654561 | NCBI WGS metagenome assembly LSQX01 (sample SAMN04489861, study PRJNA283612) | anaerobic digester metagenome | isolation source: 4 biogas reactors fed with cattle manure at either 37C or 55C with and... | place: Denmark: Kongens Lyngby | collected 2014 | reverse complement strand
AAGGTCAACCAGATCGGCACGCTGAGCGAAACCCTGGAAGCCATCGCGATGGCCGATGCGCACCGCTACGCCGCCGTGGTCTCTCACCGTTCCGGCGAAACCGAGGACACCACCATCGCCGATATCGCGGTGGCCACCAGCGCCAGTCAGATCAAGACAGGTTCGCTCTGCCGTTCGGACCGCGTCGCCAAGTACAACCAGCTGTTGCGCATCGAGGAAGCCCTCGGCGCCGGCGCGCGCTATGCCGGCCGCAACGCTTTCGTCAGTCTGGCAAATGGCTGAACGATGACGCATGGCGCGCCTGACCGCCCTCGTGCTGCTGGCCCTGATCGTGCTGCTCCAGATCAAATACTGGGTCGGCAGCGGTGGCGTGCGCGAAGTCGAAGACCTGCGCGCGCGGGTTGAGGCGCAGGCGCAGGAGAACGAGGAACTGGAACGGCGCAATGCCGCGCTCGCGGCCGAGGTCGAAGAACTGCGCGAAGGCCAGGCCGCGATGGAAGAGCGCGCGCGCGCCGAACTGGGCCTGATCAAGCCGGGCGAAACCTTCTACCGCGTGGTCGAGCCGGTGCCGCCCGAACCGGAACCCCGGCGATGATGCAGCAGCGCTTCTGGGTGGTGGTGCCGGCTGCCGGGCGCGGCACCCGCATCGGCGCGCCGTTGCCGAAGCAGTATCTGGCGTTGGCCGGCAAACCGCTGATCGAACACACGCTGCGGCGTCTGGCCGCGCACCCGCGCATCGCCGGCCTGATGGTGGTGCTCTCGCCCGGTGACCGCGACTGGCCCGGCTGGAAGGAACTGGAAGGCACGCCGCTGCTGACCACCGCTGGCGGTGCCGAACGCGCCGATTCGGTGCTGGCTGGCCTGGAAGCCTTGCCGCAGGATGTGGCCGCAACCGATTTCGTGCTGGTGCATGACGCCGCGCGCCCGTGCCTGCGCCATGCGGATCTGGACGCGCTGCTGGATGCCGCCGGCCATGGTGAAGGCGCACTGCTGGCGCAACCGCTGAGCGACACCCTCAAGCGCGCCGATCACAACGGCCATGTCGAAGCCACGGTGCCGCGCGAAGGACTGTGGCGTGCACTGACCCCGCAGATGTTCCGCCGTGGCGTACTGTCCACCGCGTTGCGCGATGCCGCCGCGGCCGGCGTACAGGTCACCGACGAGGCGATGGCGATGGAACGCGCCGGCATCGCTGCCCGGCTGGTAGTCGGTGCCGCCGACAACATCAAGGTCACCACACCGCAGGACGTGGCGCTGGCCGAATTCCTGCTGAGGAACCCGCAATCATGAATCTGCCCCGCATCGGCATCGGCTACGACGTGCACGCTTTTGGCCCTGGCGACCATGTCGTCATCGGCGGCGTGCGCATCGCGCACAGCCATGGTCTTCTGGCCCATTCCGATGGCGATGTGCTGATCCACGCGCTGTGCGATGCGCTGCTGGGCGCGTTGGCGCTGGGCGACATCGGCCGGCATTTTCCGCCTTCGGACGAACGCTGGGCCGGCGTGGACAGCCGCGAATTGCTGCGCGCGGTGGTGGCGATGCTGCACGAACGCGGCTGGCGGGTCGGCAATATCGACGCGGTGGTGATCTGCGAGCGGCCGAAACTGGCGCCGCATATCGATGCGATGCGTGAACATCTGGCCGCCGATCTGGGTGTCGAGCCCGATGCGGTCGGAGTCAAGGCCACCACGTCGGAAAAGCTTGGTTTCACCGGTCGCGGCGAAGGCATCGCGGCGCAGGCGGTGGCCGTGCTCGGGCCGGCTGCCGGGCGCAGCTCATGACGCGTTCGCATAAGCAGCTGGCTTCCGGGAACAAGGCACAAACGTCGTGCGCTGTTACGCTGCACGGCTTTTCCGGGCGCAGGTGAAGCCGGCGTGATCCAGTTCCAGGCGGTGCACAAATCCTATTCCGGGCCGCAGGGCGAATTCGTCGCGCTGCAGCCGCTGGATCTGGACATCGGTGCCGGCGAAGTGTTCGGCGTGATCGGGCATTCCGGTGCCGGCAAATCGACCCTGGTGCGGCTGATCAACCGGCTTGAGCCGCACAGCGGCGGCCGCCTGCTGGTCGATGGCGAAGAGGTCGGCGCGTTGGACGCGGCCGGCCTGCGCGCGCTGCGTCGGCGCGTCGGCATGATCTTCCAGCACTTCAACCTGCTCTCGGCCAGAACGGTGGCGCAGAACATCGCCTTTCCGTTGCAGCTGGCCGGTCGCACGCCGCAGCAGGCCGATGCGCGGGTGCGCGAACTGCTGGCGCTGGTCGGGCTGGAAAGCCAGGCCGACAAATACCCGGCGCAGCTGTCCGGCGGACAAAAGCAGCGTGTGGGCATCGCGCGGGCGCTGGCGACCGGGCCGAAGATCCTGCTCTGCGACGAGGCCACCAGCGCGCTTGATCCGCAGACCACGGCCGCGGTGCTGGATCTGCTGGCGCGCCTGAACCGCGAGCTGGGCCTGACCATCGTGCTGATCACGCACGAGATGGATGTGGTGCGCCGGGTCTGCGACAAGGTCGCGGTGCTGGATGCCGGCCGGCTGGTCGAAAGCGGCGCGGTCACCGATGTTTTCCTGCACCCGCAGCATCCCACCACGCGCCGTTTCGTGGCCGAGGCCGAGCACGTTGATGAAGAAGCCCAGACGCGAGCCTTCGCCCAGGTGCAGGGCCGCATCCTGCGCCTGACCTTCCTCGGGGAAGACACGCACAAGCCACTGCTGGCGCAGGTCGCACGCGCCACCGGCATCGATTACAGCCTGCTGTCCGGCCGCATCGACCGCATCCGCGACACCCCGTACGGGCAGCTGACCGTGGCGCTGCTGGGCGGCGATATCGACGCGGCGCAGGCGCAACTGGCGGCAGCCGGGGTCCATGTACAGGTGCTGCGGGCATGAACGGCGACGGTTTCTTCCAGCATCTATCCGTTGCCAAATGGGGCGAAATCGGCTGGGCCACGGTCGATACGCTGCTGATGCTCGGTGCCTCGCTGCCGCTGACGATCCTGTTCGGCCTGCCGCTGGGCGTCCTTCTGTTCCTCAGCGCGCCGCGCCAGTTGCATGCGCAGCCGGTGCTGCACGGCGTGCTGGCGGCGGTGGTGAACCTGCTGCGCTCGGTGCCTTTCATCATCCTGATGATCGCGATGATCCCGCTGACGCTTTGGATCGTCGGCACCTCGCTCGGGGTGCGTGGCGCGATCCTGCCGCTGGTGGTCGGCGCAGCACCGTTCTACGCACGGCTGGTGGAAACCGCGCTGCGCGAAGTGGATCGCGGCGTGATCGAGGCCAGCCTGGCGATGGGCGCGACCACCTGGCAGCTGGTGTGGCGCGTGTTGCTGCCCGAAGCCCTGCCGGCGCTGGTGGCCGGCGCGACGGTGACCGCGATTGCACTGATCGGCTTCACCGCGATGGGCGGCGCCATCGGTTCCGGCGGCCTCGGCGATCTGGCCTACCGCGACGGCTACCTGCGCTCGCATACCGATGTCGCGCTGGTCACCGTGGTGCTGCTGCTGATACTGGTGCAGGCGCTGCAGTTCGTTGGCGACCGCCTCGTGGCGCGCTTCAGCCGGCGCTGATTTTCTTCAATACCCGCGAGTCGAAAATCGCCCGAGATCATGAATTCAATAGCATTCCTCTCTCCCTCGCTTGCGGGGGAGAGGGTCAGGGTGAGGGGGCGAGCGCCACAGGCGCGAGTGCTTTTGTTTATTGCTATCGCGAACTGCCCCCCTCACCCCAGCCCTCTCCCCCGCCGTTGGCAGGGGAGAGGGAGCGGTTTTTTGCATTTCCTGGGCAGGTCCTGGGACTCACGTTAACTGGATGAATTGACATGAAACATTCCCCACGCTCCCGGCTTCTCGCCGGCCCGATCCTCGTCAGTCTGGTCCTGGCCGGCGCGGCACTGGCATTGACGGCCTGCGGTGGCGGTCAACGCGATGGCGCGGATACGCGTCTGAGCGTGGCCGCGACCGCGATCCCGCACGCCGAGATCCTGGAGGTGGTGAAGCCGCTGCTGGCTGAGCAGGGCGTGACGCTGGAGGTGCGCATCTTCAGCGACTATGTGCAGCCCAATGACCAGGTCGTGCAGAAGCGCATCGACGTCAACTACTTCCAGACCGAACCCTATCTGGACGCCTACAACCGCGATCGCGGCACGCAGCTGGTGACGCTGACCGGCGTTCATATCGAACCCTTCGGCGCCTATTCGCGCCGTTTCGATGCGCTCGATGCACTGCCGGAAGGCGCCGATGTGGTGATCCCGAACGACCCGAGCAACAACAGCCGCGCGCTGATCCTGCTGCACCACGCCGGCGTGATCCAGCTGGCTGATCCGACCAACGCGCTGGCCACGCTGCGCGACATCACCGCCAACCCGAAGCAGTTGAAGTTCCGCGAACTGGACGCGGCGATGCTGCCGCGTGTGCTGGATCAGGTAGATCTGGCGCTGATCAACACCAACTATGCGCTGGATGCCGGACTGAACCCGACCGAAGACGCGCTGGCGATCGAGGACAGTGATTCGCCGTATGTGAACTTCCTCGTCGGCCACGCGGAAAGCCGCGACGACCCGCGCGTGCAGGCCTTGGCCAAGGCCCTGACCAGCGAAGACGTGCGCGCCTTCATCCAGAGCCGCTACCAGGGCGCCGTGCTGCCGGCATTCTGAGGCTGTAGTAGTCCGGGTAAGGCAAAGCCGCACCCGGGGTGGCCTTCCCATGAATCAGTGGCCTTCCCCATGAATCCAGACCTTCCCAATGATCCGGTCCTCCGATGCGCTGGGTTCGGTCAAGGGCTTGCCCGGAGCATATGCTTTGCCACGCAACCAAATAACACCGCGCCCAACCCCGCTGCGGTCACACCATTGCCAACCCGCCGCAGCGTGTCATCATTGCCGGCTGCCTTTTGCCGTGTGACATCCATGTCTGACCAGAACTCCGCCCCGACACCGCGCCCGGATGCCTTCGGTCCACCGCTGCTGAGCGCCGCAATCCGCAGCACGCCGGCGGATTTCATCGTCGAGGAAATCCCCGGATTCACGCCGGACGGGCAGGGTGAACACCTGTTTCTGTGGGTGGAGAAGCGTGGTGCCAACACCTTCTGGGTGGCGCAGCAACTGGCGCGCTGGGCCGGCGTGGCCGATCACGCGGTGAGCTGGGCCGGCATCAAGGACCGCCACGCAGTGACCCGCCAGATGTTCAGCGTGCACCTGCCCAAGCGTGTGCGGCCGGCGCTGGAAGAGCTGGAACATCCGGACTTCCGCGTGCTGGAAGAAACCTGGCACGGCCGCAAGCTGCCGCGTGGCGCGCTGCGCGGCAACCGTTTCGAATTGGTGTTGCGCGAGGTGGCCGGTGATTCGGATGCGATCAATGCGCGGCTGGAACAGATCGCTGCGCGCGGCGTGCCCAACTGGTTCGGGGAGCAGCGTTTCGGGCGTGAAGGCGGCAATATAGCGGCGGCGCGCGCGATGTTCGCCGGGCGCCGGATGCCGCGCGAGAAGCGATCGATCCTGCTGTCGGCGGCGCGCTCGGACATCTTCAACCGCATCCTGGCCGAACGCGTGCGCCTCGGTGCCTGGGATCGCGCGCTGCCGGGCGAAGTGTTCGTGCTGGATGGCAGCAACAGCGTGTTCGGGCCGGAACCGCTGGACGAGACATTGGCCGCGCGCCTTGAAACGCAGGACATCCATCCCGGCGGTGCGCTGTGGGGCGAGGGCGAACTGCGCAGTCAGGAACAGGTGCGCGAGATCGAGCAAGCCGTTGTCGCGGAGGTGCCCGATCTTGCCGCCGGTCTTGTTGCCGCGCGCCTGAAACAGGAACGCCGCGCCCTGCGCCTGCCGGTACGCGAACTGCGCTGGCAGTGGCAAGGCGATGATGTGCTGCAACTGGCGTTCATGCTGCCGCCCGGCTGCTATGCCACCGCCGTGCTGGATGCGCTGGGCGACGTGGTGAACAAGGCGGGTACGGCGTGAGTTTCGCTGTCGGGCATCGCTGCGCCCAGCCCGACTTATGTGACCGCGTGATTCCCATAGGTTGGCGGTGAGCGTAGCGAACCCCAACAACCGGAGGTTCGACTTGCCCGGCCATCTCATGCGTATCGCGCCCACAACCGGACACGCTGCAGTTTCACGACATCGCCCAGCACCCCGCCGATGCGCGGAGCCAATAGAATCCCCCGCATGAGCAACACGCCTTCCCTGTTCGATGCGCCTGCCGCGCTCAAACCATTGGCCGAGCGCATGCGGCCGCGTTCGCTGGACGACATGGTCGGGCAACGGCGCCTGCTGTCGGAAGGATCGGCGCTGCGCCGCGCGATCNNATGATCCTGTGGGGGCCGCCGGGCTGCGGCAAGACCACGCTGTCGCTGCTGCTGGCGCAATACGGCGAGGCCCGTTTCCATGCGATTTCGGCCGTGCTGTCCGGCCTGCCACAGGTGCGCGAAGTGCTGGCCGAGGCCGAGCGCGCGTTCCAGGCCGGACAGCGCACGCTGCTGTTCGTGGACGAGGTGCACCGCTTCAACAAGGTGCAGCAGGATGCCTTCCTGCCGCATATCGAACGCGGCAGCATCGTTTTCGTCGGCGCCACCACCGAAAATCCCAGCTTTGAACTTAACTCGGCACTGCTCTCGCGCTGCCGTGTGCATGTGATGGAAGGGGTTTCGCCGGAGGACATCGTGCAGGCGCTGCAACGTGCGCTGGCCGATGCCGAACGCGGCCTTGGCGGGCAGGACATCATGATTTCCCCAGACAATCTGATGCTGATCGCGCAGGCCGCCGATGGCGATGTGCGGCGCGCGCTGACGCTGCTGGAAATCGCCGCCGAGCTGGCCGGCACCGGTGATGGCCATATCGATGAAGCCCTGCTGGCGCAGGTGCTGGCCGACCGCAGCCGGCGCTTCGACAAGCAGGGCGAGCAGTTCTACGACCAGATTTCGGCACTGCACAAGTCCGTGCGCAGCTCCAACCCGGACGCCGCGCTGTACTGGCTCACGCGCATGCTCGATGGCGGCTGCGATCCAGTCTATCTGGCGCGGAGGCTGACCCGCATGGCGGTCGAAGACATCGGTCTGGCCGACCCGCGCGCGCTGCCGATGGCGATCGACGCCTGGAACACTTTCGACCGTCTCGGCAGCCCGGAAGGCGAATTGGCGCTGGCCCAGGTCGCGATCTATCTGGCCGCCACCGCCAAATCCAACGCCGTCTACAGCGCCTACAACCAGGCCCGCGCCGAGGTGCGCAGCAGCGGCACGTTGCCGGTGCCGCTACACCTGCGCAACGCGCCGACCAAGCTGATGAAACAGATCGGCTACGGCAAGAACTACCAGTACGACCATGATGCGGAAGGCGGCATCGCGCTGGACCAGACAGGCTTCCCCGACGAACTGGGCGAACGCCAGTATTACCACCCGGTGGAGCGTGGCCTGGAGATCAAGCTGAAGGAAAAGCTCGACGCCCTGCGCATCGCACGCGAGCAGGCAAGGGCGCAGAAGAAACCGGAGTGACGGGCGCCACACGGCTTCCCGCGTCGCGCATCGCTGCGCTCAGCCCGACCTATGGAAAACCCGGTGCGGCCAGGAAATCCGGCGCGCTTTTGTGTGCACAGCTTGCCGGTCCTGTGCACAGGTTGGCGGTGAGCACAGCGAACCCCAACGGCGTGCTGCTTCCCGGCCCATCACCTGCGGAACGACACGGCTTCAGCCAACGAGCAGCGATTGCGCCTGCCGCGCGGCGATCCATTCCTCGTTGGTCGGTTCCACGCCGACCAGGACACGGCTGGTAGCCGACGAAATCGTCGTCGCATTCGTGCTGTTGGCGGCATCGTCCAGTTCGATGCCGAGGAAAGCCAGGTCGCGGCAGACGCGTTCACGGATGAAGGCGTTGTGTTCACCCACGCCAGCGGTGAAGACCAACAGATCCAGCCCGCCAAGTACGGCCGCCAGCGCGCCGATCTCGCGCACGATGCGCCGCACGTACAGCGCCAGCGCCAGGCGCGCGCGTTCGCCGGTTTCGCCTTCGTCATTCTCGTGCCGCACGATCACGCGTGGTTCGGCGGATAGGCCGGAAACGCCGAGCAGGCCGGAGCGGTGGTAGAGCATCCGGCCGACTTCTTCGAGCGAGAGCTTCTCGATTTCCATCAGGTACAGCAGCGCGCCCGGATCCAGTGCGCCGGTACGGGTGCCCATCATCAGGCCGTCGAGCGCGGAAAAACCCATCGTGGTCGCGACGCTTTCCAGGTTCCGCATCGCGCACAGGCTGGCGCCGCTGCCCAGGTGCGCGACGATGGTGCGTCCGCGTGCGATGTCGCCGTGACGCTCGGGCAACGCGGTGGCCATGTAGGCGTAGGACAGGCCGTGGAAGCCGTAGCGCCGAACCCCGCGTTCGAAGGCCGAGTACGGCAGCGGCAAGACCTGCTCCACCAGTGGCAAGCTGTGATGAAAGCCGGTGTCAAAGCAGGCCACCTGGGTCATGCGCGGGTACTGTTCCAGCAGCAGGCTCATGGCTTTCAGCGGGAAGGGCTGGTGCAGCGGCGCGAGCGGAATCAGTTCGCGCAGTTCGGCGATCAGCGCCGCATCGACCCGGGTGGGTGCGAAGTATTTGCTGCTGCCATGCACCACGCGATGCGCGACGGCGGCGATGCGGCGCCCGGACAGCCGCTGCATGACGCGTTCGCGGATCAGCGCCAGCGCGGCGGTGTGCGGGTGCTCGGCATCCAGTGTCACCGGGAAAGGTTCAATGCCAGTCTCGCCAAAATCGGGTGTCGGCCCGCCGATGCCCTGCACCTTGCCGCTCCACAGCGGGATGCGCGGCAGCGGCTCGGCGGCGGGAAACAGCGCGAACTTGATGCTGGAGGAGCCGCAGTTGAGGACGAGGATAAGATCTTCGTTGGAAGGCATGGCAAAGCCTGTGTCGGGTGGATCGGAGTGCCGCAACACCCCGCAATCTGGTTGTAGGAGCGCACCCGCAGGGGGCGCGATGATGATTTCCGGGGCAGACCCATTCGCGCCCCCTGCGGGTGCGCTCCTACGGTGGAAGGTATTTTCTATGGGAGGTGTTTTCTAGCGCGCGGTGTAGCCGCCATCCACGATCAGCCCTGCGCCGGTCATGAAGCTGGCCGCTTCCGACAGCAGGAAAGCGGCGGCATGCGCGATTTCTTCCGGACGCCCGAGGCGGCCGATGGCGTGCAGGCCGACCAGCGCGCCACGGGTATCGGCATCCAGCCCATCCAGGATCGGAGTTTCGACATAACCCGGGTGGATCGAATTGATCCGCACACCCTTCGCCGAATAGGCCAGCGCGGCGGCGCGGGTCAGGCCGGTGACGCCGTGCTTGGCGGCCACATACGCGGTGGCGTTGGCATCGCCGACCACGCCCAGGATCGAGGACATGTTGACGATGGCGCCGCCGCCGGCCGCCAGCATCGCCGGGATCTGATAACGCAGGCCGTACTGCACGCCGCTGAGGTTGATGTCGATGACGCGCTGCCACTCGGCCGGTTCCAGCTCGCCGGCCGGCTTCAACGTGCCGCCGATGCCGGCGTTGTTGAACGCCAGGTGCAGCGCGCCGAATGATTCCTGCGCCAACACCACGGCGGACTGCGCGTCTTCCGGGCGCGAAACGTCGCCCACATGCGCCACCGCGTCGCCGCCGGCGGCGATGATCTCGGCCACAACACGCGCCACGGTGTCGGCGTCGATGTCCGAGACCACGACGCGCACGTCGTTTTCAGCCAGCAGTTTCGCCGTCGCCGCGCCGATGCCGGAGCCGGCACCAGTGACCAGTGCGGTGTCGCCCTTGAAGCTGTATTTCATTGCGGTGTCCTCGGGTCTGGAAAGAAAGTTGAACCTGCTTACGGCGGGCTGACGCGATAGCGGTGCGCCAGCATCAGCGCGATCGCGCAGGAGGCGATGCGGGCTTCGTGGGTATCGGCGCGGCTGGTCAGGATCACTGGCACCTTGGCCCCCATCACGATACCGGCGCTGGCGGCCTGGCCCAGATACATCAGCTGCTTGGCGAGCATATTGCCGCTTTCAAGATCGGGTACGACGAGGATGTCGGCCTGGCCGGCGACTGGCGAGACAATGCCCTTGGTGCGCGCGGCGGCGGGCGAGACGGCGTTGTCGAACGCGAGCGGGCCATCCAGCGTGCCACCAACGATCTGGCCACGGTCGGCCATCTTGCACAGCGCGGCGGCATCCAGCGTGGCCGGCATCGAAGGCATCACCGTTTCCACCGCCGCCAGGATCGCGACCTTCGGGTCCGGCACGCCGATCACGTGCGCCAGGTCGATCGCGTTCTGCACGATGTCAGCCTTCTGCATCAGATCCGGCGCGAGATTGATCGCCGCATCGGTGACGATGAACGGGCGTGGATAATGCGGTGTCTGCAACACGAAGCAATGGCTGACGCGGCGCTTGGTGCGCAGGCCAGCATCGCGCGCGACCACGGCGGTCATCAGTTCGTCGGTGTGCAGGCTGCCTTTCATCAGCGCCTCGACCTTGCCTTCGCAGGCCAGTTGCGAGGCGCGCGCGGCGGCGGCGTGGCTGTGCGCGGCGTCTTCGATCACGACGCCGGACAGGTCGAAACCTTCCTGTTGCGCCACGGCCTCGATGCGCGCACGCGGGCCGACCAGCACCGGCTCGATCAGCCCGGCGCTGCGCGCATCCAGTGCGCCCTTCAGGCTTGGCGCATCGCAGGGATGCACCACGGCGACGCGGATCGCGGCCAGCGGCGCGACATGCGCCAGCAGGCGGCCGAGACCATCGTTGCCGTTGCTGTCGCGGCGGATCTCGGGCAGGCCGGCGCGCGGCAGTTCGATGCGCTCGCTCGGCGCAATCACACGTGCCTTGCCGTCGATCACGACGATGCCGTCCTGGTTGACGCAGGTGCAGGCCAGTACGACCTGGCGCGTGGCGGCATCCAGCACTTCCACCTGCACCTTGACCTTGAGGCGGTCACCGACCTTCAACGCCGCGTGGAAAGCCAGCGCCTGTTCCAGATGCACGCTGCCCGGGCCCGGCAGGCGGGTGTCGATCAGCGTGCCGATCAGGGCGCCGCCCCAGGTGCCGCGCGCCACGTTGTCCTGTGACGCTGCCTGCTGCCGCTCGACGGCGACTCCGGCCAGCGCGGCAAAAGCGTGGACATCTTCGCGCGTCAACACGCGTTCGACGCTGGCGGCATCGCCCACGGCCAGTTCGTCGAAAGTGCGGTTGCGCAGCAATGTCAGGTCATCGGGAGACGGGGCGGGTGAGGTCACTGGAACTCCTTGGATGGCTCGGATGGAAGCGGTCTGCGGTTGCCGGCGAATATCCGGTGCCAGTCATGCTGCCGACATCCGGTTTCGTCACCGCGATCCGGCATGATGCCAGTCCGGAATGCCGCGCTGCTCGCCATCAATCGCAGACTAGGTGCAAAGCCTGACGGCGAGGTTGAGCAGGATCAAACTTCGTTTTGGATCGACGGATCGACGGAGTGGACGCTGGCAAATGTGCGGTCCTGAAGCAGAAATGCCAGCCGGAAGCTTCCGGCTGGCATTCGGGAAACACGCTGCGGACAGCTTCAGGCCAGCTTGGTCAGCCAGCCGTGGCGGTCTTCGCTGCGGCCGTACTGGATGTCGGTCAGTTCCTTGCGGATCGACATGGTGAGTTCACCCGGTTCGGCGTCGGCGTTGCCGACCGAGAAGTCCGTGCCCTTGAGTACGCCGATGGGCGAGATGCTGGCGGCGGTGCCGCAGGCGAAGGTTTCCACGATGTCGCCCGAGCGCATGCCGTCGATCCATTCCTGCACGTCGATGCGGCGCTCGGTGACGCTGACGCCGCGGTCGCGCAGCAGCTGGATCACCGACAGGCGGGTGATGCCTTCCAGAATGCTGCCGCTCAGTTCCGGGGTGATGACGCTGCCATCGCGCTGCACCAGGAACACGTTCATGCCGCCCAGTTCTTCGATGTAGCGGCCTTCCTGCGAATCCAGGAACAGCACCTGGGCGCAGCCGTTGGCCATGGCCTGCTGCTGCGGCAGCAGCGAGGAGGCGTAGTTGCCACCGCACTTGGCCGATCCGGTGCCGCCCTTGCCGGCGCGCGAGTAGTCGCGCGAGAGCCAGATCGATACCGGCTTGACGCCGCCCTTGAAGTACGCGCCGGCCGGGCTGGCGATGACGTAGTAGGCTGCTCGCTGGGCCGCGCGCACGCCGAGAAAATCCTCGTTGGCGATCATGAACGGGCGCAGATAGAGGCTGGCCTCACCGCCGCTGGGCACCCAGTCCTTGTCGATGGATACCAGTTGGCGGATCGATTCGACGAAGGTTTCGACCGGCAGTTCCGGCAGCGCCAGGCGGCGCGCGGAATGCTGCATGCGGGCGCCGTTGGCTTCCGGGCGGAACGACCAGATCGAGCCGTCGGCGTGGCGGAAGGCCTTCAGCCCTTCAAAAATTTCCTGCGCGTAGTGCAGCACCGCCGAGGCCGGCGACAGGCTGAGCGGGCCGTAGGCGCGGACCTGGGCATCGTGCCAGCCGTCGGCCTGGGTCCAGTCGATGGCGACCATGTGGTCGGTGAAATGGGTGCCGAAGCCGGGATTGGCGAGGATCGCGTCGCGCTCGGCCTGGCTGCGGGGATGGGCGGAAGGGGAAACCTGGAAGTCGATGCTCATGGGAAAACTCGATGCGGAAGAAGGGAATGCGTCGGGCAACTGCGAGCCGCAGGCCGCGATCCGGATATCCGGCCGGCCCATGGTAACTGCCGGCCGGCCGGGGAATCAGCACCGCCGCTGCGGCAGCGGCGGGCGTGGATCAGCGCTGCGACGCCCGGTTCAGATGTGCAGCGCGTGGCCGAGGGCGCGCAGTGCAGCTTCCTGCACGGCCTCGCCCAGGGTCGGGTGCGGGTGGATCGTGGCGGCGATGTCTTCCAGCGACGCGCCCATTTCGATGGACTGCACGAAGGCGATGGACAGCTCGGACACCTGCGCGCCCACGGCCTGCCAGCCGAGGATGCGGTGGTCGTCCTCGCGTGCGACCACGCGCACGAAGCCGTCGGAGGATTCCAGCGTCATCGCGCGGCCATTGGCGGCGAACGGGAACAGCGCGGTCTTGATCGTGATGCCGTGGGCCTTGGCCTCGTCCGGTGACAGGCCGACCACGACCACTTCCGGATCGGTGAAGCACACCGCCGGGATCGCGGCCGGTTCGAAACGGCGTTTTTTGCCGCTGACGATCTCGGCCACCATTTCGCCCTGCGCCATCGCGCGGTGCGCCAGCATCGGCTCGCCGGCGACATCGCCGATGGCCCAGACGTTGCGCATCGAAGTGCGGCACTGGTCGTCGATCTTGATGGCGCGGCCGGCCATGTCCAGGTGCAGCGATTCCAGATTGAAGCCATCGGTCTTGGGGCGACGGCCGACGGCGACCAGGATCTGGTCGGCATCCAGCGCCAGTTCCTTGCCGTCCGGACTGCGCACGCGCAGCGCGCCGGAATCGGAAAGCCCCAGCACGCTGTGGCCGGTGAGCAGGGCGACGCCGGATTTTTCCAGATGCTGTGCGACCGGGCGGGTCAGCTCGGCATCGTAGGCCGGCAGGATGCGGTCCTGTGCTTCGACCACGAGCACATCGCAGCCGAGCTTGCGGTAGACGCTGCCCAGTTCCAGACCAATGTAGCCACCGCCGACGACGATCAGCTTCTTCGGCAATGTCTTGGGCGAGAGCGCTTCGGTGGAGGAAATCACCTTGCCGCCGAACGGCAGGAACGGCAGCTCCACCGGCACTGAACCGGTCGCCAGCAGCAGGTGTTCGCAGCGGATGCGCAGCAGCTGGCCGCCATCGCCGGCACCTGCCACTTCGACCGTCTTGCCGTCGACCACCTTGCCCAGGCCGGACACCACGCGCACGCCGTTCTTCTTCAACAACGCCGCCACGCCGCCGGTCAGACGGCGCACGATGCCGTCCTTCCAGGCCACGGTCTTGCCGATGTCCAGCGCCGGTGCCTGCACGCTGATGCCCAGTGCCGAATCGCCGGCCGCGAACGCGGCAACTTTCGCGAATTCCCCGGCGGCGTGGATCAGCGCCTTGGACGGAATGCAGCCGATGTTGAGGCAGGTGCCGCCGGGCGTGGCCGCTTCCACCAGCACGGTGGGAATGCCGAGCTGGCCGGCGCGGATCGCCGCGACGTAGCCGCCGGGGCCGCCGCCGAGGACAAGAAGTTGGGTTTCGATTGTGTGTGCCATGACGTTGGGACTACCTGAAAGTTGGGGCTCCCCCTCCCCCGCCGGCGGGGGAGAGGGGATTGTTATCCGGCGTTCGTTTGAATATCCGGTTACTCCACAAACAGCAGGGTCGGGTTTTCCAGCAGGGCGCGGATCGCCTGCACGAACTCGGCCGCTTCCATGCCGTCGACGATGCGGTGGTCGAACGAGGACGAGAGGTTCATCAGCTTGCGCGCGACCACGTGGCCGCCGCGGAAGCAGGGCCGCTCGATGATGCGGTTGACGCCGACGATGGCCACTTCCGGGTGGTTGATGATCGGGGTGGAGGCGATGCCGCCGATCGGGCCGAGGCTGGAAATGGTGATGGTCGAACCACTCAGTTCCTCGCGCGTGGCCTTGCCGGTGCGTACCGCGTTGGCAAGGCGTGCGATTTCGGCGGCGGTCTGCCACAGGTCCAGCGCTTCGGCATGGGCCACCACCGGCACCGACAGCCCGACCTCGCTTTGCGTCGCGATGCCCAGCTGCACGCCGCCGTAGCGGGTGACGATGTTGGCCTCGTCGTCGAAACGTGCATTCATCTGCGGAAAATCGCGCAGCGCCAGCACGATGGCGCGGGCCAGGAACGGCAACAGCGTGAGCTTGCCGCGCTCGGCGCCATGGCGCGTATTGAGCGTGGCGCGCAGCGCCTCGACCTCGGTCACGTCGATTTCTTCGACGTAGGTGATGTGCGGAATGCGGGTCCAGGAATCCTGCATCTTCTGCGCGATGCGACGGCGCAGGCCGATCACCGGAATCTGCGTTTCACCACCGCGACGCGCGTAACCGCTGCCGCTGTTGCCACCGCTGCGGGTCTGCCCGCCACTGGCGGCATAGGCATCCAGATCGGCATGGGTGATGCGCCCACCGGCGCCAGTGGGCGGCACGTAGCGCAGTTCGACACCCAGATCCCAGGCGCGACGACGCACCGCCGGCGAGGCCAACGGACGTTCGCCAGGCTGCAAGGTTCCGCGTGTGGGCGCGGAACCGGGAATCGGGAGTGGGGAATGGGGAGTCGTAGAGGCGGGGGCAACGGACGCCGGTGCGGGCACAGGCTTTGCCTGAGATGTTTCAGGCACGGTTTGCACGGCTTGAGCCGGGGCAGCATCAGCCGCAGCCGCCCCCGCTTTTGCCATTCCCGAATCTCCATTCCCGATTCCCGCCCCCCCAGCCACATTGCCCGCACCTTCCACTTCCAGACGGATCAGTTCGCTGCCCACGGCCATCATTTCGCCAGGCGCACCGCCGAGCGAGAGCACGGTGCCGGCCACTGGCGAGGGGATTTCGACCATCGCCTTGTCGGTCATGACCTCGGCCACGACCTGGTCTTCACCGACGCTGTCGCCGACCGCGACCTTCCAGGCGATCACTTCCACTTCCGCGATGCCTTCGCCGATATCGGGCATCTTGATGACATGCTGTCCCATGATTCAGTCCTCCAGCACGCGATGCATCGCGTCGATGACCCGGGCCGGCCCGGGGAAGTAGTCCCATTCCTGCGCGTGCGGGTAGGGCGTGTCCCAGCCGGTGACGCGCTCGACCGGGGCTTCCAGATGGTAGAAACAGTGCTCCTGCACCAGCG
>LSQX01263008.1_pt1 | contig 15781 bp, 10 predicted proteins | sample 654561 | NCBI WGS metagenome assembly LSQX01 (sample SAMN04489861, study PRJNA283612) | anaerobic digester metagenome | isolation source: 4 biogas reactors fed with cattle manure at either 37C or 55C with and... | place: Denmark: Kongens Lyngby | collected 2014 | reverse complement strand
TCTTCGACTGCTGCTACAATCCGCAGTACACCGGTACCTGGTATGTCCGTTCGCGTTATGGTGCGGTGGACCGTGCGCGGATTGGCTATGAGGAGCAGATTGACGCGCATGTCCAGTACAACAACACGACAGCCCGGCGCATGGGCGTGACGCCCGAACTGGGGTGGTTCGACCTTTACCCGGCAGCGCCACAGGCGGATTTCTATTGGCAGACCATGCCGGTGCACGAAGAACACATCGCTTATCTTTACGGAAAGCTGATGGCAACGGATGCTACACCCGCTTTTCTCGAATCACTGTGGATACGCCGGGATTTGCCGGTGATGGAAAAATACGCCGCGTTACTGCGTCACTATGAAGACTGGCGCAGCGAACATAAGCTGAGTGCCGCTGCGAGACGCTATCTGGCTGGTGATCGGGCGCAAAGCTGGCTGGATGGCGAGGACCTGCGCAAGGCCAGTTTTACCAGGTATCGCTTTGAACATCTTGGTGATACATGCCAGGTCGCTAATGCTTTCAGCCCGCAAAGGCCGATGCTGCGCATAGAAAACCTTTTTACAGCTGCAGATTATGACACGCCGGAAGGGATCGTGCTCGCGGACTTTGACGAGCGTGAACCTGCTGGGGAACGGCGTATCGTTTTTCCAAAGCCGGTTGACGCGAGAGGACTGCGCGGCATAGGTGTATGGGCGAAAGGTGATAACGGCGGAGGGCTGCTGTGCCTGCGTCTGAGGAACCTGACAGCCAGTTCGCGCCGACACGGTGACCATTTCATCCGGAATGACTTTACGGGATGGCGGTATTTCGCGCTCTATGAAAATCAGAATGCCGAACCCCTGGACTGGCCGCGTGTTGATATCAATTACCGCATATACGAAGATTTGCAGGAATTCTACGGGCATTACGCATCCTTTCTTGACTACGCGACATTGGAGGCGCTGGATGTTCTGTATCGCGGCGGAGGGACCATGTATCTAAAAGCCGTAAAGTTGCTGCCGCAGCGCGCACCGGAACTGGTCAGGCCCACACTGGCAATCGGGGATCAGCAAGTCATCTTCGATACATCGCTAGCCGCGGGCAGGATGCTCACCTTTTCCCCAGAGGGGGAAGCGCAGGTCATCGACACGCAGGGAATCGTGTATGACCACCCACGCATCATAGGAACCGTGCCGCAAATCGATCAAGGCATCTCAGCGATGACACTGACTGCAGAGGGGCATCTCCCTTGCCGCACGCTCGTAACGCTGGGGCTGCTGGGCGAATCGCTGTCGGAAGCGTAAACACGACATGATCGTGACAGACATGGAAAGAGAGGAGATCTGATGCCTGAACGGCAACTGCTTGACAGGCTGCGCGACCTGTCTGATCAGGCTATAGGGCAGAGTCGTCTTAGTCATACATCCTTTCTCAGCCCTGCCCAGCAGGCAGAAGCAGAAGTTTGGTTGAACAAAAACCGGATTGCCCATGCCTTTAGCGGTGGCTATGATGGTGCAGAGCGGCAAATGGGCTTTATATTCCCTGAACAGATGGCGGATCAAGACCTAAACGATCACGACATTGTCCAGATGATCCACGCGCTTGACCTGAAGGCTCCGGTCCGGTCCGCTGTTCAGCTCAGTCACCGTGACTATCTGGGCAGTCTGCTCGCTCTGGGCATCAGGCGCGAACAGATCGGTGACATACTGGTCCGGAAAAACGGAGCAACCGTATTGATGACTGCAGCGATGGCCTCTTTTGTGGAAAGCCATCTGGAGCGGGTGGGATCGCTGCAGGTAAGCGTCACATCAGTAGCGCTCACAGATATCGCAGGATCAGAGAAGAACAGTGAATTGCTTCGTATTACGGTGACATCACCGCGGTTGGATAAAATCGCCGCCAGCGGTTTTTCGATAGCACGAACGCAGATGGTCGACCTGATCCGTTCCGGTGCTGTCCAGGTTAACTGGCAGGAGGAACTGCACCCGGATCGCGTGGTGACAATCGGGTCCATGATATCACTGCGCGGGCATGGCAGGATTTGCCTCAAGGAGGAAGAAGGTTTTTCGCGTAAGAAAAAACAGATTATCATCCTGGAGCGCTTCCTGTGATAAAAGCGGCAGATTGCGCCTGTTTTAACGCAAGACGCGGTTATCTTGGCAGATATACCAGTTCAACACCGGGAGGGGTATACTAACATAGGACAGTTCGTATTGAAACGCCCGGTCGGCTGGCTTCCCGAGACAAGTTTTTTCCTTACGGGGGTACCTTTCGATGTTTGTTTTTCCTGAAGAAGACCGCATTTTTTTGGTGAATAAGTACCACAAAGCAAACGAGCCTTTTGATCCTTTCAGGCGCATGAATTATCATGGCTATGCATACGATGAAATGACCGGCGCCAGTGATGAAGCAATCAAAGCAGGTCTGCGTGAACTGGTTTCAGGGTTGAAAGATCAGCCTCATGCGGTCATCAAGGCCGAAGCGATCGCTTATGTGCTGGATCACACGCGCATAGATGTCAATGAGCACGATTATTACATCGGCCTGTACAGCTGGAATCGGCTGATCGATGAGACGACGGTGTGGACATGGCATAAAGAGGTGGTTGAGCATCATATCCCAGATGTTCAGCATTATTTGACAAGGAATATCAGTGCCGGCACGTTTACGGCCTGGCCGGATTATGACCACTCCGTTCCAGACTGGCAGGCCTTGTTCTCGCTAGGGTTTCGCGGCGTATTGGAACGGGCTCGTGCCAGTAAAAAGGCGCATGCAAAGATGCATCCGCTGACACCCTTGCAGGAGGCCTACTTTACATCGATTGATATAACCTATGAAGCTGTCCTTCGCTTTCTTGATCGGCTGATCCGTTATACGGAAACAAAAAGACACGCCAGGGCAGGTGTCACCGCAGCGTGTCTGCGACGGCTTCGGGACGGTGCGCCGCAGCATACATACGATGTGCTGCAGTTGATTTACATCTACTTCATGGTTAGTGAATCGGTTGATCACTTTCAGGTTCGTTCTTTAGCCAGCGGACTGGACACGGCGTTGACCCCGTACTATCAGAAGGATCTGGAAAGCGGCGCTTTTACAAAAGAAGAGCTCAATACCTTTATAGCCTACTTTCTCATGCAATTCAGTGCCATCGGCAATTACTGGGGCCATCCTTTCTATATGGGCGGGACCGATGAACAAGGCAATAGCCTGATCAATGAGCTAACCTATACGATTCTGGAAATCTATGAAAAGCTGGGCATCTATAATCCGAAGATACAATTGAAAATAAACAAAAACACATCTGATGAATTTCTAAACAAAGTGCTGGATATGATTCGCCGGGGACACAACAGTATTGTTTTTGTCTGTGAACCGGGACTTGTCCGGTCGATGATGAGTCTTGGGCTGACTTATGACGAAGCGAGAACCTGCGATATCAAGGGGTGTTATGAATTCGCAGTACGCGCGCATGAAGTATCAACAGCACCCTTATACCTGAATCTGTTGAAACCGGTCTGCCTTGTATTCAATAATGGTGTTGACACAATGACCGGTGAGAGGGTCGGTATGGAAACAGGTCCGTTGGAAGGGCTAACAAGCTTTAGTACCTTTCACCAGGCTTACATGCGGCAGCTGGCTTATATTCTGGACCACAGTATGCAGGCCATCGATCAGCTGGAAGGTTATCTGGATTATGTTAATCCGTCACCCTTGTTTTCGGCGACGATTGAGCACAGCTTGCAGACGATGAAAGATGCTTACGCGAATGGATCCAAATACAATAACACGGCCGTTTTGCACACAGGATTCGCCAGTGCCGTAGACGCGTTGATGAGTGTCAAACACCTGGTTTATGACACTGGAACAGTCACGCTCCAAGACATGAAGCAGGCTCTGCGCCGTGACTGGCAAGGCTATGAATGGTTGCGCGCTAAGGCGCTCAGGTGCCCGTACAAGTTTGGCAACAATGATCAGGAGACGGATCTGTACGCAACCGCTCTGTCGCGCTGGTTGTGTATGAAAGAAAACCTGAGGCCTAACGCAAGAGGCGGCATTTATAAAGCGGCGATGCACTCTGCCCGCAAGTATATAGACTTCGGAAAAATAACAGAGGCGACTCCGGATGGCAGGAAAGCAGGCGACGAATTATCAAAAAACATTTCGCCAGTCATGGGCATGGACACAAAGGGTGTCACAGCCTTGATCCATTCAGCCGTTAAAGTAGACCCGTCCCTGTATACTGAGAATTACAATCTTGATGTCATGCTGCACCCGTCAGCTGTAAGTGGAGAAGATGGCTTAACAGCGATGAGAGGCGTGTTGCGTACCTACATAGATCATCATGGCCTGGCCATTCAGTTTAATGTTCTGGACAGCCAAACATTACGTGATGCCCAGGTCCATCCGGAACGCTATCAAAACCTGCAGGTTCGTGTCTGCGGCTGGAATGTTTTGTTTGTTCATATGAGCAAAGCAGAACAGGATGCCTTCATCCTGAGAAGTGAAAACGTGGCCCAATGACCAGATCTTTCTGATATGACCTATTTTCGTCCGGAAACCGCATTCAGGTGATGACGCCGCAGGCTTGCAACAACCTGGTCCAGTTCATCATCCGATGGCACGTGAACATGCGGCATGGTGTCTTTTCTCCCTAATGCTTTGTATTTCGACCGGGCATAGTCATGGTAGGGCAGAACACGAACTTTTTGAATGCCTTGAAGCGAAGCCAGGAAGGTCCCTGTTGCCTGTATGTTCCGCACATCATCATTGTAGCCGGGGATCAGGGGCAGGCGTATTTCAATAGACGCGCCCTGACCGGATAGCTGCCGGAGATTCTCTTGTATCTGTTTGTTGTCAAAGCCTGTTCCCTGTTTGTGACGATCACGGTCCATGTGTTTTATGTCGTACAAAAAGAGATCTGTCAGTGGCTGTACCCTGGCTATGTTTTCCCAGGGAACTGCGCCACAGGTATCAACCGCTGTATGCAAGCCTGCGTCTTTGGCGAGTTGCAGCAGTTCATGGCAAAACAGATCCTGCAGCAGAGGTTCACCGCCGGACAGGGTAAGACCTCCGCCTGAATGCGCGTAAAAGGACTGGTCTTCCAGAACAACCGCCAGCACATCCCGTGCGCTCATTTTCCGACCATAAAAGACCAGTGCATGACCCGGGCATGCCTGGGCACATGCGCCCGACCCCGTGCATTTGCCTCGCAGAAAAACGTGACGACCGGCAATCATCTGATGAGCGTCAGCCGGACAGGCTTTCACACATGCGCCGCAATGAATGCATTTATCCTCATAGTACATCAACTCCGCCTGAGCGGAGAGACTCTCCGGGTTATGGCACCACAAACAGGCCAGGCTGCAGCCCTTAAGAAACACCGTCGTTCTGATTCCCGGCCCATCGTGAACAGCAAATCTTTTAATATCAACGATCCTGCCAAACATGGATGGTACTCCTTTGTCCTGATCGAAAATATACAGTCCGAACCCTATCCTGTATGCCCTTTAAAGGATACAATATAATAACACGACTTAACCACACCTCGCTGCAAATCGTCTTTTCAGACGAACAAGGATGAAGTGCCGTAAAGCCTGTGGGATCGTTGTGAGCATAACCGGCCTTTTTATGTGCCTGGTGATGAATATAAATTATGGAAACCAATCTGGTGTGCGAAAAGCAGAAGCAGCACACAGGATTGTCAGGAGGAAAAACTTGAATAAATTAACGTTTCGTTTCGAAAGAGACCCGGAATTGCCCGCATGCATCACACCTGTGCTGGGCATGATGAAAATCCGCATTTGTACAGAGGGTTATCCTGCTCAGGGAGCGGTTTATTATGAGGGTACGGTCAGAACATTTGTTATTGAACGATTGCCTCAGGAAGAACTGGTCCAGATGCTGCCGCAGCTTCTGGAAAAACCGAAATTCACCTATTGTTTCAGCAAAGAAGTCATAAGCGTCGAACGGATCTGAGTCAATTATGGGCATGCATAGGTGCAACATATGCTCAGATCGCAGATCAGGCAGAGGAGGATGTTATTTTTATGGGTTTTAAAATTGGTGTTGCCGGGGCAGGACGATTTGCCGCTTGCTTTATTCCATTGTTTAAAAATCATCCTTTTGTTGATGAGGTTGTCCTGGCTGACCTGATTCCTGAAAGGGTTAGCAGCAACGCAGCCAGATTCGGGATAGAAAAAACGTATGCTTCTCTCGACGACATGCTGAAAAACGCAGATATTGACGCTGTTGCGATCTTCACACAGCGGCATCTTCATGGAGACCATGTCATCCAATCTTTAAAATCAGGCAAGCATGTTTATTGTGCGGTTCCCATGGGACAGACTGACGGAGAGATTTTTGAAATCCTCGATCTGGTGAAAACGTCCGGTCTGATCTACATGACAGGAGAAACCAGTTACTATTATCCAAGCACTGTCTTGTGCAGAGACCGCTTTAAAGCCGGACATTTTGGCCGGTTTGTCTATGGCGAAGCCCAGTACTACCATGACATGCATCATGGCTTTTACGATTCATTTCGCCACTCGGGCGGAAAAGACTGGAAAAAGGTCGCGGGTCTGCCGCCGATGTTTTACCCGACACATTCCGTTAGTATGATTCTTTCTGTCACAGGAGCAAAAGCAACACAGGTATCCTGTCTGGGTTTTAAAGATGATCACATGGACGGCATATTCTGTGAAAACGGGAATCTGTGGCAAAACAGCTTCAGCAATGAAAGCGCCCTCTTACGCACATCCGATGGTGGTATGATGCGGGTTAATGAATTCCGGCGCGTTGGGTGGAGCGGAAAGAACAGCGTCTACATGAGCTTGTTTGGCACGAGCGGCAGTTATGAAGAACATGCGGACAGTTCTGTCTGGACCAGTTTAAAACGGGGCGGGATAGAGAACCTGTCAGATGATCTGGCCTGCAGGGATGTCTATGTGAAACCGGATGATGATACACCTGATGCCCTGAAAGGCGATTTTCATTCTAAACTTGCCAGGGTTCACCATCAATATCGCCTGCCCGATTGTTTTGCCCCTCTCCCTAATGGCCATTTTGGCTCTCACCAGTTCCTGGTCGATGATTTTATGAAAGCCCTGATGACCAATAAGCTGCCGCCCAATCATGCCTGGAAAGCGGCCGAGTACGTCTTGCCGGGACTGGTTGCCCATCAATCTGCTTTGCATGACGGCGAAACCATGCAAATCCCCCAGATAGAAAAGCCACCAGCCAATTGGCAGCTGCTTGACCCGGACAGTTTTGTCGCTTACCGGTTTTAGCAGCAGAAAAAAGAAAGAAGAAGCATCGTTGTGGTTGAATATAAAGGTAAAACAGCAATAGGTTGGTTTGGTGTGGCGGTTACGCTGGTGTTTTCCAGTTTATGGGCTTATTGGGGCGCCCTTGAGAATTTTCATGAAGGCTGGTATTCCTCTTCGCTTTGGGAAAACTTGTTCATGATGTTCTTCCAGTATTTCCTGATCACCATAGTCTTTGTGGGCCTTGCGCTCATTATTCTGAAATGGAAAAAATTTGGCCTGGCACTCCATTTTATTGTAGCAGTCTTCAGCGCCTGGTTTTTTTCTGGTGGCACTTTCAGTGTTATAGGGTTTATGATCGTGATTCCGATCGTCTCCCTTGGGCTGGTTTACTATTTTGGCGAACCGAAACCAAAGCAGTGGGCTTACAGAGTGCTTATTCTGGCGCCTCTCATCATTATCCTTGCGATTTCAATTCCTCAGGGCATTAAAGTATCTCAACGTATCAATGATCAAGACTTTGGCATAAGAATCGTGGCGGGCAACAATGTGACTTTAGCCTGGGCACCAAGAGGCCCAGGTTGGCCGGATCAGGGTGTTTCGTGGGAGGAGGCAGAAGAAACCTGCCGGTATTTGTCAGAAGACGGATTGACTGTTATGGATCAAGAACAGAATATCTGGCGATTGCCTACCGTTGATGAAGCGGTCCGATCGATGATGCTGCACGGCCAAAACGCAGGCGGCACCTGGGATCCGCTCACTGAAACAGCTGTTTATGAACGAACGCCCGACAAAGAAACACCTTTGTGGGATACCCGGTCAAAAATCATCTATTACTGGACCGCAGATACAGCAAGCCAGGATGAACAGCAAGCCTACATGATCGTTTATAATGGTGGCGTGTATGCCAGAAGAAAGGCAGAGGGTTCAGGCTCTCTGGGTTTTCGCGCGGTAAAAGAGACATCTGACGGAACAGAAGTCCCATGATGGCATGGTTGGGTGACCCAGTGTTTTATTCCGGACAGGTTGCCTGCTTTTCCTTGCGCACATAGACATAATAAGCACCCCGCGTGTTTTCGTCTTCATCCTCGAAAAAGGTCTGTAAATGCGCCGGGCCGGCCTTTAAATGTGTGGTAAAAACGATGGATTGATCCTGATCAGTAACAGGCACAGAATGCTCAAAGTCCCCTACTTTGATTTTAGCCTGAACAACAGGTATGGCTTTTCCTCCTGAAAACCAGTCTTTGATCTCACCTGGCAACCCCTCTCTTATCGCTGTATTCACTTCAAAAGGCCAGCGCCGCAGCATGAAGGTGTAAAGACCGTCTGCTGATATGTCAATCTCAACGTAACTGTTGCAAAGTTTACCTTTTCTGATATCACCCTGATTCCAGGCGCAGTCACCGACATCGCCTCTCCAGTCATGTGCATTGATGCATGTCACCTTTTCGTGCTCCGAACCAATACTGATAGGTATTTCCTCTTCAAATCGCACAGAGACTTTTTCCCACCACTGTTCATAGGCCTGCCTCAAAGCATTGACCAACGCCAGGTTCTGGTCAGCGATATCCTTTGTTTGCCCCGGATCATCTTTCAGGTGATATAATTCAGTGCCGTTGATCAGCCGCCAGCTGTCTTTCATGACGGCGCTGTCTTTCCATTTGATCGGGCTGGGCACCCTCTGCGAATCCGTTACCAATGCCCTTTCTGTCCAGTCATTCGCTGCACCTTGCATCAGGGGAACCAGGCTCTTGCCGTCAAAGTCAAGACAAGGCTCGTGGATACCGCACAGATCAAGTATTGTTGGCATGAAATCAACATTTGCTGTCAGTTGATCAATGGTCCTGCCTGAAGCATAGCCACCATCAGGATAATGGAGGAAAAAAGGAACCCGATGCCCTCCTTCATAGGGAGAGCCTTTCTTCCCCCTCATGCCGGCATTGAAGCCTTCTGTAACAACCCCCCGGCTGTCTGTTATACAGCCGTCTCCGGTCCCGTTATCTGTCATGAAGATGAAAAGAGTGTTTTCGGTCAGGTGCAAATCATCAAGCTTTTTGCGCAACCGGCCGACATTTTCATCGATGTTGGTGATCATTCCATAGAAACGTGCGCGGTTTTCCTCAACTCTTTCGCGATAAGGCGTAACGTACTTTTCATCCACCTGCAGGGGCTGATGCGGCGCGTTGGTGGGAATGTAGCAAAAGAATGGTTTGTCCTGATGGCGTTCGATAAAATCAGTTCCGAGGCGGAAAAAGACATCCGTGCAGTATCCTTCAAACGAGCGGGGCGTACCTTTGTCGAAAAAGGTATCGTCGAAATAGTCATTGCCCCAATAATCGGGAGTCTGGCCGATGCCGCCGCCGCCATGGACGATGGCTTCGTCAAAACCCCTGTCATGAGGGCGGTAGGGATAGTTATCACCGAGATGCCATTTGCCGAATATACCCGTGGCATAGCCATGATCACGCAAAACAGCTGCAAGGGTTCTTTCGTTTTTTCTAAGCAGGGATCTTCCTCCGATGGTGTGCCATACACCGGTGCTGTTATGGAAATGGCCTGTCATAAGACCGGCTCTCGTCGGGGCACAGGTGGGACCAACATGGTAATCGCTGAAACGAAGACTTTCGTGATGCAGCCTATCAATGTTGGGCGTGTTGATGACAGGGTTGCCGGTACAGCCAAGATCCCCGTAACCCTGGTCATCTGTGATGACAAAAACGATATTGGGCTTTCTGTTTGCCATAAACGTAACACCTCACTTTTTCTACCTGACGGGTGTACCGCATTTAAGACAGAATCTGGCACCCTCCGTAAGTTTTGCACCGCAATGCGTACAGAATTTTAGTGCCGGCTTGCTCATCTCCGGAGCAACAGGTTGTACAGTAGAAACAGGCACTTCGCTGGTACGATCAGCTTTTTCATCAAGTTTTGGCTCGTGACTGGATGCTTCTTCCATTGGTTTGCTTTCCTGAATCAGCGGCGCGACAAAAACTTGCTCAAGGAGTGCATTCAAATCACCGGGCAGCATGGTCAACAAGGATGCTTCAGCACCGCTCATAAGAATCAGGAAGATATCCAGCGGGGTTCGGGTAAGAAGCATCACATCATGAGCTATATCATCTTGCGGCAGTAAATAACTCTGCGCCAGGACCAGCCTGCTGGCAGCCTGACGGTCGCCCTCTGCCAGCACACGTCCCGGAGCGGTCCAGTCAAAGGCAGTCGCCTCTTCATTCAAAGCTTCAATAAGTCCTGCTTCGATCAGTTCCAGTATGGCGGGGCGCGGATCAGCGACGATTGCCATCTCGTTGAGCGGGAGCGGCATGAGCTTTTCCACCAGCGGCAGGGTCCATCTGAAATCCTCGATCGACGCGTCAGTGAGATGCTGTCGAATGTCCTCCAGGGAAAAGATGCTGACCGGCTCCAGATGCCGTAACAGAGAAACCAGCCAGGATCTTCTGGACTGGTCCAGAATGGCCATGAGCACCAGGGCTGCCTCTGTGGACAAGTCAAAGCCGATCTTTGTCGGGCTGGTGACGGTTTCAGCTGAGAGCATGTCGCTGATTAGGAAACGCACTTCCGGATCGGATCGCATGCTGATTCTGAAAGGCTCAGCGGAACCGTTTAGCGTGACCCATATGCCAGGTAAAGCATCGCCTGTCGCCAGGATTGAGCGGCTGACGGAACTGTCCGCGACATTGTTATGCAGGCGCACGACGCGTTCGGGGCTGGCCAGCACACAGACGCAGGCGCTCAGCAAATCGCTGTTATCGTCTTCGGGTAAGGACGGCATGTCAATGTTTTCCGGCAGCGGAGCGTCTGCTGGCTGATAGGACTGATCAGAGGGGAGCACATCCAGCCGACCGCGGCTGCCCCGGGCTTTTTTCAGCCATGCGTCGATTTCTGATGCCGTCATGATCCATTCATCATCATGAATATGCATGAAATGATCCTCCTTCAAAGTGCCTCATATCTTTGCATCAGCCACATGAATCCAGCGAGTGGCGCAGCCTTGCAGGAGATAGGCTGCACGCCTGCACTATCGTAGTGATTGATCAAGCTGGTTGACAGCATTTTTACCGGCCTGGCAGAATTTCGACGGATCGGCATTGCCGGCCTGATCGGTGAAGCCATACTTTTTCAAAATAGCGGCTGTTCGTCCGGGATCTTCGTAAATCTCAGAAGCGGCTTGTGTCAGCTTGGGGTTCTTCAGCGAGTTACCGAGCAGGTTCGCACCTTTTTCGGTTCGCCCCAGCGCTTTGGCAACTGTCAGGGGGTCACCGGGGTTCTGGTTTAGAGATGCAACCTGTTCTCTGACGATAGACGGCACTTCACGCGGGGAAACGGCTGTAGGATTATCTGGGATGCGACCAGATTTATAAAGTGTCTTGTTCAGCTGGTTCTGATCTACGACAGATTGACCGGATATCTTGTAACTGCGGATCGTGCCATCAGCATTGACCTTGAAAACCTCTCCGGAACCAGAAGCAGCCTGGCGGGCATTGGTGAACCCTTCTGTATAAGCATCTGACTGTCCGGAGGCGGTTCCGATCCGGTCGTACGACTTGAATCCGACTGATTTGGCATCAAGGCCGACCTGGCTTAGCGCCTTGTCTACATTGGCTTCATGTGCAGATCTGAACTGCCGGCAGAGATCGTCATATGCGTCTGACACACTTATGTTCCTGTTTTTTGCATAGGCTTCCAGGCCCGACTTGTTGAATTTTGGAATCAAAGTACGGTCAAAGTCAGTCTTGAGGCGTGTGACAGCCGAACGTGCGCTGGAACCACTGTCACCGACGATCACGTCTTCCACCCGGAGGTTGATTGATTTATGGGTATTGTTCAGCGTCGTGATGGTGTCCATTGTGCCTTTACGGATCGACTGGTTGACCTGGCTTTTCAGAGCCTGGTTGATTTTTTGGGCATCATCTGCGGAAATGAGACCCTTCTGCTGAAGTTTTGCCAGATTTTTCATACCACCGTTTTTATACAGGCTGCTGATCTTCTGCGGATCACCGGAACGGACGGCTTCGCCGAATTGATTGAGTTTTACACGCTCCGCCTGCGAAAGATGAGCGGCTGCTGAAGCGGCTGAAGACGATGACGGTGCGGTACCGCCTGTCAGACCGGTATAACCTTCTTTGCCGGTCAGGATGTTCATGCCCCGCCTGGCACCGCTGCCCAGTGTCTGCCCCATTCTGGTTGTGGTCGCTGTCCAGGCCTGCCTGCTGAATAAATCAGACCCTTCTTTAGCCATCTGGCGACCGGCGGCTTGCAGACCTTGCCAGCCACCTTTCAATCCTCCGCTGATGGAACCTTTGACGCCACCGGATACAGCTCCTCGAAACGCGCCTTTGGCAGCACTTCCGGTTGCACCGCTTAAACTGCTGAAAGCCTTGCCAAAACCATACTGAACCACGGCCTGCGTTATGCCCTCGGTGGCGGCGCCAAGACTGCTCTCACCACGGTCTATGGCATCTTTCATGGCATATGTGCTGCCCATCGGCACAAAAACCCACTCAGCAGCACCGGCAGTCAAGCCGTCAATCGCCAGACGTCCGGCGAAGCCGCTCCAGGAGAAGCTGCCGTCTTTATTGGTGACTTGAGAAAGATTTCGTCCCGTTTCCACGAAGGCTTCTGTCCACGCTTTGCTGTCTATCCACGCAGATTTTTCAGGAGCAGGATGATCATCAGGTGAGCCCCGCTTCCCGGAAGAGCGGTTATCGATGTAGTCGCGTATACGGAAGATGCGTTCCGCGTCGATCGTTTCCCCTGACGCTATACGGTCTATTTCTTCATTCAGACGACCGTACATATCATCGACTTCACCTTTCTCGCCCATACCCAGTTTGCTGGATGACTGCTGCATGCGGCGCAGCCAGCCGATCACTTCTTCCCGTTGCTCCCGCTCCTCGCTAATCGCGTCGAGCGCCTGGCTCATTGCTGTCTGGCCGGTTTTCTCCAGTTCATCCCTGCGTTCAATATAATCGTTGAATTTCCGGGTGTATTCGGGCTGGTTGCTTTCATGTGCATCCAGGTTAAAAGGATTGCCGGTTTCTGCATTGACCCATTCGCCGGAAACCGGATCTTGCTTGATCAGGGTGGTTGAACCACGGGCGTTTGTTTCTACGACCCGGTATTCTGGTTCGGCTGGCCAGTCCTGCCCGGGCAAAGCTTCAATAACGGCTCCCGCTGCTCCTGCCGCCCCGGCTGCACCAGCAGCCGCAACACCCAGCAGGGCTGCAAGTGCCGCAATAGCAGAGACCAGCAAGGTGGCGGCAGGTCCTGTATGGGTCCAGGGATCCGCCCTGTCACCAGGATCGCTGTTTTCTCCGGTCTCGACGGGTGTGCCTTCATCTGTCGGATCGATCAGCACGGGGATATCATCTTCATCACCAGGTTCGTTGTTGCCGGATGTTCCGCTTCCCGTACCTGCTGAGCCATCTGGCACCAATGTGACGACGACGCTGATCAGCTCGCTGCTGTATCCAAGACTCGCGAAAGCCCCTGTTAGAATCACTTCGTGCGCCGATTTCGGCGGCTGTATGGAAATGGATGCTGTCGCACTGGTTGTGATCGAGCTCTCGTTTTTGACCTGAGAGTACTCCGTCATGATTGCGCCCGACGAATCATAACAATCAGCGAATAAAACCAACTCCGTACCTGTATACAACTTCTCATCGACTGGCTTGTTTTCGCCTGTCATGCTCAGCGAAAGGCTGGTGCCCGCCGCATAAGTGCCTTCAAACTGATAACTGGGGCCGTCTGCCTGCATCTCCAGGTTTACCTGGGTCAGCTCGGCGCCACTGACACGGTATGTTACGGTCACCTGTCCATTGGTGAGGGTTCCGGTGGCGGGAACTGAACCTGCTTTGGCCTCCTGTGCACCTGCCGTTGCGGGCAACAGGAGCAGGAAGCTGAGAAGAAACGGGATCAGGGCAAGCCTTATCTTTTTCATACCGGCTTTTCCACCTTTCCCGCCTTGATCGTGAAGTGGAGGACAAGCCCGGTCACGAGCAGAACCCCGCCCGCCAGGTACGGCAGATAAGCCGTTAGCAAGCGAAAGGGCGTCAGTACGGCGGACAGGGCAACACTCAGCGCGCTTCCTGCTGCGTAGCCGGCGATGACATGATTGACGGCTATTTGAGAAGGAATCCTGCCCCGCGTCAGTTTGTGCGCGGCCGATAACAGCAGCCCCCAGAAGAATCCGCCTCTGCTCCAAAGCCCCCGGATGGCCAGCACGAACCCGGCAATGCCAATCATGCTGTTGATGGTACTGGCGTTCCCGCTCAGAAAGTTAAAGACGATAAGAGCCAGCCCGCTGCCGAGGAGCAGATGGGCACCGGCAGAAGCACTTTGAACGGCAAGCCCGCTTATGAAACGCTTAAATCCCTGCCCCATGCCTTTAAACGGGTTCTTGCCTGCAAAGAGCGGCATGAGCATCGCGCTTACAAAATAAGCGAAGACAGCCTTGCCGATCACACCGCCAAAGATGCTCCAGATGCCACCGAACATGCCGCCTTGCGCGAAAGTCAGGAAAGAAAGCCATCTAACAGACTGCGGGTTGATGCCCAGCGCCGGCAAAAGCGCCAGCACGAGCCAGACCACAACCAGAACCAGCAGGGGAATCAGCTTTTGCGGATGCTTCAGAACCTCCGCTATGGATCTCTTTATCTGGTGAAGACGCTCGGCAAACAATGCCTTTACTCCGGTTGGTTGTGCCGTCGCAGCTTGAAGGGGTTGATCCTTTTCCGGACTTTCCCTTGATGGTTGAATCCCTGCGCCACATGCTGTACAAAACCGGGTATCCTGGGAAACCGGAGAACCGCAATTCCGGCAAAATCGACTCATGCAGTCAGCCCTCCTGCTCAACTTGTCAGGGAATCTATGATTCGCATTGTATCACAAAAAATATGCCCTCGAAATATTAAGAACACAACTTTCCCACCCCGCACAGCGGGTAGACTTTTCAGGCGCTGCTGTTTGACAGGCTGAGGAGCTTGCTCCGCGGTCAAACAGCCTGCATAGCAGGAGTAAGCGCCGAGAAGTCTGTGGGAAAGTTGTGTTATGAAGATACAACATGTCCACACTCTGAAGCAGCGTCGTCAACGTGGAAGGTCATCAGGAAGGAGCCACCAAGGGATACAACCCTAAAAAAACAGGGAACCCGTTGATACAATATCCAGTTTGCCTTCTGTGATGAACTAAAGGCATATGTCACCGGATTTGTCAGAAGTGGCAATACCTATACGGCCAATGGTGCTTCTGAAATGATAAAGGAAATCGTAGCCAACGGCTAGATTTATTGTGAATCGGCATACGGAAGACGATGGATTTTAGTAGACATGGAATCAGGGACTAATCTTTTTTGGCAAATAATCGCAACGTTGCACAAATAAGCTGTGTTCATTTATAAACACAGCTTATTTGAAAAACTTATTTACTCAACTTTCCCACCCCGCGCAGCGGGTAGCCTTTTCAGGCGCTGCTGTTTGACAGGCTGAGGAGCTTGCTCCGCGGTCAAACAGCCTGCGCAGCAGGAG
>LSQX01234259.1_pt1 | contig 15784 bp, 14 predicted proteins | sample 654561 | NCBI WGS metagenome assembly LSQX01 (sample SAMN04489861, study PRJNA283612) | anaerobic digester metagenome | isolation source: 4 biogas reactors fed with cattle manure at either 37C or 55C with and... | place: Denmark: Kongens Lyngby | collected 2014 | reverse complement strand
GAAGTAGGGGAAGCAAACCCAAGAAACCTTGATACAGTCATTGGTGAATCATATCCAGCCATTATGAGTAATAAAAGAGCCCAGGACAGGCTTCTAATTAGACTAATGGGGCTTCAAGGACAGGTTTACTCTGATGTAGAGTTTGGAAGCGGCATATCCAAATCAAAAAGAAAAGAAGAAGAAATAAAAATGACTGTCGAAGAGGCCAAAGCTTTAGTTGTTGATTATGGAGGTTACAGGAAATCTCCAACAACATTGGGAGAGTTAAAGGAAAAGTCTCCTAAAGATTTTGACTGGCTGCTTAATACTTACAAGATAACAGCCAGAAGCAGTGAAAAAATGAAAAAGCTCCACTATGGAGCAAAGATTCTTAACGAAGGATAAAGAGGAAGAGCTATTCTTCCTCCTTTACATACCAGAGGTTTTAGCCTCAAGGTATTAAAAAGATGATGAAGGAGGAGGAGACGTCTAATGGAGAAAAAAGCAAGAGGGAAAAACTCTATTTGGAGCAATGCGTTTAGGAGTGGCGGTGAAATAGAGGGAACCGCATTAAAAAATGGTATTAAGAGTAGGCTGGCATTGAGTTCTATCAATACGACTGGAGTAGCCACAATTGCGTACAGTTTCACTGCAGCTATAATGGCTTTAGTGAGGGGAAGAGTGTCAGCAGCTATACTGACAGATGGGAGTTATTGGGTTGAATGCAAAAGTAGCAGGATTCCAGAGAGAACTTACATGCTACGTTACAACCCAAAAGACAATCTTCTTTTGGCAGTAGTAGTTGAGGCAGAAGAGATTATCTGGCATGAACTTGCAAACGACCGATATGCCCATTGGTCAATTTTCGTGCCAAGGATAATTGACATAATCTACAAAGATCCAGAAGGAGAGTTTGCAGAAAACTACAGGGAAGTTTTAAAGCAATATCAAAGAGAGGGGATTATAAAATCCCCCAATGAAATGTTTATATTAAATGATTACCTGTATGAATCTCAACATGAATATATACAGCATAATGAGGATGTAAACTACATGGGTGAAGTTCCTTCTCCGGTTATTGAAAAAGACATCACCAATATATTTAGTGATAGCGGTGGTAGTTTTGAGTATGGAATACCAGAAAAAGAGGATGATAAACCTAAAACCAGATCTAAAGCAAAAACAAAAACGAAAAGCAAGAAAAAGAAGGCTCCAGAGTATTTCCTCGAGTGGGATAGAGAGTTAACAGAAGAAGAAAAAAGTTTAATTCCGAAGCTTGACTTTGACATAATCAAAATCCCGCAAGAAATAAGAGAGCTTGCTCACACGATTAAAGAAGAGATAAATTCTCTAAAACCAGTGAGAAACATTCTCTTATATGGTGAGGCAGGAGCCGGCAAGTCAACTGGTGCTAGGATTTTAGCACAGCTGCTTGGACTCCCATATAGGTTTGTTAATTGTTCTCTCAATACCGAAGAGAGCGATTTTGTCGGAACATACAAGCCTACTCCAGAGGGAGGATTTGAATTTTGGATGCCATCATTTGCCCAGTCCTTTGTGTACGGAGGTCTTATAGAAGTTCAAGAACCAACGACGTTAAAGTCCGGAGTAGGGGTTATCCTAAACTCTGCAACGGATGACACCGCTCAAATTACGCTAGGCGACGGACGAATAGTTCCTCGGCATAAAAACTGTATAATCGTATTCACCACAAACATTGATTATGCTGGATGCAACAGACTGAACGAGTCCCTAAAGGATAGATTCAACCAGATGATCCACATTAAAAAACTGCCAAATGAGGAACTTATAAGGATTACAATGGAGCAGAGCGGAAACAACGACAGGGCCCTCGTTGAAAAATTAGTTGATGCAGTCCAGAAAATAAGCATCAAGATTGAGGAGGAACAGATAACCGGAGGTGTCTGCTCCACTCGTCAACTTATTAATTGGGCCCAGGATATTAAGTACACATTGGATCCTATAAGATCAGCAAGAAAGACAATACTTCCAGGGGTGTCGTTGGACTTGGAAGTGCAGGAAGAAATAATCGAGACTATACTGAAGCCATTATTTTAAAAAATAAGGAGAGTCTTAAAAGACTTTCCTTATTTACCTAAAAAATACGCAAATGTGTATTGAAGGAGTTTTTAAAAGATGAAGGAGGGGTATTGTGAGTCGATATATAAAAAGAAAATTAGAGAAGATAAAGTCTGAAATGGATGAGGTAAAATTTCTGTTAAGTGACAGCTATAGGCTGTTCTTACAGAAAATTGTAAGGGGTGTAACAGGCCGTTACGAGTTAAGAGTTATTTTTTCGGATGGGGTATACACAGATAATAAAATTATATCTGTAAATCCTGTTCATGAGAATGTTTTGAGAATAAGAGGAGTCGCCGAGAAAACACTTGTTGTTCTAGGGCAATTGGCGCATGAGATTTTTCATGTGCTATATACCGATTTTAAAGTTCTTCAGAGGCTGGAAAGAGATTATAAAGATACCGGTGAATTTAGATTGAGGCAGATTCATGAGTGTCTAAATATAATAGAAGATTCAGCTATAGAACTCGCAGGAACAAATTACTACACCGGTTCTTTTAAACAAGCTATTATATCCAGTAATAAACATGCTCTGAAGAACATGCCCAGTTTGGATGATATGTCCGAAAAAGGAGTCCCCAGACTTGCTATATTTAAGCAGGCGTGTGCCATGTACTGTATATTAGGTACAGTGAAAGGGAAGCTTCATGATCCGGAACTTATAGAGCTTTTTAAAAAAGCTATGCCGATCCTCGATAAAGGAAGATTGGAACCCCGGACAGAGGGAAGGTATGAGGCAGCTAAAAAACTTTTTAAGCTGATGGAGCCTTTGATTGAAGAAGCAATTAAAAATGGAGAAGAAGATTTAGTAGAAAAGAGTTTTAAATATGTAAAAAATAATAAAATCAGTAGTGGCGGGCGTTGTGCTGAAGTCATGGAGTTTCCTGAAATAAAAGAAGATTTTACTGAAAAGAAAAGAAAATTGACTAAAAAAGAATTTTCTAAAAGTTCTGCAGACTTTGAAGATGCATCTAAAGAAGAGGAAAATGATGAAGCAAATGAGGACGATATGGACGAAGAAGATAAAATAGATGAAGTAGGGGAGGACGGGAACAAAGATTTTGAAGATGAGTTAGAAGATGAGGATGAAAAAGACGAGAGCGAAGAGGATGAAAATGAAGGAGACGAAGCGGACGAAGAGAATGAAGAATATGAAGAAAGTGAAGAGGATGAAAAGGGCGAAGAGGATGAAGCCGACACGGATCCTGATGTTGGGGAAGATGAGGACGGGAAAGAATATTGTGAAGAAGATAAAGAAAATGAAGATAGCAAAGAAGAAGATGAAGGAGAGGACGGAGGAGAAGAGAAAGAAGAAAATACAGATGACATAGATGAAGAAAATGATATTGAAGGCGGAGAAGATATTGAAAGTGAGGAAGAAGAGAACGATCAAGACGGAGAAAACGATGACAAAAACCCCGACGGCGAGTCCGATGAATCCGATTCAGAAATGGAAGAACTGCTGGATGAGCTTGAAAAGCAGTTAGAAGATGTTTTAGATGAAGCAGCAAAAGAAGAATATGATAAACAGGAACAAAAAGAACAGGATCGAAGAATTCGGGAATTTGCCCGGACGGTAAAGTTTTCCGAACTTCACAGCCATATCCGCCCAGTTACAAGAAGGGAATTCGAAATAAACGAATATATTATCAATAAGTATAATAGAACACTCGAACCAATAAAGGGATTGGCCAGGAATCTTATCAAAAGGATGAAAGATATTATCCGGTACAATGAGGACCTTAAAGTTACAGGCCTGATAAGCGGAAAAGTTAATAAAAGCCAACTATACCGAATGGGTACGGACAAATTAATTTTCTGTAAGCAAAGGGAAAAATCAGACGAAGCAGATCTGGCAGTCCTGCTCCTTGTAGATGAATCTGGTTCAATGGGTGGGGGGCAGCGATGTTATTATGCCCAGTTAGCAGCGATACTGCTTTACGAGGTATGCGATGCGCTAAAAATTCCTCTTGCCGTCATAGGATTCGACGCAAAAAGCCTCGGAGATGAAGTGTATCACCGCCATTATGTTGATTTTGACAGCCGGGATAAGAGGGAAAAATACAAACTGGCATACATTAACGCACGACATGAAAACCGGGACGGGTATTCGGTAAAATACGCAGGGGAGTATTTGGCACGCAGACCAGAAACAGACAAAATTCTTATCGTTATAACAGACGGAGAACCGGTGCATCCATCCTCAAGAGATTATTATAGCGGTAAATTAGGCATTAAAGATACTGGCAGGGTTGTAAAAGAACTGGAAAAAATGGGCATCAATGTATTCGGTCTTGCAATAGGTGATGGCAAGTCTGAAATAAAGAAAATTTATACAAAAAATTACATTGATATTCCAAATTTAAAGCACTTGCCCGGAAAGCTGGTCAATCTGATAGAAAAAAATCTTCTAAAAGAATGAAGTGGTTGCAAAAACCACTTCTTTTTTTGAGTAAAACTTGAAATATACGAAATGTTTTGAAATAATAAATATGAATATTAAAGACTTCAAAGAAGAAAGAAGGGGGATTTTATGAAGAGTGATTTAGCCATAAAACTGATAATCGACAAAGAGATTAATAAAGCCTATATCTCCATTGAAGGTAAGATAGAAAATGCGACAGAAGAAGAGAAGCTGGAGTTAAGGGATACCTTACAGAGGGCATTATCTCAAGTTATTGGCATAGAACCCTCTTCCGAAACAAAACCGGCGAAAATAATAAGCGATTTTAAATCCGTATCCGATGAGGTGCCAGATTTTGTGGAACAGGAATTTTTAGGTTCCGGGCAGGCGGAAGAGGCAGCAACACAAAATTCCCCGCAGGAAGATGTTCAACAACCGCAGCTGGAGAATGCTGTACCTGAAGAAAACATCAAAACCTGGGAAGAGTTGATGGAAGAGTTTTCGGCAAAGGAAAGCGTAGAACTAAACTATCCTGCTAAATATAAAGGGCTTACGCCTTATGCGGTTCTCGCTCGTCACGAGGAGAATGGGTACAAGGAGCTGGAGGGTGTTATCCCCATCCTCGAAAAAAACAAGGCAAGATTCCCCCAGAACGAGAAAGCCATCGATGAAATAAAGAAGGCACTGAAGGAATACGACGAACTTAAATTTGATTGCATTGTAGCAGAAATAAAAGCCGGGGGGAAGGAAGTGGTTGAAGTAATCGAAAGAGCATGTCAGTCCAGGGGAACTACGCTCCGGACAATAATTAATACCCGAGACAGAGAAGAACTCAATATTGTGTATAACATGTATAAAGAAGTAAAAGGAGAAAAAGAAGGGAAGTAAATAAAAAAAAGGGGGTGCCGATATTGTGGACTCTTGCCCATATTTTAGGCTCTCCCCAGATGCAGAAGATTGCAAGTTTGCCCTACGAGGTTAGCGTAATTTTATACATTACGCCCCAAAGAGTCAGGGCACTAAAACAGTATGATAAAGTGGGTACAGCGGAAGTTGTGGAAATCCCGGATGTAAGGGAAGTAGTGAGAGGGTGCAGGGAAAATAATACGAATCAGGTAATTCTGGTTCACAACCACCCTCCAATAAAAGGAGTACACGATGCGTCCCCTTCGGAAGCAGATTTGATTGCTACGAGGAAATTTATGGACGATCTTCGCAAACTGGGGATTGTGTTGTTGGATCACATCATCGTATCGCAGAAAAATTATTTCTCATTTAAAGAAAACAATCTTATTTGAAATATAATTGCATCAAAAGCATTTTGTCGCAATAAAATGATTCATTTTTTAGCTGTGGCTTGTCCACAGCTATACATATCTAATCTAACCGAAAAGGTGGTGAGACCGTGAGGACAGTATCGCTTACACTGGTTATAACCTTGCTTTTTACGATGTTTCCGGTACATGTATTTGCTGAAAGTAAAGAGCTTCCCGATATGAAGCTTCCTGATACAGAACCGTTGGAAACACCAAAGTTGTCAAAGGATTTTAATGAGCTTATTAAAGAGCTTGAGAAGCAAGGGTTTGGTAAATATGCAAATGATCCCGATAAAAAGATAAAATTGCCGGAAGTGAAGAGTCCGGCAGGGAATGAGGGCAAAAATGCTTACGATAAGTTTGTAGAGGATCACGGGGATATGAAAAACGATCCCAACCGTCAGCTTGATAAAAGCAGCGGGATTCCCGATGATCAGTATTTTGAATCTATCTACGAATATGCAAAGGAAAATAAAAAGGAGTTTGATAGGATAAGTCAGGCCAACAGGGATGAGATGGCCAGTCTGCTTAAGAAAGAGCTGAATAAGAGTTTTTTATATGATTTGGAAGGTATAAAACAAAATTTCAGCAAAAAGTTTTTAAGCAATGCGCAGGCGTCATCTTATCTTGCGGGGACTCCTAAACAAGCAGGCTGGGATGAGGTAAAGAGGATTTCCTTCATCGTTCCTAAAATGCCAGAGTTGAAAATGAGAGATGTAAAACCTATATTACTTCCTCCTATTCCCTTATTTAGATGGGGGAATACAACTCAACCGCCAAAAAATACTCAAGCCAACGCACAACCACAAGCACAGTATCAAGCACAGGAAGCATCTTCAAAGGTTACGTCTACACAACCTTCAACCGAAGGGGTTCGTGTCCCCAACCAAAATCCCGGAGGTGTTAGTGTTCCCGGGAACGCTCCCGGAGTTGGAGTTCCTGGACGAAACAGACAATCCGAGCAAGAAGGAAAAAGTTGGAATCCCACACCCACTTATAACCCTGCTCCTGCATATGCTGCGTCTACGAAAGAAAGCTTATGGAGTAAAACTAAAAGTGCAGCAGCTACTGCAGCAAAATCTGTTGCAACAGGCCTTTCCTGGGTGGGGACAAAAGTTAAAGAAGCGGGAACGGCCATTGCAAACGATATTAAATCCAATCCTACTCCCTATATCGTTGGGGCTACTGTAGCTGCTGGTGTTATCACTGTTGCAACCGGCGGTTATGCAGCTCCGCTGTTTAAATGGCTTATGACATTGGCCGGATCAGCGGCTGCAGCCGGAGCATTTTAACTTTGTTACAAATACACACTGGAAAAGAGGTGATGCTGATGATAAGGGTATCGAAAACCGGACTTTTGATTGTTCTATTTTGTATTTCCATGTTAATTTCGGAAACGCTGGTATATGCCAAAAACGAACTGCCTGATTTTAAACTGCCTGATTTGGACCCTTTGGAAACACCAAAACTCTTTAAAGATTATGATGAGATGATCAAAGAACTTCAAGAAGAAGGTCTTGATAAATATAAGTTCGGGGAGAACAAAGAAAATTTGGAATATCCCGAAGTGGAACTTCCGGAAGGAACCGGGAAGAAAGCATTTAAAAAATTTAAGGAAAAATACGGGGATATGTGGAATGATCCAGAACGTCAGCTGGATAAAAGCAGTATAATACCGGATGAAGAATTTTTCGATGCTGTGCGTGATTTTGGGAAAGCTAACGAAAAAAACTTCAATGGAATCAGTCAGGCCGACAGGGAGGTTATGGCAGGGCTGCTTAAGAAAAAATTGAACACAAACTTCCTTTGGGATATGAAAAAAGAAAAAGAAAAAATGAGTAAAAAACTTATAGATACCAAGGGATATTTGGAAGGAGTTAAAAAGCCTGCCAACTGGGATAGCGTAAAGAAGCAATCTTATGCTGTTAAAAAGCCATCTCTTCCTGCAAATCAAGTTCAAAGAGCTAATCGTATTTTAAATTTAAACATACAAGATATTGCTAATCATACTTTTACACAATTTAAGAAAACTCTTGACGATCTTGGAGTTACCAATTTTATAAATAAGCTCGGTGAATTCGTTAATGATCCGATTGGCAATTTTAAAAAATGGATTGGCGGAGGAGGTTCTGAAGAGCTTAAAGGAAAGGAACAAGAAATAAAATCAAAGAAGCAAAATAACGAATCGTTATCTGATAAGGATTTACGTGAGTATAAGGAAAAATTGAAGAATGAAACAAAACAACGGATAAATAATCTCATCCGTTGAACAATAAATAAATTACAGCAAAAAAGAGATCGGTTACGATCTCTTTTTTTTATTTGGACTTAATTCAAAATATTCCATGTTATTCGTAAAAGTTGATTATATTCATAAAATGTGTTATCCTATAATAGGAAATGTTTTGAGAAGGAGCTGGTATTTGCTTGGGTAAAGTAGTAATACTTGCCGAAAAGCCTGATTTCGGAACGAGTTTAGCCGCTACAATCGGTGGCTGTTATATAGATGGTAAAGAACTAACGCCTGAATTGCTTGCCGACAAAAAATATGAAGGATTAATAAAAAAGAAAAGAGCCAAGGACGGTTTTCTAAAAGCAAAACTTGACGGCAAGGAATGCGTGATAACATGGGTCTTCGGCCATTTAGCCAAGCTTAAACAGGCTCACGATTATGATACAAGATATAAAAACTGGTCGGAGGAATTGTTTCCGTTCATCCCCGAAAGATACGAGATAAAACTAAAAGAAGAATCGGGGATAAGGAAACAGTTTGAGCTTATAAAATCCTTATTTAACGACGAAAGCACCGAGTACATCATCAATGCCACGGACTCCGACCGTGAAGGGGAACTTATTTTTGAATATATTTACAGGCTGACCGGATGCAAAAAACCGTATAAAAGGTTATGGATCAACTCTCAAACGGAAGAAGCAATAGAACACGGTCTTAAGACGCTTAAAAGTGCGGAGGAAATGAAGGCACTGCAAAGTGCCGGTCAGTGCAGGGCTATTGCGGATTGGCTGGTTGGTGCAAACTTAACTGCCATAGCCACCATCAAATACGGTGGCTATAAGAATATGATTAGTATAGGCAGGGTGCAAACACCGACGCTGGCCATTATCGTAAACAGGGAAAAAGAAATAAGGGATTTTAAACCCGAAACTTATTACGAATTGGTAGGGACTTTCACCGCAAAGAACGGTGAGTCTTATCAGGGAGTCTGGAAGAGAGGAAAGAAGGAAAGGTTTTCAACAAAATCGGAAGCGGAAGAAATTTTAAATAAGGTTAACGGAAAAGACGGCATCGTTACCAAGTACACGGAATCCCGTTCAAAGGAAAGTCCCCCGCTGTTGTATGATTTGACGTCGTTGCAGATGGATGCCAATAAGCGGTACGGCTTTTCAGCCAAGAAAACCCTGGATCTCGCACAAATTCTTTACGAAAAGCAGTTTTTGACCTATCCGAGGACGGATTCAAGGTATTTGGGGGATGATTATAAATCGGAGATAAGAAGAATCATCGCTGCTATAGACGACAAATACAAACCTTATAAAGAACAGCTGTTGAGCAAAAAGCTTCCGTATCCAAAAAGGGTTTTTGACAACAGCAAGGTGGGAAGCCACCACGCAATAATCCCTACCTACAAAACTCCAAAGGATTTAACTCCGGACCAGCAGTTGATATACGACATGGTAGCTGAAAGCCTGCTAATGGCCTTTATGCCCGATGCCGTATGGTCAAATACAAAGATAGAGACTACGGTTGAGGGGGAAATTTTCTACAGTTCCGGTAAAACGCTGGTTGAAGAAGGTTGGAGAGTCCTGGGAGGGAAGGGTAAGGAAAAAGATCCTTTGCTGCCTTTGTTAAATGAAGGGGCTCTCGTACATGGAAGCAAATACGAGATACTTACCAAACAGACAAAAGCTCCTCCCAGATATTCCGAAAATACGCTGTTGTCGGTGATGGAGACAGCCGGAAAGCTTGTAGAAGACGTTGAACTTCGGGAGGCCATGAAGAAAAAAGGACTCGGCACTTCGGCAACGAGGGCAGAGATAATCGAAAAGTTGGTCCGGGTAGGATATATCAAAAAAGATAAGAAGGTTTTATATCCGACACAAAAAGGTATCGAGGTTATTGAAAAGCTACCCATTGAGGAGATCAAATCCCCTTCCATGACGGGGGAATGGGAATACAGGCTTAACCTGATAGAAGAAGGCAAACAGGATGCAAGTCAATTTATCAGGGATATCGAACAGTACGTTATAAAAACGGTCAATCTATTGAAGGCACAGGAAAAACAAACGGTAAGGATCGGAAAAGAAGTATTGGGAAAGTGCCCGAATTGCGGTGCTGATGTGGTTAAAAATAAAAAGGGATACGGGTGTTCAAACTGGCAGAACGGATGCAAATTTCAAATTTGGGACACCCCTATCTGCGGCAAAAAACTTACGGAGGTAAATATCAAACAGCTTCTCGAAAAAGGAGAAACAAATCTCATAAGAGGTTTTACATCTAAAACCGGCAAGAAATTCAATGCCAAACTGGAGCTTGTCAAAGACGAAAACGGAAAGTTGAAGTTCAAATTTGAATAGATGATAACACATCCCTTTCTTTGAGAAATCCCGATAAGTTTTTTGTGCCAAATTAAAAGGCAATTTCCATGCCTTTTTTGGCGTACATAGCTTTATGCTATGAAAGCTGGAAAGGGAGTGGTTGCCTATTGCTTGAAAAAGGATGTTAAAAATTGGAAATTTGGTTATTTGTAAGGGAAATGAGTTTTTAGTTAGGGTATACCGACTTTCTTGTTAGAACCGATAAGGGGAGGTGGCAGGTGAAATGACCAGCACGGATACGAACCTGGTTGTGTTAGGAGCTGTTGGGGCGTTGACCTTCTCTTTGCTTTTTACAAAAACTCTTCAGTATCTTGTCGGCATCGGTTTTTTTGCGATAGCTTTTTTGCTCGTATATGCCGTCATAAACGATTTGAATGCCGGTATGATTGCAGGCCTGTTATTAGGGCTGTTTGCGGCTAACTTTTTTAAATGGGTATTGGTGGAAAAGAACGATGTTTATTCAGCAATCTTTTTAGTTGTCGTTGCAATTGTAGGCATATTATTGCTGTTTGTACTATTGTTGTATTTTCGTCCTTTTAGCATAGAAATTCCTGCGTACAGGCTTAAAGTACTGCCCAGACCTAATGAAAGCTTCTGGAAGCTTCATCAGGCAATGAAGGGCATGTAAAAACAAAAATTTAAAAAGAAAGGATGATATCATGACGATTGAACAAGAAGCAATTTTGATATATGAGAACATTCTTTCAGGGGGACAAAAGACCTTTTCTCCTTATTTTTTCCAACCTCAATACAGAATGGCAAGGGTAAAGGCGTTAATCAGATATTTGATCGAGGAAAAATTAAAAATAACACCGGAAGAAGCCCTTAAAACTTTGACTCTCGATACAATCAAGGAATGGAAACTGGAACCTATACTCAAGTACGTAGACAAGCCGGTGGAATTCATGGATAACGATGTCAGGCATCTTGTGTATTTTGCATATCCTGAACTTCCCAAGCCAACTGATGAAGAACTGGCAATTATGACCTATAAGGATGTCCTCGAAGGGAGGAGAAAAACCTTCCCGAGGAACTACTTTGTGGACGGTTATTTGGGAGAAAAGAGAGCTATTACCTGTTTTAAATACCTGTGTGAAGAGATTCTTAAATTAAGTAAAGATGAAATTGTTGAAACTTTTAGCAGCTCCAAAGGACTGCAAATTCTTTCGGAATACAAACTTAAGATTATCATGAACGTCGTATTTTCTTCGATGATCGACTTGCTGGAAACCGCATATAAGGGAGACTTGTGTTATCGGTAAGACATGAACAGGGAGTTGCCTAAAAACTCTCTGTTCAAAGTCTTCCGGCGAAAGGGTGAAAATCATGGGAAAAAAACGTATAGCCTTTTTATTGATATTAACGCTTTTGTTATTGTCAGGATGTTCTAAAAAAGAAGAGATAACTGGCGGGCAAATGATTCTGGCCCAGATTGAGTTTACCGAAAATTATTTTTCCCTGATGGATGAAATGGCGGAAACATACAGTGAATATATTGCTTTCAATATTTCCGAACAAAAGTTTAAGGAGATTATAAAAGAATACCTGGAACGGGTCAAACTTGAGGAAAAAAGATATGAGGAATTCAATAAAAAGTACGTACTTTCTCCTGAAGAAACTGATGACGACGTGTTAAAAGCTATAGCTCTTGCGGAGGAGGCGAGGGGTTATGTTAAAGCCATCCTGGAGAAAAGCATTGACAGGGGAAGGGTTATCCACCGAGAGAAACTGCTTGAATTGTACACGGAACATGCCGACAAGATACAGGCTGTTATGGAGGAATTTAAGAAAATCATAGAAAATATATAAACTTTATTTCGGCATAAATTGAATAACAAGGAATATTATGATATAATTAAGAAGAAAAATTTAATATTGGGAGTGGGCTAAATGGCACAATTAACTTTCCGCTATTCTACAATGAATGCGGGAAAATCGACGGAGGTACTTCAGATAGCACACAGTTATGAGAAGCAAGGCAAAAAGGTTCTGCTCTTTGTACCGGAAATTGATGACAGGTACGGCAAAGGGAAAATAACCAGCAGAATTGGCATATCAAGAGATGCCATTGTTATAGGGAAGGAAACCGACATAGCCTATGAAGTATTCAAGCGTATGCTCAATTTAGGGAAGATAAATTGCGTTCTGATAGATGAAGCCCAATTCTTATCCCATAAACAAGTATACCAGCTAACACAAATTGTAGACAATCTTGAAATTCCAGTTATTGCTTACGGCCTTAAAAATGCCTTCAACAATGAACTGTTTGAAGGCTCTAAAGCCCTGCTGATATATGCCGACAACATCGAAGAAGTAAAAACCGTATGCTGGTATTGTGACAGTAAAGCCACGATGAATATGAGGATAGATAAATATGGCAATGCGGTAACGGAAGGCGAAGTAGTAAAAATTGGCGGGGATGAATCTTACGTCCCGGTATGCCGTAAATGCTATAAACACAGAACCGCAATTAGCCACGGCAGGGAAGCGGGGAGGGCTGTGAACGGGGAAGAACCTGTGTAACCGCACGAATCCCCACTTACAAAAGTCTGCATTTGTGTAGACTTTCTTGTTTGTTTCCAGCTGTTTTATATTCAAAGGAGAAAGAGGGGATGTTTGTGGTTTCTTTTAATTACTACGGTTCAACCGATAAAGGTGAAGTAAAAGAAATAAATGAAGATGCTTTTAACGGAATAATTCACAACGATGTTTTATTTCTTATGGTGGCAGACGGTTTAGGCGGGAAGGAAGGAATATCTCCTGCCTCGGTGATTGCCGTAAACGAGATGAGAAGGTATATAGAGCGGAATCACAAAAGCGATGATCCTGAATATTTAAAAGATTTTATAGAAAACGGATTCTTTTGGATTAACAGGGTTTTGCTTGCTCACAAAAGAGCAAATGACACTCTGTATGGCGGTTTTGGAACGGCTTTTACCGTGTGCGCCATAAACAAAAACAGGAATATTGTAGTCGGCCATGCCGGTAATACCCGGCTGTATATGTTGCGAGAAGGCAATCTAGCTCAATTAACTACTGACCACACGGAGGCACAGAAATTGTTCGAGGCAGGAAAGATAAAGAGGGAAGAATTAAGGGATCATCCTGAAAGGGCTATCCTCACGAAGGCTCTCGGGCATTGGGAGGAAATTGATTTTGATATATTTGGAGGAAGACTTCTTAAAGAAGACATCGTTTTACTGTGTTCAGATGGCGTTCATGCTCTTCTGACCGATGATGAAATACAGGCTATTCTGTTGGAATCGGGAGAGAGCAAGACGGCCTGCGAATGGTTGATTCAAGGCGCAAACCGCAGAGGTGGAATAGATAACAGCGTAGCTTTAATCAGTTATATCAATTTTTAAAAACAAAATCAAAGTTGAGTAGAGAGGATGATAAATTTGAGGAACAAGATCTTTACCATATTAGGAATTTTGCTCGTAATTGCAACCGTGGGATCGTATTTCCTGTTTGATATAAACATCAAGCAAAACAGCGAGGCTATGGGAGTGGATATTCTCATTGCCAGAACAAATATTCCGGAAGGAACGGTAATAAGAAGGTTAGAAGATGCAAACAAGTTCTTTGTTGCGAAGAGAATAGCTCAATCCGATGCGGTGCCTTCATCTATAAGGGTGAGAACCGTCAAAAAAGACGATGGCAGTTTTCTTGATAAGATAAAATCGTTTTTTACCGTTTCTACCGGAGAGCTTGAGGTTGCCCAGGAAGATTTGATGTTGCTTCTAAACAAAAGGATTACGACAAATATATACAAAAATCAGCAGGTGTTAAGTATTTATCTGTCGGATGACATAGAGGAATTTGACGAAAACGAAAGACTTTTTGCTGTTCCTACCAGTTATATAGATTCGGTGGGTGCGGAAATATCCAAGGACGATTATGTTGACTTATGGGTACAGTATGGAGGGAATCATGAACGAAAAGGGACGTCTGAAAAGATAATAGAAGCTTTAAGAGTAGTAAAGGTAAAAGGTGCGAATAATGAAGAAATTGATAGTAACAGTAATAAAGGGAATGGGAATGGAGCGGTTCCCAATTTAGTCATTTTCAAAATGACGGAAGAGCAAATTGCCGTTGTTCGCCAAAAAATGCATGAAGGCACTCTATTCTTAACAAAATGGGGAAGAAAACCAAGTACGGAAGCAAAGATAGTATTAGAAGAAATAATGAAAGAATCCGAGGAGCAACAGCAAACGGATGAAGGGCCGGGAATAGAGGAGTTTGTAAACGAATACACAGAAGAAACTACTGATAATACAGAAACAACTACGGAAGAGACTGCCGATAATATAGAAGGGCGAGAAAATAATGAAAAGCAAGAAAATGTTGCGGAATAGGGGGATGTTCGCAATGATGGATAGGCAAAATAAGATTATTACTTTTTGGTCGCCTGTTTCTGGTGTGGGAACAACATTTGCAGCTATCAATATGGCAAAAATTATGGGGGAAAAAGGTGCAAAGGTTTTATTGTTTGATCTCGATCTTAAAACTCCGGCAACACACATCTATCTGGACAATAAAGACAATGTTCACTGTATAGATAATATAATTCCCTTTACGGCAGGCGGAAGATTGTCAAGTGAAGTTGTTGAAACCAACGTACAAAAAGGAGTTAAAGATTTCTTTGACTATTTGAGGGGAACAAACACGCCAAATCAGGCTCATTATATAGCTCCTGAAAGTATTGACCGTATTTTAGAAACTGCTGTGAATATGTACGATTATATAATAATCGACACTCACAGTATTATTGACAACGCCGGAACTTATATTGCTTTGAAAAATGCAGATTTAATTTTTATGGTTACAGAAAAGAATGCAATTATTATTCAGCAGTACGACAACGTAAAGAATTTGGTAACAAAAACCTTTGATATGGAAAAGTTCAGACTAGTAATCAATAAAGAACAAAAGAATGTCTATATGGCAAGCGAAGACGTCGGCAATTATTACGGAATGAAGATCTGCTGCGAATTGCCTTTGCTGGAAGCGGAGTTTATAAATGCCATTAATCAGGGGAAATGGCTGACTCATTTGTATGGAAAAGACAAAAATGCCAGGCGGTATGTAAAGGAAATAGAAAGGTTGATTCAGGGAGAAATAGCTCCTAATCTTGCTAATTCAGTTGATACAAAGAAAACAAAATTATCTTTCTTTAGGAAATAGGAAGGGGGGATTTGATGGATTCGATGGATTTGATGGAACAAAAAAACAGATTTGATATAAACGATGTTGTTGGTGGCAATAAAAATACAGAGTTGAAAATTGATCAATCCTTACTCGAAAAAGCTACTAGGATTGTCTTAAAGGAAATGACCGAACATAAGGGTACTCCTAAAGAGATAGAAAT
>LSQX01229742.1_pt1 | contig 15784 bp, 11 predicted proteins | sample 654561 | NCBI WGS metagenome assembly LSQX01 (sample SAMN04489861, study PRJNA283612) | anaerobic digester metagenome | isolation source: 4 biogas reactors fed with cattle manure at either 37C or 55C with and... | place: Denmark: Kongens Lyngby | collected 2014 | reverse complement strand
GTATTAGAGATTATATTAGAACGTGAGTATTTATTAGTTAACAACTTATAAAAGCTATTTGTCAAGAATTTTTTTTGGGCACTTTTTTAATAAAATGGATTATAAATTTTAATCTCATTGTTTGAGTCTCTATGTTAAGATAAATGTCTAAATTTCACTCTACCCTGATACCACACCAGGCTTGGCATGATAATGCACAAGTGCATTTACTTTCTTATTTTAGATTTCAAGAGGTTTCTAAACCTAGGTCAAGTTTCTTATTCTTGGATTACGTTGAATCACACAGGGGATTAAATGGGGAAGAATCTAACTGACAGTAACGGTAAGATTTGTTCTCCCCAGGGGAACGAGCACAGTACTTCACTTTCAGAGTTTCTTCAAAAACTACACGTTGACGAAAATGGGCTTGGCGAGCAAGAAGCTGCCAGTCGGCTCAAAGAATGTGGAGCCAATATTCTCGAAGAAACAGGAAAAGAGAACATAATAAAGAAATATCTCAAGCAATTTAGAAATCTCTTCGCCATCCTGCTAACTGTGGGATCGATTCTATCTCTCATCGGAGAATACCTTGATCCCGGGCAGGGAAATCTGTATATAGGAATTGCTCTCGTAGGCGTTGTAATTCTCAATGGAACTTTTACATTTATACAGGAATACCAGGCTGAAAAAACAATGGAAAGCTTTCGGCAGCTCCTTCCGCCCCATGCCAGAGTTCTGAGGGAAGGTAAGGTAAGGGATACCCTGGCATCAGAGCTTGTTGTAGGGGATATTATTTTTCTTGAGGAAGGAGATAAGGTTCCTGCCGATGGACGCTTGATTGAAACTAACGCTCTGAAAGTTGATAACTCGGCCATTACCGGCGAATCAGAGCCTCAACTTCGATCTTTGGAGTACACTCATCCAAATATATTAGAATCCAGAAACATGGTTTTTTCAGGGACTTTGGTACAGAGTGGAAACGGGAAGGCAGTCGTTTTTGGAATAGGACATAATACTCAGATCGGAAGCCTTGCAACTCTCACACAACAGACATCAGGTGTGGATACTCCTATCCGAAAAGAACTCAACCATTTCATAAAGGTTATATCTGCGATTGCTGTGATTATGGGAGTAATCTTTTTTATACTTGCATTTTTTCTTCAGAACGTATTTCTTGCAAGCCTTATTTTTGCCATTGGAATTATAGTTGCCAATGTTCCCGAAGGACTTTTACCCACAGTTACTCTTGCCTTGAGCCTTGCTTCCAGAAGAATGGCTTCGCAGAATGCTCTCATAAAACAGCTGGAATCAGTAGAAACTCTAGGTTCGACTACTGTCATCTGCGCTGACAAAACTGGGACTCTAACTCAGAACAGGATGGCAGTTAATACTCTTATGATCGGTTTTGAATGTCTCATTCTTCAATACTCTCTCAGTTCTCAGAAAAAAACTGCAACGCAGGAAGTAGAAGAAAGTAAAAGCAAGGCTGCTACTCAAGAAATTGCAGATTTAGGAACAGAAGAAGTTTGCATTACAGAAAAACCTGTATGGAATCCTGAAAAATTGTCACCTGTTTTCATAAGAGTTGCAGGCCTTTGCAATAATGCGGAACTTAGTGAGTCACCTCCAGGGTATACCGGTGACCCGACTGAAGGAGCTCTTCTTGTTTTTGCAAATAGTATAGAAGATATAAAAAGACTCCAGAGTGATTATCCAAGGTTAGAAGAGTTCCCTTTTGATTCGCGTACCAAAAGAATGGAGGTTATCTGCCGGACTCCTGAAGGAAAACTTGAAGTTTATCTCAAGGGTGCCCCGGAAGTAGTTGTGAAAATGTGCAGTTCATCCCTGGATTCAGGAGAAATCCGAAAATTGGATGAAAATAAGCAACAAAAGCTTCTTGACCGGCATCTGAGCTTTGCAAAAAAAGGAGAACGAATTATTGCTCTTGCGTACAGGCAGATAGAAGAGCTAAAGGAATATACAGAGGATTTCATCTTCCTAGGATTTGTAGGAATCGTAGACCCTCCACGCCCTGAAGCCAGAGAAGCTATTGCAAAGTGTCATACAGCCGGGATCAAAGTTGTCATGATCACAGGTGATCATCCGGTTACTGCCGAATCGATTGCAAAGGACGTGGGACTTGCAAATTCAGGAAACTTTGAGATTATTACCGGAGACGAGCTGGCTACGCTCTCAAGCACAGACCTTGCTTCAAGATTAAAAAATCCGAGCATTATATTTGCCCGTACTTCTCCTGTACAAAAGCTGAAAATCGTACAGCTTTTCCAGGCCGAAGGGGAAATCGTTACCATGACAGGTGACGGAGTCAACGATGCTCCTGCAATCAAGAACGCGGATATGGGGGTCGCTATGGGCAGCGGCACAGATGTTGCTCGCGAAGCTGCAGATATGATACTGCTTGATGATAATTTTGCTACTATTGTGAACGCTATAGAGGAGGGCAGAACTGTTTTTGACAACATAAAAAAGTTTATTGTATATATTATTACTCACACTATTCCTGAAGTCCTACCTTATATAGCTTTCATCCTTTTTGCCCTGCCTCTTCCTATGCCAGTACAGCTCATTCTAGCAATTGATCTTGGTACAGATATGCTGCCTGCGCTTGCTCTTGGGGAGGAAAAAGGAGAAGAGGATATTATGAAAAGACCTCCAAGACCCAGAACTGAAAAACTATTAACTCCTCAGGTGCTCCTTACAGCTTATGGGATAAAAGGACCTATCGAAGCTATTGCGGGCTTCTTTTGTTACTTTGCCGTACTTTTAGAAGGAGGGTGGAGTTTTGGCGAGCAGCTTGCAAATAACAATCCCCTTTACATGCAGTCAATAACCGCTTTCTTTTCAGCAGTAATTATATGCCAGATTGCTAATGTTTTCGCTTCCCGAACTCGGTTCCAGTCAGTCTTCACAACGGGTTTATTTAGCAATCGTACGGTTCTGGTAGGAATTGCAACTGAACTCATAATTCTCGCATTAATTATCTGGAATCCGTCGGCAAACCTTATTTTCAATACTCATCCCCTTGATCTCAGATATCTGCTCTTTGCTATTCCTTTTGCAATTTTATTGCTCGGAGTCGATGAGTTAAGAAAATACCTGCTTAGAAGGAATGTAAGTTGGGCAGTCCGGTTCCTTAAATGGTAAATAAAAATTTGACAATCTATTCTTGAGCGATAAATTAAAAAATGAACAATCCGATTCTTAAATGGTGAAGTAAAAATATTTAAGTGTTTTCTCGATTATGAAATGAACCATCACGAATGTTGTTTTACCTGTTCAAAGCTAATATTTTTGTTGTATATTCCATTTAGGTTTTTTTCCATAAAAGAAGCTTATCGGTCTCTAATACACTAAGAAAGCAACTATACTCTTTTTAAATTCAGAAATTCCTTTTCAATGCAAAATTATTTTAATAAAAATGGTTTTTTTCACATCAACTCGTTGAAAACTTTTAAATAGATAATAGCTCAATCTCATCTGTCAATATTATTTTGCAAACTTCTCTGCAGGCTCTACCAAAAATTTCCTCCAGATTTAACTAACTCGAAATTTCTTCCTCCAGGTATAATTAACTCGAAATTCCTTCGCCGAGCTTAACAATGAATGTCAGTAGAAAGATCCTTGTTATAATCTATATTATCTTTGCTCTTCTTATTTCAGTTGTTATTTTTGCCTCACAGAGCATACTTTATTCTAGTATTTCCGATTTGCAGGAAAAAGAAGCGGTTCACAATTTAGAAAAGGTAGAGAATATGATTAATTTTCAGACTCTACACCTCGAGGAAACCAATTCTGCTCTATCTTCAAGAGACGATATCAGGGCTTTAATGTTAAGTCAGGATTCTCGAAATTCAAGTAAAGCTGAGTTAGATGGCGCTTTTTCAGTCAGTGGATGTGACTTTGTTTTTCTTGTAAATAATTCTGGATATACTTTATATTCCGAAGTTTCGGATTCTGAGCTCTCTACTAATAATTCTAATGTTGCTGAAATTAGTCAGAGAATAGATGATGGCAGTTTCCTTTGTAAGAAGGCTGAAAACTCATTAAAAGGCTTAATCTTCCTGGGAAATGATCCTGCAGTCATCTCCAGCCAGCCTGTGCTTGCAGCACCCGAAAACAAAAAAGTTTTAGGTACAATCATTCTTGGAAAAAAGCTTGATTCAAGCTTCATTAAAAACGTCCAAAAAAACACTGGGAGTATAGTTACACTTTATAGTTTCAACAATGCATCACCTGATATTCGGCAGGCTCTTTTTGAGAGTAAGAATTCAAAACTTATGTATACTGCAGCTGGAGAGAGAGTTACCAGCTATTCTGTTCTTAAAGACATTTTTGAAAATCCAAGTATTGTAATTCAAACTGACACTGACAGCAGTATCTATTCCGAGGGTCAGAAGTCTCTCCGTCACATTGTACTTTTCCTTTTGTTTGCAGGGCTTATTACTGGGGCATGTTGTAAGCTTCTTCTTGATAGAGAAATAGTATCCCGAATAGTTTCAATTAATAATTTTGTGGAAAAAGTAAGACGGAATGAAGATTTTTCTGAGCGATTTTACATGGATGGGGATGATGAACTCTCAAGGCTCTCCGAAGGAGTAAACCAGACGCTTGACCGCCTGAGAACTACTTCTGACGAATTTAAAACACAAGAACACGAAAAAAAGCTAATCCTCAATTCTCTCAGTGAACTCGTAGTCTTTATGGACTCTGAACTGAGAATAATCTGGTTAAATAAAGCGGCTCTTGATCACATGGGTATGAGACTTGAAGACGCCATAGGGCGCTGTTACCAAGAAATGTATATACTATATAAAGGAAAAATAGGAAAATCTCCTATATTAAAAGTACTGGAAACGGGAAAAGAAGAGTTTGGGGAAGTAGTTACACAGGATGGGAAAGTCTGGATGGTCAGTGCAATTCCTATAAAGAATGAAGACGGCAGGATTACTGGGGTCCTGAAAACTGGTCTTGATATTACTGCACATAGGCAATCGGAAGAAAGATTACTTCAAGCAAAACTAGAAGCCGAAGGAGCAAATAATTCAAAAAGTGAGTTTCTTGCAAATATGAGTCATGAACTGCGAACGCCTTTGAATTCCATTATAGGCTTTTCGGATATTCTCCTTGAGAGAGTTTTTGGAGAGCTTAACGAAAAACAGTTCAGATACGTAAGCAATATCTCCACCAGTGGGAAGAATTTACTGGTACTTATAAATGACATCCTTGACCTCTCAAAAGTAGAAGCAAAAAGAATGGACCTTCATTACAGTGAGTTTTCAATCTATACCATATTTGAAGAAGTCAAAACCGTCCTCTCTCCTCTTGCCCAGGCAAAGTTCCTTGAAGTAACCTTTAATGTAGAATCTGGTTTTAAAACGCTTGAAGCCGATCGAGGTCGCCTAATTCAAATCCTTTACAACCTTGTAAGCAATGCAATCAAATTTACTCCAAACGAAGGTAAAGTCGCAGTTTATTGCAAAAAAAGCGGCGATCGAGCGCTTATTTCAGTCATAGATACAGGCATAGGAATTTCTGCTGAAGATCAGATAAGGCTTTTCCAGCCGTTTACGCAGCTCGATGCATCAGCAACCCGACAACATCGGGGCACAGGACTTGGGCTTGCTCTTGTGAAGAAAATTGTAAACTTGCATCAAGGAGATATCTGGGTTGAGAGCGAACTTGGGAAAGGCAGTAACTTTACTTTTGTAATTCCTCTCAGAAAACCGTTAGATCTCAGGAGTGCCAATGAGGCCGAGCTCGAAGATGTAATCATCGAATTCGAGATGAATAAAGCAGCAGCCCTTTCAGTAAAAGAGAATGTTGAGGAATTGCACGAAGAGATAGAGCTGCCTGAAATACATTTACCTGAGAAAGGAAATACTAAACAGGAACTTATTCTTGTAGTTGATGACGATAAAAGTTCCAGCGAGCTCCTCTCCATCATACTTAAGGACGCCGGATATAATGTAGCTCTTCTTCATAGTGGGAAAAATGTTTTGAAGATTGCAAAAAGTCTGAAACCTGATATCATTACCTTGGACGTCTTCTTACCAGATACTAATGGCTGGCTTGTTTTGAAACAGCTAAAGAACGATCCTTACACAGCTTCTATTCCGGTACTTATTATTTCCATGACCGATAATAATGAGCTTGGAATTGCTCTTGGAGCAACATACTCTTTTACAAAACCAGTAAAAAGAATTGAACTGGTAACTTCCCTCATAGAAATTACTGACAATTTCCGATTTGAAAGTCCTAAAGTTCTTATCATAGATGACGATGAGAATGCTGTAGAGTTATTGAGCTCAATGATTGAGCCCGAGGGCTTTGAGACAATTAAAGCTTACAGCGGGAAGGAAGGTATAGAAAAACTATTCTCAGAGCAGCAGCCTGATATCGTAATTCTAGACCTTATAATGCCTAAAACCAGCGGGTTTGATGTTATATCTAGCCTCAGGGGCAATGAACGCACAAAAGATATTCCTCTTATTGTGTGCACTTCTGGAGAGTTTACTGAAAAAAATCTCGAAGAATTAAATAATGAACTAAAAAGACATCTTATATCTATTATGAAAAAAGGCACTTTCGGAAGAAAAGAGCTAATTAATAGAATAAAACAGCTAGCTAAAGAGGTGAAATGATGAAGAAAATTTTGATTGTCGAAGATAATATCATGAACATGGAACTAGTTCAGGACCTTCTGGAGCTCTATGGCCATAAGGTAATAAAAGCCGAGGATGGAATAAAGGCTCTTGAGCGCCTTGCTGAAGAAAAAATCGATATTATCCTTTTAGATATGCAGCTTCCGAAGATGGGCGGACTTGAAGTTCTTGATCGAATCAAGAAGAATCCTGCAACTGCAGATATTCCTATAATAGCAGTTACGGCCCATGCTATGAAAGGCAGTGAGGAGCATTTCATAGAAATGGGCTGCGTGGATTATGTTTCTAAACCCATAGATATCCATAGATTTAGGGCTCTAATCGATAAGTATCTGGGAGAACACTAACGTTAACTTCTAATATAGTCTAATATAGTCATAATTTTTCCAGCCGCATGGACATATCTTTATAGTACGTAAAGAGTTCATCACACCATGTAAGTGCACTTTCGTCAAAACTCATAAGACGTTGATGGTCGAACTTTCCCTTTTTGTCGAAAAGTACAAGCGAACAGAAACGCTCTGTCACTACATTTTTGAGGGTTACATTTTTGTTACAGATATAAATCTGAACGTTTTTTGATTCCACAAGAGATTTCAGATCCTCGTAGTAATCCGTTTTCAGCCTGTCAAAAACGGGTTCTGTTAGAATAAGACATACTTCAGCTCCTTTTCTTGCAAGCTCCAAGTACATTTCAACATGAAGAGGATTGAAATATGAAAGGAACATTTTTACATGCTTTGATTCCAGGAGGTTATTTTTGAAATCCTCAGGTACTTCAAAAAGCCGGTTAAGGTCGGCTTCAAGCATAAAGTAGTTTCCNNGTCATGGTTTGTCCAGTAGTCGTAATTCTCCTCAAAAATCCTTACGGTATTTAGCAGAGGTTCCATCTTTTCGACTACTATCTCTCCCATTTCCGAGAGCCTGTAAGTGTTTTTATCCTGTACGATCAGGCGCCCCTCTTTTAATTTTTTAATCTGGGGCATAATTGATGTCGAGTTAACATTGAGGGCTGTTTTTATTTCGTCCCCAGTCTTAGGTCCTTCTTCTAGTAGGAGCAATACGTCCTTTCTTTTTTCTGAAAGAAATGCAAGATCAATAAGTGATGTTTTCATTTTGTTCCGTCTCCCCGGGAAGCTTTAAAATTTAAAAGAGATATTTTCCCTTAATTTCTTTTCAGAAAGCAGTCCAAGTTGGCAAAAGTATTTTTCATCCTCCAGAAGAAATTTGAAGGAACTTCTCGCAACCATTACTTCGCTACTTATCAACTGATCCTTTATATTTTTTTCCAAAAAACATTTGTTTTCTTTAAGTTAAATTCTTTTTCTAGCTCTTTCCCTTTTTCTACAACTTAGAAGATTTTCTATACTAAGCGCCTTCCCTTCATTCTCAACTTTACTCATATGAAATCATGTTCAAGCTTGTTTTCGGTATCGTCGATTATTTTTACGCTTTTTTCCTTCTTTTAGCCCTTAATATCCGAAAACATTTGACGTTGCTGGTAAAGATAAGGTAGTAAGGCAGCTTTCATAGCTTTTAAGAGGAAAGCCTTTGAGAAAAATTATCTCAAAATAAACAACCCAAAGTATTTTATTCAGAGTGCTCAGAGTGCTCATTTTGAAGGCCTTCCGTAAGTTTTTAACAGCGCCCGAGTTTATCTAAAACTTTCCTCTCGAGTACATCCTTTTCATAAATAAGGGGCAACACAAGCGGAATAACATCTACTCATATTTATAATTTCCTCATTATATAGGATTCAAAACAGTGCTAATTGCTAGATAAAAAGGAGTTCAGCGGGACCTCATTTCCGATAAGGAGAAAGATAGGAGGAGATCCCCTATCCAAGATTAAAACTTTTTTCTAAGATTTTTATCAAAATCCCGAGTTTTCCCATCTATCAGAAGCAAAAACTTTTTTCTAAAAAGTTTTATCAAAAACCTAAGTTTTTCCATCTATAACGAAGTAAAAGAAATCAGGTAGGTTATTCAGAGGCTTTTTTTACTAGAGCAAAAATCCCACGCAGGATTTCTTTAGGAGAGGGAGGGTTTCCAGGGATCTTTACATCGACAGGCAGAATTTTGTCAACTCCTCCAAGTACGGCATAAGAATCCTTGTAAATTCCACCATTACAAGCATCATCTCCTGCTGCGACTACGAATTTCGGGGAGGGCATGGCTTCATATGTTTTTAGAACTGCTTCGACCATATTTAGGGTGACTGCTCCCGTAACCAGCAGGACGTCAGCATGCCTTGGAGAAGCCACAAAGGAGATTCCGAACCTCTCAATATCGTAATGCGGAGTCGTAAGGTTTGAAATCTCAATCTCTGTTGAATTGTCGCTGCCCGAGTCCAGTTCACGGATTGCAAGGCTATGCCCGAAAACCTTGTTAACTTCTGCTTTTAGCTCAGAGCCAAGAGCTTCAAGCTCAGCATCTGAAAACTCAAATTCTTCTGTCACTTTCGAGCGAAAAATATACGTAAAAGGGTTTACCATTCGTCTCACCTCAAAGGTCAGTTCCTGCATAGGAAAGGTTAAGGCTCTTGTTGATCAGGGGAAAATCAGGAACAACATTCCCGAGTACTGCATGTTCTATAGCTTGCCAGTTGCAGAAAGATGCGGTCCGTACCTTGTAGCGTTCTATTAACCCGTTTCTTACATAAACCCAGTGAAGGTTCTGGCCTCTTGCGGCTTCAACCATTGAAAGGGCATACCCATCCGGAATGTTCGAAAGTGCAAATTCGGTTACCTCGGCAACAATTGCGCCTTCCGGGATTGATGCTATAAGCTCCTGGATCAAGGTAGCTGAGTTTAGAATTTCCGCTGCTTTAACTTTAAAGCGAGAAAGAACATCTCCTGTAGTTTTGATCGCTCTTTCTGGAAGTTTATCTTTATATATACCATAGGGGTGGTCAAGCCGGACATCATAAGATGCCCCAGCTGCTCTGGCAATTGGGCCTGTAAGATTAAGAGGAACAATAAATTTCTTTTTCAGGATTCCAGTTGTTGAAAATCTGTCAATAAGTGAAGAGGAAGCATTGACATCCTTAATCGCGGACTCAAACTGTGGTACAAATGTTTTCAAGTAGATAGCTAGTTTTGAAAGGACTTCGGCTGGAATATCCTTTTTTATGCCTCCTAAATCTATGACGCTTCTCATAAATCGGGAGCCTGTGAGAAGCTCATTTTGCCTGAAAAATTTTTCACGATGTATCAGGAAAGGTGTTGTCATCCTTGGGAATCCGATATCAGTAATCATGCCCGAGAGATCGCCCATGTGCGAGTAGATGCGCTCCAGCTCCAGAAGAATTGCCCTTAAATAGCTCGCTCTGGTCGGAATCTCAATTCCAGCAATTTTTTCTACAGCCATGCAAAAGGCAACGGCATTGGCAACGGTTTCGTCCCCACTTATGGCTTCGGCAATTGGAATACAGGCAGAAGGTCTTTTTCCCTCTGCAAGTTTTTCAATTCCTCGATGTTTGTAAAAGAGCCGGATCTCAAGATTGAGAATAGGCTCTCCAATCACGCTGAATCTGAAATGGCCGGGTTCAATAATCCCTGCATGGACCGGCCCTACAGGAATTTGGTATACGCCTTTGCCCTCTACCTGCTTGAAAGGATACGCTTCCTTAGGGTTTTTTACAGCCTGGATTTTACCATTTTTAAAGGACTTTAGGAGAGGATGAAAACCTTCAGGATATGCCTCATGTAAAAAGAGTCTCCTTTTATCAAAAGCATCCGTAAATTCTATACCAAACCCATCACTGATTTCCCGCTCATACCAGCAAGCAGAGGGAAATACCTTTGCAATTGATGTCGTTTCCATCTCCACATGCCGCATAAACGCAAACACGTCAGTATATCCGCTTAGTCTAAACATATAAAAGAGGGTAAAACCAGGATTATCTTCAAAATCCTGGACGCAAAATAGGCTTATCAGCACAAAGCCCTTTTCGGAGAGCGCAGGCACGATTTTTAAAAACTCATTTTCACTCAGGGGAATATAGAATTCATGATTTTTTCCCCTCGTGATTTGTGGCTCTTCGCCTGAAACATCAAATATTAAATCTGTAGCATATTGGGTCGCCTGAACCGTAGGACTCACTGTAATCTGGCGATTATCTCTTAACCTTGTACCTGCCGAGATCAGGGAATCATTTGTGTTTTTACTTAGATTCATTCTTTCTTTGCCTCCTATTTACAGGTATCCGAGCTCATAAACGATTTTATTCAATAGAGTTTCTAGGAATTCCGGGAAGAAAACTCCGAGTGCTAGAATTATGAAAATAATGGACAAGAGAGGAAATTTCATACCTCTCTTGACTACATACGGAAGAAGCGGAGTTTCCGAGTCTTCGATTCCGGCCTCTTTTGAACTCCGGGTAAAAGCCTCGATTAAAAACCTTGCAAATGCAGCTGATGCAATAACCAGCAGGAGAAGAACTGCAAAGACGAGCGGTTTTGAAAATCCGAAAACTTCTAGCAGGATAAATAGTTTGGCTGAAAAGATTGGGAAAGGAGGCATGCCTATAATTGCAAAGCTCCCAATAATAAGTCCCCAACCCGCAACAGGTTGAAGTGAAAAGATGTCTCTTATATCATGGATTAGGTTGCTTTCGTATTGTCTGTGCAAAATGCCTGCTGAAAAGAAAAGTGAGGCTTTAGTTAGCGAATGAGCAAGGACGTAATAGAGCGTCCAAAATAAGGAAAGAGGTGTTCCGATCCCTATTCCGAGAAGAATAATACCCATATGTTCCACACTTGAAAAAGCAATAAGCATCTTCAGGTTATTTTGCCAAAGCATATTCAGGACCGCAACTGCTATTGTAAGGAGCCCAAAACCCATAAGAAACTGGGATATCAGATGCTCAGCCTGTGTCTGCCTGACTATTGAATACATCCTCAGAATTCCATACATGCCTATATTTAACAAAACTCCAGATAAGATGGCACTTACTGCTGAGGGAGCTTTTGAATGAGCGTCCGGGAGCCAGGTATGGAAGGGAAAAATCCCGGATTTTGCTGCAAACCCAATGAAAAGAAACACAAAGCTTGCAGTCAGCATTTTAGGAGATAAAAGAGATGCATTCTCAATCAATACGGTCCAATTAAGGCTCCCGCTGCCAAGCACCTCTCCGGAGAGCGTGTAGAGAAAGGTTAACCCTATGAATGAAAAAAGCATGGCACCCGAAGCTATGAAGATATATTTGATAGCAGCGTCGATATTTTCTTTGGCAGACAGAATTGCTACAAGTGCAGCGGAAAAAATTGTTGTCAGCTCGGCAAAGATCCAGAACAAAGTAAGGTTGTCTGAAAAGAAAGCAAGAGTAGCCGTCGTAAGCAGGGCACTGAAAATGAAATAAAAAATTTTCAGGTTATTCCTGTGTAATTCTTGAGCCTCTATAAGGCTTTCAACGTAACCATTTGCATAAACTGATGCAAAGAAGAACAATAAAGCTGCAATCAAACCTTCATAAATGCTGAGATGATCTACGTAGAAATATTCACTTCCAGTTTCAAAAGCCGGTACTGAGGTATTGAAGAGGGCATAAAGCCCGATTGCAAGAAATACAAGGGTATGCAGAGTTGTAAAAGCATTTATTGTCCTATGAGATTTTGAAAACGCGATAAGAATAAGCATTATTGCTCCTACCGCTAAATAACTGAGTACAATCATTATTCTTCCCTCCCAGACCAGATTTTGAGTGTCTGGAGGCGTTTGTGGTATTCATTCTTTGTGGAATCAAGACCTATTGCTAAAATAGTTGTTAACAGTACGAGGATCATCAAGTCTATTACAATCAGGATTTCTATAACAAAAGGGAGATCTGCAACAAAAATCCCAAAGAGTAACACCCCGTTTTCCATTGTTAGGTACCCTATAACTTTCGTAATCACTTTTTTCCGGCTAAATATAACAAGCATGCCCATGAGAGTCAGAGATAAGCCTATGACAGCCCCGATGAAAAACAATTTTCCCAGGACATACTCATCGAAAAAGCCTGAGAGGAAAACATAGGAAAGCATAATCAAGCCCATGCTTACAAGGAGGGACGAGGTTGGTTCCAGGTAATTAAACTCCAGGTCCCTACTGATTTTGATTTTTTCCCCTATGACGTTTATAAAAAGTGGAATTAACAATACTTTGCTCACAAGCGTCAGGGCTGCCATTGCAAGCAGTTTTTCACTACCTTCAATCAGGTAAAGGGATGCCGCAATCAGAGTCAGCAGGAAAGACTGAACCGCGTATACGGTAAGTAGCGAAGCTATATTTCTTGTGGAAAGAATAAAAGCTGCAGTAATCAGCACGAAGACAAAGAGGATCCTGACTATATCTTCTAGGAGTGCTTGATCTGCCAAAAAAGAAGCTATCATATAAACACCTCCATCAGGATAGTAAGTGCAGAGAAGAAAAATGCCATCATATAGAACCCTGGCAGCCTGAAAAGCCGCATTTTTGCAATGGAAGATTCAAAGAGGCCTATTAACCCTGCAAGCAAGCTAGCTTTTACAAGGAAGTAAAAGCATGAAATCGCAATGCTTGTGAAAGTAAGCTCAGTTGCAAGCCCCAGAGGGACAAGAGTGTTTATCAGGATTGCCATCAGGATTGTCTGCTTAATTGCGTGGGCAAGCTCTATTAAAGCCAGGTTTTTCCCAGACTGCTCCAGGATCATGGCTTCGTTAATCATGGTAAGTTCAAGATGTGTTGCTGGGTTGTCTACAGGAATTCTGCCGGTTTCCACTATAATGATAATAAAAAGGGAAATCGAAATAAGGCTCAAGGTCGGACTTTCTGGGATCGTAGACCCAGCAGTTATTGCAAACATCTCGTGAAAGTTTACAGTTTTTAACACATATGCAAGCGCAGCAAAGGCTATGATCATTGTAGGTTCAATCACAGCCGACAAGCTCATCAGGCGAGAACTTCCCATGCCTCCGAAAGCGCTGCCTGAATCAAGTCCGCTGAGTGACGTAAAAAAACGCTCAATTACTAGCAGGTAGAGGAAAACTATTACATTTCCGATTCCTGCAGGGGCATTTGGGATGAAGACTACCGGGACAAAGAGTGTAGCCAGCAAAAGGGCTCCTAAGTTGAGATAGGGAGTGATTCTCATAATTATAGAAGAATTAGGTGAGTACACAACCTCCTTTTGCATAAGCTTGCGCAAATCAAAATAGCTCTGCAGAAGTTTCGGACCTTTCCTTCCCTGGATATATGCCTTGACCTTTTTGATCAAGCTCATAAAGAATGGTGAGACCAGCAGGATAAAGCCCGTGTTTAGTAATGTAAATAAGAGAAATGAAGCATTCATGCGAAATACCTCGTAAATGTCATCAGTGTAAGTACAGCGATAAAGACGTAGAATACGTATGTGCCCAATTTACCATTCTGCATTCTGGAAACCTGGAAGGAGATAACGTTGACCGTGTGGACTACAGGAAGATAGAGATATTTTTCAAAGAATTTAGGAAAGTGAATCTTGGTAGTCCCATCCTTAAAAATGCATTCTTTCGTATCTGAATACGTCCTTGTACTCGAGATCTCAGGTCTGTAAATCTTTTTGAAAATTGCTATAAGAGGCTCCGAAAAACCTGTGGAACTGTATTCCATTGTGGGGTGTTGGGCAAGGATCCCACAGCCCCAAGTTTCTTTGCTTCTCCTTGGAGTTTTTGAAAAACCGGTGTTACGAACCCCAAGCCAAACAAACCCACAGACTCCAACAAGAAGCAACCCGATAACCAGCATGTCAGGTATCCCAAAGTCAAAGCCGAACAACACTAGAATCCTGTTTGAAAACAGCCCAGAAAGGATACAGAGAGCTGCAGGTATAGCTTCTCCAGATAGCATAGGTTGTGGGACTTCGATTGCTTCTTTTGCACATTTTGTCCTTGGGAGAGCAAGGAAGGTTATCCCGAAAAGCTTTACAAATAGAGCTGCTACAAGCGCACTGGTAAGGGCAAATACCGAAAGGGTAATAATTAGAAGCACCTTAAGAAGAGGGTCCTGAAGGGCTGAAGAGTAGAAATAGGCCTGGAAAAGCATCAGCTCACTTACAAAGCCGTTTGCAGGAGGAAGACCAGCGATTGAGACCGAACCTATTAGAAACAGAGCGGCGGTACGGGGCATACGTTTTATAAGGCCTCCGAAGGCTTCGATACTCCGCGTGCCAGTGGCATGAACTATCGAGCCTGCGCAGAGGAAGAGTAAGCTTTTGAAAAGAGCGTGGTTGAAAGCGTGGAAACTGGCTCCCACAAGACTTAACATGGCAAGGCCCTCAAGTCCTTCCAGTTTAAATATCAGATACAGGCCAATTCCTGTAAAAATGATACCGACGTTTTCGATACTGCTGTAAGCAAGCAGCTTTTTTATATCACTTTCCCTGAAGGCATAGATTACTCCTAATATAGCTGATAGACTTCCTCCTATAAGGATGAGTACTCCCCACCAGATTTCAGGTGCAGAAACAGAGAGCAAAAACCGCAGGAAGCCATAGATTGCAACCTTCAGCATGACCCCTGACATCAGAGCCGAAACGCTTGAAGGAGCTGCAGGATGAGCATAGGGTAGCCACTTGTGAAATGGAACAAGTCCTGCTTTGATACCAAAGCCTATAAATAGACAGAGGAAAGGCAAAGTCAGGATGCTTGCTGCGTAATCCAGGTGTCCGAATTCGGCAGATCCTGTAAGCCTGAATAGACTTATGAAACCCATGAAAAGGAAAGCCGTACTAAGGCTTGTCATTATAAAGTAGAAGATTCCTGCTTTTTTATTTTCCTCTGATGAATAATCGTGGAGTACAAGCATCAGAGAAGACAGGGACATTATTTCCCAGAAAATCAGGAAACCTACCATGTTTCCTGCAAGTACAACCATCAGCATGGCAAGAATAAAGAGATTTGTAAGGACTGTCTGAATATCTTTTCTGGCTTCGCTTTTAGCATGTTCAACATATTCAATTGAATATATTGAAACTCCTGGCACAACGGCTGCAATCAAAAGAATAAAGCCTGCCGAAAGCCTGTCTGCAGCCATGGTAAAATTTAACCCTGGAAGAAATCCGAAGGCTGGAAAAGTAGGCTCTTTTCCTGTGTAAAGGACTGTGCCTGTCTCTTATACACATCT
>LSQX01198021.1_pt1 | contig 15784 bp, 16 predicted proteins | sample 654561 | NCBI WGS metagenome assembly LSQX01 (sample SAMN04489861, study PRJNA283612) | anaerobic digester metagenome | isolation source: 4 biogas reactors fed with cattle manure at either 37C or 55C with and... | place: Denmark: Kongens Lyngby | collected 2014 | reverse complement strand
CGCCAGCCCCGCCACCCAGGCCGCCGCCCGGACCTGCCCGGCAATAGCCGCGCAGTTTCAGCCCCCCGCCCCCAACGGGCCGCCCTTTCAAACCCGCTCGGAGCCCCTCTTGCTGCACGCCGAAAAACAAAAAAGCCCGGCGCGGCTCCGCCGGAACTGCGAAGCCGCCCGGGCCTTTCCCTTTATACCCAGCCTTAAGCCTAGCCTTGGGTCTTGGAGGCCGGGCCGCATCACACATCGGTTGCGTCCGCCCGCTGCAACCGGGCGAGCAACCCGGTCCCCACACCAAGCCGTACCGATACTCCGGGCCTAAAGCGCTTGCGTTTGCAACCAAGCCTAATCCCACTGCTGCCGCATGCGTTTTGCCTTCCGCAAATACTTATCCACGGCCAAGCCGGCCAGCGTCCCCTGGGCCGCGGCTACCACCGCCTGGCGCACGGGGTTGCATGTCACGTCGCCCACGGCAAATACGCCCGGCTGGCTCGTCGCGCTCTCCACCGGGTCGACGGCGATGCAACCGTCCTCCGTCGTCTCTACCGAACCGTCCAAGAAGTTCGTAGACGGCCGGTTGCCCCGCAAGTAGACGAACACACCGGCCACGGGAAGCACCTTCGCCTCGCCGTCCTCCCGCACCGCGACGCCCGTCACCCGCCCTTCGTCGACGCCCAAAATCTCCTCCACACGGGCTCGGGGCAAGACCTCTACGTTGGGCAGGGTACGCACAACCGACTGTTGTTCGTCGCTCAGCTTGCCCCGGGGAATCAGGTAAATCCGGCGTGCGAACTTGGCCACGATGCCGAGCTCGTCGGTCATCATCTCGCTACTGCCGATGACCGCAACGTCTTTGTCCCGGAAAAAGGCCGCGTCGCAGGCCGCGCAGTAGCTCACGCCCTTGCCCAACAGTTCGGCCTCGCCCTTCAGCGACGCCTTGCGGCCCAAGGCGCCCGAGGCGATGATCACGGTTTTCGCCTTGAACACCCCTTCGGACGTGACGACTTCCTTGACCTCGCCCCGCAAGCTGGTGGCCAGAACTTGGGCCTGCACGATCTCCGCGCCGAACGACTCGGCCTGCCGGCGGAAGCGGAAAAGCAGCTCCTCCCCGCTCACCGCCTCGGGCACGCCCGGGTAGTTGGCGATCTTGCTCGTGATCGCTAGCGCCCCGGCCTTCGGGTTCATGTCGACGACCAAGGTCTTCAGCTCGGCCCGGGCAGCGTAGATGGCCGCGCTCAGCCCCGCCGGGCCGCCGCCGATGATGACCGTATCATACACATCTTCAGGTGCCGCGACACGTAAGCTAAGCTCCAGTGCCATGGGCATCTACCTCGCCAAAGCCGCGAGCTGCTTCTCTTCCTCGGGCGTCAGCTTACGGGCCGCTTGCAGCACGTGCAAAATAGCGTACTGCTCTGGCATGGCCCCTTCGAAGTAGTAGTCTTCGTTAATTACGGTGCGCGGCACGCCGAACACGTTGTAGTGGCTCGCCAGCTCCGGAAACTCCTGCGACTCCACCATGTCGGCCTTGATGTTCGGGTTTTCGATAGCCAGCTTGTGGGCGAAGCGCACCGCCGGCGGGCAGTAGGGGCAGGTCGGCGTCACGAAAACTTGGATGTGCATGGGCTTATCGATCCGGGCCAGCATTTCCTTCGTCTCGGGCGCCAGATCCGTCGTGCCCTTCGACACGTCCATGATGTCTTCGATGAACGCCGTAAACTCGTACCCTGCCGGAATACCGTAATAGCGCACGCCGTAGTCCTCCGCACCCACGATGGCGACGGCCGGGATGCGGGCGATGCCGTATTCAGCCACCTTCTCCTTGTCGGTGTAGAAGTTCACGACCTCGACCGACAGCTGGTCCGACAGTCCGGCCACTTCCTCTACGAGCTGCACGGTCTGCTTGCAGTACGGGCACGGAGCGGCGCCGGAAAGCTGCAATACGCCTTCCGTGAACACGACGAGCTTCACCGGGCCCTGCAACCCTTCCGCGAACATCTCGCGAATCACTTTGCGGTCCTTTTCCTGAATCAACACGGGTGCATCTCCCTTTCCTACATCGATAAGGTCCAAGGCCAGAATATCCCAGACGCACCCGGTTTGAATGTACGTTTTCATACATTGGAAAGGCGGGGGCGGGCGAAGGCGACAGGCGAGTCAACGGCACGGGTGAGGCGAAGGTGCCGGGCGAGTCAACGGGACGAGCGTCACTCTTCCTCCAGCTGCTCCCGCAATAACTTGGGGTAGATGCGCAGTGGGCCGGTGCGCTGGTACGAGACGGCACCTTTCCGCCGGAACTGGGCAAGCAGCGTGCTCACCTGCTCCCGGGTCGTGCCGATGCGGCTGGCCATCTCTTCGTGGGTGGGGCTGTCGTAGCAAAGGAAGCTGCCGTCGTCTTGCGGCTCGCCTTCCTCCGCCAGGCGCAATAGCAGCATGCCGAGGCGGGTGCGCACCTTGTGGAAGGCGAGCTGAGCCACTTGCTCCTCCAGGTCCGAGATGCGCCGGCAAAACAGCTGCAGCATCGCCAACGCGCCCGTTCCCGTGGCGGCTAAATCGAGCAGCTCCTGCACGCCCAGGCGGACCACCTCCCCGGCTTCTATCACCGCGGCCCGTTCGTTGCGCACGTGCTGCTGACACATGCAAAACTGGCCGAACATGTCGCCGGGGCCATGGATGCCGGTAACGAGCTCCCGTCCCTCCGACGACAGGACGCTCGTGCGCACCCGGCCCGATTCAACGAGATACAGGTTGTCTACGATGTCGCCGTAGTCGTAGATGACCTCGCCCTCGGCCACTTCCAGCTTGCGGCCGAGGCCCGGCAGGTGCTCCCGGCCGCTTTGGATGATCTCGAGCAAGGTCTTGCATTGGTGATGGGATGGGAGCGTGGGATGATATCGGAACACGGTCTCGATCACCTTCTGCCGGCGCGCCGCACTTCAGGCCGCGCCCGGTAATGGACGAGGGGCGCCTCCTTTCCCGCCCGTCCCCCATCCATCTTACCACGTCAAACTTCCAAAACCATTCCGTCGTAAGCCACCAAGATGTCGTGGGGACTCAGCCGCTCCTCGAGCTCTTCGTGCAACAGGCCGCCGTTGTGTGAGAAGTGGTTGGCGACGAAAACCGTGTCCTCGGTCGCGGTGCCTTCTTGCAACATGCGCTCCTTGGTGGCGATGACGCTGTCGATGCCCCCGTGATATGCGCCTGCCGGAATGGCCCCGTGGGTACAGTCCAAGATGACGGCGTCGAAACGGAACTCCTTCTGCGCCGCCCAGCTGTCGTCGGGGAACCAGCCCGAGTCCATGCCGTAAAGGAGCGTCCTTCCGCCCCGCCGCACTACGTAGTTCAAGGCTCCCCGGCTCGGATAGTGCGCCGCCCGCAAAGACCACACTTCCGCCCCGTCGACCTCGATCTTCTGGTACGCCTCGATCGTATAAAGGTTTTCGCGCTGCGGCCAGTTGGGAAATGTCTGCAGTATCCCTTCGATCGCCCAGCGGTCCCCGAAAATGCGCAACGCCGGGCCGTCGTGCGCGAAAGGTGGGAAGAGCATCGCGAGCTCGTGCAGGTAGTAGTGGTCGGCATGGGTGTGGGTGATGAAAAGGCTCCGCACCTTCGACAGCTCGACCCCGTCACGCAAGGCTTGCATGTACGTGTCGGGCGGCAGATCGATCTTCAGGTCGTCGTCGATCAGCGCGCCGCTGCGGGTGCGCACGTTTTTCCCTCCGGCGGCCCGTGCCCTGCAGCAAGCCTGGCAAGCGCACCAGACCGCAGGCCATCCTTCCGCCGCCGCTGTACCCATCAACCGAATCCGCATGGAGCTTCCCCGCTTTCCACACAGGCTACAAGGGGTCAGCATCCGGCCAGGCTAGTCGCTCAGCCGCTGCACCCGCCCAGTGCCCGTCTCGATGATTATGTGATTTGTAAAGCCGTACTGGTCCACCGTCGTGTTGTAAGTACCAAGGTACGGCGAATACGTCCGTGCCGTTACCTTGGTGCCGTCGGGAGCGAACTCAAGCAGCACGAGCCATCCGCTGCCGCCAAGCCCTTCCCCTTGGAAGTCCGCTAGCAGCTCGTAGACCGGATTGAAGGCCGCACCCGCGCTCATCCGGTACCTGATAGCCGTCGTGGGAATGTGCCCGGACCAGACCATGAGGACATTCGGATGCCAGCGGATGAGCTTCGCCCAGATGTCCTCTCCGTCGTTCACGCTTTCGCCGGGCACCTTGGCCAGCGGCGATTTTTGCGGATAGTCGCTCGACGAGTAGGGCGAGACGCGCGCCGTGCCGGTGCCTGCGAGGTACGTGTGCGTGACCACGATGGCCGTATGGTCGGGATGGGCCTGCAGCACTTCACCGGCCCAGGCCAGTACTTCGTCGCGGGGCGCGTATTCCAGCATCAGGAAAAGGAAGTCCCGGTCGCCCAGCGTCACGAGGTGATAGCTGTTTTCCACCCGGCCCGGCTCGAAAGTGCCGGCAAGACGGGTGAAGCGTTCGGGCGGGAAGAACTCATTGAGCAGCGTGGCCCGGCGATCGTACACGGAGTAGCTGCCGTCGATGATGTCATGGTTGCCCACCGTGACGGCGTAAGGTATGACCCCGTCCAACAGCCCCAGGCTTTGATCGGCCCGCTCCCACTCCCACCTGTTGTTCTGTTCGGTCACGTCGCCGAGGTGCAGCACCATGCCGATGTTGCGCTCCGCCGCCACTTCCGCGAGCCAAGCGGTCTGCCGCGTGAAAACGTAGGGATAGGTATACGTGTAGAGCTGCGTGTCGGGCAAGATGGCAACGGTGAACGGCTCGCCCGGCTCAATGCGGGCCGGCGGGTGCGTCGAGAACCACCGCTCCTGCAGGCCGAAGCTGTCGATGCCCGCGCCCACTTCAGTCGACGGCTCGAGGCGCAGGCGCCACGTGCCGGGCTCGTCGGGCATGGGCGTGCTGTAGGACAAGGTAACACCTTCGGGCTGCAACGCCACGACGTCTTCGAAAAGCACGACCCGCTCTCGGGTTTCCGGGACGTACTCGCGCCGCTCGGCATCCCACGCGAGGCGCTCGAGCAGGCCCGCAACCCGTACGGCCACGGGGCCCTGGAAATCGCTGCTCGTCACCTGTACCCGGCCCTGCAGCTCGCCCCGGGCTTTGTCGGCAACGAACTCGGTGAACTGAAAGCGTACGCTGCCGATGGCAAGCTCCCTCTCGGCTACGAGAAGGGCCCTGCCGCCGTCTCCTGCGTACTCCAGCCGCACCTGAGCGGAACCGATGGGCAAGTCGCCGGTTGACAGTTCCCACGTGCCCCCGGCCAAGAGCGCCGCCGCGTCGAGCGTCCGGGTTTGGCCCTGTGCATCGGCGAAGGTCAGGCGCCAGGCGCCGGCAAAAGCATCCGGCTCGACGCCGCGCAGCCCGATGGCGATCGTGTCGTCGGTGCCAAAACGCTGCACCTCTACGATTTGTCCGCTACGCGTAGGCGTGCCCACGGAAAGCTGCGCGCTCACGGGAAGCCACGCCGGCGCCAGGGCGATGCGGTCAAAGGCGACGGGTGCGCCTTCCGGCCACGTCGCGGCCCCGGCTTCAGCCTCGGCATGGGCTCCGGTGTAGGCCGCGACCTGCGCCTGCTCCTCAAACGAGCCCCTGACGCCCATCGCCGGCACCAGTTCGCCTGGCAAACCGGCCAGCTCAACCGTGCCGCGCCACAGGGATTTGCCCTCGGTGCGGTCCACGACTGCCAGGGCCAGGCCCCTTCCTTCTTCGTCCACACTTACTAGAGCTTCGTAGGTGTGCCCCGCCGCAGGGTTTACAGTCGCCAGCTCGACGAGGGAAACCGGGACCCCGCCCTGCATGATGCCGCCCGGGCTTTGCAGCTGCAACGACCAAACCGTTCCGAACCAGTTGGAAGGACTGGGCGCCCAGACGAGCGCAAGGGCATCGTCCCCTCCGGGTACCTGCATTGCCGCCAGGACGATGCGCTCGAGCCCGCCGCCTGCAGCCTGCACCGTAAACCGCGAAGCGACGGTCAAAGGCAGCTGCAGCGCACCGGGGGATGCCAGGCGCACCTCCCTTCCCTCCGTGTGCACGAGCCACGCGTCCCGCACATCCTGCGCCACCTCTCCGGCAAGCCTCAGCGCAAAGGCCCCCGGGGCCGCGACGAGCAACAATCCCAAAACGAGGCCGGCCGCCGAAGCGAGCCGGACGCCTCGGAATAGCCGTCGAAAACGTCGAACTGCCAACATGTAACTCCCCCTGACCACGAAGCGACTCCACAAGCCACGACGGAGCGGCCAAAGGGCCCCCGGGGAACCTTCCCTGGGGGCCCTGTCCATCAGTGGCTCTATCGAACGTTCGCCACACCCGACGACACTACTCGCGGTCTACCTCCACTTGGATGGCCTCAGCCGTGCGAATGATGGCCTCCGTCGGCGACATCTCGCCCAGGAGCGCCGGCGCGATGCCGCGGCGCAGCAGCTGACCCCAGGCGCCCCAGTTCGGACGCCACTCGAGGGGCTCGCCGTACATGATGGACTGGATGAAGACCATCTTGTTGCCCATCAGGTCGGCCTGCAGCCACTCGGGCGAGGTAGCCAGGCTCTTGTACACCGGGATCTTGCGCTCGCCGCTGTAACGGTCCATCTCGTCGCGCGTGATGACGTACTTGATAAACTCCCAGGCTTCGGCCTTATGCTTGGCTTCAGCCGGAATGGCAAAGCTGTCGGGCCACAGGCGCACGACTCGCTTCGCCGGTCCCGAAGGCACGATCTGCACGTCGGAGTTGACGCCCATCTCGCGCATGTAGGGAAGCTCCATGGTCGTCATCAAGGCCATGGCCGCGTTCTGGCGGGTGAAATCGCCGTTGCTGCCCACGAGCGCCGAGCCGTCCTGGTGCGCCCACTCGACGAAGAAGGTCAGAGCTTCGATGGCCTCGGGCGAATTCAGCGTGACCTGAGTGTAGTCTTCGTTCAGGATGCTGCCGCCCCAGGCGTGGACCATGGACGGGAAGAAGTAGTCGCCGTTGTCGATGACGTAACCCCACTTGTCGACGACGCCGTCACCCGTGGTGTCGCGGACGAACCGGCGGGAGATCTCCCGCGCCGTTTCCCAAGTCCACGACTCGTCGGGGAACGCCACGCCCGCATTGTTGAACATGTCGACGTTGTAGTACAGCGACGTCAGGATGAACGAGTACGGAATGCCGTATAGGTCCCCGTCCACCATGCTCGGGTAGCGCATGGCGTCAAAGGGCTGCATGAAAAAGTCGTCCGGATTCAGGTCGCGGTCGAAGTAGGGCTGCAAGTTCTCGAGCAGGCCCATCTTCGCGTAGTCGTACACGTATCCGACGCTCATGTGGATGATGTCGGGCGCGTTCCCGGTGGCGATGTAAACCGGCAGCTTCTCCCAAAACTCGGCGAATCCGACCGCCTCGTGCTCGATCTTGATATGCGGGAACTTCTCCTGGAACGGTTCAATCCAATCTTCCTGGATCTGGACCGAGCCCGAACCCGTTGCCCAGGTGAAGTAGTGCAGCGTCACCTGCTCCTGCGCCGAGGAAGCAGCGGGCAATGCCAAGAGCAGCGCCGCAACGAGGGCCAGACTCAGCCGAAATGGTTTTTGTCTCATGTCGACGATCCCTCCGTATCATCCCGGGATACTCCCCTACACGATGTATGTTCCCTTTCAGCCGTTCCGACCCTGTTGCGAAAGTGTGCGGACACAATTGCAAATAGTGGCGGCATCAAACGCCTTCGGTTCCGGACGGTAGCACACGGCGGGGCGGGCCCACGCTCCCTACCCGCACAAGTTGCGCCGGAAGTTCCGTCACCACCTCCCGGCCCGGATACGTGACCACCGTACGGAGCGCGCGCACCGCCTCCACGCCCAGGTCGAAGGTAGGCAGCAAGATCGTGTCGAACAAGGGCTCAACCCACGGCCGCACGTGTCCGATGCCGACGAACGACAGCTCCTCGGGTATGCGCACATCGAGCCGGTGCAGCTCGGCGAATAGCTGAAACGATAAGTCCGACGTAGCCGCGACGATGGCGGTGGGAGGTTCGCTTGCGCTCAGCCGCTCTTCCAACCACTTCTTGGCGTAGCGGTTCGGCACGGTGCGGGGCTCTTCGCACGGCGCGAGACCGAAGGCGGCATGCGCATCGAGGTATCCTTGAAGCCGCCTTTGCTGGGCCCACCACGCCAGGGAATTGATGGCGATCGCGATGCGGCGGTGGCCCAGCTGCAGCAGATTCACGGTGGCTTCGTACACGGCGCTGTAGTTGTCGATGTTTGCCCGGCTGCCTTCGGCACGCATCAGCAAGGAGACCGATGCCGTATCCGTGCCGGTCGGAAGCCAGTCGGCAGCCGAAACGTGGGTCGGAAAACAAGCGAGAATGATACCGAGCACCCCGTTGCGGCTGTAGAAGTTCCTCACGTGGGCCACGGCCTCTTCCTCGGTCTCCGCCGAAGAGAACATGACGGGGACGTTGAGCCGCGACGCCTCGTCCAATATGCCGCTGACGATGAGCTGCCAATGGGTGCTGCTGAAACTGACGGTGGGAGCGAGAACGAGGACGCCGGCCAGGGCCTCGGGTTTGCGTACGACCTCGTAGCCCAGCTCACGGATGGCGCGCCACACCGCGGCACGGGTCGCGTCGTCCACCCCGGCCTGGCCGTTGATCACTCTGGAGACCGTGGACACCGAGACATGCGCGCGCCGGGCCACGTCGTAGGTGCTCGGGCGTCCCTTGCTCATGCTGACCCTCCGGTTGCGACGTGCCTCAGGCTTTCTTCAGACGCTCGGCATACCGGGACCGGAACTTCTCCACCTTCGGCCGGATCACCATAAAGCAGTACGCCTGGTTCGGGTTGCGCTCGAAGTAACGGTGGTGGTATTCCTCCGCCTCGTAAAACGCCTCGAGGGGCTCCACCTGCGTCACGATGGGTGCGCGGAACACCTTCTCCTCCTCGAGCTTCGCGATCATGCGCCGGGCCGCCTGCTCCTGCTCTGCATTCTCATAGAGGATGATCGACCGGTACTGGGGCCCCACGTCGTTGCCTTGGCGGTTCGGCGTCGTCGGATCGTGGGTCATGAAAAAGATCTCGAGTAAGTCGTCGTAGGAGATCACGTTCGGATCGAACGTGATGCGCACCACTTCGGCATGGCCCGTCGTGCCCGTGCATACCTGCTCGTAGGTAGGATTCGGTACGTGGCCTCCGGCGTAGCCCGGCACCACGCGCACGACCCCTTCCAGCGCATCGAACACGGCCTCCACGCACCAGAAGCAACCGCCTCCGAAGGTAGCCGTTTGGTACCCGGCCGAAGTCTCCTTTTCGCCGGCCCGGGGTCCCGCCCCTTCTGCCGAGTCCGGCTCCTCCCCCGCTTCCATGTCGAGGTCGATGTGGGGAATGTCCTTGCGCTTTGCCGCCTCTTCCGTCCGCTCCAAGTTCAACGCCGCCGAGTTGATACAATAGCGCAGACCCGTCGGCTCCGGCCCATCGGGGAACACGTGGCCGAGGTGGGCATCGCAACTCGCGCAGAGCACCTCGATGCGCCGCATGCCGTAACTCAAGTCTTCGGCGTACTTCACCGCATCCTCGGCGTAAGGCTCCCAGAAGCTGGGCCAGCCGGTGCCGGAATCGTACTTGGCATCGGAGCGGAACAGCGGCGCGTCGCAGCAAACACACCGGTAGATGCCCGGATCTTTCGTATTCCAGTAAAGTCCGGTGAAGGGCGGCTCGGTCCCTCCGCAGCGTGTGACTTGGTACTGCAGCTCGGTCAGCACCTCGCGCCACTTGTCATCGGACATATTTTCAGGGGAACGGTTCATGGCTTCGCCTCCCGTGAAACTCGCAGACGCCAACTGGCACTTACACCTTGTCAGATGTAGGTTGTCCGTCTGTGAGATGTTCATCAGAGGCGCGCCGATACCTGCAAGCGTCGGCAAGCGGAAACCTCAGCTTCGATGCTTCGACTCGCTGCGGACGGAAAGGTCCGGAGGAACGTTCTGCCGCCAGAGGTGGAAGAAGATGCGAGCCTTGGCGTACGGGTGCTCTGCGGCGGGCTTGCCACGCCAGATGAAGAGGGGAACGAGAAGCGGCAACAGGAAGCCCGGCCCTAGCTTGAAGCCGGTACCGGACAGTGCGTAGCCCAAGGCAAGGAGCGCGACGGGCGGCGTCAGGGCACGAAGAAGGTGCGGCCAGCGGACAGCGTGCCTTTCGCCTGCGTGCAAAGCCTCGGCAATGGCGAGCCAGCCCACGATGAAAAAACTGCCCAAAGCCAAGCTGAAAAGCAGCAAATAGATGGGCAAGCCATCTGCCGTCTGACGCTGTAGGATCCCGAACACATAAAAGGCCGATACGCCGGCAGCCGCGAAACACACGATGGCGCCGGTGATGGCCGCCGACGTCAGGCGCCACCAAAACCACAGAGAGCCGAGCATCGCGTTCAACCTCCGCGGGCAAGACTTTCGCCGGGACGGGAGAGCAGCGGCAAAGCAACCGTCACTCCGCAACTAGGAAGTGCAAGGCTTTGTCCAGACTCGCGGCAAAGTAAACGTGCCTGCCGCGCTTGCGCTCACCGATGAAGGCTTGCAGGCTCGGGCTTGGGTCGCGCGAGAAGTGGCCCACGAGCCCAAGGCGTACGCGGCAGCTTGTGCACTTTCTAACAATCGATATCCTCGCCGCGCCGACGCATGTCCAGCGCACGCTGAACGAACTGCCGGATGCGGGTGTCGGCGATCTGCTTCGATTTCGAAAACCGGATGCAGCCCTTTCCCACATTCAAACCGCTGAGCAAACTGCCGTCGGGATCGATCTTCTCCGCATGACCGACATACAAGCTCACGTAGTGTTTCTGGGCGTTCAGGCCGAAGACGGGCCCGCGCTCGTCCCGGTAGCTGAGCATCTTGTATTGAATCTCCTCGGTGAGTTCCGGTCCGTACTCCATTATAATCGAACGCAGTTCCAAAAGCTTCTCCCGGCGCCAGTCGTCCTCCAGGGCTTCCAGGTATTCTACCGGCGTGCGGACGTCGTATTGCATGCCATTCACCTCCCGCCTCAACGCCACCCTAATTTTCTCACATAAGCGCAAGCCGCGGAACAGCTATGACTTGCGATCCCGCGGCCTGTGGCTGTGCACGTTGCGCGTCCTGTAAGTTCGCTCCTGCTACCGCTTACCGCCGGGCGTTCGGTGCGTAGTACTCGAGGATGGAGTGGATTAGCTCCGATGCCACCGGATCATCGAAGTACCTCGAATACAGAAGCACGAAGGAAGCATACACGCCGTAGTCGCTCACGACCAGAACGGTGGAGTCGGAGACATCACCCGGATTTCCCTCCTGGTCGACCAGCACGGCGATGGGCGTCGCGTCGACGATACTGATGTGATGCCGCGGCCCGCCTCTAAGCTCGATCTCTTCACCGAAGCCGGCCACAATCGGGTGATCGTTTACGACCTTCACCTTTGTGAACGTCGGCTGGTTCGTCCACTCGACCCACCGCACGCCGTAGACGTCAGCCAGCTGGAATCCGACGTTCGGATGCTCGGGATCGTCGCCGCTGCGGATCGAGGTCGAGTACGTGGCGAGGATCTTCCCGCCACCCTGAACATATTCCCAAATGGCGTCGACCTCGGCTTGCCGCATGACACCTTGGTCGTTCAGGATAGCGAGTTGCGCACCCGCGAGCTTGCCGTCCATGACATCCTCGTCGGTAAGGATCATAAACGTGTAGTTATTGTTCACGAGAAAAGCCGTCAGTTGGGTCAGGTAGTCGGTATAGCTCGGATACAAAGACGTCGCTTCTTCGGTGATGGCCGAGCGTATCACGACAAGCTCCGTCGGTCCGGATGCCAGCTCGACATTGACCGTCACCGGATTGCGGCCTACCGTGATGCTTCTCGTCTCAGCGACCTCGCCGTCGACCGTAACCTTCAGCGTATGCGTTCCCTGCTCCACGTCCCTCACGCGGAAGGATCCGTCTACTGCCGTGACTGCCCGCTTGCCCCCGGCCTCGACGAGCGCGCCGATGACCGCCTTGCCGTCTCAAGTGACTTTTCCGGTAACCTCGCCAAGCCGCGGTCCGAACAAGTTCAGACAACCGGACATCCCAAACGCCAATACAAGTAGCCCAACGATACCGAGAGCCGTTCTGTGCCCTCTCATTCTTTCGACGCTCCTTTCTCTGATCCGATTCGGCATTCCGTCACAGGCGTTTTCCAGGACGGCAGGCAATCAATCGAATATATAATTAGCAACCTTTCTCTTTGCATCCTTTCAATAAGACCTATAATCGCGCCGGTGATCTAATTGTTGGCTTCCGACTATTTAACCGAGCAAATCGTTTCTCCTGCCGGCGCCGCCTCACTCCATCGGCTGCCGGATAATCGTCCGCCACTTGGCAGGATCGGCGCGCCGCACATCGCTTAGGTAGATTTCGTGGTGCCTGCCCCGCAAGTTCCGTCCCGTATCCTTAATGTGCTGATGGAGCCTTTGAATCGTCGGACCTTCCTCCGAGAACGGTCCCACATGCAGAATCTGAGCGCACGGCCCTTCCTCGAACGCCTCAAACCGCACGCGGTCGAGGGCCACCGGATTCTTTTTCCGCCGCACCTCTTCTGCGGCTGTACGGACCATCTCTGCGGTCACAAAGTCGGGCTGCATGATCATCATCGTCCACTTCCAACTGCTCTTATCGCCCGATGTGAACGCAGACATATCGTCGGCCCACCACAAACCCTCGAGCGGCATGACGGCATAGTCGATACCCGGCTCGCCCTTCTTCACCATGAACTTGATGGTGTAGGAAAGGGAAAATAGGGCCTCCACCGCAGTCTGATACGCTTCGGACGTGTTCGGGTCGCCCTCACCGTCGATCATGAGGAAGTTCATTTTGGGTACGACAACTTCGCTCACCTGTTTGGCCGATGCGCTGTACAGGTGCTTCAGTTCCTTCTTAAAGTCGATTTTCATGCTCGGCGCTCCTTTTCACGGGCCGGTGCCCATCAAGTACCGTTCATGCTGGTCGAACCGGCCGTCGTCTCCGGGCTCGAAGGGTGTAACCGCACGGACCGCAGCCACCTCGATCGGTCCGTACACGTGGGGAAACAGCTCGCTGCCGCCATCAAGGTTCTCGTACACCACCGGCGCTGAAAGTCCTTCGACGTCGATGTGGAGAAGAACCAAGCCCTGCATGCCGAGAAAGATACGATTGGCGACCCGCACGACCTGATCGGCTTTCGAACAGTGGATGAAGCCGGAGGTCGCAAGGGACGGAGCCTCGTACCGGCCGCGCCCGCAGGCCCGGTCCCACGCCTCCCTGGATGTGATGTGAAAGATAGTTGCTCTAGGCGGCGCAGGGCCCATGGCGGCGACCTCCCATCGTACAGCCCGCTCGACCGGACGAAGCTTCTACACACCGAAGATGATATAGTCCAGATATAACACGATCACGACGCCCGCCGCCACGGCCACGAAAGACGGAATCAGCGTCCAAAATGGATAGCCGTGCGCCCGCATGCGCCTAGCGGTCCAGAGCAACGTAGCCGTGAACAACAAGAACGACGGAATGATGAGCGCCGCGTGCGGAAGGCCCAACAGGTCGGCCGCCATCGCTTCGTCGTTTTCGGCAAGGCCAAAGAACAACATGCCGATGTGGAGGAACGGCCGGTGAAACACTTGACCTAGGGCTATGCCGAAGCCCGCGGCCGGCCGGAGTTTACCCGAGGACACCGCCCACAGGCCGAGCCATGCGAGGACGAGGCTGGCCAAAGGTCCCGCCAGAAGGCCAGCTACCGTCTCCTGGGCCGGGAGCACGCGGTTCAAAGTCATCAAGAAGTCGTTTCCGCTAAAGTAGTAGACCACGGCGTGTCCGAGCTCATGGAAAGGGAAACCGAGCGCGGTGAACACAAAGCTCCACCCGACCAGCGGCCAGGGAGATGAACGCACTCTCGTTGCAACCGTCTGGGAAGTTAACATGAGACACCTCCGTGCATGCAAACCGGTTGAAAGGCGGAACCACTTCGCCGTCACCTCTCCGGTTACGTGACCCTGGTCTGGCCCGAGCGGGACGCCACCCTTCGCTCAATCTTGTCGATCACTTTGACCGTCGCCTCGTTCAGATCCACGCCCGCACCGCTCGCGATGCGTGCAATGAGAAACAGCACGTCTCCGAGCTCTTCCAGGATCTGCTCCTCGGAGCCTTCGCCTTCTTCCTCGTGACCCCAGCGCGTCGTCCCCAGAGTGCGCACGGAGCGGGCCAGTTCGCCGACCTCTTCCGTCAGCAGCAACATGAGGTACTCGAGGTCGCTTTTCGTCCATCCTTTCGTTATCGACGCGACGCGTGTCTGAAATCCGTCCAGAGTCAAGTGCGTAGCCTCCCAATGTGCAACCCGGCAGCCGGTGACCGGACGCTAAGCCTGGGCGATCGACTCATATCACCGGGACTGCGCACGGAACATCGCAGCATAAGTGCCGCCGGCCAGGAGCTCTTCGTGGCTGCCGTCTTCGACGAGGCGCCGTTTTCTATCACCCACGCCGCGGATGTCGGCGCACAGGACAGTCCCGTCCCCTTCCGGCAGCCGCGCGACGACGTGCAGCAGCTCGGCTTGCTCTATCGCCCACGCGAGGCGCTCTTCCGCTGCGGTACTGCCGTGTGCCGTGCGAGGATGCCTTGGCGTGGCGTGAGGAGGTATTTCACGAGTGTTTGAAAGACGCCGCTCACAAGCCCGTATCGCTCGGCCGGATCGAAGAAGCTGCGGCCATTGAGCAGGATGCAGCCAGCCTGGGGCCGGTAAAGTCCGAGCAGCAGGCGCACGGGGCGTGGTTCCCGGCGCGGCGTCCGCTCCCACCAAACCTGTGATTTCACCCGGCTCGACGGTGAAGGAAATGTCGTGCAAGGGAGGCCGGTCGTGTCCCGGATACGTGAAGACGACGCAGTCGAACTCGACGCGCATGCGAAGGCCGGGACGGCTGGGCCGCGGGAACCGTTGTCGTAACTTCGGACTGCCTCGGATCGGGGAACTCGCCCGCCTCCCGCAAGAAGGTTCGTAGCTCGCCGGCCAAGGCGGACTCCGTGGTGAGGCCCTTAAGCAGCCCGGCCAGCCGGCTCACCGCCCCGGTCGCCCCGGTCGTAGCCTGGGACAGAACCGCCAGGCGTTCCCTCCACAAGTCCTGCTCCGTTGCGTTGATGGCCTCAGGTTTTTGAGCCCGACTTACTCCTGTTCACGGCATGACCGAAACCCGCTTTGCTGCGAAATCTTAGGGCTGCGGCTTAGTTCAATGGTCAAGTTCACGACCCGCAGTATTCTGCATTGTTCTGATTTATCCTGCTCGGGTGCGGTTGGTTCTTTCCAGCGATGTCAGCCCCCTGCACCGGATGAGCGACTTCCCAGCGGATCACCAGACGCGATTCGCATCGACGCTGCAATCCCCATTGCCTGAAAGCACACATCTTATTATCCAGGTCGAGCACAGGGCCGGAAGGGGGCCCCGGATCGGGACGCTTCGGGGTGGGATCCGGTCCGCAGGGCTGCGAGGCGGCGCGTGGTGCCGGGCCTCATCTGGAGGGCCGGCCTGGGAGGGCGAAGGGCCCGCCTTATCGGGCGGCTGCGTGCCGTGGAGCGTGGAGGCGCCCAGAGCGGCGAAGGGCGGATACCGTGGCGAGCCTCACACGGAGGCGCTGCCTAGTATGGCAAGGGCCCGCGTTTTTGCGGTGCCCGCCGTGGAGCTGGTTCGTTCGGGGTGCGCCCCGAGCTGCGCAGCGCCGGCGCAGCACAGGTTAGAGTACCAGGGCGGCGCAGCGCCGAGGCGGCTAAACGGACGCGA
>LSQX01103474.1_pt1 | contig 15784 bp, 13 predicted proteins | sample 654561 | NCBI WGS metagenome assembly LSQX01 (sample SAMN04489861, study PRJNA283612) | anaerobic digester metagenome | isolation source: 4 biogas reactors fed with cattle manure at either 37C or 55C with and... | place: Denmark: Kongens Lyngby | collected 2014 | reverse complement strand
TAGAGATAGATACTATATAGTATTAGTCTAAAAAAAATACACATAATCTCATGAAGATATACACTTAGGAGCAGACGTTGCGTTTATTGAAATGACAAGAAAAGGCCCATGGATGAGCGCTTTGCAATTTTTTCTAGTTAATATTAATCTACGCAACACAGAAAATATAATTGTATAAAAGATAGACATTATTATTCACATAAAGGATGGTTATCCGACTCTATCCCCTGCCTGCAGTCTGATGTTTCTTAATTTTACATGATATTCACGGATTTAGCAATGGGCCTGACCCCTCACCGCGCAGGAAATTATTCTTTATCAAGTCAAGAATTCGACTTTATGCAATGGAATCATCGGTTATAATAGTAATAGGTAGGACACACCTGGAAACCTGATAACAGGACAGGAGGAGAACTAACATGCGCTTTTTTAGTGGCAGGGTGATAATTGGGCTGTTTATTATAATTATCGGTGTTTTGATGCTTCTGGATAGACTGGGTTATGGAGTGGATGCAGGACATTTCTGGAGCTACTGGCCNNGTTATACCGCTTTTGATAGGTATAAACTGGCTTTTGGGGTCGGTCCGGGCTTCCGGGAGGAAGAGTGGTGAAAGGGTATTTTTCCCCTGGGGACAGTTTGTCACTGCTATTATTCTGATCATTGTCGGGGTTCTCTTTCTGGGCAGCAACCTGGGAATCATCGACCAGCAACTGCTCAGGTATTTCTGGAGAGTGCTCATCCCTGTAATCATTATTTTTATTGGGCTCAATCTGATCTGGGGAAAAGCTGCCGGGGGCAGCAGGCTTGCCATTATTGGCGGCATTGAAGAAGGCAGATCCCCCTGGAAACTGGAGAGCAGCAGCTACCTTGCCTTCATGGGAGGGGTGGACCTGGATATCACCACTGCAGAGGTACCCGAGGGAGAGACCGTTCTGGATTTAACTGCGGTTATGGGCGGAATTGATGTAAAAATACCGCCGGATCTGCCTGTTGTTTATGAGGGTTCTGCGGTGCTGGGCGGCGTTATATTTCTTAACCAGGACGATGGCGGGGTAATTGCCAGCCGCAAGGTTGAACACAACATTAAAAGCGGCGATACACGTCTACTGCGCATCCAGGCCCGCGCCATCCTCGGAGGAATTGACGTTAAGGAGAAATAGACTGCCTTTGCCAAAATTATACTGGGTGGAGCCAATTTTCTCATCCTTGATGAACCGACGATCTTATCATTGGCTGGAAGGTAAGAAGGGGGCTGATATTGAAGTAAGAGTAAGTAAATATTAAATACAAATAGTTTGAGCATTATTCAGGAAGGAAGTTCCAGAAATGGATCCGTTGAAAATCAAATACGGGCTTGATGAAATGCCCCCCTTCGGAGAACTGTTGTTCCTGGGGTTGCAGTGGCTGGCAATTATGATCCCAACAATTATTATCGTGGGGAAAGTAGTGGCCGTCCTGCACTATAGTCAATCAGCAGAGCAGATCATCTATGTTCAGAAAGTCTTTTTTATTATCGGGATTTCCCTTTTGTTGCAGTTATTGTGGGGACACCGTTTGCCGCTGGTGGTGGGACCGGCAACAATACTCCTTGTGGGTATCGCTGCCAGCAGCGGCAGCGAAATAAGTTCAATCTATACCGCTATTGCGTTTGGGGGTCTGGTTCTTTTAGTGGTGAGCGCTGCAGGGCTATTTAACCATCTAAAAAAACTTTTTACAGCCCCGGTAGTGGCGGTTATCCTTATCATGATTGCTTTTACCCTTACACCTATGATTATAGACCTGTGTATACCCTCCACTGCCGGGGGACTTGCCTGGGTAAATTTGTGCTTTGCCCTCTTCTTTGTGTTCTGTATCTTTGCTGCGAGCAAGTTTGTTACGGGTTTTTGGAAATCAACTCTCATTATGTGGGCGCTAATTGCCGGAACAATAGTTTATCATCTGTTTTTTCCCCAGGGTTTTGAAATAGCGCATGTTGCCCAGCCCACAATTACTGCCGATTTTTTATTAAAGACGAAGATCAATTTGAGCTTTGAACCGGGAGTTATTCTTTCATTTCTGGTATGTTTTTTAGCTTTATCCATTAATGATCTGGGGTCGATCTTCTCTGTGGGTGAAGTGCTAAAGCTGAAGGATATGCCGGTGCGGGTTACTAGGGGGCTTTCATTTACGGGGGTATTTAATCTCCTGGCGGGGCTCTGGGGTGTGATCGGTATGGTTAATTTTTCCCTCAGTCCCGGCGTGATTGCTTCGACAGGATGCGCTTCACGGTTTGCCCTTGTCCCTGCCGGAGTGTTTTTGCTGGTTATGTCTTTTTTCCCGCCGACGATAACATTTATTAGCGGTATTCCATCGGTGGTGGTTGGCGGCATATTTATCTACATCATGTGCTCCCAGATCGCTGCGGGGTTAACTATGGTTCTTGATACCCAGAAGGGTTTTCATTTTGAAAACGGACTGGTCATTGGACTTCCCCTCATGTTGAGCATTATGATCTCTTTTTTGCCGGATCATATCTTAAACACATTTCCCGTTTTTTTGAGGCCCCTTCTTGGAAATGGGTTTGTAGTAGGTGTTTTGGCAGTGTTGATTATGGAGCACCTTATCTTTGGGAAGGAACGCTGATTTTTTAGGTTAAGGAAAAACGAAAAACGATATTATATAAGAGGACCGGGAAGAAAAGCTTAAAAATGAAATAATCATGATTCTCCAAGAGATGACTTTGGAAGAGAAGATCGGGCAGATGGTTTTTACCGGGTTTGAAGGCCTCAGGGTTGATGACCACGTAGAGTCCATGATCAGAGAGCATCAGGTCGGCGGGCTGATTCTGTTTGAAAGGAATATTGAAAATGAAAAGCAGTTGGCAAGCTTAACCTCCGGCTTAAAGGCTGTCAATAAAGACAACAGGCTGCCGTTATTCATAGCGGTGGTCTTCGCCAGCTAATGCAGCAAATCCGTAAGGAAAAACGTAAGTTTAAAAATTGATCTAAAAAGCCGCTGTCAGTGGCTTTTTTAGATCATATGTCATATTAAACAGGCAATACTAAATTAATTGGAATTAATTGTTAGTGTTTGCGGTGGAACTTTTTTAAAAGCATTATCGTCTATTATGGTAAATAACCCGGAAAGGAGTGAATTAGTTGTAATAATGATCTTTCAAAGTAAAAAAATGGTCTGGATCTTTATTCTGAGCATTGTATTGCTTGGCGGATGTGTTACAGGTGAAGAGAAGCCTTCCATTGAAGAAGTGACGCCTGTTGATGAGCCACCGCCCGTGGAGGGGCTGGCAGAGGAATTTAAGGAGCGGCTGTTCCAGGCTACGGATGAGCACGGGATGATCGAGGGTTACAGCACGAAAGAGGAGTTGATTGCCTATATTTCACAAATTGCAGCAAGAGAAGTGGCCAGGGGAATGGTGGATGAGTACTATACCGAGAAAGAAGAAGGCCTGTATATTATCCCAAAAGGCGGGCCAATCCTTTTAAACCCTGAAGAAAGCTATGATTTGAAAGAAATAGATGAATATACTTATGAAGCCATTCAACGTAGCGAAAATATGTTACACGGGGAATATGAGGTGACGACAGTCTTTCAGAAAAAAGACGAGGGTTGGATAATTAAAGATATACTGGTAGAGAGATAGCGTGGTAGTGAGGATTAACCCAACTCAACGGGGGTATGAACCGGAATTAGTTTACTGATTTTAAGGGAGGAATATCTTGTGAAGAAAAAAATATTTATATCTGTGATGATCGCTTTACTGCTTTTATGCTCGGTTTCTTCCGTATTTGCTCATTCTCCAATTAAAATGTATTTTAACGGGAAAGAAGTATTTTCGGATGTATCGCCCAAAGTTGTTGATGGACGAATATTAGTGCCAATCCGCACCATTACGGAAAGGCTGGGGGCGTTAATTAAATGGAATGAAAAACATAATTCTGTTGATATCGATTTTGAAGAGCTGCAAGCTCAAAAAACCCGCATATCTCTTTTAGAGAGTGCGCTGGCGCCGAAAGACCCTAATGCTGCTGTAAAAACATGGGCTGAAGGCGTAAAAACGAGAAACGGTGCTTTGCAATATGCTGTGATGGCTCCGGAGCTAAAAGAAGAATCTTGTTCCGATTTTGTTAAAATGAACTGGTCTACCGGAACATCATCTCCATGGATCAAGAGTTATGAAGTTTACGAGCAATCTAAAGATAACGGCGAGACATACAAGTTCGAAGTAGTATTTACCTATACGGATTCAACAAAAAAGACATTTACAGACACTCAGTATGTTACTGTTGTCAATTATGAAGGCAACTGGCTGGTATCCTCCCTGGATAAATTTGATGTAAAAGAAAGGATTGATATAAAGGGAGAGATCACCAAAGTAACACTTGACCGTAACAAAAAGGTTAAGAGCATTTTTGTAGAAGATGATAAGGCTGAAAGGGAGGGTTATGATAAGGCAAACGTTCTCATCGGCAGCGATACTATTATTTATGGCGGTTATACGGATCGGAAACTCAGGGAAAGTGTTCTTAAAAAGGGAGTAGAAGTTGAAGTTACTTTTACCGATGATCCCGTGGCGATGATCTATCCGGTTACAGCTGAGGCAAAAATAATAAGGGTAATCGACGAACCGCAGGATAATTCAATTGTTTACCGTAATAACCGCTATGGTTTTAGCTTTCCCTTGCCGGAAAGCTGGGAAGGTTATACCATTGTCAATGACCGGTGGGAAGGCATTTCACTGGAGAGAGCGAAAAGCGGCAGGGTGGTTGAAAGAGGTCCGATTCTTTCCATCAGGCATCCCAAGTGGACCTCAAAAAATCCGAGGCAGGATATCCCCATAATGATCTTTACCCTTGAGCAGTGGAAGTCGCTGCAACAGAAAAAATTTAGCGTCGGCGCGGCTCCTGTGGGGCCAACAGAGCTTGATCGCAACAGCAAATATGTTTTTGCCCTGCCGGCGCGTTACAACTACGCATTCCCGACGGGGTATGAAGAAGTGGAAAAAATTTTGGAAGGCAACCCTCTGGTACCGTTTGAGGAATAAAAAGCTGGTCTATTGGTCTAACTGGCCTAACTGGAATAAAAGCCCGGGGTAAACATCCTGGGCTTTCGCTATCCAAGCTCTAACAATTGAAAAATCGACGGGAGATATAATCATGTTTTCTATGGAGCACCTTATCTTTAGGGAAAGATCTAAGGGGTTATCTTAATTTGTTTCCAATACAGTTGTAAAGGCTTCCTGGGGAATGTCCACTTTGCCTATTTGTTTCATTTTTCTTTTGCCTTCTTTTTGCTTCTCCAACAGTTTCCTTTTGCGGGTTACGTCCCCTCCATAAAGTTTTTCCGTGACATCTTTGCGCAAGGCCTTGATCGTTTCCCTGGCGATAACCTTGTTTTCAATAGCTGCCTGTATGGGGACGTCAAATAATTGCCTGGGAATGATCTTTTTGAGTTTTTCCACCATTTCCTTGCCGCGCGGATAAGCTTTATCACGGTGAATTATAAATGAAAGGGCATCCACTTTTTCAGTGTTTATCAGGATGTCTACCAGGACGAGGTTGGATTCTTTATATCCGTGCAGGGTGTAATCAAGGGAAGCGAAGCCCCGGGTGCGGGACTTGAGCAGATCAAAAAAATCGTAGATGATTTCTGCCAGAGGAAGAAGGTAGGATAGTTTTACCCGCCCTGTTCCCAGGTACTCCATGTTTTTAAAATCTCCTCTTTTTTCCTGACAGAGCTCCATGACAGGCCCCACATAATCTTCGGGTAAAAAGATGGATGCTTCTGCATAGGGCTCCTCAATTATTGCCCTTTCTTCTGCGGGGGGTAACAGGACTGGATTATCCAGTTCCACCATATGGCCATCCTTTTTATGAATCTTGTAAATTACGCTTGGTGCCGAAATAATCAGATCCAAGCCATATTCTCTCTCTAGCCTTTCCCTGACAATATCCATGTGTAATAACCCCAGAAATCCACAGCGAAAACCAAGGCCCAGGGCTGTGGACTTTTCAGGTTCATAGGTCAGGGATGAATCATTAAGCTTCAGTCGCTCCATAGCTTCCCGCAGTGGCACAAAATCATTGTTGTCCTGGGGAAAAAGGCCGCAGAAGACCATGGGTATGGCCCGGCGGTAGCCGGGCAACGGTTTTGCTGAGGGGTTGGTTGCTGAAGTGATCGTATCGCCCACCCGGGCATCCTCGACATTTTTTATAGCAGCGACCAGATAGCCTACTTCCCCAGCAGTTAGAGCGGCGGAAGGTTCCATATCCGGCCGGAAGACACCTGTCTCCATCACTTCAAAAAGCTTGCCGGTACTCATAAGTTTTATCTTTTCACCCTTTTGAACACAGCCTTCGATAACGCGGATATAAGCTATGACACCCCGGTAGGTATCATAATGGGAATCAAAAATTAAGGCCTTTAAGGGTGCATGGGTATTACTCAAATTGGGTGGGGGCACCTTATTAACAATGGCCTCCAGGATTTCTCCGATCCCCTGGCCTTCTTTTGCAGAAATCTGCAGGGTTTCTCTGGCGTCTATGCCGGGAATTCCCTCCAGTTCTTTCTTTATCCTATCCGGGTCGGCGTTTTTCAGATCAATCTTGTTGATGACGGGTATGATTTTCAGGTTTTGCTCCAGGGCGAGGTAGGTATTGGCCAGAGTCTGTGCTTCTATTCCCTGCACAGCGTCAACGATGAGGATAGCGCCTTCACAGGCGGCCAGGCTTCTGGATACTTCATAGCTGAAATCTACATGTCCCGGGGTGTCGATCAGGTTTAAAATATATTTCTCTCCGTCCCGGGCTTGATATTCCAGTCGTACGGCCTGCAGCTTGATAGTGATGCCCCGCTCCTTTTCCAGGTCCATTTGATCCAGGACTTGCGCCGTCATTTGCCTGGCAGAAAGGGCCCCTGTTTTTTCCAGGAGACGATCTGCCAGGGTAGATTTGCCATGATCAATATGGGCAATTATACAAAAGTTTCTGATGTATTGCGGTTTCACCTTAGGCCTCCATCTAATAATTCCAAAAAAAATCCCAAAAAATTATGTAAAATTCATGTTAGCTAAACTGCATTTGACGTTTATTTATCCGCTAATAGCTTTCCACATCAATCTCCTCCAAGTTTAATTATACCCCATTTCCTGCTATCTTTACATAGATATTTATTTTGTTGTACAATATTCTGGAGGATTCTTAGAATAGTCTTTCTGACGGATATTCACCACGGCCCGTTTTTTCCAGAGCCAGACTCGGGAAGCTGGTTGACCGGGTTGATTTAGAAAAATAGAATGACAGAGCGGGGGAGATGGTCGTGTATGATGTGGCCGTGATCGGCGCAGGGCCGGCAGGAGCGACACTGGCCCGGTTAATTGGAGACAGCTGTAAAGTATTGTTGATCGATCGCCGGGACTTGCTCGAGCAAAAGCAGAATAAAATTTCCAAACCGTGCGGGGGGCTCATCGCCCCGGATGCACAGGGTATGCTAGGAAAGCTCGGCCTCGGGGTTCCCCGGGAGGTGCTGGTAGGTCCGCAGCTATTTTCCGTGAGGACGATAGATTTCCAGAGCGGTCTTGAGAGATATTATCAAAGGCATTATATCAATATCGACCGTGAAAGATTTGATGCCTGGCTTGTTTCGTTGATCCCGCCTTCTGTGGATATTCGCTGCGGGTGGTTTTTTAAATCATTTGAAAGAACGGGGACCTCCATCAGGTTGAAGCTGAAACATAACGGAAAGGAATACATTGAAGAAACAAAGTGTCTGGTCGGTGCGGATGGAGCATTTTCACCGGTGCGGCGGATGCTAGCTCCGCAGATTCCCCAAAAAAAATACCTCGCAATTCAGGAATGGTTCAAGGTCCCGGAAAATCTTCCGTATTTCTCCGTGATCTTCGATCGTACGCTTACTGACTTTTATGCCTGGACCATCCCGAAGGAAGAGCACTTGTTAGTCGGCGCCGCTCTGTCACCGCAGGGAAAACCCCGCGAGAAATTTTGCCTGCTAAAAGAAAAACTTATTAGCTATGGCTTTGAGTTCAAGGAACCGGTCAAAAAGGGTGCGGCGCTGATTATCCGCCCCCGGTCCCCAGCCCAAATATACCTTGGTGAGGGGAGTATTGCACTTCTGGGCGAGGCTGCAGGCTGGATAAGCTCCACATCGGCTGAAGGACTGAGCTATGCATTGAGAAGCGCGCTCGCCCTGGCCCAGAGCCTGCGTGAAAGCCCGCAGCACTATCTGCAAGATTATTCCAGGAGAAGCTGGAATTTAAAACTAAACATTACGGCCAAAAATTTTAAAGCGCCGTTCATGTACCGGCCCTTTCTCAGACGAATCGTGATGAGGTCGGGGATAACCGCGATGAAAATATTTGATAATTATTAATGAATTAAGGGAAAATCCTCTTGGTTTTGAATTTGCGGAACCGATCAAAAAAGGGGCGGTGCTGATTATCCGCCCCTCGCTGCCTGATTAGGTGAAGCCGAATTACTTTTGCTAATCAAAGCTTTCTAATCAAAGCTTTCTAATCAATGTTTTAAGGTAAGAATAAAAGAATCGTCTTCAGAAGTTATCTGTACCTGCCAGCCCAGCGTCCTGGCCGACCTGGACACGTTGTCGCGGGCTACAGTGCTGTTCACCTTAACTTTTACCTCATCAATTCCTGGTTCCTGCATGGCTTTTCTAGCCTGGATAACAGGTTCCGGGCAAGATAAACCGGAACAGTCGACATATTTGCTCCCCATTGCTCTACTCCTTTCTATACTATACCTGTTATTTAGAGTTCCTGTGTAAACTCTTGCACTTGCACTCGTTTCTCAACTTTTTTCAGGGCCTGCATGGTAACGGCAAAGCCGATGAGCAGCAGCAAGATCCAGACTACAACTATCATGGCTTGCCCCCCGGCGGGTACGCCGTTGGCGCTTGCCGCCCAGCCAAAGTTGTGCATGATCGCCGCCCCAAAGATAGTTCCCAGGATTGTAGCGAAGGCATCCCCGTCCCCTTCTCCGGCAAGGATCAACTGCCTGAGGGGGCAGCCTCCGGCCAGGACAGCAGTCAATCCTACGATTCCCATCCCTAAAAAATTCCAGACAGCTTGGGTGTGTGCGACAGGCTGGCCGAGGAAACCGGGATTAAAGGAATTAAAGAGCAGGTTCCCAGCCAGGATCATGACAACAAGGGCGACAATACCGGAGAAAAGATGGTAATCCCTGAAGAGGAGCAAATCACGGAACGCGCCCATGGTGCAAAATCTGGAACGCTGCGCCAGAAAGCCTCCCAAAAGGCCAGCAACAAGGGCAATGAACAGCGGAGCCCTCATGGAGCCGGGTCCTTCTGCACTGAAAAAAATAAAAGCAGGGGCTATTAATACCAGCAGCAGCAGCCCAATAGCAAGCGTTGGCCCCACCAAGCCGTTGGCCCGGGGCTGTTCTGTGGCCTGGCCCAGCGTATAGCCCTTTCTTAAAAACAGGGTGCCCACCCAGACACCAAAAATATATCCCGGCAGGGCGGCTGCCAGAGCATTAAAATCTCCCCCTGCTATTCTTATTAACATACGCAGAGGGCAGCCCAGAAAAACAAGAGCACCCATCATCATAAAGACCCCCAGGGTAAACCTCAGTAGGACACTGGAACCGCCCCTGGATTTAAATTCCCTGAAAATAAGTGCGGATAAAAATGCTCCCAGTACCAGCCCCATTATTTCCGGCCGCAGGTACTGGACTACAGCGGCGCGGTGCAACCCCAGCCCGCCGGTTATATCCCTGAGAAAACAGGCGATACAAAATCCCATATTGGCAGGGTTACCCAGTAAAACCAACAAAACTGCCATAATTCCAAAAATAGCTCCTGCCAAAATAACCGGATACTTTTCTTTCAAAACGTTCACTCCTTTTCAAAAATAATTTTGACGCCAAATTAAAATAATACATCCGCTACTACTTGTACGTTGCTGTTGCTCCTCGCTATTGTTAATTATAAGGTATGGCCTCACCCTTGGGGAAATAGAAAATATCAATACTTATCGCCCTGTAAATAGAAAAATTAAATAGTGGGTCAGGTAAAAATTGTTACAATCTTATCATGAACCAAAACAAATTACTTTCGTCTAAAAAGAAAGGAGTGTCGTTTAAAAACAGAGTATCGTTAAAAAAACGGTAACTGCTCAGGAGTTAATTTATAAGCGAAGCTGCACAGATCATCTCTTAGACTGAGCAGTTACAAAAAACGACTATTTTGGGAGGGGGAGTATATTGAGAAAAGCTTATTTTTTAATTCTGTGTGTGCTGGTGACTATTTTGGCACTAACAGGATGCGGTGATTCAGGTAAGAACGATGAGGTTTCCTTTAATGCGATCGTCCTCGAGAATAATCAGACCCACTTGCTGGTCGAACCTGAAGAGGGTTCGTCTGAGTTAGACTCTGCTGACCGGATAACGGTTTCAGTCAGCGATGTGGCTCTGTTTAATCCCCAGGATGCAGAAATTGTAATCGATGATATTGAAGCCGGTGATCGGATACAAGTCTATTACAATGGCCTGATTGCCGAAAGTTACCCTGCACAGATTAACGGATGCCATAAAGTCAAAGTCTTGGAAGCCGTTTCTGCCAACAATGATTTTACTGAGGAAAATGAATTTGAAAACAGTTTTCACAGACCGGATTTTGATAGTTTGCCGGAGGAAATCAGCAACTGGATCAGTTGTTCCCTGGAAATTCCATCCGTGCAGGAAAAAATGCATGATGGTCATAGATTTGTGCTGATAACGGAAGGAATGAAACCTTCAGGCGGTTATGAGGTAGAAGTAAAAGAAGTCGTAGAGGGGCCGGACGGACTGGAGGTTAAGGTCAGATTTACTGCCCCCAAAGAAGGCGAAGCGGTGGATACAGTTATCACCAGCCCCTTCGATTTAATTATCGTGGAGGATAATAAGCTGCCCTTAACTTTTGTAGACGTCGATGACCCGGACAGGTATTTTATGAAAGTGCACGGTCTGGAAACAATTGAACAGCCGATCGTTGCTTCCTCTGATTGGATTAAAATTTTCAGTCCCAAACCGGATGAACAAGTAGAAGGGGCGATCTCCCTTTCGGGGATAGCCTGTGTATTTGAGGGAAATGTAAGTTATGAGCTGCTGACTGAAGACAATGATGTGGCTTGCAGCGGCTTTACTATGGCAGCTATGGGTGATTGGGGCTATTTCGAAGAAGAAATCCCGGTTCCGGCGGATGTTGAAGCCAACAGGCTGGTTTTACAGCTATACAGTGTGAGCGGGAAGGATGGTTCGAAGATGTTTGTTGTAGAGATACCTCTTGTTTTGGAATAATATTATTGGTTATAGATTTCTTCCTATGCGCGTAAGCGATAATTAGAAGCCGCCTTTATTGGCGGCTTCTTAATTAAATGGAACTGAGGGAGAGGTTCCTTATCCTTTTTTATTCTCCTGCAGGATTAATGTTGCAGGAAAAGATACATGTCTTCTTGAAAGATAATATTATTTATTATTGCAGAAAGGAAAAAATACCAATGGTTATTCTGAAATCGGAAGAAGAGATCAAACGGATGCATGAAGCGGGAAAGCTGCTGGCCTCCTGCCATAAGGAAATCTCGAAGATAGTTGGTCCCGGAATCACCACTTTTGAAATAGATGATTTCGTTGAAAAATATTTGAAAGAGCACGGGGCAACACCTGAACAAAAAGGATATCAGGGTTATCAATATGCCACCTGCGCCTCTGTTAACGATGAGATATGTCACGGCTTCCCCCGGAAAACTCCTCTAATAGAGGGTGATATAGTAAATATTGATATGGTAGTAAACTTAAACGGTGCTTTGGCGGATTCCGCCTGGACTTACGCCATAGGAAATATATCAAGCAAAGCAAGGCGTTTGTTGGAAGTTACGAAGAACTCCTTATATAAAGGCATTGAAAAGGCATACCCTGGGAACAGGCTGGGCGATATCGGTTATGCTATTCAAGCTTATGCCGAGTCTGAGGGTTTTTCCGTTGTCAGGGAATTTGTCGGTCACGGTATCGGGCCAACGATTCATGAAGAACCACAGGTTCCTCATTTTGGCTATCCGGGGAATGGACTTATTTTAAAGCAGGGTATGGTTATTACGATAGAGCCCATGATCAATGAGGGAGTGTGGTCCAGCCGAATGGATTCCAACGGCTGGACGGCAAGAACCGCCGATGGCAGGTTATCCGCACAGTATGAACATACAATAGCGATAAGGGAAGATGGACCACTAATTTTAACTCAACAATGAAAGACCTATCACGATTCCTATGACTGATAATACCGGGCGATTTATTATCGAAGAAATGACCTAAACTAAAGCTTAGCGGTATGGGGGTATATGCAGCAGCTGTTGCCTAAACCTCAAAAATTTTATTTACCGCAATTTCCAGGCCTTCGAAATAATAAGAAACCAGGGTATCACCGGGCTTATAGCTGGTATGCTCATCGATGTCAAAGTCCTTAAAGCCATAAACCAGAACGGAATGCTTGTTGGGATCGACAATCCAGAATTCCCTTACGTCGGACAGCATAAATGTGTTGAGCTTATCTACCATATCCTTTGAGCGGGTGCTTTTTGATAAAATTTCGATGCAAAGTGTGGGTGTGCCCATATAGCGCCCTTTTTCATTAACATTATCCTCTAAATCACAGGCGATGAGCAGATCGGGCTGCATTACATCCGGTGTTTTGAGGTCTTTTTTATAGAAATGAACATCAAAAGGAGCATAAAAAACCTTGCATTTCTTATCTTTCAGGTATGTTCGTAGGAGGATATGCAGATTACCGGAAATATCCTGGTGGAAGGTGTTGGGAGAAGTTAAAAGGACTATTTCACCATTGATATACTCCATTCTGAGCTCGCTTTTTTCGTAAATCTCTATAAATTCTTCGTACGATACTTTCTTGCCTCCATACTGATAATCCAGCGCCTTTTCCTTAACCGTAAAATAGCGTTCGATTTCTGTAATATAAGGCGTAAGCCTTACTGCTTTTTTGCCGTTTTTCGTGATAACAACCTCGTGATCTTCAATTACGTAATCAATATACTTTCCCAGGTTTGTCTTTAGCTCTGTAGCTGTAATAACTTTCGTGGTATCGTTCACCTTTCGTTACCTCCTGCTTAATTTATCGTACGGATATTATAGCAGAAAGAACGAAATGTTGCAATGGCAGTCGTACGAAGTATTTTCTGCCGTCTTTCCCGGACTGTTAACGAAAAAGACAGGTAAATACCTGCCCAAGCTGATGTACACGTCTTGTGGGGGGGATGGGAACGGATAGAAAATAAATAAATATGCTGGGAAGGTGGGGAAGGCGGGAGGGGCACAAAAGACCCTGGCAGACATTTCCTGGGCTACAACCTTTGTGGCAGTAAAGAAATCGCTTCCTGTTCCAGGCGGATTTTCTTTTCCAGGATCAGAGTTATTAAGGCATGAAACGGGGCAAAGGCGTCGTCTTCCAGCAGGGCGGCCAGCTTTTGGGCATACTGCTCAGTGATCGGCTGTCCCAGATGCAGATACTGCAGGTATGTTTCTTCATCCATTAAATACGGTTGAATAGGGATGCCGGTTTTTTCCCGGAGATCGTGCCAGATCTTAAACCCTCCCAGATCAAGATCCCCCCAGTGATAAAAAGGAACCGGGTTCCCGCGCTCATGGAAAAAACGGTACAGCTTCTGCAGGAAAAGCCTGCGGGCGGTTCCGGCAAACCCTCCCAGGTAGATGACCAGCCGCTCCGGCGGCCCTTCCAGCACGTACTGGTAAAAGGAAGTGAGGTTTTCGACGGTAAGCACGGCCTTCGCCGGGCAATCCGCCACCGCCAGTTCCTTTATCATCTTTGTGGGCAGCCCCAGGTCGGGTTCAAAGGAAGAGAGGTCGATCTTGCCCTTTGGCGTGGAGATGACAAGGGGGCCTGCCAGGTGAATATGCCCCGGATTGTTTACAATGCCCCGCTCCTCCAGCAGGGCAGCGTCGCCTGTTTCGGCATCTCTATCTCCATTTTCATCTCCATCTTCATTTTCATCTCCATCTTTATTTAATTCTGACCGGTAAAAGTCCCGCAGCAATTGCAGGATTCCTTTTTCCAGCTGCTGCCACCGCTTGGAGTCCCCGTAAAGCTGCACGCTGAGCGTCCGCTTCGCTGTCTCCTCGTCGCGGGGCTCGAAAAGTACGTTGAAGCCTCTGAGCAGGTCGATCAACTCATCATGCTTTTCGGGGCGCAATGGGGAGGGGAGGGGTTCATAAGCGGCAAGCCTGTGCAGCAGTTTATCATAATAGGAATGGAGCAGGGTCGGCGCTGAGGGCTTCAGTTCCGCCAAATGCTCAGCCGCTTCCCGGTAAATTTCCTTCTTAGAGCGCCTTTCCAGCACCTGATAGATGGCCGGCAGCATGTTTTCTACGAGCGCTGCCCGTTCCAGGGTATGCCCCCGGTCAAAGCGCACCCACTCCAGGGTAACGAAGCCCCGGTGCTCCAGGGCTTCCATCTCGGCATTAAACATCAGTCGAAAGCTGCTGTTGCTTACATGGAAATAATCCGGGAAGCTCTTGCTGCCGATTCTCAAGAGGGTGCGGCGGGGGCTTTTTTCGGCGGAGCCGTAGCCCCGGCGGCGTTCATACCGGTCCACAAGTGTGTTGAGGACTTTCTTCTGGATGTTACTGAGCTTCACTGCTTTACACACCCCGAACATTTAAAAAATTAGTGTTTGATTCTACCACTACAGCGAAAATTAGCAATGAGCGGTGCCATGGGGACGTCAGACTGTGTGAAAACATGCTTAAATTGGGTTTTGTCATTCTGAGTGCAGCGAAGAATCTTGATTTTTCAAGCCATTTAAAGACCCATTCGCTTTGCTCAGGGTGACAGTTTTCACACAGTTTGACGGTTCGAGCGCCCCCGAAGTGTAGCGTAGGACTTGGGGACATTCCGCTGCAAGAGGTGTGTCCCCGCAGCGCTAAGAGCTCTGCTTTTCTATTTCCAGAAGATCTTTTCTGCTGACCCGCTCGATAAAACTATGGAACCCGTCTTTCATGACGATCAGGTTCGTGTTAACGTGGGGAATAATCAACCGGATTCTCCCCGTGGGCGCCACGATTATCGCCTGGAAACCGAGGTTCTTCATAAAGGTGACAGCCTCTTCAATGCGGTCCGCATCCATGCGGTTGAATGCTTCATCGAAGACCACCAGGCGCAGGGTGTCCTGCTTGCGGTAAAGCTGGTAAGCCTGATAAAAAGAGGCGAGGATGGCCACGTAGAAGGGCACCTGTGTTTCACCGCCGGATTTGTCCCGGGCAACTTTGGAAAAGTGGCTTTTATTGCCCCAGCTATCGGTAATGATGATGTCAAAATCCAGAAAAGAGCGGTAGTCTGTCAGCGTCTGCATAGTCTCCTGGAACTCGTTTTCACGCCGGGTAATCTCGGCAAACAGCTCACTGATGGCCTCACCGTGCTGTTCCATGAAGGCCTCCCGGAAGATCGAGCCCTGGTAAATGCCTTTATCCATAATCATCTCATAATAACGGCGCATATCACTTTTAGCCGTCAGGCTGAAATGATAGGAATCTGAGCCGAAACGCATATTCTTTAAGGCACGGTTCAGCTCTTTGATATCTTCCTCGGCTCCTTTGATATATTCCCCCAGCCTGGCGATAAAGTGTTCCTGGAAGCTTTGTTCCGCCTGCTCCCGTGCTTCTTTCGCCTGCTTTTCATAATCCCCCAGGTGGCTTTCCGCCAGCAGCCGGTGGCGCTTCCGGAAAGCTTCGT
>LSQX01069740.1_pt1 | contig 15786 bp, 18 predicted proteins | sample 654561 | NCBI WGS metagenome assembly LSQX01 (sample SAMN04489861, study PRJNA283612) | anaerobic digester metagenome | isolation source: 4 biogas reactors fed with cattle manure at either 37C or 55C with and... | place: Denmark: Kongens Lyngby | collected 2014 | reverse complement strand
AACCTACATATCCGGGCGGTGAACCCACCATGCGCGACACTGTATGTTTTTCCATATATTCGGACATATCCAAGCGTATCATGGCGTCTTCATCACCAAAAATAGCTTCGGCCAGAGCCTTGGAAAGTTCTGTTTTACCCACACCGGTGGGACCCAGGAAAATGAAGGAGCCCGTTGGGCGTTTGGGGTCTTTTAAGCCTACCCTGCCCCGGCGGATAGCCTTGGACACGGCCGTAACCGCTTCCGCTTGGCCGACTATGCGGCGGTGGAGCTCTTCTTCCATATTCAAAAGGCGTTCGCTTTCTTCTTGGGTCAGTTGGACCACGGGTATATTGGTCCAGGAGGACACAATTTGGGCAATCTCTTGCTCGCCCACTTGACCGGAAACGCGAACATTTTCTTCCTTCCAGCGTTGGCGGATTTCTTCAATCTGCCGGCTTAAGGCTTTTTCTTCATCGCGCAAGGCGGCCGCTTGCTCAAATTCTTGGGCATTGACTGCCGCTTGCTTTTCTTCGTCCAGTGATTTCAACTTGTTTTCAAGCTCTAAGAGGTCGGGCGGAGTTGTGTGCTTTTTAAGCCGGACCAGTGAGGCGGCTTCGTCAACCAAATCAATGGCCTTGTCGGGCAGGTAGCGGTCGCCTATGTACCTGGCGGACATTTTAACGGCGGCTATGATGGCGTCATCCGTTATTTTAACCTTATGGTGGGCTTCGTATTTATCACGAAGGCCTTTCAAAATTTCTATGGCCTCATCTTCGGTGGGCTCGCCCACGGTAACGGGTTGGAAGCGGCGTTCCAAGGCTGCATCTTTTTCAAAGTACTTTCTGTATTCATCCAAGGTGGTGGCGCCGACAACCTGCATTTCACCCCGGGCCAAGTAAGGCTTGAGGGTGTTGGCCGCGTCAACCGAACCTTCGGCGGCACCGGCACCGATTAGGTTGTGAATTTCGTCAATAAAGAGTAATACATCACCGGCCGCCAAAACTTCGTCTATGGCGGTCTTGAGGCGTTCTTCAAATTCGCCCCTGTATTTTGTGCCGGCAATCATGCCGGTCATGTCAAGCGAAATTAAGCGTTTGCCCTTCAAGGTTTCGGGCGCTTGGCCGGCTGCGATTTCTATGGCCAGGCCTTCGGCAATGGCCGTTTTACCCACACCGGGTTCACCTATTAAGACGGGGTTGTTCTTGGTGCGCCTGCTCAAAATTTGCACCACACGGTCAATTTCTTTTTGGCGGCCTATGACCGGGTCAATAAGGTTTTCTTTGGCAAGCTGCGTCAGGTCACGGCCGAATTTGTCCAGCGTGGGTGTGTTTGAACCGGCTTGGCCGTCTGCCTCCCCGGCGGGGGAATCGGACCTTCTGCCGCTTTTTTGGCTTTGCCGGGGTGCCTTACCCAGCTCACTTTCAAGGTCGCGCAAAATCACTTCGGGCACCGCTCCCAGGTTTTTGATAATTGAAAGGGCGGCCGACTCACCTTCAAAGATTAAAGCCAGCAAAATATGTTCACTGCCCACATAGCCATGGCCCAAAGCACGGGCGTGGCGCACGGCGGTTTCTAAAATATTTTTGCAACGCGGGGTCAGGTCTGCGGCGGTCAAGTTGGCCTTGGCCCCAAAGCCGAAAATATCTTTTATCATTTTTTCCGTGTCTTCCAAGGTCAGGCCCTGTTTTGCCAAAACTTCATAAGCTATGCCCTGGCCCGTTTCCAAAAGGCCTGCCAAAACATGCTCGCTGCCTATGTAATTGTGGCCCAAGTTTTTTGCAAACTCAATTGCAAAATTCAAGGCCTTGTTTGCCCCTTTCGTAAAACCTTCAAAATTGTACATAAAATCACCTGCTTATATTTAATCAATAATATTAATCGTAAATTTTAAAACCTGATGCCTAAAACCTCACGCACGGCAAGGGCTCTCAAACTATCCCTTTGCGATGGGGTCAGGTTTTGCTCCTCACGGGCGTTTAGGGTTGCCGGTTGCATAGACACTATCAGTTCATTGAGCTTCTCAAGCTCTATGTCAATCATACCGTTGGCGGCACCCAGGCGAACCAGGGAAATCAGTTCCATAAATTCATCACCGCTCAAAAGCCTGGCTGTTTGCAACACACCCAGTGCCCTCCAGACCTTGTCGGCACTTTCGGGTTTTTCCAACATAAGTTTTGCCGCTTCCCGTTCACGGCCCACCAACTGGGCTGCAATTGAATTCAAGTTTTCCAAGGCTGCCGCTTCGGTTATGCCCAGGGTGATTTGGTTGCTGAGCTGATAAATATCCCCCTTGGGTTCGGACCCTTCACCGTAGGCCCCCCGCATGGTCATGCCCAGTTTTGAAACCGAGGTGCTCAAGCGGCTGATGTGGCCCAGGCGTGTGAGTGCCGGCAAGTGCAGCATGAGTGAAGCTCGCATGGCGGTGCCCAAATTGGTCGGGCATTGGGTTAGGTAACCTATGCGCTCATCAAAGGCGTATTTAAGCTTGGCGTCCAACTTAGAGTCAATGGCGTCGGCCGCTTCAAAGGCTTCATTGAGTGCTAAACCCGCCTTCATAACTTGCAGGCGGATATGGTCTTCTTCGCAAAGCATTATGCTGACGGACTCATCCGGGGTCAATAAGAGGGCACGGCCCTCAACCGAGCTTGCAAATTCGGGGCTGACCAAGTGCCTTTCCGCCAGGGACACGGCCTGTGGCCTGGTCAGTGCATCCATTTCAATATAGCTGAACTTTTCGGGATTACCCTCTGCCATGGCGGCGTCTTTAATAAGTTCGTTTACCGCCCGCCTGTCTTCCAAAGAAAGTTTTGAGGGGAAGGGATACTCGCGCAAGTTGCGGGCCAGCCTGATGCGGGTGCTGAGCACAATGTCGCCCTGGTCGCCTTTTTCGATATACCACTTTTCCATACTCAATCCTCCTTTTCAAGCTCGCGTATCTCATCGCGAAGTTCTGCCGCCAGTTCATAATTTTGTTCTTCCACGGCAACATTCAACTTGCAGCGTAAAGCTTCAATGCGGTTGAGCTTTTTATTTTCTTCACAAGCCGCTTCGGACACCTTGCCGCTGTGGCGGATACGGCCGTGTATGCGTTGCAAGGTAGGCAGAAGTTTTTCATAAAAGGTGTTGTAACATTCGGCGCAACCGATCTTGCCCGATTTTGTAATGTCTTTAAAAGAAGAGCCGCATTTTGGGCAAAGTTGAAGGGAAGTTTCCGCCCCCTTGGGCCTTTCGCTTGCAAAATTTTCAAAAAGCCCACCCAGGTTTAAGCTGAAACCCGACAGAAAATCACCGTATCCTAAATTTGCGGCACACTCGGAACAAAGATGGGTCGCAGTGGTTTCACCGTTGACCACCCTTTTATTATGGGTTGTGGCCTCATGCCTTTCACAATTTTGGCATAACATTTTACTTGCCCCCTTTAATCTTTTGCTTCCCCTCAAGCCTTGCTTACGGCCAAGAGAAGGTTCTTAAAAATTATTGCCCTGGTTTCTTCCCGCGTATGGTCCGACAATAGTTTCAGGGCCTTGTCGGAAGTTGCGGCCAACATTAAATCTGCCGAATTTTTATCAATAATGCTTTGGTGTTTTAAATTCAGTAAATGGGCCCGGCATGTTTTTTCATCAAGGCTTTGGCCTATATTATTAATAACATGCATAAGCAAGGCCCCTTTGCCAAGTTTTACCCGACTGATGCGGATAAATCCGCCCCCGCCCCGCCTGCTTTCAACCATATAGCCTTGCTCGGGCGTAAAGCGTGAAGAAATCACATAGTTGATTTGGCTGGGGACGCAACCGAACTGTTGGGCAAGCTCATTGCGTTGCAATTCGATTTGCCCATCGATTTCAAGCCCTTCCAAAATCATTTTGGCTATGGCAGCACTTAAATTCACCCCAACCACCTCTTTGCTTTGACCTTCACTGACTTTGGTTTAATTATATAATATCCAAAGACTCGGGTCAAAGGTCAGTAATGGTCAAGAGCCCGCTTTTTCTCCCTTTTTCTGCTTTTTACTACTGTTTTCGCCTATTTTTGACCTTTTTCAAATTAGTAAAATAAAAAACGACAAGGCTTTTTCAAGCCCTGTCGGTCGTGTAAAGGATTTATGCTTTACAGCTTAAGTGTGGCCAATATTTCAGCTGCCTCTTCAAAATTTAGGCCGCCCGGTGAAATAGCAAAGTTGCCGGGGGCTTGCAGGGCCCACCTTTCTGCATACTTTTTGGCATCTGCCCCGTCTATGCGCAAATCGGGGCTGTTTACAAGTGATTTTACGGTTTTTAAAAGCCGACCTTTGTCGGTTTGCAAAAGTTCAAAAAGTTCCTTGTGCAAGTCGGGCGCAAAATTTTCAGCCCTTTCAAGAAAGGCCGGCATGAAAACAGCACAGGCCTTGCCGTGGGGCAGACCAAAGTCTTCTGTTAAAATATAGCCCAGGGGGTGGGGAAAGGCTGTGCCCGTTTGGTTGATTGCAAGCCCCGCGTAGAGCGAGCCGTAATAAAGGGCGTCGCGAACTTCCGGTGAGGGCAAGGATTTGCTTTTATTTAAAGATTCAAGTGCCGGCCAAAGGCCGCTCAAGGCTTTTTGAGCCACACACTTGGTAAGCCCTTGACATTTGGGGGTGAAAAATGATTCCAAGGCATGGCTGAAAGCATCAAGGGCTGTGGAAACCGTAGCATCATAAGGCACACTGTAGGTGTATTTTGGGTCGGCAAAAGATAGATTTGCATAGTAGTCGGGGCCGGAAACACTTTTTTTGCGGCCGTTTCGGTCAATGGTCAGCACCGACACGCCGGTCACTTCGCTCCCCGTGCCTGCCGTTGTGCCCAAAAGTACCAGGGGCAGGGGCGGTTTGCCGTAGCCGTAATTATAAATTTCTTCCGCTTCAAGCTTTGGGTTTGCGGCATAAACCGCCACAGCCTTGGCAGCGTCCAAGGGGGAGCCCCCGCCTATGCCGAAAATGAAGTCTGCCTTAAAATCGGCCGCTTGCTTGCCCGCCGCATGGCAGTCCGAAAGCAAGGGGTTGGGCCCGATTTTGTCATATATCTCATATGAAATCCCTTGTGTTTTCAAGGCCTTGAGCACATCATCCAAGGCACCGCTGGCCTTGGCCGAGCCGGCACCCGTTACCAAAAGACAGCTTTTACCCAAGTCCGCCAAAAATCGGCTGTTTTCAAAAAGAGTGTTTTTGCCGCTAAAAACCCTTGCGGGCATAAAAAAATTAAAATCCATCCGTGGCACCTCCGTCCCCTATTATGGTTTAAAGCCGCCCTTTATGCAAGGCCGAGGGGTGAAGAAATTTCTTTGCAAAGCGGTCTTGTGCGGGCTTGCATTAGGGGTCTTATAATTGTATAATTATGTGGTTGATTTTAAGCTTATTAAAGAAATTTAAACAGAGGTGTAATTTTGGCCCTTCGTTTTCGATCAAGAAGTAAAAGAAAAAACACCATCGCCCTAATCGCTGCCCTTCTTGCGGCCGCGGTTTTATCGGGCTTGTTTGCCCTTGATTACAAGCTCAACACAAGCAAACACGACCACCATGATTTTGTCATGGGTACGGTGGTCAGCCTAAAACTTACGGGTCAAGGCGGGCCGGCAACGGCAGAGAAAATTGTTAAGCAGATGCGCAATTTGGAATATAAGCAACTTTCTTGGCGGGTTGCGGACACTTACATAGCAAAAGCCAATGCCAAGGCCGGTTTGGCTTCTTTTGAGCCCGACGAAGAAACCTTGCGCTATCTTGAAGATTCGCTGAAAATTTGCCGGGCAAGCAAGGGCGCTTTAGATATAAGTATAGGTAAAATCACCGCCTTGTGGGATTTTGATTCGGATGAAAAAGTTTTGCCCGATAAGGGCGAAATTGAAGCTCTCTTGCCCTTTGTCGACTATAAAAACATTGATTTGAGTGATGGGCAAATATTTGTCGGTCAAAACCAAGCCCTTGACATGGGGGCGGTGGGCAAGGGAATAGCCTGTGATGAGGCCCGCGCCCTCTTGCGCGTCAGTTCCGTCAAGTCCGCCATTGTTTCTGTGGGCGGCAGCGTTTTGCTTTATAATACGGAAGCTCGTGTGGGTATTCGAAACCCCGACGGCGGTCCCAATGATTATTTGGGTATTTTAAAACTTAAAAACTGTAATATCTCCACTTCCGGCAATTACGAGAAGGCCTTTGAATTTGAAGGTGAAAAATACCACCACATACTGGACCCAAAAACCGGCTACCCCGTTGACAATGACTTGGCCGGTGTTACCGTTATTTGCAAGGACGGCCTGACTGCCGATGCACTTTCAACGGCCTGCTTTGTTCTGGGTTACAAGGACAGTCTGCCGCTTTTGGAAGAATATGAAGCCCGTGCGGTTTTTGTTTTTAAAGACAAAAGCGTGCGCACAAGCGGGCTGCTTGAAAAAGATTTCAGCCTTACCGACAGCGCCTACCAACTCGTCTGAAGGGGAACGATTTTATGATAAAACTTTTTAAAAGAGCAGATTTTTATCTTATTCTCTTCTTTTGCCTTTTGGGTATTGTAAGCTTTGTGCCTCGCCTTATGGCTTCCGGCAATATGACGGCTACAATCAGCCAAAGGGGTCAAGTGCTTTATTCAATAGATCTTGACAACATTCAAGGTTCTTATACGATTACAATTGACGGCCGACCTTCGGCCGATATTCTTGTCAAAAAAGGTGAAATCGGCTTTGTGCGAGCCACCTGCCCGGACAAGATCTGTGTCAAAACCGGTATGCTGACCAAACCCGGCCAGTCTGCCGCTTGCCTGCCGGCCAAACTTATTATCACAACCGGCAAAGCCACGGGCCGCAAGGCACCGGATGTTATTACTTATTGATTTAGGCGGTTTTTATGCGTAAGAGTGAAAGAGCAAAACTTACAGGCAGAATTGCCCTCTTGGGCGTTTTGGGCGCCCAGGCGCTTGCCTTGAGCTTCATTGAAAGCTTGTTACCCCCGCTGCCCGGCATGCCGCCGGGTGCCAAGCCGGGGTTTTCCAATATAGTTACTATGTACACCGTGTCTTACATAGGAACCAAACAAGCCTTGTTAATAACCTTAATCAAGGCGATTTTTGCCGGCCTGACCAGGGGACCTTCGGCCTTTATGATGAGCTTGGCCGGCGGGCTTTTGAGCACCTTTGTAATGGCAAGTATGCTGCGCATCAGCGGTAGACCAAACGGCATTGCCGGCATTTCCGTGGCTTCTGCCGCGGCCCATAACATGGGGCAGCTTTTGGCGGCCATGTTCCTCTTGCGCTCCACCGCTCTTGTCGGCTACCTGCCTGTTTTAATTTTCTTTTCCGTAGCAACAGGCTTGGTCACGGGCACCATTCTCAAATACCTTCTGCCTGCCCTGGACCGCCAGAGCGAATTTTTTCTTCTGCATAAATAATCGGCTACAAAGCTCAAGCCCCAAGGTCACTTATGGGGCTTGTTAAGCATATAATATATTTTAGGAGGCCAAGGTCTATGAGTAAAAAGGTCTTAAGCGGTATTTTGCGACCGGCCGCAAGGGTAAAGGGTGGTGTGCCAGTTGCCCACAAGAAAAACACCGCCGAACTGCCGGTTGAGCGTATGCCGGCACCCGAAAGTGTGGTTATCCCCATGTTGCAACACATTGGGGCCCACTGCGTGCCAAGGGTCAAGCGCGGTGACAAGGTTGCCGTCGGCCAACTTATCGCCGATTCAGACAAATATGTCAGCGCCCCCATCCATGCCACTATTTCGGGAACGGTTAATAAGATAGGCGAAACCGTCTTGCCCCACGGCGTTATAGTGCCCAGCATTTTAATTGAGTCCGACGGTGAAATGCGGCTCTTTGAAGGCTTGGAGCCGCCCAAGGTCAACAATAAGGAAGATTTTATACAGGCAGTCAGGCAATCCGGTCTGGTAGGCTTGGGCGGTGCGGGCTTCCCCACCCATGTCAAGCTAAACATTCCGGCCGACAAAGAGGTGGACACCCTGGTCATAAATGTTGCCGAATGCGAGCCCTTTATTACCGTTGACTACCGTGAAAGCATGGAAAACTCTTGGGACATCCTTTCGGGCGTTTATACCATCAAAGAATTTTTGGGGCTTAAAAATGTTATTATCGCGGTTGAAGACAATAAGCCGGACGCCTTGGCGGAGCTTAAAAAAATAGCCGATGCCCAAAGCAATCTTGACGGCGGCGTTAAAGTTATGGCGCTCAAGTCACGCTACCCGCAAGGGGCGGAAAAAATGCTGGTCCTGGCGGCAACCGGCCGCAAGGTGCCGCCCGGTAAGTTGCCTGCGGATATAGGCTGCCTTGTTATGAATGTTGCCACCGTTGCCTTCATTGCCCGCTATTTAAAAAGCGGCAAACCCCTGGTCAGCCGTTCCTTGACCGTTGACGGTTCTGCTGTGGCAAACCCTAAAAATGTACGCGTCGCCTTGGGCACAAACATAGGCGATATTTTTGATTTTTGCGGCGGGTTCAAGGTTGAGCCTTACAAGATTATTACCGGCGGCCCCATGATGGGCCTTGCCATAATCGGCACGGACTTGCCCGTTATAAAGCAAAATAATGCTCTCTTGGCCCTGGACCAAAAGGCATACAAGTTTAAAAAAGAGCGCGATTGCATCCGCTGCGGCCGCTGCGTAACGGCCTGCCCCATGGGGCTTATGCCCGCGCTTATAGCCCGTTATGCCGAGGCAGACGAAGCCCATAAGCTTGAACACACGGGTGTTACTGTTTGCATGGAATGCGGCAGCTGTGCTTACGACTGCCCTTCCGCCATACCCCTGGTGCAGCATATGAGGCTGGCCAAATCTAAACTTGCAGCCTACAAGGCAAAACAATAATCTCAAATTCACAGAAGGGAATGATAGTGTAAATGGTTTTAGACAAAAAACTTACCGTCAGCGCCTCACCCCATGTTCGCTCAAGCGTTACAACAACGGGCATTATGCTGGATGTAATCATAGCCATGATCCCGGCCTTGATTGCCGCTGTTGTCTTTTTCGGGCCGCGGGTGCTGGGTTTGACTGCGGTAACGGTTATTACAGCTGTCTTGAGTGAATATGTGTCACGCAAGGCCATGAAAAGGCACGGGACTCTGGGTGACCTGAGTGCTGTTGTAACAGGCATGCTCCTGGCCTTCAACCTACCTGCCACCATGCCTTTTTGGATGGCTGCCATAGGGTCGGTTGTAGCCATTGTGGTGGTCAAACAGTTTTTCGGCGGTATCGGTATGAACTATGTCAACCCCGCGCTGATAGGCCGAATTGTGCTTTTCGTCTCTTTCCCCACAGCCATGACCAACTGGGTGGCAGCAGGTGCCTGGCACAAGGGCGGCGTTGATACCATCACAACCGCCACCCCCATGGCCCAACTGAAAGAAGTTTTTACCGGCGGCAATTTTGACAAGATTGGCGAAATTGTAGAACCCGGCTTAGGGGAAATGCTGATGGGCAAACACGGTGCCAGCCTGGGCGAAGTTTGTGCCATAGCCTTGATAATCGGCGGGCTCTACCTTCTTATCAGGGGTGTTATTTCACCTATAATCCCCCTGACATATGTTGGCAGCGTTGCCCTCATAATGCTTGTGGCCGGCCGCGGTAACCTTCAGTTTGTCGCCTATCAAGTTTTGGGCGGCGGCCTTCTCTTAGGTGCCATTTTCATGGCAACCGACTACACCACTTCACCGGTAAATCCCAAGGGAAAAGTTATTTTTGCCATAGGTTGCGGGGTTTTGACTTCTGTCATCCGCCTCTACGGAAATATACCCGAAGGGGTTTCTTTCGCTATCATAATTATGAATATTTTGGTACCCCACATTGAAAACATCACAACACCCAAACCATTCGGAACCCCCAAAGAGGAAAAAGCAGCCAAGGAGGGTGACAAATGAAGAATTTCAAGGCAAAAGATTTGTTGATACCCGGTTTGGTACTCTTTGTCATCAGCCTGGTAACCACCTTGCTTTTGGCCCTGACCAACCAAGTTACAGCCCCCATAATTGAAGATATGGCTGTCCAAACCGCCGTGGAGGCCCAAAAGAAGGTTTTGCAAGAGGCCGAAAGTTTCTCGGACCAAGCCTTGCTTGCCAAGTTAGACGGCAAGGAATATGAATACTATGAAGGCTTTGATTCGGACGGCAAGCTTGTGGGTTATGTTTTCACAACCGTCTCAAAGGGTTATGGCGGCGAAATTAAGCTCATGAGCGGCATTGACAAAGACGGTGCCATAGCCGGGCTTGAAGTTTTGCACATGAGCGAAACACCCGGCTTGGGCATGAATGCCGCCGAGGACAGCTTCTTAAACCTTTTCAAGGGCAAGGCCAAAAGTGTGAAAATCACAACATCCAAGGCTTCGGGCGATGAAATCGCCGCCCTGACGGGTGCCACCGTAACATCGGACGCCCTGGGCCGGGCGGTCAATCAAGCCCTCGACTTGTTCCAATATATTGCAGGAGGTAGTCCAAATGGCTGAAAAAAAGACACTTTGGCATGAGCTGACCAAGGGTTTTGTCAGTGAAAACCCGGTTTTGCGTTTGGTTTTGGGCACCTGCCCAACGCTTGCCATTTCAACTTCCGTCACGGGTTCGCTGGGTATGGGCCTTTCTGCAACCTTGGTTTTGATAGGCTCGAACTTCGTGGTTTCCTTGCTTAGAAAACTTATACCCGATAAGGTCCGCATACCGGCTTATGTTATTATAATCGCCTCTTTCGTTTCAATAGTGCAAATGCTGGTAAAGGCCTTTGCGCCGGCTATAGACCAGCAGCTTGGTATCTTTTTACCCTTAATCGTTGTTAATTGTATTATATTGGGTCGGGCCGAAGCCTTCGCCGGCAAAAACTCTGTTTTAGCATCCACCATAGACGGCATCGGCATGGGTATCGGCTTTACGGGTGCTATTGTTTTAATAGCCCTCATTCGTGAGTTTTTCGGGGCCGGCAGCGTGGCCGGCTTGCAAATTTTGCCCGAATCCATTCCCCCCATGATTATTTTCATCCTACCCCCGGGCGGCTTCTTTGTTTACGGTATTCTCATGGCCCTGGCCAACAGATTGGCCGAAAGAAAAGATTTACCGCCGGCCGAATTGCAGTCTTGTGAACACTGCCCCATGTCTGTGGCATGCGGTGGCAGGTTTGTTGACCAAGCCGACAATGAAAAGGAGGTTAAAGAGGCATGAAAGTTTTTATGGCATTGATTTTTACCGGGATTTTGACCGAAAACTTTGTTCTTGCAAAGTTCCTTGGTATTTGCCCCTTCTTGGGTGTTTCCAGAAAGCTTAATACGGCAATGGGTATGTCGGCCGCCGTTATTTTTGTAATGGTGCTTTCAACTGCCGTCACCTACCCCATAAACCAACACCTTTTAATTAAATATGAACTTGAATACTTACAAACAATAGTATTTATACTCATCATAGCCGCCCTGGTACAACTGGTTGAAATAGTCTTAAAAAAATACATAAAGGCGCTTTACAACTCCCTGGGCATTTACCTGCCCCTTATAACCACCAACTGTGCCGTGCTGGGTGTTGTTTTCTTAAACCTTGATAAATCCTTGACTTATTCACAGTCGCTGGTTAATTCTTTGGGCGCCGGCTTGGGCTTTATGTTGGCCATGTTTATGTTTGCCGGTGTCCGCGAGCGTATGGAAAGCTGTAAGGTCCCCAAGTTTTTGGAAGGCCTGCCCATCACACTTATATCCGCTGCCCTTGTTTCCGTATCCTTCCTGGGCTTTGGCGGCATAGTGGAAAATATATTTAAATAGGAGGCGGGAAATTTGAATCCGATTTTAATCGCTGTTTTGATTGTGTCCGCTTTGGGTCTCTTGGCAGGCCTGGGGTTGGCCATAGCTTCCGCCATAATGGCCGTACCCGTGGACGAGAAGACAGAAAAGATAGAAGAAATTTTACCCGGCATCAACTGCGGTGCCTGCGGTTATTCGGGCTGTGCGGGCTATGCCAAGGCCTTGGCCGACGGTGATGAGAGCGACACCGCCCTTTGCTCACCGGGCGGAACGGAAGTTTCTGTCCTAATTGCCCGGATAACCGGCCTGGCCGCGGGCGAAGTTATGCCTTCGGCTGCGGTGGTGCTCTGCCAGGGCAGCAATAAAAACACAGGTGATAAGCTGGTGTATGTAGGCGTACCCAACTGCAAAATGGCAACCCAACTTTTCAGCGGCCAAAGGCAGTGCAATTACGGTTGCCTGGGTTTTGGTGATTGCGTGGCGGTGTGCGACTATGGCGCCATCCATATCTGCGACGGTGTCGCCCGTATCAACCCCCTGCTTTGCAAGGCCTGTGAGAAATGTGTTGCCGCCTGCCCCAAGGGTCTTATAGAAATGATGCCCCTTTACGAGGCCAAGGCTGCCGTTTTATGTAATAACAGGGAAAAGGGCGCCGTAACCCGCAAGCAGTGTAAAACAGGTTGCATCAGCTGCACACGCTGCGTTAAGGCCTGCGAGTTTGATGCCATTACCATGGTTGACGGCGTGGCCAAGATTGACTACCACAAGTGTACCGCCTGCGGCGAATGTGTCACGGTCTGCCCGGTTAAGGCCATTGATATGATTGACATGCAAAAGATGATAGAAAGGGCCAAGGCTCAATAAACCTAAAACCAAAAAAACGCAGAAAAAAAGTGATTGTGACGGACAGACACAATCACTTTTTGTTTTTCTAATTTACTCGGGCAAGTTTTTGATCAGCTCTGCCCAACTGTTAATTTGAAGGTATTGCTTGCCCTCATCGTCTTTAAAGCTGAAAGCTTCATGACTTTTGGGGTCATAATGCACGGCAAACATGCCGACACTGTGGGCACCCTTGACATCGGCTTCAAAACTGTCACCGCAATACCAACAGTCTTGGGGTTCAACTTCAGCTATTTTTGCGGCCGCCTTGAACATATCGCTATGGGGCTTTTTAAAGAGATAATCGGCACTGGTAATTACAAATTTCATTCTGCTCTTGGGGAACTGTTCTTTTACAGCCTGGGCCATAGAATTGCCCGAGACAACCGTGTTGCTGATTACACCTGTTCTGATACCCGAATCTTTCAGAGCTTTTAAGAGATCCACCATGTGCTCGGTCGGTTGCCTGTCGGAATTATATCTGTCAAAGACCGCTTCGCACTGCCAGAGAGGTATGTCGTACTTGAGGCCTGTTTGGGCAAAAATATTGCGGAAAACAGTCGTAAGGCGAACTTCCAAATCATCACAAACCAGACCGGCCTCAAGGCGGTTATAGTAGTGGTCCCAGAGTTCGCACATGGCCTCGGTAGTGGTAACCTTGGGGTTTATTGCCGCCAAGCGTAGGGCCTCCATGCCTTTATCAAGCCAAAACACCGTGCTTTGAATCAGGGTTCCTCCAAAATCAAAAATAACTAACTTTGGTTTTTTCATTTTTCCCCTTTCCCGGCCGAAACCGTCTACTTATATTTTATTTGCATGCTCTTGCATACAATACCGGCCCGTGTGATATCCACAATTCCGTAAGAACCTTCCGCAGCACTTCCCGGGTTAAATAGGTATAAACCGTTTTTGTAGCCGACATATGCCTTGTGGGTATGACCGTAGAGAGCAAGGTCGGCCTTTTTCCAGCTTGCGACTTTCCTTAATTTGTAATTGCCCATCTTCACATTTTCCAAATGGCCGTGGGTGCAGTAGATACGCTTGCCGGCCAGTTCAACCGTTTGGTTATAAGGCAAATCGCAAGCAAAATCACAGTTGCCCCGCACGGCAATCAGCCTTTTGTTTTCACATAGTGAAGCGACCGCTTCAAGGTCCCTTGAACCGTCGCCCAAGAAGACCGCTACCGTGGCCGTCGGATGAGCTTCAAGGGCACAAGAAAGGGAAAAAACATCCCCATGCCAGTCAGATAAAACAATAATTCGCATTAAAACCCTTAAAAAAAGTATTAAGTGTACAATAAACTCACCTATATTATATATCATCTTCAAAAAAAGGCAAACTTTCTCTTTTTCCTTTACAGGGGCCGTCTGCTATGATAAGCTTTTATTTGAGAGAAATTTATACGGAGGGATAAAGATGAAAATTTCCACCCAGACACATGCCATGAGCGAGGCCTTTGGTGAAGAGGAAGCCATCAGGATACTGGCCCAAATCGGTTTTGACGCACTTGATTATTCCATGTTTCACCAGGACCATGACACTTCGGTTGTTTTTTCCGACAATTTTGAATCCTACGCTCTAAAGCTTAAAAAAATTGCTGAAGACGAAGGTATTTATTTCAACCAGGCTCACGCCCCCTTCCCCTCTTTCAGGCATGACGATGACGAGTATAACAGGAAAATTATTCCCACCATTATTCGTTCCATTGCTTTTGCCGGTGTTTTGGGAGCGGAACAAATCATAGTCCATCCCGTGGCCTTTCAAAGCGATAAGAAAGAAAAAAATTTAGAACTATATAATTTCTTATTACCCACCGCCAAAGAGTACAAAATAAAAATCGCCTTGGAAAATATGTTCGGCCGCAACCCCAACAACGGGCAAATCATAGCCAATGTTTGCAGCACCGGCCAAGAATTTGCCGAATATATGGACGCCCTGGACCCGGAACACTTTGTTGCTTGTTTGGACTTGGGTCATGCCGGCCTTGTCGGGCAAACCGCTCAAGATATGATAAGAACCTTAGGCAGTGACAGGCTGAAATCCCTGCATGTTCACGACAATGATCATGTTGTGGATTGGCATACCCTCCCCTTTACCGTCAGCGATTCCAAGTCACTTGATTGGCATGAAATTATGGCAGCCCTAAAGGAAATTAATTATAGCGGGGACTTCACCTTTGAAGCCGATGGGTTTTTCAGACATATGCCAAAAGAACTTCTAATTCCCGCCTGTGAATTTTTGTATAAAACCGGCCGTTATTTGGTAGGCCTTTGCCAATAAAAAAAGTTGGGGTGACAAAATGATTTTTGCAAACCATGCCCATCTTTATCCCGATGAATTACGGGAAAACAGCGGGCTTGATTCCCTCAAGCAACTCATGTGGGATTGTGGGCTTGACCGTGTTGTGGCCTTCGCTACCTTTCCCTTCATTTTCAAACGATTGGGCAGCGATAGGGACAACAACAGCTGGCTCTACCACAAAATAAAGAATGAGGACTCTATAGTTCCTTTCGGAACTTTGGACTTTACCAAGACCGATCTGATCCAACAGGTTGATCATATAGCCGACTTGGGCTTTAAGGGTATAAAGCTCCACCCGGCGGCTCAAGGCTTTGCCCTTTTGGAAGAAAGAGCCCTTGAAGTTTATGCCAGGGCTCAAGAGCACGATCTCTTTTTATCCTTCCATACCGGTGTCCACCATTCCAGGTTGAAGGACAGCCAACCCATCCTCTTTGACGAAATAGCCTATCAATTCACCGACCTTCGTTTCAGCATGGAACATATAGGCGGCTACAGTTTCTTTAAGGAAGCCTTGGCTGTAATGATAAACAATGACCGCCAGGGTCGCCAGCCTCGAATTTTTGCAGGCTGGACTTCCATAGAGGACAATAACAAAACCGCCTGGGCACTGACTGACGAACAGCTTGAAACAGTTATTGCACAAACCGGTGAGCTCAACAGCATTTTCGGCCTGGATTTTCCCTTTAAGGATGCCGACTACATCAACAGAGCCATAGACAGGGTGAAAAACCTAAACATCAGCCAAGAGGCCAAGGCCAATATTTTAGGAGGAAACCTTTTGAGGGAGCTTTCCTAATCGCATAATTTTCAAACAAAAAGCTGCGGATTGCTTCCGTGGCTTTTTTATTTAAAATGTTAAATTTTTGAAACAATTTTAGGTTTATAGTGACAAATAAGACATATAT
>LSQX01111610.1_pt1 | contig 15789 bp, 11 predicted proteins | sample 654561 | NCBI WGS metagenome assembly LSQX01 (sample SAMN04489861, study PRJNA283612) | anaerobic digester metagenome | isolation source: 4 biogas reactors fed with cattle manure at either 37C or 55C with and... | place: Denmark: Kongens Lyngby | collected 2014 | reverse complement strand
TTTGATGGTGCACCTAGAGGGAGTCCCTCCGGTCGCTTACGCTCCCTATCAGGCCGGGGCGGATAAATGCTCCTTTGGTCGCATTTATTGTTTCCGCCCGTTCGACTCCTCTATTGAAATCACCATAAAAAATAATCACCCTTTGGGTGATATTTTTTGATGGTGCACCTAGAGGGAGTCGAACCCCCGGCACACGGTTTAGGAAACCGTTGCTCTATCCTGCTGAGCTATAGGTGCATTTGTTGTACCCTGTTATTATAATAAACATTTTAGAATTTTTCAATGCTATTAGGAATTATTATTTTTCCGATTTTTTCATAATTGTTGTAATCTATGTATTTAAAAGGTCTTTGAACACTTATAATATAAGTTGCTTAAGATCCTTCACTTCGTTCAGGATGACTCCTTAAACCAAGATCCTTCACTTCGTTCAGGATAACCCCTTAATCCAAGTTACCTTCACTTCATTCAGATTGACTCCAAAACGTTGGCTAAGATAACTCCAAACCTGTAACTATAACCCCCTGAGTTTATCTTCATAAAGTTTATAGGCGCTGTCACTGAATTGTACAAAGATAACCTTTTTTATCGTATCATCTTTTTTTAAAAAATCCACTACTGTATTTATTGCTATATCCGCTGCTCTATCAAGAGGAAAAGCATATACACCCGTACTGATGCCCGGAAACGCAATAGTTTTCAGATTATTCTCTTTTGCTGCCTTCAGTGAATTACTGTAAGCGTTTTTCAACAGTTCGTCCTCATTGTTGTTGCCACCTCTCCAAATAGGTCCCACAGTGTGTATAACATGTTTTGCCGGTAGGTTATAACCTTTTGTAATCTTTGCCTCTCCAGTTTCGCAACCCTTTAATCCCTTGCATTCTTCCAACAGCATAGGCCCTGCCGCCCTATGTATTGCACCGTCAACTCCACCGCCACCCAAGAGGCTGGTATTGGCTGCATTAACTATAGCATCAACCTGTAGTTTGGTTATATCGTCTTTTACTATTTCAATTCTGTCTTTCATACAACTCCCCCTCATATTTTCAAAACATTTAAAAGATGTATTCAGTATAAAATCCAATAACAACTATAAAAAGCCCAAGAATTGTTTGTATAAACTCTTGGGCTTAAATACTTATTCCATATTCGACAGTTCTCTTATACCTTTTAGTGCTCTATCTATTTCTTCTTTAGTGTTATAAGGTGCAAGACCTATACGAATGAGGCCGCCGCTTTCCCTTAACCCCAATACAAATACCGTCTTTGAAGCAAAGAAATCTCCATCCCAGACGAAAATGCCTTTATCTCCTAAGTATTCTGCCGCTTCTCTTGGCGATTTATTTGCCATGGTAAATGAAATAGTCGATGTCCTCGGATGTCCTTTTGGGGGGCCATATACTTTAACACCCGGAATTTTATTCAATTCATTTATTAAATACTCCGTAATGGGCTGCTCATAGGCCTCTATTGCAAGCATTCCAGCAATAACCTTCCTTCTTCTGCCCTTTAAACCCACGAGTTTATCTTCAAAATATTGTTCATAATCCTTGCCTAGGTCTGCTATAAATTCCACCGCTTCCGCTGCTCCATATATACCTTCATGGTTCAATGTTCCCGTTTCGAACTTCAGCGGTGCCCAATCTTCCTGTTCTTTTACTTTTAAAGTTTTTAATGCTTCCATAACTTCCTTCTTGCCATATAGAATTCCTACATGGGGTCCAAAGAACTTGTAAGCTGAACAAAACAGAAAGTCACAACCTATGTCCAATACATCTATAGGCCCATGGAGGGCATAGTTAACCGCATCTACAACTGTAATGGCTCCCACTTCTTTTGCCAACCGGGTCATCTCTTTAACATCGCTTACGGTGCCCACTCCGTTGGAACCATAGTTAAATGCAGCAACTTTGGTTTTTGAATTAAGACATTTTTTGTAATCCTCCATGTCTATTATGCAATTATCCAAATCAAGCTTTACATTTCTGATTACAATGCCTCTTTCTTCAAGTATCTCCCAAGGTCCTCTGTTACCTTCATGGTCCATATCGGTAATCACTATCTCATCCCCGGGCTTTAAGTCTCTTGCAATAGCCTGAGCCAAATTAAAATTCAAGGTAGTAGCATTCGCACCAAAGGATATTTCTTCCCATGAGCAACCGAATAAATCGGCATAAGCCTTTCTTCCTTCAACGATTATGGCATCTGTCTCTATACTTGTGGCAAAGGCTCCATGTATATTGCAGTTATGCCATACAAGATACTCCACAACTTTATCTACTACACGCTGAGGAACCTGGGTTCCCCCGGGGCAATCAAGATAGGCTGCCGGATAACCGTTTATTTTTCTTTCTAATGCGGGAAATTGTTTTCTCACTGATTCAACATCGAATTTCATTTGATACTCTCCTCTACTTAAAATCATATTTTGTATATTTGTTTATATTTAACCGCCATAAATCCTTATTTTCACGATAGAACTATTGCGGGATATATGTTCTTATTCTTACCCCAACTTTATAGTTCAAAAGTCTCTCCGGGATTTAAAACAATTGGTTTTATTTGGGTCATCTGCTTCACGCTATTCGCAAAAGCACCCGGATCCTGTTTTATGGGTGGAAAAGTATTATAGTGCATAGGGATAACGTACTTGGGTTTTATCATTTTTACGGCCTTAACCGCATCTTCCGGTCCCATAGTATAAAAATCACCTATGGGAAGCATAGCCACATCAATGTTTTCATCTGCCAACAATTCCATATCCTTAGTAAGGCCCGTATCCCCGGCGTGGTATATTTTTTTGCCGCCTATATCGATTATAAAGCCACAGGCAAAACCACCTGATAAACCGCTTCCGTGAAACGCTTGAAAATATTTTATGCTTCCAAATTCGGTTTTGACCTTCCCGCCTATATGTCCGGAAACAGCATCAACGCCTTCATCCCTAAGTTCACCGCCTAATTCGTTGGTGGTATATACTTTTACTTTTGTTTTCTTCGCCAATTCCACTGCATCCCCTAAATGATCCCCATGGGCATGACTGACCAATATATGTGTTGGCTTCAAATCATCAACCTTCACCTTGGCGGCAGGGTTACCGCTTATAAAAGGATCAATAATCAGAGAATAGTCTTCCTCTTCAATCGTAAAGCATGAATGCCCTATAAAGTTGATTTTCATTTAAACATCTCCCTTCCACAATTTATTATTATCATCTATTCACTTAAGTTCCTATTTCATATTTCAATAATAAAAGCTGTCCGCTTATTTATTTTTTACAAGTCTCTTAACTAATGTAAGCATATCACTGAATACGCCGTATGCCGTCTGTTCTATCTCCGGATTTCTTTCCACTATACAAATTTCACCCATCAAATCTGTAGTAATGGAAAGCATGGAAGTGGTTGAGTCAACATTACTGAATATATCATTGTTGCTCACAAAACCGGGATAAACCTTGCCCTTAATACTATTTCCTTCTCTATACCCTTCGCAAAGAAGCTTAATTTTGCCGCCCTTTGCTTTAGCATCTTTCAGATCCTGCGCAGTAATGTGTGAGATACCTGTTCTTTCAATATCCATCGGTGTTACACTGCCATCCATTATAACATTGATCAAAGCCGCTGTTTTGCCTACAGCATCCCATCCGTCTATATCCAATGAAGGGTCAGATTCGGCAAACCCCCTTATTTGGGCTTCCTTGAGTGCTGTATCAAAGTCTGAACCCGATTCCATTTCCTCCATTATAAAATTAGTTGTAGAATTAACTATACCTTTAAAGGCCAAAACCTCACATCCCGGCAAGTTATCTCTCACCATATTAAAAACAGGCGCGCCGTCCAGTACCACCGTTTCATATAATAATGATAATCCCTTTTCATCCGCCAAACCCTTTAGCCTTTTGTAATCCCACGCGATGGGTCCTTTGTTTGCCGTAATAACATGCATAGCATTTTCTATAGCTGCTTCAATATGAGATATGGCCGGTTGGCCGTCTTTTATGGACAATGTACTAAGTTCAATAAGGACCTGTGCCTTTGAGTTTTTGATAGCTTCCTGTGAACTGATTTGAATAAGTTGAGGATTATCCTCAGAAAACCTGCCGAAATCTTCTATTTCTCTCAGAGCTCTTCCGATATCCACACCTTCCGGATCATATAAAGTTCCCTTGGATCTTGTAGAAATAGTATTTACAATAACTTCATAATCATATGCATTTTTGATTTTGGCCTGTTGCCCCAAAAGCATTTTACAAAATGCCCTTCCTGCATTACCAAAGCCTATCATACATATGGATAATTTTTTGCACATTAAATACACCATCCATTCTCAGTATTTTTGAACATGGTTAAAATCATGATAAGAAAACCGATGCCATTGTATATAATTATATTAAACTTAGGCCTTAATTCAATGTTATTAATAGTTTTTTTCAAACATAATTATAACAAAGAGCTGTCAATTGAAATGTTTATAGCGGTATCACTTCATGATTAAAATCATCAACATCACAATACCTGGAGATTATCTTTAAATGTTTTTTTGACATAGGCGGACAAACGCGCATTATATTGTCAATTACATTGTCAATATTGCTATCATCTACTCTTTTTGCTAAAAAATCGCCTTCGTCATAATAGTACATGTCATCGCTGCTCAATGAATCATATATAGTATCCACCATTGATGCTTTCATGGTTTTGTCATCTTCTTCGCATACATTGGAAAAATATAATTGACCTTCGTTTATCAATAACTGCCCATATACATATTCCTTCTTTGCCTTACCCTTGCCCTTGGCACAGTCATATTTAGTATGCTCCACATGTTTCAAATCAAGGACATTTCTATCGTTATCTCTTGTCAAAACACACCTGGGCCATAAATTCATGATTCTTTTTTTCATATGCTCTGTAAAATCGCCGCCCAACTCTGAGATGAACTGCTTTATCGATAGTGTTTTTTTCATCTTATAATTCTTTTTCACAAAATAAACTCTCCTTTCCATTTATATTTATTTTTAATTATTTTAATAACAAAAAACGTCTCGCTACATTAGTGTTTATATTTTATATAAACTTTTCTGCGTGTCATTTTTAAATTATGACACGGCATATAAGTAAGCTATTTTTATACAATAGGAAAGCAGAACTTTCCGATTGTGTAAAAAACCACCTTAAAAAAGGTGGTTCGTTCAATACCGGTTATTAAAGTTTAGTGACATTTGTGGCTTGAGGCCCTCTTGTTCCTTGTTCAACCTCAAACTGAACTTCTTCACCTTCTTCGAGGTTTTTCCTTCCTTCCTCCCCAACGATTGCTGAGTAGTGAACAAAAACATCCTTTTCTCCGGCTACCTCGATAAATCCGAAACCTTTTTCTGAATTAAACCATTTGACTATTCCTGTTTTCATTATCTGTCCTCCTATATTCTCAAACACTTTCTTATTTAATATTCATTAATAGTGCTTTCATTATATTAGTATATCATATTAATAGAAATTAATCAGAGTTTTAGTTAAAATTAAGCAATTGGTCCCAAACATCCAAATATATTTCCCTCGTACCCGTGTCTTTATAATCGGGTATATTCCCCAGCCTCCATAGCGAAATGCCTTCTATACCAAACATCTTGGCCAATTTAAGCTTTGCATTTATGCTTCTTTGATCCTCATACCAGACTATGTTATCTGTTCCATCACTATCGTTAAAAAAAGTTGCACAGGGGTTTTCATATACATCCGAGTACACTATCTTTACATCGTCCGACAGCAATCTTTGTCTAATTGTTTCGTAATCCGGAGTGTACGGATATTTATTAATTACCTTACCATCTTTTAATTTCCATTGTGCCGAATCAAAAGAAAGCTGAATCAATATTTTCTCCTTTTGTTGTACACCCGTGTCTTTATCTGTTATATTTTTTAAAGCCCAGTATATCTCATCTATGGGAGTCAAAGGGGTAATAGTGTAACCCATTTCCATTTCGGTCTCATTCAATTGTTTTGCATTATAATCATGAGCCATCAGTATGACTTTATCGGCTATACCCCCTATGGTTTTAAAATCGTAACCGTCATAATAGGAGCGCCCCGGCTGCACCGCCGGATGCAGTGCTACAAATACTTCTTTATTATTCTTGTTTAATTCTTTTCTCAGCTCCGCAAGAAAAATGTTGAATTGTCCCTTTGCATTTTCTCCCCTCAGATTTTCAAAATCAATAACTACCCCGTCAAAAGCTACTGATATTCCCTCCGATACTGTTTGATTAACTTGTGTGGAGATAGCCCTTATCGCTTCTTTACGTGCTTCCGGTTCGGTTATAATATACTCGGCTAAAGAATATTTTGAATTCTCCAGCTTTTTATCATCGGCAAACACCATCAGCATAGTATTTGTGCTGTTCTTCTTTGCTGTGTCAAAAGGATCAAAGAACCCAACAGGTATGGCATACTCATTATTGTTTTTTCTTGTGATGTTTAATATAACCTTACCACTGTCATATTCCAATCGACTCCAACCAAAACCTACAGAGTCCAGAGATTTTATCTTATCAATTTGGCTTGCGGATTTTATAGCATAAAAACCATGAATATTCTCTATTTTTGTATTCAAACGTTCATACATCCTCATCATCATGGCGGCAGCCTGCTCCCGTGTTGCGTAATCATCGGGCTTAAACATGTCGTTACCTACACCGCTTACTATTCCGAAATCTTTTGCAATTGCTATGTGACCTTTATTATTGCCCACATCCGTAAAAGTATTATAATCCGAAAGCTTAACGGAAAGGTTTTCATATCCCAAGGCACGAACAATCATAACTGCCATTTCTTCTCTGCTTATTGGCTCTTCAGCCCTAAAAATTTCGCAGTCTTTTACGATGGCATCGTTTTTTAATGCAGTTTCAATGTAAGAAAAGTACCATTTACCCTTATCTAAATTATCTGTATAACTGCCTTTATCGGGGTAATATAAATCCCATTTCATAAGCTTTACTAAAAACGCAGCAAATTCACTTCTGTTTATTGTAAGGCCCATACCAAATTTATTGTTTCCTATGCCATCTGTAATGCCTTGCCCCCGTAGTTTATAAATAGACTCTTCCGCCCAATGTCCTGCGGGCACATCCGTAAAAACCATATTTCCTCCATTATCGGTAAATGCATAGCTAAAAGATAGAATTAGAACGAATGTAATTATAATATAACCCGGCTTTTTTATTTTCCTCATATGTTTCTGCCTCTTTTCTAAACGCTTTTATGTAACTTGAAATGCTGAAAAATATTGTGATGACACCATATATATTCACATCAAATTAATGCCATACTCAATTATAACATAATTTGTCCGATTCAGTCAGAAAAAGCCCTATGGGTTTACCTTGCATTCGTGGGGTTCTTTGTCAAATCTAAGCCCTTGGAAAACCGGCTGCCTCATAGAACCTGTTGAAGTTTTCATCATATATTTGACTTTGCATACTGTCACAGGTTCCAACCAAACAGCATTTTCTTCACTTATTGGCAATACTGCGAATGGCGGACTGGATAATTTTTTTACCGATGATATTATTTCAAAATCCTCAGTAGAGATGCCTAAAGTGACATGACCCTTATTGACTAAGATATCTCCGTCGTATTGCCCCAATACAATACTGATAATATTGTTCTCTTTTTCTATGTATCCGCAGACCACGAAATCATCATCCTGCAGATTTTTTATTTTAATCCAGTCTTTACTTCGCTTGTCAAATGAATATTTGCTATTCTTCTTTTTGGCCACGACACCTTCCAAGTCCTGTTCTTCAGTGAGACGGTAAAAGTCGATGCCGTGTTCCTCTATATATCGTGAAATTGCCAACCGTTCATTCTCTTTTATAACATTATTGAGTAATTTTTTTCTCTCTATCAATGGCAATGAGATGACTTCCTTGTCTTTTAGATATAATATATCAAAGGCAATAAATGAAGCCGGATACTTCTTGGACTGTAACCGAATCTTAAATTCATTGGTGGTAAGAGAACGTCGCTGTATTTCAAAAAAATTGGGTTTGCCGTTAACTACAATTATCAGCTCGCCATCTAAAATACACCGCTCCCCGACTAATAAATGAATGTTTGATAACTCGGGGACCTTCATCAGCATCTTCATATTACGCTTGTTGCGGAGCTCTGTCCCGTCTTTGGGATCCAAATAAGCAACACAGCGTTCTCCGTCCAACTTAAGCTCATAAATATAATCGCTGCTATCAAAGGCTTCCGCTGTTTGTCCTATCAACATGGGTTTTATACTTTTTTCATCATATATGTCCATCAGGCTTCTTTTGCTTTCTTATTTGGTTTGTTCTTTGCATTATCTATACTGGCTTTTAAAGCATCCATTAGGTTAATAACATTACCCACGCTTTCCGGTTCCGCTCCGACAACTTCTTTTCCTGCAATTTTATTTTCAATAAGTTGCCGCAGCTTTATCTGATATTCGTCGGTATACTCCTCGGGATTAAAAGGCGTATCCATTGAATTTATTAAAGTTGTTGCCATGGCAAGCTCCCCTTCTTCTATCTCCGGCTTCTTATAGGATTTGGGTATCTCCTTTATATCATCATCATAAAACATAGTTGCAATTAATAGGCATTCTTCCCTTGGAATTATAGCCATGAGGGTTTCTTTGGTGCCTAAAACTGTTTTACCTATAGCGATTTTTTGTTCATCCATAAGCGCTTTTCTTAATAATTCAAAGGCTTTCTCTCCGCCTTTTTCAGGAACAACTTGATACGCCTTATTATAATAAACCGGGGAAATCTGATTAAGCTGTGCAAAGTGCAATATTTGTATCGATTTATCTTTTTCGGTTTTTATCCTTTCAAACTCTTCATCACTGACTACAACATATTGACCCTTTTCGTATTCGTACCCTTTGACTATTTCATCAGATTTTATTTCTTCACCGCAGTGGCCGCAAATTTTTTTATATCTTATTCGTTCGTGATCCTTGGTGTGTAGCTGATTAAATCGAATATCATTATCCTGGGTCGCCGTATATAGCGAAACCGGAATTGCGACAAGACCAAAGGATATTACTGACTTATGTGCAATTGCCATCAAAACACCTCCATTTATTTTATTATTACCGAAAAGAAAAGAAAACAACCGGCGTGATTTCTTGAATATGCCAAAAACAAAAATAACCAAGCTTAGTGCTGCTTGGTCTCCTTAGATAATTATGGTGCGCCCGGCGAGATTCGAACTCACGGCCTTCTGATTCGTAGTCAGGCACTCTATCCAGCTGAGCTACGGGCGCAATTTTCTTTCCTCAAACATAATTCATATTAGCACAAAAATAATTGAAAATCAAACACCAATTTTTTAAAAACAGCTTAAGCTACAGCAGTCCCGCCCCAAAACAATAAGTTCATTTTCACTTGCCTCAAATGTAATAATCACGAAATTTAACTCATATTTTATTATCAGTATTCAAAGCTTGTTAATACAAAAACAATACAGAAACATCATGCGTGGGCTAATCTAAGGATTATTAAGAGGCAAAAATCTAAGATATTATTTTAGGAGGGATAAGATGCTAAAATCACCAAAATTATGGCTATGCTTTTTCATTGTTATCGCACTGCTTAATCCACTATTTTTACATGCAGAGGCAGAAGACATACAAAGAAACTGGGCAAAAGATGCCATAAAAAATGTAATTGAGAAAGGAATCTTTACAGGGTATCCGGATGGAACATTCAGGCCGGACGATCCAATCACTCAGGCAGAGTTATTTACAATTGTGAATAGAGGTTTTGGGTTCGGCAAACTTTCTGAACAGGTGCCAACAGCCATTGCAAAAAACAACTGGTACTCGGTTGAATATTCAAAAGCAACTGCTCAAGGATATTCAAAATTGCTCAAAGAGAGCATGCTAAAACCGGTAGAACCGGTTAACAGGCAGGAAGTAGGGGCTATACTTGCCTACATATTAAAATTAGAACCTGACGAAGGCGCTGCCGAAAAATTTTCTGATGTATCTGATTTTGAGACCTGGGCAAAAGCCCTTAATGGTGCCTTATCCTCAAAAGGCTATATAACGGGGTACTTCGATAATACTTACAAACCAAAAATGAATATAACAAGGGCAGAAGCATCGACCATGTTTAATAGGGTTATCGGCGAATTATTTAATAAAAAAGGTGTCTACGGAGAAGAGAAAAAATTAAAAATTATAAAAGGTAATGTGACCATTGCAAAGCCCGATGTAACATTAAAAAATATGATAATTGAAGGCGATCTTTATATAACAGAAGGAGTTGATGTCGGCACTACTAAACTTGACCGAATTACAGTCAAAGGTGCTACTACTGTCAGCGGCAGCGGGAAATTATACTTAATAGATTCCCAACTTGGCAGGGTAGATGTTATAGGCAATGGTTCTTCAATTCAAATAATTGCCCAAGGTGATACTAAGATAAATGATGCCCAATTGCATTCATCGTCAAATTTATCGGAGGACAATTTAAAAGGGGTTGGATTTACCAACGTCACTATATCCGTATTATCAAAAACAGATATTGAGCTTTCCGGTGACTTTGACACGATTCTTATAAAAGAAGGTTCACCGAATATTTCATTAGACAAATGCACAATAAAGAATCTTGAAAACAATGGTAAGGATTGCAATATTGCATCTGATAAAACTGTAAAGATTGAAGATTTAATAGTTAACCAACCCATAAAACTGCTGGGCAAATGTACCATAAAAAAGGCTACCATAAACAGCGATGATGTATACGTAGAAACAAACCCTTCGATTGTAAAAATTTTAAAGGGATTAAAAAATGTCGTCTGCGTGGTCAAAAAAGTTGTAAGCAGCGGAGGTGGTGGAGGCAGTGGCGGCGGTGGCGGTGGTGGAGGCGGTGGCGGCGTTATCGTCAAGCCTGATGTGACAATAACAAAAGTAGACAATATCAAGAGCATTGATGTAGCATTTGGCACTGCCAAGTCCAAGATTGGCCTTCCCAAAACAGTTAAGGTAACAACGAGCGATGGCAAAACAAAAAATGTAAGTGTAAGTTGGGATGATGGATTCCCTGTATATGATGGAAATATCCCGAGCAACTATTACTTTGAGGGTACTTTAGGGAATCTGTCAGGGATAACAAATCCAAAAAATTATAAAGCTTATGCAATGGTAATTGTTAATGAACAAATAATAATTGAAGAGGTTTTCGTTACAGGTGTGGATATACTTGTTGATATTGAAGTAGAAATAGGAACAGACTTAGAAATAATTGAATCTGAATACTTACCAAATGAAATAGGCATAACTTTAAGTGATGGTAGTGCAGAAAATGTAAACATAACTTGGGACGATTGTGAACCCGAATATAATGGAGAAGAAAAAGGAGTTTATATTTTTTCCGGCAGTTTGAATTTACCTAATAACATAACAAATCAACATGATTGGAAAGCAAATATAAGGATTATTGTGGGAGAGCCGGAATTAAATGATGTTGAAATAGAAAATATAGAGGATCCCAAAGATATAGATGTACCTATTGGTACTGCGATTGATTCAGTGAATTTGCCAACAACAGTGAAAGCCACGTTAGAAGATGGCAGGGAATTGGCTATAGATGTTATTTGGGATACATCCGGTTATGATGGTGACACCCCAGATGATTATAATTTTGAAGGAACATTGACTAATTTACCCCAAGGTGTGGCCAATACGAGAAACTTAACCGCTTATATTTTAGTAATTGTTAAGGAGCCACAACAACCTGAGGAAGTCACTATAATAAGTATAGAATATGATAATATTATTAATAATGTTCCCTTCGGTACTAATATTGACAAGCTAAAGTCCATTTATTTGCCATATGAAGTAAAGGCAACATTAAGCAATGATGGAATTATAAATATTGAAGTTAATTGGGATGACGGCAACTTAGAATATGATGCAAACATGCCGGGGGATTACACATTTACCGGTACATTGACACTCCCGGACGGCATTACGAACCCGGACAATTTACTAGTAACGATTATTGTAACTGTATTGGAAAAATCCACCTCGTCTGTAAACATTATAGCGGTTGACCCATTGCCAAATATCGATGCAAAATATGGTACAACAAAGGCTTCCCTGGGTTTATATAAAAATGTAAAAGTTACCTTAGACAATGATACAACAACAACTTTAGATGTTATTTGGAATAACGGTGTTCCGGATTTCTATGACAACTGTGTATCAGGTGACTATACTTTTACCGGTACATTGATACTCCCAGAAGGCATTACAAATTTGGATGATCTTAAAGCAATAGTTACAGTCAAAGTTGCATATAACAAAATTGTAGTATCAATTGACCCCATAAATGATATTATTGTAAATATAGGAACATCCATAGATGAATTAGGGCTCACCGGATATTATGCACCCCTAACGCTTAACGACAGTAGTCGATTAGGATTGTTGACTATATGGGATGAAGGTACCCCTAAATATGATGAAAACAAAATCGGTAAATATGTCTTTACAGGCAGATTAACAACGATTGAAGACATAGGAAACCCGGACGGCCTCATGGCAAAGGTGACCGTAATTGTAACAAATCTGAACCCCATTGGTAATACATTATATGAATTTGACAGTTTGGATGAGGTTTGCGAATCCGATACTGCATTCATTGAATTAGATAATGCCAACAAGGTCTCGGGTTCTGCCTCAATAAGACTTTCACCGAAAGATACCGTAACCCATGATGGGGATAATTCGTTCTATACCATGACAGCATATGGCAAATCGATGGGTAATATGGAAAACCTTGAATTTAACCTGTATGTGCCGGACGTGGAACAAATTAAATATTTTCTTGTAAAATTCTATGCAGATGCATTTCATAACATATTTTATCAAAACGGTATTGGGGATTGGGAGTTAAAAAATGGCTGGAATATAATTCGCAGAGCCAAAAATGATTTTGAATTTGTAGACAGTATCAACGGCAATTCTACAATGCGAGGGTTTAACAGCCAGAAAACCCAGGCTATTTCCCCAGAAGAGCAGTGGATGCAACAAAACATACAAATACTTAATGAATTTTTGAAGTCCCAACGGGCATGCCAAACTAAGTCCACTATAACACCGATATCAATGATGGCGGATGCCGGCAATTCCTGGGATAACATAACTGCCATGGAGATATTTGTGGTCTATGAAAAGAGCAAATCGCCAATAGTGAATATTGATAAGATAGGATTTAACACTGAAGGAGTATCAAAAATTCTATTTACTTTTGATGACGGATGGTTGGATGTCCTGACTCACGGCAAAAAAATCCTGGATGAAAAAGGTTTTAAGGCTACAGTATGGGCTAACAAAGATTTTGCCACAGATGATTTCCCCGAAGGAGGGAAAGAATTATGGTATATGAACGAAAATGAACTGAATACAGTTTACAATTCCGGGTGGGATATAGGAAATCATACTTTATCGCACCCTGATGAAATAGAAGATCTTACCCCGGCGGAACTCATAAAAGAATATTTAGAAAATCAGGAATGGCTGGTTACGAATGGATGGGGCAGGGGGGCACATCACGTATGCTATCCAATGGGCAAATATAATGACGAACTGATTGGAATTTTAAAAGAAATTGATGTGCTTACCGGTAGAACAACCGATTATGGTATCCAACCCATACCTGCACCTGATTTATTTAAGCTTAAGTGTATAGCTGTGGGTAGGGATACGGATTTCTCCAAAATAAAAAAGGAAATTGACACGGCAGTAGATACAGGTTCTTCCCTTTTTTTAATGCTTCACAGAGTTGAACCGGAGCCTGAACCCCCCCTGGAACCGGAAGAGGACCCGGAAAACCCCGGCATAATAGCAGTTTCCACCGCCAACTTAGAGATGCTTGTTGACTATATCAATGCATATGTGCAGCAAGGAGAAGCAGAAGTGGTAACCATCAGTGAATGGTACGACTGGTACAAATCAATATATCTAAAGAATAACTCAGACTAAACACCAAAAGGATGCGGTGCATTTGCCATCGCATCCTTTTTTATATCCTTAATGCCCGCAATTTTCACTCCGTCACAATCACTTCATCCAAACTATAGCGCCCATCCGGCCTCCTTTTATCTATTGCAAGATCAATGGCAGGTTCACCGGTCAAAGGATTAAGTATTGCAATGCACACATTATATTTATCGGGGTTTAAATCGTCAGGAATCGGGACTGATATTTTTACTTTTTTTATGCCCGGCAGCCAAGTTCTGATATCCTCAGTCAGTTTGGTTTGAAAGACTATATTTGAATCATAATCCGATAGTGAGATTTCCAAAGGCCACAAATAATAAAAAGGTGCAACGCCTTTATTCTTCCAAACCATTTCCACCGAAAATATACTGCCTGCTTTCACTTTTCTCGGATGTTTTATCATTTCCAAAACAAACCTATAGCCCATGGTTTTAAGTGCCAAATCGTAATTTTCCTGCAGCTCCGGGTTAATGGAATAATACACCGGGCATGATGGCCCAAGCCAACTGGTGTGGCATTTTTTGATTTGATCCATGGTTGTTTTGATATGTTCTTTATCAAAACAAGCCATACCCGGCGGTGTCGCTATCTCCCCGCCTGATGGAGTATATTTCCAATAATCCGGCATCGGTTCCTGAGCTATACCCACCAAATAGTCAAAATATCCTTTTTCAAGGCTTTCAATAAAATAATCCGTCTGCAAAACATCTCCAAAAGAATCATTGTACAAACCAATGTTATTATCTTTAGCGATATTTAATGGCCTTCTAACAATCAAATGCTTATCTATAAAAGATTTAATATAGTGTTCAACATATCTGTTACATACCTCGATGTCGGGAAAAGGTATTGATATGTTTTTATCCCGGTCTTGCTTTGTATGCCATTCCCCCCAATGCCCGATGCTACCGAGTGCTATTATTGAAATCTGTGAATTATGATTGTATTTTGATGCTAATGCCCGTATGAGCCTCTCATGGTTTTCGATGAGTATTTCATTACTATAATCAGGGCTGAAACCTTTTCCATAATCCAAATCATACCAGGTACCATTACCGTGAATTTCATCAAATAGCCAATCGGGAATATCCATATGTCTTTCTTTCGAAGGAAAATCCATATTAAGCCTAAAAATAATATTCACTGACTTCTGATTCCAATATTCAAAATTATATTTTTTTTCAATAGCATCAAATGAATACTCGCCCTTCAGCGGTTCCAGTTCCCTCCAGGTAGTGTTTATATAGACAAGGCGATGCGGCTGGTCATAAGGCCCTCCCTCCGCACTTGGGGCCCAACCCATATAAGGATTAAAAAGAATATCATCATTTTGGGAAGGGAAATATGCCTCACCCATTATAAGCAACTTAGTTGCCTGAACGATCAGTAAAGGAAAAATAACCGTCAATACAAACACGATTATTATTAGTCTTCTCCGTTTAATAAGCAACTGCCGTCACCACCCCTTGATTTTCTAATTAAACACCGTATATTCTTCTTATTATTATCCTTAAAGGAATATTTTATAGTAATTGCCTAAAATTATAAAAATAATGCATTTTTAATATAGTAAAAACATAACATATGTACAAATTCAATTATAAATATATTCAGAGTTTTTTATTATAGAACCCTTGTCCTTTTGTATGCCGCCATAGTTCTAAATGTAATTTTATTCTCATATTTTAAAAGGATAAAGGAAGGAAAAAACAAAAAAATTAAACAACAAAGGGGTAAGTGTATGAA
>LSQX01015998.1_pt1 | contig 15789 bp, 9 predicted proteins | sample 654561 | NCBI WGS metagenome assembly LSQX01 (sample SAMN04489861, study PRJNA283612) | anaerobic digester metagenome | isolation source: 4 biogas reactors fed with cattle manure at either 37C or 55C with and... | place: Denmark: Kongens Lyngby | collected 2014 | reverse complement strand
ATTCTCATTTCTGTAAATTCTCATTCCGGCAAATTTTCAGATTTCCCCGTAAAATTGGCGGTAATCTTCGATAGCTTTCTTTGCCTGCTCAGGAAATTCCTTTTTCAGGTATTCGATGAACCCTTCCCTTGATTCTGCCTCTTTAAGAACCTCAAGAATACCGGCTACAAACTCCCCTGACCTGAAATTCTCTTTCTGAATCTCAAAAGAGAGGCAAAGAGCTTCTTTTGGGAAATATTTCTTCCGGATCCAGGGAGAAACCGAACCCAGCAGAACTCCTTCTTTCAGTACGCTGTAAGCAGGCACTCCGATTCTATCCATCCTGTCCCTTCCTGAGAGTTTCTCAAAATTCTCTCCGGAATAGGAGTGAAGTTCAATATAGATTTGAGGTTTCAGGGATTCAACGGCTTCAAGTATGCCTTTTCCCATTCCGGGATAGTAATCCGGGTCAAGAGTTGAGATATATTTTCCTCTTTTTACGAGAGGGATCAATGCAAGAGTCCCTTTTTCAGGCGGCTTTATTTCCAGAAGGATTTCTGTTGTGTCTTTCCATTCGTCTCCGTGAAGCCCTGCGACAAAAAGTCGGACAGGTTTTCCGTGCCCATAGATTTTCAGTCCGGTTTCATCAGGGTACACACTTTCAACGCATATATCCGTACAGCTGGCTTTTTCCGGAGAGGAGTCGACTTTTTCTTCAGCAGCCATCCGTTTTAATTCCTTTTTATTCGTTTTCTTCAGTTGACTCTTTTCCTTCGAGGAAAGGTCTTTTTGCAACCACATAAATTTCCTGTTTTTCCGAGCTGAGTACCTGCTGTATTTCAAGTCCCAGATTCTCTATCCTGCTCAGGATAGGTTTCGGGTTTTTCTTTTTTGGGATTTTTATTACCTGAAGCAGCCTTCCCCCTTCTTTCAGGAGAGGAAGCATTCTGGAAAGGGCTTTAATCGAGTCCTCGGGTTCGAGAGTCATGTCTGACAGGATAACATCGACAGGTTCCTCAGAGAGCTCTTTAAGAGGTATTGTAAACACGTCCCCGAATATTATTTCCACATTTTCCCGTTCATATGCGATTTTTCCAAGCTCGCTCCTGAAATCCCTGCTGAACTCTATGCCTTTTACATGGTCTGCAATCTCGGAAGCAAAAAGGAGAAAACCGCCTGCACTTGACCCGAGGTCAAGAACCCTGTCTCCGGGTTTAAGGACCCCGCTTTCTTCCTGAACATATTTGAGTTTGAAGTATCCCTGCGGCTGGTCCAGGCCTTCGGCAACTTCTATTGTATCATCAATTGAGACGTCTCTTGAGACTTTTGTGACCGCAATGCCATTAACTTTAACTTTTCCGTCAAGAATTGCAGTCTTTGCTCGTCCCCTGGACTTGAAGTGTCCCATCTCTACAAGGTATGCATCCAGTCTCATGGGGCATTGTATCGCAGAGCCTGTATATATAGGTAGCAAGTAGAAAAAGATAATAAATAAGAAATTCAGGAAAAATCTCTTAATAAATAGAGCTTAAAGAACCGTTTTCCGGAAGGATGATCAAAATCTTACAGTTCCTTTAAAGCCCGCAATTTTTTAAAATTATAGAATCTGTTTAATAACTTGAGTTTTTTAAAACCCTGATTTTTTTAAAATCCTGATTTTGTTATAAACCTTGCAGTTTGTTTAAAACTCATATTTTTCTTTTTAATCATAACCGAATGGAATTTTCATGCTGTTTATGCAATTTCGAAATTAATTACAACTTTATTATTTATTGGGAATATATAGATATTTATTTAAATAACAATCTTATTTAGTTTATAACTCAAACGTCTGTTGATGAGACGGTGTACAAAAAATGCTTAAAAAGTTTACTTCGTTATTTCCCTTATGGGCGGTGCTTCTATCTGCAGTAGCATATTTATATCCTGAATATTTTGCTCCCCATAATAATCTCATAGTACCTTTTTTAAGCCTGATAATGCTGGGAATGGGAGTTACACTTTCAGTTGACAGTTTCCTTGAAGTCCTTAAGCGGCCTCATGTGGTTTTACTGGGCACCCTTATGCAGTATACCCTTATGCCTCTTGCTGCATGGGCAGTCTCCATCGCTTTAAATCTGCCTGCAGACCTTATGGCGGGTGTGATCCTGCTTGGATGCTGTCCGGGTGGCACTGCTTCAAACGTTATCTGCTACCTTGCAAAAGGCGATGTTGCACTTTCAATAGTGCTTACGTCCGTATCCACCATGATTGCCTTTCTTGCAACTCCGTTTCTTACCTGGCTCTTTATAGGGCAGACCGTGGAGGTCGACGTTACAGGCATGCTTGTAAGTGTGATAAATATCGTAGTTGTACCTGTAGCGCTCGGGCTTGCTATCAATTATTTCTTTGAATCACGAATAAAGGCGGTCAGGGACGTTTTTCCTGCCATTTCAGCTGCTGCCATAGTAATAATTATTGCCATAATTATAGGGACAAATAGTGAAAACCTTGAACAGAGCGGTCCCTTAGTTCTTCTTGCTGTGATTCTACATAATAGTCTCGGGCTTGCAGGAGGCTACGGGGCTGCAAAAGCTCTGAAATTCAGTGAGAAAGAGGCAAGAACCATTGCAATCGAGGTGGGAATGCAGAACTCGGGCCTCAGCGTTGCTCTTGCGATAAAACATTTCACTGCTGCGGCAGCTCTGCCGGGTGCTATTTTCAGTATCTGGCATAACCTGTCCGGAGCTTTCCTTGCAGGGCACTGGTCGAAAGAAACAGAATTTGATCGCGATAAACATGAGATCTCCTGAAATAACGGAAATCTCCACCAAGAGGTTGGGGTGAGACCTGAAAAGGTTTCACACTGAGGTAAAAGAACAAGGGTTGGAGACAAAAGGAAAAGTTCAGAGGAGCCCGAAAGTTCTCTGGACTTTTTCTTTATTCACTCCAGAACTCTCAGATTTCTCTTCGCGAGGACGGCGCCCTTTTATTTCTTAATTCTTACTGGATTTATTGATTCACGCTTTTTTATAGCATTAAGGTTGTACCGTGATTATAAGCTTTAGTCTGGTTTGCAGGAGGCTGCATTTCCCTGCGCATAAAATGGCATAAAAACACAGGTATCCGGACATCAGACAGAATAGGTACATCCCGAATATTTTCGGGGTTATTCCCTAATAAATATCCTGTAGATTTTTTACAGGACTGCGAATATGGAAACAAAGTACACACTTTATGGAAACAAAGTACACACTTATTTCTATACCTAAATCAATTGAAACTGGCTACAAGCCACATTTATTATAAATTTACTAAAGTGAAATAATTGAAGATATATTCATTCAGGTGAGGATAGGCGAATTGTGAATGCTAATAGGAATTGATGTAGGGGGCACCACCACGGATGCGGTGCTTATAAGGAACGGAGAGGTATACAGCACAGCCAAGGTTCCCACGGAGCCAGGAGACCTTTTGAAGTCTCTTCTCGGTGCCCTTGATGAGGTTAGCAGAGGAGTTCCCCCGGAACAGTTTGAGAGGGTGGTGTTCAGTACAACTGTAATAACAAACCTTATTGCAGAGGGTAAAACCGAGAGGGTAGCTTTACTGCTCATCCCGGGCCCTGGAGTTAACCCCGCAAGTTACGTTTTTCCCGACAGTTTCTGTATTAAGGGAGCTATGGATTACAGGGGAAGGGAAATACAGCCCATAGACGAGGAAGAGGTTCGGGGGACTGTAAGCCGGATAAGGGATCAGGGCTTTTTAAGGGTTGCTGTGGTAAGCAAATTCGGGCAGAGAAACCCTTCTCATGAACTCAGGATAGAAGAAATCATCAGGGAAATGCACCCGGACTGTAAAGTGGAACTCGGTCATAAAGTTTCAGGCAAACTGAATTTCCCAAGAAGGGTCGCTACTTCTATGCTGGCATCCGCTACAGGAGAGCATTACCAGAACTTCGTTTCTGAGATCAAAAAAGCCCTGGAGGAAAGAAAAATCCGGGCTTCTGTCTTTATTCTTAAAGCTGATGGAGGGACTCTGCCAATTGAAAAATCAGTGGAACTCCCTGTGGAGACTATTTTTTCAGGCCCTGCTGCAAGCACTATAGGAGCCCTTGCCATTACCCCTGAAGGGCAAACATCCGTTGTGGTGGATATAGGCGGGACGACTACAGACCTTGCCCTTATCCTCTCTGGAAAACCGCTTATCGCTTCCAAAGGTGCCAGGCTGGGAGATTTCCTGACCCATGTCCGGGCTTTTGCTGTCCGCTCGATAGCTGTAGGAGGAGACAGCATTGTAAGGGTTAAAGAAACAGACAGTGGGCTCAGGACGATAAGCATAGGGCCTGAAAGGGTGGGTCCGGCTTACTGCATGGGAGGAAAAGAGCCAACCCCTACGGATGCTTTGAGAGTTCTCAGGCTTGTGGAAGTAGGAGATTCTCAAAGGGCAAATGAGGCAATATCTTCTGTAGCTTCCAGTCTTGGTAAATCTGTACTGGAAACCGCGTCCCTTATAGTGGACATAACCGCAGAAATGATTGCACAGGCAGTGAGAGAGATGTTTCTTGAATGGGAACAGGAGCCTGCTTACAGAATATGGGAAGTTCTGCAGAAGAAAAAAGAAAGGCCTGAAAATGTGGTCGGAATAGGCGGCGGGGCAAAAGGCCTGATTGCAGGGGTTGCGGAAAAATTGAATGCTAAACCGGTTATTCCCTCCCATTCGGAGGTTGGAAATGCTATCGGGGCAGCTGTTGCAAGGCCTACTCTTACTCTCAACCTGCGCATTGATACCGAGCAGAAGGTCTATTCGGTAGCCGAAGATGGAGAGATTGCAAGCCTTAAATTTACGAATATCGGGAATTTCAACAGGATGCGTTCGGAAGAAGCCGAAACCCTTGCAGCAAAACTTCTCAGGGACCGTGCAAAAAGGTTTGGGATTTCCGAGTACGTGGAAGAAGCCGAAGTTGTTAGCAGCGAAGTTTTTAACATAGTGGAAGGCTGGCTTACTGTGGGGAGGCTTTTTGACGTAAGTATGCAGATCCCGGCAGGCCTCATTCCAGAATGGAGCAGGAGGGGAAAGGCATGAAACTCGGGATCGGGAAGATTAAGGATGTACTCAAAAGCGGAGCCGGAAAAAGTACTGAATCCGGGAGAGAAGAACAAAAAATAGAGGAAATTGAGCCTGATAGGGTGGAGGAAGCTACAGTGACTGCAAAAATTTCAGAGCAGGAATCAGAAAATACACCCGAAAAGGAACATCTGGTTCCAATGAACGGGACAGAATGTAAAAAAACAGGTCTTATTTTCTTCCCCGCTTTTGACTGGGCAATTTCCCCAACCCACCCGGAAAGGGAGGAACGTCTCCTCTATACCCGGGACCAGATTTTTGAAGAAGGGCTGATGGATCTCCCGCAGATAGCAGAGTACAAGCCGCGCCTTGCGGAGTTTAAGGACATTGCAAGGGTCCATTTCTGTGTCCCGGACATAAAAGCTCAGGCTACAACTCCACATCTGATTGCGGCTGGCAGCTGTCTTGTACTTGCCGATGCCCTCATGCGAGGAGAAGTTAAAAACGCTTTCGCCCTCGTCCGCCCTCCGGGCCACCACGCCATGACAGTTGCTCACGGAAACCGCGGTTTTTGCAATATCAATAATGAAGCAATCCTTGTAGAGTACCTGAGAAAAAAATACGGGATCCGCAGGATCGCAATTGTGGACACCGATGTCCATCACGGGGACGGGACACAGGAGATTTTTTACAATGACCCGGACATACTTTTTATTTCTTTCCACCAGGACGGGAGGACACTCTATCCAGGATCCGGTTTTACGAACGAACTGGGAGGCCCGAAAGCCCTGGGCAGGACAATAAATATTCCTCTTCCTCCGGGGACTCCGGATGAGGGCATACTCTACGTTCTTGATTCTCTGGTGATGCCCATCCTCGAGGACTTCAAACCCGAGCTTGTCCTCAATTCTGCAGGGCAGGACAACCATTATACAGATCCTCTCGCAAACATGCGTTTTTCCGCACAGGGCTATGCAAAACTGAATGAAAAACTTGGACCTGATATGGCAGTTCTTGAAGGGGGCTATGCGATCCAGAGTGCTCTGCCTTATGTAAATACAGGAATAATCCTTGCCATGGCAGGGCTTGATTATTCCTGTGTAATGGAGCCCGATTTCAAGCCCGGGATGTTTGTGCAGGCTGCAAGGGACAGGCAGATACTGGAAGGGGTTGTTGCAACCCAGCTGGAAAACTGGAAAAACCGGGACAGGCTTGTAGAAGAAGAGATCGCAAAACATGGGGACTTTTACCGCCGGAAAAAACAGATCTTCTACGATACCGATATGATTCAGGAAGTCCAGGAAGAAACAATCAAAATGTGCCCTGACTGCCAGGGTTATGTAACCATAGACTCGCGTGCTCACAGAAGCATAAACGACACAAGGATATTCGGAGTTTCAGTCCCTATCTATGCATGCAGTCGCTGCCAGGCAGAAGCGGAGGAGGAATACAAAAAGAGACTCAAATCTCCAGAATATGAATATGTCTATCTTCAGGATAAGAAAGCAGATGAATACAGGGCATACAATATGAGAACAAAACAGGAGATAGTCTACTGAAAAACCGTTTAAAGACGCCTGTAATAAAGGCCTGCAATAATTTTAAATAATTTTTTTAGAATAAATTTCTTTTTTTAGAATAAATTTCTTTTTTTAGAATAGATTTCTTTTTATTACTGTATGTTACTTTTCTTCTTTTTTCTGCACTACAATGTATGCATAGCTCTCTATATCTTTTATTCTTTTTTATTTTAATGTTTATTCGAATTCAATCAAAAACACTTAAAATATATTAATTTTTCTCTTTTAAACTTAATTTATTTTGTTAACGCCGTATATTACCTCCAAATTTATGATTAACTTCACTCTGCAGTATAATTCTCATATATTCAATGCTATAATCTTTAATCTTTATATCAATTGTAATTGAATGCTGATTCCGTCAATATTCTGCTGGATATCCTGTTAATTTTGTCATGGAATGCAGTCTGAATCTTATATCAGTTTTATTTCAATAAAATAACTTCACTCTGCGTAGTCCTATAACTTTATCTCCTCCTGAAAATATTAATTATCACCAATATGTTTATATTGTATTCGCAGTTAATGTCTAACTAATTGTAGGAAGTATCTTTGAAAAATTTCTTCTATGACGGGAGGAATTAGAATAAACAGAATAAGAATTTTAATACTAGCCACTCTCATATTAACATTGAGCTCCTGTGCAGGGGCAGCGGCTGATATTTATGTTAATTCTACGGATTCAATACAGGCTGCTGTTACCGCTGCGAATCAGGGCGATGTTATTATCGTTGACCCCGGAACGTATACGGAAAATGTCGATATAAACGGAAAAACTAACCTTTTAATCAAGTCTTCCGCAGATCCGGCAGATACGGTGATCGCACCTGCTGACGTGAACAAAGATGTAATCACTATACGGAACAGTAATACCATAACAATTCAAGGATTGAATATTACTGGAGCAGGAAACGACAAAGCAGGCATTTATGTGTATAAAAGTAACAACTGTAACGTTGAGAACAACATATTACACAATGATGCACTGGGGATATATCTGAAGGGTTCGGATTACACTCTGGTACGCAATAATATAGCCACCAAAAACAATAACCCAGGCACGGGCAGAGCTATCAATATTGAACAGTCCAATTACACTGATGTTTTGAGCAACAGTGTCTTGAATCAGAGATATGGAATTTATGTTTCTGATTCCAGAGCTAACAGGGTATTGGAAAATACTGTAAACCTGAGTAGAGACAATGGTATACACGTGCAGTATGCAACAAATATTACTGTCGAAAATAACAGATTAAACTCAAATGGAATGTACGGGATAATTCTGTCAAACTCAAACGAAAACTTCCTGAGAAGTAATAATGTGTTTAACAGTACCAATAATAGTATTGAGGTTTATACTTCTTCAGGAAATGAAATCTTAAATAATATAATTTCTGACAGCTCTATAGACACGCTCACTCATGGAATTCACCTGAACACTGCATATAATAATGTCCTGAGAAACAATACTGTTTCAAAAAACGACTATGGAATAGCCATGATATATTCCAACAACAATAATGTTGTCAACAATACTGCATCCGATAATAATAGGGGCATTTACCTGGCTTATACGTCAAGCGCAAACACGGTTTCAGGAAATAAGGTGCATTCAAGCTTAAATGGCGGCATAGTTCTCCAGAACTGCAGTAACAACAATATTATCAGCAATGAAGCAACACTGAATACCGGCGGCAGTACCACCAATGGTATTATTCTCGGGGGCGCCAGCAACAATAACGTGTCCAATAATATCGCTTCCGAAAACCGCAGAGGTATTTATATAACCTCAGGATCCAGCGGAAATAAGGTTTCAGGCAATACCTTGAATTCAAATACAGGCCACGGTATTTATCTTGAAAATGCAGGTACCGATAATAACCTTAGCAGCAATGTTGCCAGTTCAAATGGTGTTTACGGGATTTACCTTGTGAATTCGAACAACACCGCCCTGTTCAACAATATCGCTACAGGCAATTCTAAAGGTATCTATGTAATGACTTCAAACGGGAACACTATCTCCGAAAATGAGGTATATAATAATAATGTAGATGTTGATAACTCAAATGGGATAATGATCTCGCTTTCCAGCAACAACAAAGTTTCAGGAAATAAGGCTTATAATAATCCGTATGGAATTTCTTTGAATTCCTCAACAAACAATAATATCTCAAGCAATCGTGTATATCTGAACAGCAGGGCCGGTGTGTACTTATGCCGTCAGAGTACTCGTAACCTTATTTTCAATAACTACCTGAATAATTCAGTGAATGCGGACAACAATAACAATCTGAGTACCTGGAACGTAACAAAAACTTCAGGTAGAAACATTGCAGGTGGGTCCAATATCGGAGGAAACTACTGGGCTGATCCTGTACAGTATAATGACCACTCCCAGATATACAAAAATAATGATGCAGACGGGGACGGCATTATTGATATCATATATGAAGGAGATCAATTAACAGACTATCTCCCGCTTTTAGAAGTTTACCTTGTGCTTCCTGAGGCGGACTTCAGCACCAACGTTACCCAGGGATATGCTCCTCTTACAGTCGAGTTTACCGACCTTTCACAAAATGCAATCGGATGGAACTGGGACTTCGGAGACGGGGCCAGTTCACCCGAAAAGAATACAACGCATACTTACTCGACAGCAGGAAACTATACAGTTACCCTGAGAGCAAATAACCTGAATGGTACAGCTTCAAAGACTGCTGCCATAGCTGTACTGCAGCCTGAACAGGAAGGAAATGGAAGTGCAGTTCTTCCTGTAGCAGACTTTACAGCTAATGTTACCATGGGATACTACCCTCTTACGGTGCTCTTTACTGACACTTCCCAGAACTCGGTATCAAGGAGCTGGGACGTTAATGGTGACGGAGTAGAGGACTCAAATGAAACAAGCTTTGTTTATACGTACAACTACAGAGGGACTTACCCAGCTAAACTGACTGCTTTCAATGCAAACGGCACAGCTGAAAAAACCGCTACAATAACTGTAGATAAAAAGAGCAGTGGCGGAAGCAGTGGTGGCGGTGGCGGTGGAGGTTCACCTGAGCCTGCAAAGAACGTCGAAGTAAAAGAACTCTCACAGGTATTCATTTCCAATGGAAAAGCCATAAAGTTTGATTTCGCCAAGAATGCAACCTGTGTTTGTTATGTAGGCTTCGATTCCAAGAAGACCGTCGGCAAGACCACCACGATTGCCGAGCAGTTGAAAAACAAATCCACACTTGTCTCCAACCTTTCAGATGGGGAAGTCTACAGGTATTTCAATGTCTGGGTTGGGAACAGCGGGTTTGCAAGCTCAAGTAACATCGAGAATCCCGAAATCGGTTTCAAGGTTGATAAATCCTGGGTCACAGACAAAAATATAGATCAGGATTCAATCACCCTTAACAGATACAGCGACAAAAAATGGGAACAGATTCCGGCCAGCCTGCTGAAAGAAGACAGCAAATACCTGTACTTTACAGCCGATGTTCCGGGATATACTTTCTTCGCGATAACCGGTAAAGAAAACGCTTCTACTGAAAAGACTGTAACTGAAACAGAAGCTGATAAGCCTGCAAATGAGCCTGTCAACTCTGATGATCTTTCAGGAGATGTGGGATTGGAACCTGCTCCGGAATCCGATAAGAAAGAAAAAACAGCCATGCCGGGTTTTGAAATTGTTTGCGGAATAGTAAGCCTTTCTGCGGCATTCATGTACAGGCGGAAGTAAAAAATTGAAACAGAAATATAGCAGATTTAATCTCAAAAATGACGGATGGAGGTTTCAATCTTCATCCCGTTTTACTTTATTTTTTTATGCATTTTCACATTTTTTGTTTCTGTTTTTTACTTACTTATTTTTATCCTGCTTTTACTCTCTTCCTTTTTCTTCATATTGTTTCAACCTCACTTTCTAACTCATATTCCTGACTTATCTTGTTCCAAAATCTTCTTTTCACAGGGAATAGGAGAAAAATATCTTAAATCTGAAAGTGAAACAATTTCAGTGAGATAGGGTATTATTCAGGAGCATGCCTGCCTGTGATAAATAAAATCTAAGGCTGGTTCGTGAAGGAGCAACTGTTAGATTGTTATTATGAAAGCTGATTTCAAACATTGAAAAAGAGAAGGTATGGAATTTACTTAAACAGACTCGAATCGATTTTCTTTTCTTTATGCACTTTTATCGCTATTATTCTGACATTATTTTCTAATAGATTTATATTATTTCATGTTTATTTCAACATGGGATATATAAATCTGAATAATAAATAACATCTGACGTGGGGGATGAACATAAACAGAGTATTTGCTCTATTTTTAGCCTTAGTAGTCTTTTCATCAGGTTTGGGTATAGGAGCTGCAGCTGAAATTACTGTCCAGCCCGGACAATCGATACAGGACGCATTGAATAGCTCAGTCTCGGGTGATGAGATTATCATAAGCCCTGGAAACTATGCTGACAATCTCAGGATAACGACAGGTGATATTACTGTCAGGTCGGCTTCCGGGAATCCTGAAGATACGATAGTGACAGCAGCCAGTCCGGCTGAAGATGTTTTTTATGTTGAAGCCAGCAACGTAACAATTACAGGGCTCGGCATAAATGGTGCAGGATATGACCGTGCCGGCGTTTATCTGATAAGATCAAATAACTGTATTATTGAAAATAATGAATTTTTAAATAACGCTCTCGGAATATACCTCAAGAACTCTACATATAACCTTATTCTCAATAATACGGCAGCAGCGGGTAAGCGAGCGGTCAATGTTGAGAGGTCAAACTACAATACAATCTCAGGAAATAATGTTTCAGAGCAGAGGTTCGGGATCTATTTCCTTGTATCCGAAGCGAACACAGCTTCGAATAATCAGGTAAGTGGGAGCGCCGACCATGGAATTGTCCTCGAAAGTTGCAGTGATACCAGCCTTATGAATAATACTGTAAGCTCAAATGAGGATAACGGCATTCACATCGTTGGTTCGACCAACAACAGCCTTACAGGAAATACAGCGGATTCAAACCTTGTCTATGGGATTTATCTGAGGGATTCAAACGGCAACAACCTTGCAGACAACAAAGCATTAAACAACAGCAGAGGTATTTTCCTGTTAAGGTCGGGCGAAAGTGAACTGTCGGGTAATGAAGTTTCAAACAATAGAAACGGCATTCTGCTAACGTCTGCAGGAAACAGCAGTATACTGTATAGCACGGTTTTACAGAACAATGCCTCCGGGATATCTTTACTTAATTCCACTTACTGCAATATCAGTGAGAATGTGCTTTCCGGCAATACACTCGGAATAGACCTGGCTTTCTCAAACAACAGTACAATCGTTAATAACAACATTCAGGAAGGAGGAAGAGGCCTTAACCTCCAGGACTCGAACTACAATATACTTGTAAACAATACAGCTCTGAAAAACAGGTATGGAGCCTACCTGCTGCGCTCTGGCTGGAATGTGTTCTCCAATAATATAGCAAGCGAAAGCGATGACCACGGTATCGTCCTGGAGAACTCAAGCAACAGTAACGAACTTAGCGGCAACACAGCAGACTCTAACCGCGCTTATGGAATATACCTCACAGGTTCAAATAATAACGATATCAGTAACAATAAAGTATCCGAAAATTCAAGGGGTATTTACCTTATGACATCTAACGGGAACGCCCTTTTGAATAATACGGTTTTGAATAATGGAGAATATGCAATTCTGTTGGCGTATTCATCAGGTAACGATATCCTGGAAAACGAGGCTTCGAGCAGCAACAGGGGTATTCACCTGAGCACCTCCGATGACAACACGCTTTCAGGCAATAATATTGTCTCAAACGGTGTTTCCGGCTTACATATGACTTCTACAAGCAACAATAATACCTTCTTTAACAACTATCTAAACAATAATGTTAATGCGGATGTTAAGCAGGGCAGTGTCGGAAATGTCTGGAATACAACAAAAACCAAAGGCACAAGCATAACAGGCGGACCATATCTGGGGGGCAATTTCTGGGGAAAACCTGATGGGACAGGCTTCTCTCAGACAACAGCCGATTCCGATGTAGACGGTATTGCCGATGGGGAGTTTAATATTTCAAACAGCGGCTATGCGGACTATCTTCCTCTTGTAGCTGTTTCCGATACAGAGCAGCCCGTAATTCCTGAAAATTTAACGGATGACGAGCCGGAAATGCCAGAAAATGAAACGGAAACGAATATTAACACAACAGAAACTAACACAACGGAAACAACTATCAGCGAGACAGAAACGGATACTTACGAAAACGAGACTGCATAAAAAAATCCGCTCAAAAAATGAAAAATAATGAAAAATATACCGGGCATGAAGTTCAGTTTACAGCCTGAAACTGAACGATTCAACCGAATTAAAGAAGACTGGATGGAGGAATAATTCCTTCATCTTAATTTTTCTTTTATTTATTGCCTGCAGGAAGTCAGAGATTATGAATACTCAGTCCTGCCGGCTGTAATGGAATGAAGTTACTCCTCTTTCTGTTTTCTATTTTTTGTTTAATGGTAGCTTCTTTGTGAAATGTCGGAAATCGGACAGTGTCTTGATGGTGGAATTGCAATCCCCGGATCAAAGAAACCCTGTTAAAAAGTACTCCGAATCATTTACAGGTAACTGCGCCGTTTTCAATTTGATTTATATCTATTTTATATGTTAATTTATATTAATCAAGTGCTAATTTAAACAAGTTTATTTATATTAGGTGTAAGGTTTTTCATTATTATCAATCATACTGTCTTTGCAGGAGAAGTTACAATAAACAGATTAATTATTTTACTTGCAGCTTTTTTTGTTCTTCTGTCAATTACCGGCACAGGAACTGCAGCTGAGATTTTTGTCCAGAAAGGAGATTCATTGCAGGAAGCTGTAAACAGTGCGCTTCCAGGTGACGTGATTATCGTAAAGCCAGGCAGTTATTACGATCACGTTACTGTAACAACGAATAACCTTGTAATAAGGTCAGAATCAGGCAACCCTGAGGATACTGTAATCGAGGGTTACAACCCGACTGCCGATGTGTTCACGATAGAGGCAGATAATATAACACTTGAAGGGTTCACGATTATGGGAGCAGGAGCTAATTGTTCGGGCTTATGCCTTCATGGGTGCACTAATTGCCTTATTGACAGCAATACATTTTTTAATGACTTCAGGGGAATATACCTGAAATCCTCTTTGAATAATGATATTTTAAATAATATAGTTATCAAAGGTGGCAGAGGGATCAGTATTGAGGAGTCTAACCACAACTCAGTTTCAAAAAATAAAGTTTCTGAATGTGGGTATGGGATCAATCTCCTGAACTCGAAGGATAACAGGATTTCTAAAAATACAGTTGCTGGAAACAAAGATTACGGCATCCTGGTCCAGTCTTCTGACAGCAATACGTTTTCCAGAAATAATGCTTCTGAAAACGGCAGAGGCATTCACATAGGAAACTCTGACGGCAACACACTTTCCAATAACAAGATTTCTTTAAACGAGGTTCACGGTCTTTTTGTCTGTCCGAAAAGCGATAAGAATCTCGTTTATAACAACTATTTCAGTAACACCCTGAATGTAGAGGCAAATAACGGAACTTCAAATGTTTACCATAAGTCCAGGACTAAAGGTGAAAATATCGTCGGCGGGCCTTACATCGGAGGAAATTACTGGGCAACACCTGAAGGGTCAGGCTTTTCGGAAACGGCAGCTGATAACAATGGAGACGGCATTGCTGATGAGAAATACCTTTTTGAAACCAGTGATTACTTTGATCCTTTGCCTCTTATAGCTTACAAGCCCCCGGAACCTGTCCTTCCAACAGCAAACCTGAGCATCAATACTCCGGAGGATTATGCCCCGCTTTCTGTACAGTTCACTGACCTTTCGGAAAACGCAACTTCAAGAACCTGGGACTTTGAAAACGATGGCGTCATTGATTCCCCGGATGAGACCCCGGTTTATACATACCCTTCTCCGGGAACCTATACCGTTAATTTGACCGCAGCCTGTGAGAACGGCACGGACACGAAACTTATAACAATAAATGTCGGGGAAAATAATGTAGCTGAGATACAGCCGGAATCAGCCCCAGGCGAGGAAAGCATGAGCACTACAGGCTCACAGGCAGAGCAGAACTCCGAACAGGAAGGGATCAGCTCTATTCCTGGCTTTGAAATGCTTTACGGGATATTCTGTCTGCTTGCTATATTCCTGTATAAAGAAAGCACAAAATAATAGTAAATGAGAATAAGTAGCTTCATAAGGAAAAGATAACAGTATAAATCGAAGCTTCATAAGGATGAGGATAACAGTATAAATTGAAGCTTCATAAGGATAAGGATAACAGTATATAAAAAATGAAGCTTCATAAGGAAAAAGCTTCATACGAAAAACAGTAGAGTGAATCTTTCATCTGGAGGGATCCTGATAAAGCCCTGGAAAGCCTTTGAGATGCATGCAGAAGAATACGATGCCTGGTATGAGAAATACAAACCTGCATATGAGTCTGAGCTTCTTGCCCTGAAGACCTTTACCCCTGAGAATCCGGAAAACCTTAAGGCTCTTGAGGTCGGGGCCGGAACAGGCAGGTTTGCAGCTTCTCTAGGGCTTTCTTACGGGCTCGAACCTGCAAGGGCAATGGCAGAGATTGCAGAAAAAAGAGGCATACAGATGGTACTTGGGGTTGCAGAATCCCTCCCTTTCAAAATAAAGAGTTTTGACCTTGTTTTGATCGTGGCTGCACTCTCTCTTTTTAAAGACCCGGTTCAGGCACTCCGCGAGGCTGCAGCCGTTCTTAAACCCGGAGGAAAAATCGTTGCAGGAATACTTGACAGAGACAGCCTTCATGGAGATTTTTATGAAGCCGGGAAAAAGGAAGGCAAGTTTTCTTCAGAGGCTAAATTCCTTTCAAGCGCAGAAGTGTCAGCCTGGCTTACAGGTCTCGGGTTCAAAGAAATTAAAATCTGCCAGACACTTTATATGCAGCCTGAAAAAATAGAACATATAGAACTTCCGCAAAAGGGGTCCGGGACAGGAAGTTTTGCTGTGATCTCAGCCAGAAAATAAATGAACGAATGATAAACATTTCTGCGTCAGGCCGGCAGTAACGGCTTATTATGGTGGTTAAGGTTAATCGTCAAAGATAGATTTTAAGATCAACTTTCTACTTAATCTC
>LSQX01011416.1_pt2 | contig 15790 bp, 16 predicted proteins | sample 654561 | NCBI WGS metagenome assembly LSQX01 (sample SAMN04489861, study PRJNA283612) | anaerobic digester metagenome | isolation source: 4 biogas reactors fed with cattle manure at either 37C or 55C with and... | place: Denmark: Kongens Lyngby | collected 2014 | reverse complement strand
GGTTCCTGAAAGCGCAGTTTTTCAATGCCATAGTTTACCACCATTTTCACATTTCTGAAATCGGTGATGGAGTACCAGAGATAGGTGAGCATTGAAACGGTGTGATAGCCATGGGCAATCGTGCTTCTAAAGGGAGACTCCTTTTCTGCCCGTTTCGGATCGGTATGAATCCACTGGTGATCTAACGTAGCTTCAGCAAATTGATCAATTTTTTCCTGAGTTATCTGAATAAAATCTGAAGTTCCGATTTCTTTTCCTGCAAGAGAGGCGAACTCATTGTAGCTGCTAATGATTTTTTTGCTCATATCCAGTTATAGTTTTGCAAACAAATAACGCTAATAATAGCATCTTGCACTGAAATAAAAGATTTTTTCAGCCAAAAAGAAATTAAGTTTCCATTTCATTACCGAATATTAATACTTGATGTTCCAATTTTATAAAGTATCGGAAAGTCGCAATTAATTTGGCACTTTTGCAGACAGAGTTTTCAAAATGAAAAAGATTTTTAAAAGTACTACTTTCCTGGCGATTTTTGCTTCCTGGCTCTGGTCAACCGCTTTTGTGGCAGTGAAAATCGGATTGGAATACCACACCCCACTTCAGTTCGCAGGCATCCGTTTTTTCATTTCCGGAATTGTTATCCTGCTGCTGTTTGGCAAATTCAGAAGATTTATAAAGGAGATAAAAGTTCATACCAAGCTTTTTGTCTCCGTTGCCTTAGTTCAGGTATTTTTTCAATATGCCCTGTTTTACAGCGGATTAAACCTGATACCCGGTGCACTTGGCGCCATGATAATCGGTTCTTCACCGTTTTTCATTGCCATTGTGGCACATTTCAGCTTACAAAATGACAGGATGACTTTTCCAAAATTGGTAAGCATTCTGATTGGTGTTGCCGGAATTGCCATCATCACTTTGGGGCGAACCAAAGTGGAAATGCGGGGTGAGTTAGAATGGATAGGAATTATATTATTGCTGGCAAACAATCTTTTTTCAGGCTATGCCAATGTGCTGGTTTCCAAATCACCGGACAATGTTTCTCCCCTTGCTCTCAGCGCTTTCACGCTGATTTTTGGCGGTTTTTTGCTTTTCATTGCTTCCATTCCTTTTGAAGGAATTCCTACCGGACATTTTCCTGCAAAATACTATCTGTCGTTGGGCTGGCTCAGCTTTTTATCTGCTGCTGCCATCTCTATATGGTTTACGCTGCTGAAGCGTCCGGGCGTAAAAGTGTCGCTGCTGAACGTCTGGAAATTCCTGATTCCCGTTTCGGGAGCAATATTGAGCTGGATTATTTTGGAAAACGAACATCCCGATGTTCCGTCAATCATTGGCATGATTGTGATTGCCATTTCGCTCGTCGCATTAAATTTTGCAAACAGAAAAGCGATGAGCGAAAAGCAGGAAGTCTCTAAGGAGGCAACCTGACAAACTCCGCAACTCTCAGCACAAGAGTATCTTGAAAGTCCTTAAAATCCTATTCCGGCTGTTCAATGTCGAGCAGCAGCAATTCAATTTTCCTGAAATCGGTCGGATGACTTTCAGCCTGAATGGAGATGGTTCCAGCTGTAAGAATAATGTCTCCGTACTCTGCAAGCAGCTTTTCATAATAGGGTTCACGCGGATCAAGCTGCGGTTTTTCGTAACTCATCACCTCTTCGCCGTTGACAAAATGGCGAATAAGCTCTCCGCCGCGAACTTCCACTTCAACCGTAACCCACTGGTCGCCGTGATAGGTTTCCGACTGTGAATTGATACAGTGCTGTTCAATCAGCAAACCGTCCATCACAATATTGGTTCCCGGTGAGCACATATTTGCCGTTGAACGCTCATCTTTTCCGTTTCCGCCTAACAGCTGCACTTCCACGGAAACCGGAAAATCCTGATCAACCTCCATGGACTCGGGACTTTGCCCGTGAATCATCAGACCGTTGTTACGATATGCCCATCCCGGACCGCCCTTCACCTGATTGCCCACAAAACGGTATTCTGCCCGCAGACGATAGTGCGAAAATTCACCGTTGTAAAACAGATGACCATACTCGTTACCCCAATCCTCCCAGTTATCGTAAGAAACACGCAGCAATCCGTCTTCCACCCTGAAAGTATTGTTCAGATTGTTGCCCAGCTCATAGCCGGCAAATTTCACCTGCCAGTCGTTTAAATCCTTCCCGTTAAACAACTGAATCCACTCCTCCTCAACTTCCGCAACAGCAGATTTTTCGCTTTTCTGCTGAGCTTTTTGACCAGGATTACAGGAAATGAGCACTATTGAAAATATCGCTAAAAGAGTTGTAAAATTTAAAATCAGCCTTTTCATCGGATAGTAATTTTTGGTTGAACTTATTTTGATTCTTCAAATATATCATAAAAAACAGATTCAGCCTGCTGAAAAAACAAACTTATATTTGGTCGGGATACACAAATCTGATTATAATCAAAATATCCGAATGCTTTTTTGTGTAATTAATCACAGCTCAAAAAATAAAGTAAGAATTATCACCGAAAAGTGAAAATTTCAGAAATGCCATAAAACCACCAAATCCTGCCTTCCACAGACAGGCACAAAATCCCATAAAGAGCTGGTAAAGACCAATGTAATTTTTAGTGATTTTTTGTACATTCGTGTTTTGTAACAAAAAGGGATAAACGAAAATAAATCCGCATGCTGGTGCAGTTTTATGAAAATCATTCCGTTGACAATATTTTAACAGGCTCGTTTGGAAGAGATACGCGTAACTGAAGATTCATCATGTTAACTTCAGATAAAATTATTGTTCCCTTTTCAGAGCTTGGCAGGAAGCAGTACATTATTCCGGTTTATTAATCTGAATTACAAACTTAACCAGTCTCATTACACAAAAATTTATAATTTTACTGAAATTAAAATCAAAAAAGTTTCAACCAATTTACAATTCACATGGAAAATACTGACACAAAACATCTTATCCCACGCAGGCGCTTTATTGGCAATCTGGCAGTGGCTACCGCAGCCGGAGTATTTTTAAATTCTTGCTCAGCACCAAAATGGAAAATCGGAATTTATACCCGCCCGTGGAACAAGTTAGATTACAAGGAAGCTTTGGACAATATTGCAAAGGCAGGCTTCCGGTATGTCGGCATGATGTCGCACAAGGGAGGCAGAGTAGTGTCGCAGGACACAACGCCCGAAGAGGCAGCTGCAATATATTCGGAGGCACAGATGCGCGAATTGGAAATCGCTTCGATTTCCGGCTATTCCTATAACAAGAAAATTTCTTTGGATGAAAATATTGCGGCGCTCAAACGGCTTATCGACAACAGCAAAATATGCAACTGCCCGAATCTGATGATGAACGGCGTTTCCGATAAGGCAATTGAGGCAGATTACTACAAAGCGATTGCCGCATCGTGTGATTATGCCGAAGGCAAAGGGATAGAACTCACCCTGAAACCCCACGGCGGAACAAATGCAACGGGCGCCCAGTGCCGCGCGCATGTGGAAACGGTAGGGCATAAAAATTTCAATCTGTGGTATGATGCAGGAAACGTATATTACTATTCAGACGGCGAAATTGACCCGGTTGCCGATTGTGCTGATGTTGACGGATTGGTTACCGGAATGTGCGTCAAGGATTTCAGAATGCCTAAGGATGTCAATGTTACTCCGGGTACAGGGCTGGTCGATTTTCCGGGACTGTTCAAACGGCTGAAACAGGGAGGTTTCAGAGGAGGTTCCCTCATTATTGAATGCTTGGATAATGTAGATGGTTCACAGCTGATTTCGGAAGCCATCCGGGCTAAAAAAATGCTTGAAGATTTGGTTGCATGAAAAAACTTTAAAGCCGGGCATCAACTCTGAAAGATTATTCTAAACTTCATTAAAATGAACAAACTATATTTATTTCTCGCTCTTTTCCTGACAGTTACAACATCGTGCAACAGAAAAAAATCTGATGCAGTTGTTGTTGTATTTCCAAAGGTGAGCGAACCGATTCAGATTACCAGCGATGAAATGCAGCACTTGTTTGCCAGCTATTACGGAATAAATTCATGGAGCCGCAATCAGCGCTATGTAACTGTATTGCAAACCGATATCAGAAGTCGTTTGCCCGACGAGAATGATCCGGCTACATTGGGTCTGGTAGATGTTGAAACGCATGAGTTTATTCCACTTACCCAAACCCGCGCATGGAACTTCCAGCAAGGTTGCATGGCTCACTGGCTGGGAACTTCGCCCGATTCGCTGATAATTTTCAATGATTTTCGCAACGGACAGTTTGTTTCGGTAATTATGAATGTCCACAGCCGGCAGGAAATCAAAGAATTTCCATTTCCTGTGAGCGCAGTTTCTTTGGATGGAAAACAGGCTGCCAGTATCAATTATTCACGGCTACGAAATACCCGTCCCGATTACGGTTACGGCGGTGACGGACAGGATGCCCGGTTAGATGTGAAATTTCCCGAAGATGACGGACTTTTTCTGATTAATCTGGAGACCGGCGAATCCAAACTGCTTGTTTCCATAGCTCAGGTGAAGCAGTATATACCGGAGTTTCCCGAAGACGGCATGGCTTATTTCAACCATACGCTTTTCAGCAGAGGAGGTACGAAGATTTTCTGGTTGGCGCGGGCAATAATTCCGCAGCGAATCACTGCATCCATGACGGTAAATAGTGACGGAACCAATATTCAGCGCTGTTTCCCCGAAAACTGGGGTGGTTCCCACTACGACTGGCTCAACGATGACCAGCTGATGATTACTGCCGCCTATAAAGGTACAAGACTCTATGCACACGTACTTTTCACCGTGGGGAAACAGGATTATGTGCGTTTAGGCAACGGACTGTTGGATTTCGACGGACACGGCACCTTCTCACCTGATGAAAAATGGATGGTTACCGACACCTATCCGGGTACGGGACTGCGCGAGCAGAAGATTTATCTGATGGATATGGAAACAGAAGCCACTCTTCCCTTGGGAAGATTCCCTCAGCCCGAAGAGTTTACCGGTTTCTGGCGCTGCGACCAGCACTGCCGGTGGAGTCCGAATGGCGATATGATCGGCTTCAACTCAGCCCACACAGGAAACCGGCAGGTTTATATTTTCAGGCTTAACTTTTAGTTTAAGCATAAAAATATTCAATAGAAGTATGTGGAAATTTTAATGGGTTCCATTTGTAATCTTTCAACATAAATACAGACTTAATCAGTTGTTTTTCAGGAAATATTCTGCAAACAACCGACTATTATAACATTGAATCCTGTACAACAGCCTTGAGGAATTCTTAAAACAAATTTTCAGTCCGACAGTTATTACTCTATAACAAAATCCAGAGCTACTATGGAGACAAACACCCCTTCCGGGCAACCCGAAAAAACAGACAGAAAACGTCCGGGAATTCCGGGCGATATGATTTCATCGCTGTACAGCTTTCCGGCGGCATTCGCATCATCATCAAAAAAAGTTTTACACTCCCTTAATGTGTTTCCGCTGAAGTCGGACAAACTTTTTAACGGAGTAAAAGAGTTTCATTCCAAAGATTTTATTGAAAACAAGGAAATTTTCAGACAGCTGCAACAGGAGCAGCATCCGCACACCCTTTTTATCGGCTGCTCCGACTCGCGGGTGGTACCAAGTCTGATAACGAAATCACTGCCCGGCGAACTGTTTATTGTACGCAATATTGCCAACATAGTCCCGGTTCACAACATGAAGCAGTTAGACTACGTGGCAACTTCAGCAGTAATTGAATATGCCGTAAAAGTGCTGGAGGTGGAAAATATCATCATTTGCGGTCATTCCAACTGCGGAGGTTGTCAGGCGCTCTATTACGAATCCCGGAAAATGCGTAAACTGCCACAAACACGCAAATGGCTGAGACTTGCCGGAGATGTCAAGGATTCAGTCCAAAAGCAGATTGCAGAAAACCCCGGACTGGAGACAGAACGCAGCAAAATGACCGAGCAGCTGAACATTGTTCAGCAAATGAATCATCTGCTCACATATCCATATCTGAAATCAAAGTACAATAAGGGGCAAATCAGACTGATGGGCTGGTATTATGCAATTGAAAGCGGGGATGTTTACAACTACTCCATTGAAAAAAGAGTTTTTGAGAAAATATCGTGAAGAAAAGAAGAAAAATTGTCGGGGTGACAAGATTTGAACTTGCGACCCCTCGCCCCCCAGACGAGTGCGCTACCAGGCTGCGCCACACCCCGAAAATTTTATGCCTGCAAAAATAGTGGTTGATTTCAGTTCTGCAAAACTTTTTCAACAAATAGCTTCAAATATTATCTCTATTATAGTTTTGCTCTATTTTCGTTTCCTTTTATTGATAATAAAGTGTTCGCCTAAAAGGCATTTGTTTTGTACCTTTGCAAATTAAAAATTTACAAAGATATGTTTAAGCCACTTGACATTAAAGATACACAAGAAGAGCAATCCCTGACGGTTACGGAAACCGAAAAGGTAAAATGCCTGATTATCGGGTCGGGACCTGCCGGCTATACTGCTGCCGTCTATGCTGCCCGTGCCAATTTAAATCCGGTGATGTATGAAGGTCTTCAGCCGGGAGGACAACTGACAACCACCACTGAGGTGGAGAACTATCCCGGTTATCCTGAAGGCATCACGGGACCTGTGATGATGGAAGACTTCAAAAAACAGGCTGAAAGGTTTGGAACGGATGTGCGCATGGGAATGGCTGTCAAAGCCGATTTCTCGGGGAGCATTCATAAAGTGTGGACAGACGACAACAAGTTGATTGAAGCCGAATCGGTTATCATTGCAACCGGTGCCACCGCCAAGTATTTAGGACTTGAAGACGAAGCCAAATATTCCGGTGGCGGAGTTTCTGCATGTGCTACATGCGACGGTTTTTTCTATCGCGGAAGAGATGTGGCGGTAGTGGGAGGCGGCGATACCGCCTGCGAAGAAGCTCTCTATCTTTCCGGATTATGCAATAAAGTTTACATGATTGTCCGCCGTGATGTTTTCCGCGCCTCAAAAGTTATGGCAGACCGGGTAATGAAAACACCCAATATTGAGGTACTGTGGAAACATCAGGCAGTTGGACTGTTTGGTGAAAACCACATGGTGGAAGGCGCCACTCTCGTAAAAGACAAAGGCGAAGAGGGTGAAGAGGAGGTAAAAATCAAAATTGACGGTTTTTTCCTTGCAATCGGGCACACGCCCAATTCCGATATTTTTAAGGAATATCTTAAAACCGACAGCACCGGCTATATTAAGACCATTCCCGGAACATCAAAAACAAATATTCCAGGAGTTTTTGCCTGCGGCGATGTGCAGGACTCTGTTTACCGACAGGCAGTTACCGCTGCCGGCACTGGTTGCATGGCTGCAATAGATGCCGAGCGCTATCTGTCGGAAAAAAATGCTTAAAATATTTCTCACAATAAAAAAAGAGGCTTTTCCAAGCCTCTTTTTTTATTGTGATTACATATCAACATCAACTTTTGCAAACTCCGTTTTGGAATACTGCCCCTCTTCCAGTTTTTTGCGAACAGCTTTGAAAGCTTCAACCGTATAATCGACATCTTCAAGTGTATGCACGGCTGTCGGGATGAGCCGGAGAATGAGTTCTCCCCTGGGAATGACAGGATAAACAACAATGGAGCAGAACACGCCGTAATTTTCACGAAGGTCCTGTACCATATTGGTTGCTTCAGCCGGTCCGCCCTGCATATAGACAGGCGTAACCGGGGAAATGGTTTCCCCTAAATTGAATCCGGCTTTCTTCAATCCCGATTGCAGGGCATCCACAACTTTCCAAAGATTGTCCTTTAGCTCCGGTTTTGTTTTGAGCAATTCCAGACGTTTCAACGCACCGATGACCATCGGCATGGGCAGCGATTTTGCAAAAGTCTGCGAGCGCATGTTGTAGCGCAAATAGTAGCAGACATCTGTATCACAGGCAACAAAGCCGCCAATTCCAGCCATTGATTTCGCAAAAGTAGCAAAATGGAGATCAACCTGATCGGAAACTCCAAAATGCTCGGGGACACCTGAACCGGTCTTTCCCATGGTTCCAAAACCGTGCGCATCATCAACTAACAGTCTGAAATTAAATTTATCCTTGAGTTTAACGATTTCGTCCAGTTTTCCCAAATCACCCGACATTCCAAAAACTCCTTCGGTGATAACCAGTATGCCGCCATTCTGCTTTTCAGCAAGCCGGGTTGCCCGCTCAAGCTGTTTGCGCAGATTTTCCATATTGTTGTGCGGATAAACAAAGCGTTTACCCATGTGCAGGCGAACTCCGTCAAGAATACAGGCGTGCGACTCAGAATCATAAACGATTACATCGTTTCTTCCGCAGATAGCATCAATTATTGAAACCATACCCTGATAGCCGTAATTCAGCAAAAAGGCATCCTCCTTGCCGACAAAATCGGCTAACTCCCTCTCCAATTCCTCATGTTTTGTGGTTTGTCCCGACATCATTCGGGCGCCCATCGGATAAGCCATACCATACGCGGCGGCAGCTTCGGCATCCGCTTTTCTCACTTCGGGATGGTTTGCCAGTCCCAGATAATTATTTAAGCTCCAGGTCAGCACCTCTTTGCCTCTGAATTTCATGCGTGGCGCAATTTCGCCTTCCAGTTTCGGAAACGCAAAATAGCCGTGAATCTGGCTCATGTGTCTGCCAATATCTCCCTGGTCTTTTCTGAACTTTTGAAATATATCCACTTTTGAAAGATTAAAGTTTTACAGCTACAAAATTAATATTTTTTAAAACTTCGGCAAATGTGTTAATTTCGCCTAACCGAATTCACAGGTTATTAAAAAAAGGTTATTTTTGCACACTAATTATGAAAACAAGAATTCTCACCATAGGATTACTGGTTGTTTTATTGGCTTCGTCTTGTGGCGATTACAATAAAATCCTGAAGAGCACCGATTACGAGTATAAACTGAAAAAAGCAGTTGAGTATTACGAGGGAGGTGAATACGTCCGTGCCGGCACGCTGTTTCAGGAGTTGGTGAGTATTTACCGCGGCACAAGCCGTGCAGACATGATTTATTATTACTATGCCAAAAGCATGATGGGGCAGAAAGATTACGCAATGGCTACCCACTATTTTAAATCGCTGCTGAAAGAGTTTCCCGGAAGTCAATATGCCGAGGAAGCCCAGTTTATGGTTGGCTATTGTGGTTATCTGCTTTCGCCAAAACCGCGGTTGGATCAGTCGGTAACGCGTGATGCCATTGAATCATTGCAGCTCTACATAAACATCTATCCGTATAACGAACGGGTGGACGAAGCACACCGTCTCATTGACGAGCTAAGGGCTAAACTTATTCAGAAATCCTATTTCAATGCCAGATTGTATTATGATTTCGAAAACTATAAGGCAGCCGTAATTTCTCTTGAAAACAGCCTGAAGGAATATCCTGAAAGCCAGTATCGCGAGGAACTGATGTATATGCTGTTGAAATCAAAATATCTGCTTGCCATCAACAGCATTGAAGACAAAAAAACAGAAAGGCTTTCAAATGCTTTGGATGAATACTTTCTGTTCATTGACGAGTATCCTGCAAGCCAGTACAGGCGCGAGGTTGACAGATTTTACAACACCGTTGCGCAATTGCTTAATTACGACGAAGGACAAGAAACAAATATCAATTAGAATATAATGGATTACAAAAAAACAAAGGCTTCTCAGACAACAATTCCGAGAAATCTGGACATTTTATCGAAAGAGACCGGAAACGAATACGAAACGGTTATGATTTTAGCCAAAAGGGCTAACCAGATATCTTCCGAGCTGAAAGAGGAGTTGGATCAGAAACTTCAGGAATTTGCTTCATATACAGATAACCTTGAGGAAATTTTTGAGAACCGGGAACAGATTGAGATTTCACGATTTTACGAACGGCTTCCAAAACCAACCCTGATTGCTTTTGAAGAGCTGGAAGAGAGTCAGATTTATCACCGGAATCCTGCACGTGAAGTAAAATAGCCCTATCCACACAGCAGCCATGAAACTCAGCGGAAAAAGAATAGTACTTGGTATAACCGGGAGCATTGCTGCCTACAAATCTGTTTTTCTTCTCCGGCTGCTTGTGAAAGAGGGTGCAGAGGTTCAGGTGGTTATCACACCTGCCGGAAAAGAATTTATAACTCCCGTAACACTCTCGGCGCTATCGGGGAAACCGGTTATCAGCGAATTTTTCGGCTCTGCCGACGGCACATGGCACAGCCACGTTGATTTAGGTTTGTGGGCAGACATCATGCTCATTGCCCCCGCATCCGCAACCACAATGGGAAAAATGGCAAACGGCATTGCAGACAATATGTTAGTTGCTACCTATCTCTCGGCAAGATGCCCGGTTATTATTGCTCCTGCAATGGACTTGGATATGTTTGTGCATCCTTCAACCCGGCGCAATATCGCCATACTCAAGGAGTATGGAAACACCATTTTAGACCCGGACGTTGGCGGACTTGCCAGCGGTTTGGAGGGAAAAGGACGAATGCAGGAACCTGAAATGATTCTGAAAGCGGTGGTTGATTATTTCAACCAAAAAAAAAACTACTGAATAAAACCTTTCTGGTTTCCGCCGGTCCCACCTACGAAAAAATTGATCCCGTCCGGTTTATTGGAAATTATTCTTCAGGAAAAATGGGATACGCCATTGCTGAAGAGTTAGCCCGGCAAGGTGCGAAAGTTCTGCTTGTTTCAGGACCGGTCTCCATTTCAGCCCGTGAAAAAGGAATCCGAATTATCCGCACAGAATCGGCAGAAGAGATGTACCAAGCCTGCATGGCTCACTTTCCTGAGTGCGACGGCGCAGTTATGACGGCAGCAGTTGCGGATTTTACTCCGTCAAATCCTGCGACACAAAAGACAAAGCGCAAAGGCGAAAATCTGATCATTGAGCTAAAACCGACAAAAGACATAGCCGGAGCGTTAGGAGAGATAAAAAGAGAAAATCAGGTATTAGCAGGTTTTGCGCTCGAAACGCAGGATGAAATTTCCAATGCGCAGAAAAAACTCGAAAAGAAAAATTTGGATTTTATTGTTCTGAATTCGCTGAATGACCCGGGTGCAGGCTTCGGCACAGATACCAACAAAATTACCATCATCGGTAAAAACAATAAAATTAACCCTTTTGAGTTAAAATCTAAAACAGAGGTGGCGGCAGACATCGTGGAAATGATAATTTCCATTCTGCCTGAATAAATGCGCCTTTATTTAAAAATTTTATATTTTTACCTGAAATAGAACGTATCTATGAAACGAATATATTTTTTGCTGCTTCTCTTTTTTACAGTATCTACACTGTATGCACAGGAGTTGCGCTGCAATGTTACCGTTACGGCACAACAGATTCAGGGAGCAAACCGGCAGTTGTTCAGAACCATGCAGGCGGATATTTATGAATTTATGAACAACCGCAAATGGACGGAACATGTCTATACATACGATGAAAAAATAAAATGCAATATTCTTATCCGTCTGGATGAGCAAATTTCAACAGACGAGTTTAAAGGCTCCATTCAAGTGCAGCTCACCAGACCGGTTTTCGGTTCAAGTTATGAAACTACCATTCTGAATATCAAGGACAACGACTTCCAATGCAGATATGCTGAATTTGAGCCGCTGGAGTTCAATGAATCCTTCAACAAAGACAACCTGACCAACGTGCTCGCTTTTTATGCCTATGTGATTTTAGGATTTGACTACGACACTTTTTCGATGGAAGGAGGCACTTCCTTTTTTGAAAAAGCGCAGGCAATCGTGAACAACTCACAAAATGCCCGCGAAAAAGGGTGGAAAGCTTTTGAAAGCGAACGAAACCGCTACTGGCTCACAGAAAACATACTGAATAAATCCTATTCCGACTACAGGAAATGCATGTACACCTATCACCGTCAGGGACTTGACCTCTTGGTGCAAAAAACCGAGGAGGGAAGAGCAAACATTGCAGAATCACTGCGCGATATTCAGAAAGTTTTCCGCAGAAGACCATCCGTCTATATTCTTCAAATGTTTTTTGATGCGAAATCTGATGAATTGGTCAATGTTTTTTCCAAATCATTCCCCGATGAACGAAACCGGGTGCTCGCCATTCTGAATGAGGTGGACCCTTCCAACGGCAGTAAATACAAGAAAATTTCAGATAATCAGGATTTGTAACTTGCGCTTTTTATGTTAATCAAACTTGCTGTTTCCAATTATGCGCTGATAAATGAACTTGAAGTGGAATTTGATTCCGGCTTAAATTCAGTAACCGGTGAAACCGGAGCGGGCAAGTCTATTATTTTAGGCGCTTTAGGGCTGATAACCGGAAATCGGGCAGATTTGTCCGTTTTGAAAAACAGAGACGAAAAGTGCTTTGTAGAGGGAATTTTCAATATTGCAGGTTATTCGCTGGAACCATTTTTCATGGAAAATGATCTGGATTATGACATGCAAACTATCCTGAGGCGCGAAATAACACCGTCAGGGAAATCGCGTGCATTTATCAACGATACGCCGGTCAATCTGAAAACCATGCGCAATCTGGGGTTACAGCTCATTGACATCCATTCGCAGCATCAAAATCTCGAATTGGGTAACCGGCAATTTCAGCTCACGCTGGTAGATATCGTTGCCGGCACGGAAATCCTGTTTTCGGCTTATCGGGAGCTTTATCACGAATATATCCATCTGAGCAAAAAGCTGAAAGAACTCATTGAAAAAAGCGAAAAAGAGAGCACTGACCTGGATTACTGGCAATTTCAGCTGAATCAGTTAGAGGAGGCAAATTTGCAGGAAAATGAGCAGCAGGAATTGGAAACGGAACTGGAGATGCTGCGTCATGCCGAGGATATCAAAAGCAACCTTTCAGAAATTGAACAGCTACTTGACGATGAGAGCCTTTCAGCGATTCAAAATCTGAACGAAAGCCACAAAAAGATGCTGAACATTCAGCATTTTCTTCCTGAAGCGTCGGAATTGGCTGAACGCCTGCAAAGCTGTCTGCTGGAGCTGAAAGATATTCTGGATGAATCTGCACGGTTGAGCGAAAATATTCAGCATAACCCGGAGCGTATCGAATTAGTTAACGACCGGCTTAATCTCATTTACGGTTTGCAGCAGAAACATCACGTTTCATCAGTGGCGAAACTTATCGAACTTCAGAAAAACTTTAAGGAAAAAATCAATCAGGTTACCGGTTACGATGATGAAATCCGGCAGATGAAAACCGGGCTTAAGAAGCTGATGGAAAAATTAGAAGCTCAGGCAATGGAACTGCGCTCACGCCGGCTGAAATCATTTGCGAAGATTGAAAAGGCAGTACTTGAAGATTTGAACCAGTTAGGTATGCCGAAATCGAAATTTGAAGTGATTCACGAAGCGCTGCCCGAATATACCCCCGTTGGCAAGGATGCAGTATCCTTTGTGTTTAGCGCCAATGTGGATATTGCACCGGCTGAAATTTCCAAAATTGCTTCGGGCGGGGAGATGTCGCGACTGATGCTTGCCGTGAAAAATCTGCTTCGCACTTCCAAAGCCCTGCCAACTGTGATTTTTGATGAAATCGACTCGGGTGTTTCCGGTGAAATTGCATTGAAAATGGGAAATATCCTGAAGCTGTTTTCCACATCAACACAGATAATTAATATCACGCACCTGCCGCAAATAGCGGCAAAGGGAGATGCGCATTTTCTTGTCTATAAATATGAAGATGAGGGGAAAACTTATACTTCCGTCAGAAAATTGGATGAAAACGAACGGATTGAGGAGTTAGCAAAAATGGTTGGCGGCGATAGTCTCACCGACACAACTTTAAAAACCGCAAAAGAGCTGCTGAAATAAGGAATAGCGTTGAAGTCCTGACTCTTATAATAATCTGCAATAAAAAGAGTTCTCGCAGATAAGCGCAGATTGCTTCGCAAATTCACACAGAATTTTTTCAATAACCATGATCTGCAAAAATCAGCGTCCCCAAATCTGCGGAAATCTGCGAGAAACAACAATGCTTTTGCAGTTTAACGCAAAGTTTTTGTGAATCAAGCTCATTCAAAACTTTTTAGCTGATTTTTGGTTATATTAATAACTGTAATTTAAAAAACTTTATTATGAACTTTTGTACCAAAAATTGTAAGAACGGCAACGACATCGGACTGCTTATTCTTCGTCTGGTCTTTGCTATTGTCCTGTTATACGGACATGGATTTGAAAAATTAGGTGTTATTTTCAGCGGACAGGAAATCCAGTTTATGAATCCGATCGGCATCGGTCCAAAACTCTCCTTTTATCTCGCCACATTGGCAGAAGGCATTTTCTCAATCCTGTTGCTCTTAGGGTTATTTACCCGGCTTTCCGCATTGATTCTGACCATGAACTTTATCGTTATTTTTATTTTTCATGCCTTTATGATTGGCGACGGATTCGTTATTCTTGAACCCAGATTTTTCTATCTTTTCACCTTTGTTGCATTAATTTTCATGGGTGGCGGGAAATTCTCCTTAGATTATCTGCTGTTTAAAAAAAAGGGATAATTCAATTTTTATGAGTTTTTCGGGAAATTCTTTTTCTTGCCCGAAAATACTGCACTGTCAACAGGTCAGGCAGAGTGTACTAAAAAGTGTATATTCTGCCTGATTTTTTTGAAAAACCAAGACTACTTGGAATAAAACGATCAATCGTTTAAAAAAACCGAAATGAAGCTGACGGGTTAAATTTTTGTTCAATTATTCAACAGATTATTCACAAATATGTATATTTAAGCCTTTTGCAAATCCCGTGTGATTATCTTTGAAACGCTTTAATTTTAATCCATGAACCAAAAAGTTTCAGCAATTTTAAAATATTTTAATCCGGCAAAACTGAAGGAAGACCGCAGAATCATTGTTTTTGCAATTTGTCTGCTCATTGCAATCGCTTTGTGGCTTCTGAACGCTTTGGGAAAAGATTATTCTGCAACACTCAGCTATCCCGTCAAATATGTAAATCCGCCGAAAGAGCTGTTTCTTGCAAACACTCCCCCATCAAAATTTGACTTGAAAGTTCATGCACACGGTTTTACCCTGCTTCGTCACAAACTCAATTTTTCGTTATCACCGCTTGTGGTTGACCTGTCCGAAGTGAGCAAAAGCAACGGGGAACTGCTGCCGGAAATGGTGGTTTCTTCCGGTTTGCTGATCAAAAAAATTGGTACGCAAATCAGTAAGGAGATAATCGTTGACGAAATCACGCCGCAATCCATAACTTTGAAATTTGACAATCTAAAATCAAAAAATGTCCCGATAATTCCGGATGTTACGATGGAATTCAAGGCGCAATACTATCTGAACAGTGAAATCATCATAGAACCTGAAAGCCTGAAAATCACCGGACCTGCACATATTATAGATACTGTTCACTTCCTGAAAACCCAATTTCAGGCTTTTACGGAGTTGGATGCCAAAACAAAAAAGACAATTGCAGTTGCACATCCTGAAAACACTACCCTTTCCGAAGAAAAAATTGCCATCACTTTTCCGGTGGAAAAGTTTACCGAAAAAAATATTTCTGTTCCGGTTGCAATTGTTAATCATCCTGAGGACATTGATTTAAAGCTGTTTCCGTCACATGTTTCCGTTTCGTTTCTGGTTGCTTTCAGCGAATATGAGAACATTGGAGTATCCGATTTTTCTGCAACCGTTGATTACCGGGAGACGCTTTCGGAAAACAGCACGCTTGACGTAAAAATTGAGTCGATAAACCCGTTTATCCACTCCATCAGGGTTTCGCCGGCATCTGTTGAATATTTGGTGGAAACAGAGAAGTGAGAAATGAGAAATGAGAA
>LSQX01106085.1_pt1 | contig 15796 bp, 14 predicted proteins | sample 654561 | NCBI WGS metagenome assembly LSQX01 (sample SAMN04489861, study PRJNA283612) | anaerobic digester metagenome | isolation source: 4 biogas reactors fed with cattle manure at either 37C or 55C with and... | place: Denmark: Kongens Lyngby | collected 2014 | reverse complement strand
CGACGAAGCAAAGAAGAAAAAATATAGAAATCGCGAAGCCATGAAGCTTCTTACTTATTGGGCCCAGCATCGTATTGATACCCCGGAAGATGTGGATAAATTAAAAGAACGGATTAACTTTAGAAGCTACCAGTATAAAGAAATCCTAAAGGCTCTGGGACAGCCCTACCGCTCACCGAATATCGGCGAAAAGCAGTGCATCGATGCCTGGCTGGATGAATATAATTTCAGCCTGGAAACCATTCTCTCTGAGATTGCTCGAATTACCCGTTCAAAACAAAATCCCAATATGAATTATCTTAACGCCATCTTTAAGCGCCTTTATGAAGAGAAGGATCAGGCCCCTAGCTTTGATCATGAGGAAGAAGAAGATCTACGACGACTAGGAAGAAAAATATGAATCTCCAAGAACTTCGCCGCCGCCTAAGGGCAGACTATGAAGAAAAAAGAAATATCGAGAATTTAAGACAAAAACGTGCCACTGAGCTAATTTATCTAAACCATCCCCAACTGAAAAAGCTCGAAAATGACTACAATAAAATGAATCTCGAGCTGCTAAGGGGGCTTATAGAAAACCCCGAGGAACATGCAGGGGTTTCCTTTCATATTGAGCAGTTGGAAAAAAATTTCAACGAGGAAAAAGAAAAGTTTTTCCAAGCCAGGGGCTATCCCAGTGATCCGAGAGACTTTCGTTATGAATGCGATCTCTGCAAAGATACAGGAGCCACCGATCAGGGCATGTGTATCTGCTTTAAGCAGAATCTGGCAAAAGAAATTTTCCAATCGGAATACGAAAGGGGGCCAAAGCAGCCCTCTTTAAGAGAAATGGATTTTTCTATATACTCCCATGAAAAAGGGAAAAATAAAATAAGCCAGCGGGACAATATGCTCTCCATTGTGGAATCCCTTCAAAAGTTCGTAGAGAATTTCAAGAGGGAACAGGGTCTAAACCTTCTTTTTTCCGGAGAGGTAAGCCAAGGAAAAACCTATCTAGCGGCAGCTCTTGCTGTAGAGCTAATACAGCAAGGCCACCTTGTCATTTACCAAACCTCTCCGGCTCTAATGGATAGGCTCAGAGACCTAAGTTGGCGCTATAATATAGAAAACGCGGATTTAAAAGCCATGATCTATGACTGTGACATGCTTATTTTGGATGATTTAGGAAAAGAAACCCGAACAGAATTTTCAGAAAAAGAATTATTCCATCTTATTAACATGCGCTATAGTGCAGGAAAAAGCACTCTTATTAGTACCAATCTGCCCCTAAAAGAAATTCGTAAAAATTACGGCGACGCTTTTTTCACTAGACTTATGGAAAACTGCTATATTCCGAAATTCTTCGGGCCGGATCTACGTCTAGGAGGATAAATGTATCTTCATGTTTACACCGGTGAAGGCAAGGGAAAAACCACCGCCGCCCTGGGCCTAGCTATAAGAGCCCTGGGCAGTGGGAAAAAAGTCCATATGCTCCAGTTTATTAAAGCAATGCCCTATGGTGAGTTAAATATCCTAGGGGATTTGCCGGGCTTTAGCTATGAGCTACTGGGGCGAGATTGCTTTATTGAAAAAAAACCCGATAGGGAAGATAGCATAAGGGCCCAAAGGGGACTGAAAAAGGCTGAAGAATGCCTAGTGGCTCAAAGCTATGACCTTTTAATATTGGACGAAGTCCACATTGCCCTGTACTATGGATTAATAGAATTACCCAAACTGATTGCTATTTTGGAAAAAAGGAAAAACACCGAAGTGATTTGTACCGGTCGCTATGCTCCAAGACAATTAATGGAAATAGCTGATTTGGTCACAGAAATGCGAGAAATAAAACACTACTACGAAAAGGGTATTTATGCCCGAGAAGGTATCGAATTTTAGGAGGAAGAATGTTACGCGAAAAATCAATCATCGAAAAAGCCTTAGAACAAGCAGGACTGTCCATGCTTGCCCGGGCCAAAACAGCTCCCAAGGCCAAGGGCGTCGATTCTTTGGAATACATACTTCTTGAAAAAGAAGATTTCCCAGCACTCATTGAAGAAATGGATAAACAGGGCCGCCAACATGATATCCCTTTTTTTATCCGCGACGCTAAGAATCTAGAAAACACCCATATGTTGTTACTGATCGGTTGCATCGATGAGCCAAGAAATGTGCCCAACTGTGGCTTTTGTGGCTATGCCGACTGCATAGAAAATAGAAAGCACCGGGGCCGCTGCGTTTACCCCAACATTGATCTTGGCATCGCCCTGGGCAGTGCTCTTTCCCTAGGTCAAAGCCTGGGTGTGGACTCCCGAGTGATGATGACCATGGGAAAGGCTGCCATGAGTCTTAATCTTTTTGAAAAGCCCGTAGTCACTGTCATTGCCCTACCCCTAAGCTTTAGTAGTAAAAGCATCTTTTTTGATCGAGCTACTAGCTAGAAAGGATCCCTATGAAAACCAATCAAAAACAACTGGTTGAATTCTGCATTCAAGGTCCCATCCACGCTCCCACAATGGTCAGAACCTATCAGGGCACCAGCGAGGGAGGAAATGTACTGCTTCCTTCGGTGGGTGGGATCGTTTATAATTTTCAAATCGGAGACTCCTGCATGGAGCTTATGGGAGACCATGTGGAGCCCGGTGTCAGCTTAAAGCTTCCCGAAGCTTCGGAAAACGATGCTTTAATGCTCTTTGCCTGCGTTGGAAACGCCGCCGAAGTCATCACCGGCGATGCCAAGGGGGCCCGGGGCTACGTCACCGGTATGCATGGAGGCATAGACCATACCATCTGCTACTTTAAAAGAGAAGATCTTGAAAAAATGGCCATCGGGGATACCATTCGTATTCGGGCTCTAGGTCAAGGCCTTCGCCTTACCGATTATCCCCATGTGCACTGTATGAATCTTGATCCCCATCTTCTCGAAAAAATGGGAATTGTTGAAGAGGATGGGCAGCTTCAGATACCCGTTAAAGCTGTAATCCCTGCCCATCTTATGGGGAGCGGAATTGGAGCTGCCAGCGCCTATACCGATGATTACGATATAATTACTGTCTATGTTAAAACTTTGGAGGAACTGGGCCTTATGGATCTTTGCTTTGGGGATATCGTATTCCTACAAGACTGCGATACCCGCTATGGACGCCAATATCTTAAAGGCAGCGCCACCCTGGGGGTGATTGTCCATTCCAACTGTGTAAAGGCCGGCCATGGTCCCGGTGTGACCACCCTACTTACCGCGAGAGATTCGCTTCTTTCACCGGTAATAGACAGTGAGGCAAACATTGCCCATTATTTGGAAATACAAAAATGATTATTTCAAGGTTTTTTGATGGCAAACAGAGTCGCCTTGGAAAAATCGAAGAAGAGAAAATTCTTCCCCTGGGAGCCATAGATCTTCTGGACTATCTTGAGGCCGATCCACCTCTTCCCCAGGGCCAAGCCTTAGATCTAAGGGAAGTAGAACTTCTTCCCCCCTTTGAAGAAGGAGCCAGGGTTTTTTGCCTTGGCAAAAATTACCTAGACCATGTAAAGGAGCTTGCCGGGCTTTCAACGGTGAAGGATACCATCCCCCAGGCCCCTATATATTTTATGAAGGCTTGCAAAGAGCTAAGCGGGGATCACTGCCTCATTAGCCAGTGGCAGCAGCATACGCACTGCCTAGACTATGAAGTCGAACTGGTCTTAGTTATTGGGAAAAAGTGCAAGAATGTAAGAAAAGAAGAGGTAAAAGAAGTTATCTTTGGCTATCTTATCGGCAATGATTTCACCGCCAGGGATCTCCAGACCAAACACAACCAGTGGCTCAAGGGTAAAAGCCTGGATGGATTCACTGCCCTTTCCTCTAGAGTCATAACAACCGACGAACTAGATTTTCCACCGGAGCTAGAGCTGAAACTCTATGTTAATGATAGGCTCCGACAAAGGGGCACTACCAAGGATTTGCTTTTTGATATACCTACCCTTGTTAGTGAACTTTCCCAGGGGCTTACCCTCTACCCAGGAGATCTTATTTTTACCGGAACTCCTTCCGGTGTGGGGGCAGGAATGAACCCCCCGGGCTATCTTAAGAGTGGTGACATTGTGCGCTGCGAAATTGAAACACTAGGTAGTCTTACAAACCATATTGAATAATCTACACTGAATCAATGCAAAAAGCCCCTATTTTCCTTTAGGGGCTTTTTATTTTCCCTCTTTACTGATAAACTCTTAAAAAAGGGAGGTTGCCATGATAGAACATTTTGGGAATCTACAGTTTAGTCGACATGAGATGAAAAAAAGGCTGCCAAGCCCTATCTATAAAAAATGGAAGACAGCTCTGTATAGGGAAACCGTAATGGACCGAGAAACCGCCGACGCCATGGCCCACGCCATGAAGGAATGGGCACTGGAAAAAGGAGCCACCCATTACACCCATTGGTTTATTCCCTTAACAGGACTCAGTGCAGAAAAACACAATACCTTTATCACAAAGGACGAGGAACTACCTCTTCTCCATTTTTCCGGTAGTTCTCTTATCAAAGGTGAAACCGATGGCAGCAGTTTTCCAACGGGAGGCCTCCGAGCCACCTTTGAAGCCCGGGGCTTTACCTACTGGGACATCAGCTCCTTTGCCTTTGTAAGGGGTCACGTCCTCTACATACCAAGTATTTTCATCTCCTATAGAGGAGATCAGCTGGATCTTAAAAGCCCCCTTCTTCGCGCCGTTGATAGCTTTAATCAAAAGGCAACGGAGCTTCTTCACCAACTGGGCGAAAAGGAGCTAAAGGGTGTCAAGCCCATGATCGGTCTAGAGCAAGAATATTTTCTTGTTAGAAAAGAGCATTTCCTAAAGCGGCCTGATCTTTTCTATACCGGAAGGACTCTGATTGGGGCTCCACCTCCTAAGGGCCAAGAATTTGAAGATCATTATTTGGGTAGCATACCAACAAAAGTCGGAGAATTTATGCAGGACGTCAATGTGGAGTTATGGCGCCTAGGTATCTTTGCCCAGTGCGAACACAATGAATCGGCCCCGGCTCAGTTTGAAATCGTAAGCCATCAGGAGATTGCCAGTCTATCCATCGACCAAAATATGCTCCTTATGGACGTACTGAAAGAAAAAGCGGCCCAGCATGGATTTGTTTGCCTACTCCATGAAAAACCCTACTTCGGGATCAATGGCAGCGGTAAGCACAATAATATTTCCTTTTTAACCAGCCAGGGGGTTAATCTGCTGGAGCCCGGGGAATCTCCTAAGGAAAATCTGCGTTTTCTCTTATTTTTAAGTGCTTTTATTCTGGCCACAGAAAAGCACTCTACCCTGCTAAGACTAGCCAGTAGCGATGCGGGCAATGATGAACGCCTAGGAGGCTTTGAAGCTCCCCCAGCCATCGTATCCATCTATCTCGGCGAAGATCTTCATGCTACCCTAAGAGGATTCTTTGGTGAGAAAGCGCTATGCCCAAGCCATCAAAAGCAGTGCCTTCCCCAACTGGCGGATCTTCCTGCCGATAGCACCGATAGAAACCGCACCTCGCCCATTGCCTTTACGGGAAATAAGTTTGAAATTCGTATGCTGGGGTCCTCCCGTTCAGCGGCCATGCTTAACATTTGCCTTCTTGCTGCCCTGGCCGATGAATTGGGTGAAATGACCGAAGATTTAAAAGCCATGGCTTCACCGGAAAAAGAAGCCTATGGCTATCTCACCGATAAACTCTGGGCAGTAAAGCATATCCTTTATGAAGGAGACGGTTATAGCAATTCCTGGCTATTAGAAGCCAAGGAGCGGGGTCTTCCTGTTTTGCAAAACTATGTTGCCTGCATTCCTTCCCTTCTTTCTAGGAGCACCGTAGAAATGTTCCAGCGCAGTGGCGTTCTCTCAGAAGAAGAGCTGGAAGCAAGAAGTCATATCCTATATAGCCAGTACAGTCATACCTTAATGGCCGAGGCAAGGACAATGAAAATCATGCTGGAGAAGGACCTATTGCCGGCCCTGAGAGAGGAAATCTTCCAGCGCAAAAATCTAAGTCTAGTGGATGATTTTTTCCTAGAGGAACTCAATATTGCCATAGAACTCTATAAAGAAACCAAGGAAAAAACCCAGACTCTCAATCTTCTTCTTAAGGAAGCCCTGGAAGAAAAAAATAGTGAGAAAAAAGCCCTTATTTTTTCAACCAAGGTACGCAGCGCCATGAAGGACCTAAGGGCCAGCGCTGATAAAATGGAAAGGCTTCTTCCGGGTGAAAGCTATCCCTACCCAGACTACGGGAAGATGCTATACAGTCTTTAGAGTAAAGGAGTTTACACTTCGCCAAAACAGATCACTGAGTTTTTATTTGAGTGATCTGTTTTTTAAATCAGCATAAATCCTTTTCTCTTCTTAATTTCATAGAGGAGAGAACTCTCGCCCTACTACAAGAAGCACTACAAAAAACCCAAAGGGTCAATGAACTTTGCTAAGAAAACTGACTCAAAAAGAATATATAACCGGGAAAGATTTTTTTTAACAACCTATGGGTTTATTTATACCATATAGAATAACCCACTTTGCATAGACAAAAGCCCGACTGAAAAATTTAATTTCAGTCGGGCTTTTGTCAAAGAAAATCATAAATTAATTTGATCTCTAGGGTAGCGTTAGCTTCCTTTGACATAGGAAAACTACTCCTCTAAGAGATCAATTCGGTCTATTACAACGGGCTCTAGAGGTTTATCTTGGGATCCTGTGGCTACTGCGGCAATACGGTCCAGTACTGCAAGTCCTTCCACTACTCTACCAAAGGCAGCATATTCTCCGTCGAGATGGGGTGAGTTTTTATGCATAATAAAAAATTGGCTTCCGGCAGAATCGGCCATCATACTTCTTGCCATGCTGAGAACACCCCGCTCATGCCTTAGTGAATTTTCAAAGCCATTGCTTTTAAATTCTCCGGGAATAGCATAGCCGGGGCCACCGGTGCCCGTACCTTCGGGACAACCGCCCTGAATCATAAAGCCCGGAATGACACGATGAAAACTCAACCCATCATAAAAGCCCTTTTCTACTAAGTGAACAAAGTTTTCTACAGTTTTGGGAGCTATCTCAGGATAGAGCTCCAGGATCATTTCGTCGCCGTTCTCGAGGCGCAGCCTCATTTTTGGGTTCATCTTTCCTCCAAATTTAACTTCATAGTTTTGAAACACACCCTTTTCATAGTAGAATATACCTTCAAAAAAGGGACCATCCTGGAGTATCCAGGGTAGAAATATTTTATCTCCCTCCCATAGAGGAAGTTTAAGCACATCTTCTTTGTCTACCCAAAGGGGCTTGCCTTCATGATTTTCACTGAGCTGACCTTGAGTTTTCTCAACCCGGTAGACATAACTGAAAATATCATTTTCTCCATCAAAATTAGGAAAAAACAAAGTACCCACCAATTTGTCTTTAAGCACTACCAAGCCGGTTTCTTCCAAGACTTCCCGTTTCATACACTGATGAAAACCTTCATCCCCTTCGAGTTTCCCACCGGGGCCTACATATTTGCCGTAGTGGACGTCGTCTTTTCGCTTATTGCGGTGAAGCATCAGCACTTTGCCCTCTTCAACAATATAGGCCAGGGTCGTTCTAAGCATTCTTTTGCTCCGGACTTATCTGGCGTTCTAAGTTAATAGGAAAGCCCTTTTCTTGAAAAAGTTTATTGAAGGATTCCCATAGAGGGTATTTTCCCTTGGCCTTTAGATTGCTGATAATAAAAATATGTTCCTTAGGTACTCCCAGTTTATCTTCAATGTCCCTTCTGGCCCGAACAATCTGCGACTGATTGAGCTTATCAATCTTTGTCAGCACAACTCTGCCTTGGTAGCCCATGGCCCGGATAAAATTCAGCATTTGAATATCATCTTCTCCCACTTTTCGGCGAACGTCAAGAAGCAGGATGATTTCCACAAGCTTTTTTCTTTCCCGAAGATAGAGTTCAATAAAGGAGCCCCATTTGGCCTTTTCCGCTTTGGAAACCTTGGCATACCCATAGCCGGGAAGATCCACAAAGCGAAAAGCCCCATTGATTTCATAGAAATTTATGGTCTGAGTTTTCCCCGGTGTGGAACTGGTTCTTGCTAGACTACGCCTATTTAATAAATAATTAATCAGCGAACTCTTGCCTACATTGGAACGACCGGCAAAGGCAAGCTCTGGCAGATCCTCGGGAGGGAATTGATCCCCCCCAACGGCACTGCCTAAAAAAGTGGCGGAAGTGATTTTCACTTCAATGCCTCCTTTAAGACTTCCTCCATGGATGAAACAGGAAGGATGATCAGATCTTTTTTAATTTCCCGTGGAACTTCCCTAAGATTTCTTTCGTTATCCTTGGGGATCAGAACTTTCTTAATTCCCCGGCGTTTGGCTGCCAGAAGTTTTTCCTTAAGGCCGCCAATGGGTAGTACTCTGCCTCGCAGGGTAATTTCCCCGGTCATAGCCAGTATATGGGAAACTTTTCTTCCCGTCATGGCTGAAGCCATGGCCGTTGCCATGGTAATCCCGGCACTGGGGCCATCCTTAGGAATCGCTCCGGCTGGAACGTGGATGTGAATATCATGGGTGGAGAAGAAATCATCGGGAATTTCAAGTTTCTTCGCCTGACTTTTTAGATAACTCAGTCCCGCCTGGGCTGATTCTTTCATAACATCGCCCAGCTGGCCCGTAAGGGATAATATTCCTTTCCCACTGGAAATATTTACTTCTATCTCTAGGGTATCGCCACCAAAACTAGTCCAAGCAAGGCCATTAACAAGTCCCACTCTGTCTTCTTTTTCAAGTTGATCCGGTGTATAGGGTGCTTCACCAAGATATTTGACTAGGGAAGACTTTGTGATAGAAAAGCTTTCTTTTTTCTTCTCAACGACTTCAATGGCTAGTTTTCTACAAATATTGCCAATCTTTCTTTCTAGCTCCCTGACACCCGACTCCCTTGTATATTCTTCAATGAGACTGCGCAGCCCTTCCTTTGAAAAAGTGATATCGGCCTTTTCCAGGCCATTTTCCTTTTGCTGTTTGGGAATAAGGTAGCGCCTTGCAATCTGCTCTTTTTCAAAAAGTGTATAACCGGTAATCTCAATGAGTTCCATTCTATCCAGCAGCGGCCTGGGAATGGTAGAGGTGGTATTGGCCGTAGTTATAAACATAACCTTACTAAGATCAAAGGGAACCTCTAGATAGTGGTCTTGGAAGCTTTTGTTTTGTTCAGGATCTAGAACTTCTAGAAGTGCCGATGCCGGGTCACCCCGAAAATCCGAACCCAGTTTGTCGATTTCATCAAAGAGAAAGAGCGGATTTTTCACTCCACTTTCCTTAATATGAGTCATAATACGTCCGGGGATTGCACCAATATAGGTCCTGCGGTGACCGCGAATTTCAGCTTCGTCACGTACACCACCTAGGCTCATACGGATGAATTTCCGGTTTACGCTCCTTGCAATACTCGAAGCAATGGAAGTTTTTCCCACTCCCGGAGGCCCTACAAGACAGATAATGGGCCCCTTCATACTGCCGGTGAGTTTTCTCACAGCCAGATATTCTAGAACTCTTTCCTTTACTTTTTCAAGGCCATAGTGATCTTCGTCTAAAACTTCCCTTGCATGGGGAAGGTTTATTTGCTCTTTGCTTTGTTTGTTCCAGGGAAGATCCAAAATCCATTCGATATAATTTCTAGACACGGCGGATTCCGGCGAAGAAGGATTGAGTCTTGAATACTTTTCAATCTCTTTTTCCATCTTCTCATGGAGATCCTTTTTAAGACGAAGCTTTTGTAGCTTACTTCTTAGTTTTTCAGATTCTGAAACCAGATCTTCCTCATCGCCCAGCTCCTGCTGAATAATTCGCATTTGCTCTCGTAGGAAATATTCCTTTTGGCTTTTGTTCATCTGGTCTTTTACTTTTTCGCTAAGATCTCGTTCCAGTTCGACGATTTCCACTTCCTGGAGAAGATGGCGATAGAGCTTAAACAAACGATCCTTGGTATTAAGAGTCTCCAGGAGATCTTGTTTTTCATCAATGGTAATATTGAGTTGGGGAATAATAAGATCAGCAAAACGCCCCGGTTCTTCCACACCGGCAAGGGAAATACTAACCTCCGGAGGAATTCGGTTGCTGATGGAGGAGTATTCTTTAAAGGTCTCCTTAATACTTCGCTCAAGGGCCTTGCTTTCTAGATCATCCTCTTCGCGGTCTTCTAAGAGGGCATATTCTACTTCAATAAACTTGGTCTCTGAAGTAAATTTCGTAACCTTAGCCCGAGATTGACCCTCTACAAGAACACGCACGGCGTCGCCGGGAAGTTTTAGCATCTGTTTTATCTTTGCAAGGGTACCGTAGTGATAGTAATCTCCTTCAAAGGGATTTTCAACGTCCATATCTTTTTGGGTAGTCAAAAATACCAGCTGATCCTGGAGCATAGCCTGCTCGAGGGCTGCAACGCTTTTTTCTCTACCGACATCAAAGTACAATACCATGTAGGGAAATATAATCAGTCCCCGAAGAGGAATTAATGGGATTGTTTTATTCATAACGCCTCCTTGGTTTCGAGTCTTTCTTCCACTTCTTTTATCGTTAAGTGAAGTTTAGTGGCGCCTTCCATACTTGGATATTCAAACATATACTCCAGCATGAGTTTTTCGAGAATGTTTTTTAGTCCCCGGGCACCGGAACCTCGTTTTACTGCCTTGGCAGCAATTTCTTTGAGAGCTTCTTTATCCAGGCTAAGCTCAATATCATCCATAGAGAAGAGGGCTTGATACTGGCGAAGCAGAGCATTTTTAGGCTGTGTGAGTATTTTCTCCAGGGCCTCTTGATCCAGTTCGTGAAGGGGAGCCAAAACCGGCACCCTTCCAATGAACTCGGGAATGAGCCCAAAGTGTTGGAGGTCTCTTCCTTCCACCTGATTAAGAAGGTCCCAATTGTTTTTTTGATCTTTACTCTTTATCGGAGCATGAAAACCCATACTACCGGTTCCCTGACGGCGAGCGACAATTTCCGTAAGACCTTCAAAGGCGCCGCCTAAAATAAAGAGAATATTGGTGGTATCAATGCTTATCATCTCCTGATGGGGATGTTTTCGGCCTCCCTGGGGAGGTACCGAGGCCACAGTGCCCTCGATTAATTTTAGTAGAGCCTGTTGGACCCCTTCTCCACTGACATCCCGGGTAATGGATGTGGACTCACTCTTCCTTGCAATTTTGTCGATCTCATCGACATAGATTATACCCCTTTGGGCACTTTCTACATCAAAATCCGCTGCATGAAGGAGCTTTAAAAGGACATTCTCCACATCATCCCCCACATAGCCTGCCTCGGTAATAGAGGTTGCATCGGCCATGGCAAAGGGAACTTCAAGAATATTTGCTAGAGTTTGGGCCAAATAGGTCTTTCCCGAACCAGTGGGTCCTAGTAGAAGGATATTGCTTTTTTGAATTTCTACATCGGTAGTGTTTTCGATGCGCTTGTAATGATTGTATACCGCCACAGCTAGAATCTTTTTTGCCTCGTCTTGACCAATAACGTAATCATCTAGAAAGGCCTTGATCTCTTTAGGTTTTGGAATGGACTCCCTATCCAGGCGAGTGAGAAAGTCCTCGGCCTTTTCGTCATCAAAAAAGAGTTCACTGCACTGCAAGACGCACTCATCACAAATGGAGGCCTTGGGACCACTTACCAGTCCCCTAACCTCATCTTCTTCGCGTCCACAGAAGGAACATTTCTTTTTCTTTTCCTGCACTTATTTCCTCTTTTCAAGAACCTCGTCGATAATACCGTAGTCCAGAGCTGCTTTAGCGCTGAGGTAATTATCTCGATCTGTGTCCTTTTCTATTTTCTTTAATGTCTTTCCTGTGTACTGACTAAGAAGAGTATTGAGTCTTTTTCTTAGATCCAAGATGTGCTCAGCGCTAATGCGAATATCTTCCGCTTGTCCCTGGACGCCGCCCAGGGGCTGATGAATCATAACTTCGCTGTTGGGAAGAGCATAGCGCATCCCCTGGGTACCCGAAGCAAGTAAGAAAGCACCCATAGAGGCCGCCATGCCCACGCATATTGTGGACACAGGACATTTGATAAACTGCATGGTGTCGTGGATGGCAAAACCCGCTGAAACCGATCCACCCCCGGAATTAATGTAGATGTGAATGGGGGAATCGGGGTCTTCTTTCTCTAAAAAGAGAAGCTGGGCCACCACAGAATTGGCAACGTTATCATCGATAGCACCGGAAATAAAGAGCACTCTATCTCGAAGAAGTCGGGAATAGATGTCATAGCTGCGCTCTCCCTGGGGTGTTTTCTCGATTACAATGGGAACAAGATTCACTGGGCTACCTCGACACTGTCAAGGATTAATTTTTGCGCCTTATCCATCATCATACTCTGCTTAAGATAAGCATAGTCATCCTGGCCATAAATCTTCCTTAACTCTTCCTCTTCCATTTTATGAAGTTCACATTGCTCTTTGATGGAAGCATCGATTTCTTCCTCACTAATCTCAAGGCCCTCTTCTTTAATAATGGCATCCAGAAGAAGTTCTTTTTTGATATCAAGCTCTACCTTGGGCTTATAGTGGGAGCGGAAATCTTCGGGACTTTCTCCTGTCATTTGTAAAAACTGCTCTAGGCTAAAACCCTGTTGGCGAAGCTCATGGTCCATTTCTTGAACTTTTCTGTCTATACTTTCTTCCACCATGGCCTTGGGAAGAACAACTTCCATATTTTCTATAGCCTGAATCAGAGCGTCTTCCACTTTTTTATTTTCGGCGAAATTTTTCTTTTCCTCTTCTAACTTTTCTTTAAGATCGGCTTTATATTCCTCTAGGGTTTCAAATTCCGAAAGGTCCGACGCCAGTTCATCATCTATCTCTGGTAGTTCTTTTCTCTTAATGTCCTGGATAACCACTTTGAAGAGGGCTTCTTTTGCCGCTAGGCTTTCTTCGGGATAATCTTCGGGAAAAGTAACGATAACTTCATGTTCTCCAGTGGTTTTTCCGGTGAGCTGCTCTTCAAAACCGGGGATAAATTCTCCCTTTCCAAGAGTAAGTTCTACTTCTTCTCCAGCTCCCCCTTCGAACTCTACTCCATCAACACTTCCAACAAAGTCAATGATGACTGTGTCCCCTTCCTGGGATCGTTCTACGGGAACCATACGAGCATTTTTTTCCACTTCTGCTTCCAGCCTTGCCTGGACTTCTTCCGGGCTAACTGCAGCATCCATGGCTTCCACCACTAGATTTTTATACTGACCCAGTTTTACCTCTGGATAGAGAGACACAAGGGCACTCAGAAGGATGCCGGTTTCTTTATCTAGTTTTTCCATAGAAAAATGAGGTTGTGCAACGGGATCGAGCTCAAGCTCCACAATACTCTTGTCATAGAGATCAGGAATCATGGCATTAAGGGCATCATCATAAAAAATGTCCTCACCATAGTGGCGCTCAATCAATGCACGGGGTGCTTTTCCCTTTCTAAATCCTGGGATGGTAAACTTGCCCCGCTCTTTTTTATAAACTGTTTCTAAAAAAGGAACAAATTCCTCAAAATCCACTTGGTATTCAATGGTGGCTTCACCATTTTCTCTTTTCGTTTCTTTAAATTCCATTTTCTTCCTCCTGTTTTTTTTCCAAGGATAATTCTATTATATTTTACCCGTTTTATCAATCTTTATCTTCTAATTTGCGATTTTTCGCACATTTTATTGCTTTATTTATGGTTTCGTGGTTAAAACCTCGACCTAGAAGGAAGTTTTTTCGTTTTACTTCCTCTTTATAGTCGATATCCTCCCAGAAACTATATTTCTTAAGGAGAATTTCTAAGACGTCCTTGGGATCTTCTTGCATCTCTATTTTGGCTAGGACAGCCGAGGCCACCCCCCTTTGTCTTAATCTTTGAATAATGGCGTAGCTGCCCCGATGACGACGCTCTTGCTCGTAATACACTCTAGCGTATTCAAGGTCATTGATAAGGCCCATTTCTTCCAGAAAGTCCAAAATCGATTCTAGGGGGTCCACAAAGTCCCTGGCAAGCAAATAATCTGCAAGTTGTTTTCGTGTGCGTAGGCCTCGGATTAAATAGCCCTCGGCTTTCTCAAGGCCATAGTAATAGCCCGAGCGCAGAAGAAGAGCATCCAAATCCACCTCTTGGCCTTCGCAAACATTTGCTTCAAGATAGGCCTTGGTATGGATAAGATACTCTTCGCCCTGCAAAGTAATTTTAACGCCCTTACTTGTCCACTCGGTCTTTTCAATCACTAAAAATACCCTATAACAAGAGGGGCAATCAAGGCTAAAACAAGAACGCCCACTAGGATCTTCGCAATCAGTTCTTTTTGTTTTTTCTTCATTTTCACTCCAATTATTCCCGATGAAGATCGGCGAATTTCGTATGTTGCCCAAGCCAGGCCAGTTGAACCGTTCCGGTTTCACCGTTACGCTGCTTGGCGATAATAATCTCACTGATGTTTTTTAGTTCTGTTTCCTTATTATAATAATCTTCACGATATATAAACATAACCACATCGGCGTCCTGCTCAATGGCTCCCGATTCTCTTAGGTCCGAAAGCAAGGGTCTTTTATTGGTTCGGGTTTCAGGGCCCCGGGAGAGTTGGGAAAGGGCCAGTACGGGACAATTAAATTCCTTAGCAAGGCTCTTAAGCCCCCTAGAAATACTGGAAATCTCGACCTGGCGATTTTCTCCACCGCCGCCGTCCATAAGTTGTAAATAGTCCACCACTACAAGATCTACCTCGCCGAACTCCAAGCGATGGCGACGAAGCTTGCTTCTTATCTGCATAACACTTATACCCGAAGTGTCGTCAATATATAGAGGGGCTGTGGAAAGAGCTCCAACTCCTCTACTGAGTTTCTTCCAGTCTTCACCGGTGAGCTTAGCCGAAAGAATATTGGATAAAGAAATCAAATACTCCGAAGCCAGAACACGGTAAAGAAGAGAAGGTCTTCCCATTTCAAGACTAAAAACACAGACATTTCTTTTTTCGTGTAGGGCGGCATGCTGGGCTATGTTCATAGCCAGGGCGGATTTACCCATAGAAGGCCTGGCTGCAACCAGCACCAGTTCCCCTTTGTGAAGACCATTGGTCTTTAAATCCAGCTCCACAAAACCAGTAGAGACACCCCGCATAATCTCGGGATTATTGCCTGCCTCTTCCAAATGATCCATCATTTCTGTGAGTTCATTGCCCACATGGACAAGACCTTTATGGGTGGTCTCATCGGCAAGATCAAATATGCGACGCTCGGCTTCGCCAAGGACATCCACATCCTTTGTTGTGTCCTTGGAAATCGCCGAGATTTCTGAGGCCGCGGCAATAAGCTTACGGCGAACACTTTTTTCCTTGATAGACTGGATATAGCTCAGAGCATTATAAGGCCTTAGCCCGGCTTCGGTTAGATGAATAAGATACTCAACACCGCCAACTCGAAGTAAAGTTCCTTTATTTTGGAGATAATCCCTTACCATAGTAACATCTAGACTGTCGCTTTTTCTAGCCAGTTCAAAGATGGCCGAGAAAACCAGGCCATTGGCTTCGTCATAGAAGTCATAGACCTCCAGCTGCTCAATTCCAATACTCATGGCTTTCTTGTTTTGTAGCATACTACCCAAAAGGGCTTTCTCAACATCTATGCTATGGGGCAAATTCATTATTCTTCTCCAACAAGAAGAAGACGGATTTTTGCTTGGACTTGGGGGTGAAGTTTAAGTTTTACCTCGTGTTCACCCAGGGTTTTGAGGGGATGTTCAAGGACGATCCTTTTTTTATCTACGTTGTAACCCAGTCTTTTTAGCCCTGTTGAAATATCCATAGCCGTAACAG